>Ga0179593_1329436_pt1 | contig 11612 bp, 14 predicted proteins | sample CZODoug2_1_08_16_FD_185931 | JGI IMG/M metagenome (GOLD analysis project Ga0179593, IMG submission 185931) | Vadose zone soil fungal communities from Angelo Coast Range Reserve, California, USA - CZODoug2_1_08_16fungal (PacBio error correction) | ecosystem: Environmental > Terrestrial > Soil >...
TCAGTAGCAATGGGGGGGGGGAGGGGGTACAGGTACCTTTCTGTATCGCAGTGAGAGAGATGGGGATAGCGACGAGGGTAGCGACCGCGACGGGGGGAACCTTAAAACAACCAGGGTGTTTACAAACCTGGGATCTGGGGTGCGCAGGGGGAAGTGGACGCAAAACTTTCCTTTGAAAGCCCCGTGAGGAAGCCTTCTCCCTCAATGGCGGAGAGAACGTATGGAGCAAGGCCGGCCCGGAACCGAGGAAAATCGTGGTAAAGTGGAGGCCTCAAGAGGCAAGGACCTATAAATTTCTAACAATGCATTCGTCCCGGAAAAATGAAAACGACCTACCTCATGGACTCCCGGAAGGACCGTAACGGTTGAGAAAGGACGAAAATCGAATTAAGTTCAGCAGAATAAGCAGACCGTGGCCCCTTCCGCGTCATGGACACGCGAGTGCCAAGAGTGAGAGGGAACTAGTGGTCGCTTTGAAAGGTAGTGGCGGGGAAAATGGGAAGGGACTATTCGCGGGGGGCCACCTAGAGGACAGGGGCAAAAAAGCTGGGGGCAAAGCCGGCCTGGGCGGTGTCGAAATTTATTCTTACTCTGGAAGCACGGTCCCCACAATCGGGCGGTGAGGAGGACGACCGGCTGGACCGGACTCGAAAAGGCCGCGAGGGATGGCAACAGATAGCCAGACAGAAGAAGGACGTGGCAACCAAATACGGAAGGGGGACAGGGGAAGCCGGGGCAGGAAAAACAAGAAACTCCAACATACGGGGCCCAGGCTCTGTAGGGACTCAGAAATTTACCAAATGGGAGAACGTCAACCACCTCAAACTAGCCGTGGGGGAGCCCAGCGGCACGCCAGCACTCCCTAGAAAGGGACAGTCATAGAATCGAGAATCCTTGAACGAGAAGCGGAAAAAAGGAATCAGGGACGATCCACTGGAAGGAGGTCCAATTACCCAGAACTTATCACTAGGGCAGGCCAAAAGTCAAGGGGGGAAGCAAAGCTACAGCAGACCCGCAGGTAAGAAAACCAGAGCCGCGGGATGGGGAAGGGGATCTTTGAAAGTCCCGAAGCCTCGCCAAAGCACAGCACCTGAGTAGTACGAATTAAGCGGAATACAGGACCGAGGAACCAACTTTAGATTAAAAACCCTACCAAAAAGCAGAAAAATGGAAAGGAGACGGAAACAGTCTGGGAAAAAAGACGGACATCATCGGAAACGATAAAGAAACCAACGTACGAAGCAGGAACAGCAAAAGTACGAAAGGGATGAGGAAAAAAGATAAACGCGAATCGAGGCAAGGCGCACCACAGATCGAAAAGGATCTACCTGAAAAATTAGGAACGTTACTGGCCCACAAACCAGGAGTGTCGCAGGAAGAAACTAACCAAAAAAAAAAACAAGTCCCCTGAATCAGCCTGGAGCAGACAACTTGGTCGTAACCCAGAGTACGACTTGTCCCATCTTCAGGCACTGAGATCACCAAAGAAAACGTCCAAGTCGTAAAAATCGACCTCATTAGACACCTCTATGAAAGAAAACAAATCGCATACACACACCAACTGAGGTGATGAGGGGATAGATAGGGTAGAGGGCAGTGGTCTCAGAGGGCTTTGAGATGGGCGCGAGCGGTCAGTACCTAATGCGGGACTAAACAAAACTGGGTCCAACTGGATCTGCTCAGCGGAGGGGTCTGCATACGGGGGGGGAGCGAGGATGTGTGTTCTTCTACGGGAGAAAACAATACGGTTCGGGGGAGGGCGTAACCATGGGAGGATGACGTGGGGTCAAAGAGGATCAGGTAGGAGTAGCATGGGGCACAGTATGGCGTGGGGGGAAAACGCCGGGTGAGTACTGCGGGGCGGTGGGTTGGTTGGAGTCCGCTGCTTCCCTTGGACCAGAGGCCGGGCCAGTGCAAAAAACTGGACTCAGGTCGAAATCTAAGGGGTGACACGCGGTGTTGATGTGGCTTGACTGAGACACAATGTGGGATCTTCCGGGGGGCCGGAGTAAATGGGTACAAATGGAGGCTGGCTAGGGCTTGCATAATCTCCCGGAGAACGTAATAATCCAGAATTTCTGGCGAGGATGTCTCAGTAGGGAGCCCCGGGGAAAAGGGGGTTTACGCCGCTGAAAAAAATGGGGCTTCCTAAAAAGAGTGGTGCGCCAATGTTTGCAGGCGTGCAACAGGTGTTCACGGTTCAAGAGGACAAGGGGAAGATACGGGGGGGAAGCTCGCCTGAAGGTTTATGGTCAGAGGGGAATGTGATCTTGGATGCGGGGTACCAGCAAGGAATAGTTTTGAGGTTAAGGGTAAGGGGGGGAGCAGGTGGGAAGGGGGAGACGACAGAATCAATGAATGGGAGAGGCGGGATGCGTTTGGGGGGGGGCGCAAACTTCCGGGGGTCGGATGTGTCGCCGGTCCGGAACTGGGTGGCCGCGGTGGCAACAGCGCGGGGAGGGGACAGTCGTGCCGAAATACGTTGTGAACTCCGGAACAAACGCCGGGTGGGGCCAAGATGAAACGGCCGACGCCCGGGAGACCGGGGGACCAGAATGACCTCAATAGAGGGGGGAACAGACCGGAAAGCTGGACCCGAGGGGGAAGCGCAACCCCAACCAACTGGCTTATCGACAGATAACACTTCCCCCCTGAAAAACCGGGACGAAACACACTCAGGGACGGAGGGGGTTCCCATATCCTTTTCAGTATCTCGGGACAGAAAAAAGGAAAGGGTAGAAAAGGGGGGGGAGGAATGAAAGGAGCAGGAGATGCGGGAAGAGTAAGATAGCCTCCAAAGTTGAAAGGTTCATGGCAAAATGGAGTCCCCCTATTGAAGTGGCATTGTCAGTGTAAAAATACGTATGCATTGGAGACAATTGGATATTCAAAAATGGGGAGACAGGTAGTGAAAACGGGGCCGGACCCCCAGACGTCGCTGTTTTCAAGGCCTGGGCTAGAACTTCGGGGACTGGCCAAAGGATGGAGAGGAGAGCAGCCGGAGGGGGGTGAAAGGACCATGGGAGGGAAACAGAGTTCAAAAGCGACACCAATGACCAGCCTCGGTTTTGCGGGGAAACACAGCAAGAGGGGCAAGGGTCAGGTTAAAGGCGTCTTGTGCGGACCGGTTCACAATCAACCATCAGTAGTACGGGAAGACCGGGCAGACCAGACAAGAGAAAAAACATGGGAAAAGAGACGAATACAAAAAAAAGAAACATGGAAAGCATTCCCAAGACGTGGACCGAGTGGGGTATCAAGTCATAACGAAAAAAGAGTGGTGGGACGACCCAAAGAGAACCGGAGAAAATCAAAGATATAAGCGTCTCAAACCTTTGGGGAGAGTCATCCCTGCCGACGACTGGGGACAAGAAAAGAATAAATTTTCAGAAAGGGATGACACCTGCAAACTGAATTATCAAAGGGTATACCGTCTGGTACCTGGTGGCCACTTTGCCAAATGCAAAAGCCATAGGGTAGACGAATAGAAAAACGACGGAGCAAGGCTGTACCGAAAACTCGGGAAGAGGGTCATCACCACCGGCCAGAAATAATGTAGTATCTCGGAAATTCCTGGCAACGAGAGGAGTGTAACGAAATAGAAATACTGGGAAAAAGAGAATACGCAAAACAAACAAATGAGAAAAATAGGAGATATTGGCGGGGGTTTTTTGAGAAAAATCTGGGGAGAGATAGGTAACGAAATCGGGAAAATAGGGAGGCCTCAATAAGGCAATTTCTGTCGGAGGTTTTCGCCTCCAGGGGACCTCCGTGGCACTTTGCCACTTGGAGAGGGGACGAGGAGATCGGACGAATGGAAGGGTGGGGTGCAAAAGGAGGAAACCACGAAGGGAACAAAGCGCGTCCAATGGTTAGCAGGAAGCAATGGTAGAGGGGGAGTGCACGGGGGATTGAAAAATATCTGAGCAGGGGTCTTAGGGACTGAGTTACCTGGCCGGCGAGCCACCGGGGGGGGAGACTAACCATGAGGGCGAAAAGAGGATTTTCGCTTGATCTTTTTTTCATCTGTACTAAGACTAGAAACTCGGGTTTCTTGATGAGACGAACGGTAAGAAAAAATCGGGCCAGAGACGGGGGACATTTGGGGAATGGCAGGTGGGCTGTGACGCTTAAAGAGCTGGAGACAATGTGGTGAGAGGGTTTTCAGGGGGAAGGGGAGTCTCGAAGTACTCGCTGTTGATCGTCGTCCAACTGTCGTCGAAAGCGGGACCGGGCACAGGGGGGGGGACCCCGAGGCGTTCATGGGGGAGGATTGTGCCAGGTTCTCCCGGGCCTGCCAAGACGACGCTGGGAGCGGCAGAATACCCTCAAGGGCAGGAAGGATATCAGGGACGGCCGCCTGGCACACGCAGCGTGGGTTGCAGGAACGGGGGACGACCAAAGCCAGCAAATGAAGAGAAAGGGGGAGGGAAAAAGGTCATTAGAAGGAACAATAACAGCCTGCATGCAAACTCTTTTGAACAAGACTTCACAAAGTCCCAGGGAGCTATGCAAGCCCGGGCACATGCGCAGAAGGAGGCAAGCCCGGGGAACAAATTCAGACGGCATGGATCGCAAACGGGTCAAAGGAGTCATGGAATCCACTATTAAGGGAGGTTGGGCGAGTGAAAGGTTGAAAGCGGTCCTTGCCGTCTCTCAGCGTGGCCACCTAAAGATTATACGGGGCCCGGCTCTGGGGAAGCGAGGCCTTGTGCGTGGGGACGGAAAGGGGTATTCGGGACCTTTCCTTCCGCCAACACAAGGAAGGTGCATGAGTACAAACCGGCAGGGGGAACCGGACGTAATGCGCGCGGAGGTTTGCACTATCGGCATCAGAGGGGTGTAAAAATTTGGCTAAACAATCAAGTAGAAAAAGCCTTCAGGACAACTCAGAACGCGAAAAAAGAAGGTAAATACGGTCCGTCTCTAAAAACACTGCGACAAGACCGACAAATCAAAAAAAGAGGGGACTAAGGCACGGGCGCAAATCGCCAGAAGCGAAAGATTGAAAAAAATCTCACGCGATCTCGAAGTAAGCTGGACAAGAAAGGGTAAAGGAGCCGAGGGAAACCACACTGTCTGAAACTACAATAGTTCTCACGCGGCGTCAAAAACCGAAGATATCAAGGAAGACCGACAGAACAAAAAAGCACACGGGAATGTAGAGTCCGGGATAGCCTCAGGGAAAGCCGCATCGAAAATTACCGACAAGGCTAGACATACTCCAAGAATACAACGTAAAAAAGGGGGCGCGTCCCCCACGCGGGGATGAAAAAAAGCTTGTTCCACGAGAGAGGAAGGACACGTGCATGTATTGGGGTTGAAACGAAATCACGGCCCGGCGGACACGGTCACTGGAAGCAGCGCGGCCAACACACCTACCCCCAAGCTTCTCCCCCGGCGACACGGGGCCATCAGGGAGCGCACGCCGAAAAACCTAGATCAGAGGGAACGCACCGGTTCGATCACTTGGAACAAGCCCGAAACTGCTTGTCGCTGTAGAAAAAAAGAAGAAAGAGAATCCCGGGGAACCGCCTTGCGCAAAAGAACGGCACTGGAGGACCCAAAACATTTACTGGAACCGCTAGGTAGGGACGCGATGCTCCGGTAAAAAACCATAGGAACGAAATCAAGCGACCACCGGCGATAAGACTACAAAGAAGGGGAAAACAACACAAACTTAATGTATGAGGAAAGTAGAAGAGATTTGGTCGGTGGTTCGCGGTGGCGAATATTCGCTGCAGAGGGAGGAAAAAGCGTGGTCCTGAAATCGCCGGTACCGGCGGAGTGGTGGGTTCCGACTTAGACTTCAGTCGGCTGCAGAGGGGGGAGCGGAGCTTGTGGCTTGAATACCTAACAAGACCAGGGGGCGAGTGCTTCCCAGTGCTCGGGCGGTCGAGAGCGAGGAGGCTAGGGTGACAGTAAGGTGGCGTGAAAAGGGACACAGTTTGGAGGTTAGTGGGGAGGCTGCCTAGCCGGGGGTGGCAAGGAAGAGTGGAAGCGGGAAGATGGTTGACATTTTGACGAAGGGCAAAAAGGAGAGGGGTTACCTTTGGGGGGGCGTGACGAACCAGTTCTTCCATGTATGCCGGATTAGGGGGATGCCGTTGTCATTTCTAGCTGGCTTGGAAGGAGAGAAGGATATCGAACTCCAATGTCTGGATTTCTGGCGAAAAAGAAGTGTCCAGAGGAACGTTGTGGAAGAAGCGTCGAACATATTAGGACTCAACTAAAATGTTTACTAGGGTTGAAAGTGAGGTGAATCTGTGCGGGAGAATCGGGGGGAAAGTCAGAGAATGGGGGGAGGGGGAGGACAATGGAAACCGTGACTATTGCTGAAAAAATCAGGGCCTGTTCACCACCGCAGATTTGATTGTGTCATTGGGCAGGAGAAGTTTGGTTTACTGGGAGGAAATACGCCTGAATTTAACATATGAATTATCGGTTGCACGGAGTAAGGAGTGGGGGGGGGCACACGGGGGCTTCCTGTGAGGTCGGGCAAACGAGCGTGAGAGAATGAGGGAAGGCCGGCCAGGGGAGTGTGAACAACGGACCCTGGTGTTCAGCGCGGCCACGAAAACCTACTACCAAGTTGACGGGGGGCAAAGGGGAAAATTAAATCGCCAAACCTGAAAAAGGAAAAGGGACACGCTGATGGCGGGACCCGTACCACGCTTCCACCTAGGACCGCGAACCCTCAGTACCGTTCCAGGATCACTGGCAAAGTGAGCCGACGTAAGAGGAATGTTCACACTGAGGTGTTCCTGCTGCAAGGGCATTGCGATGCGTTCGGCCAGGGAAGGGCCTGACAAATGGGAGTCGAAAGGGGAACGACTAGTGAAAATCAAGGGCTTAACAACTGGAATGATCATGGCGACACGTTGTCTTCAGGCGGGAAGGGGGGAAGGGCAGAAAAAAGGACTGACCAACGACTGGGAAAAAAAAGGGGAAAACGATCATACGGGGAACGGCCCTGGGGGGGGGAATGGAGTATCAAATAAGGGCGGAGGGTCCAGGACCATGAGCCAATAGAAACATCAAGAGAACGGACCCGCCGCGGTGGAACCAAAAAAGCACCTTGTGAATGTTTCATTTACATGGAAACTGAAACAAGGCAACAATAAAACAAAACCACAGACCGGACCAAAGCATCACCACAAGGGGGCGCAGGAAGAAACGTGACTCCCAGACCAGCAGGTAAAAAGAACCAAGGCGAATGGGAAAGGGGGGAAAAAAGATGATCAAAACAGAACCAATGGCGTTGTGATTAACGGGGAAAAAAGCGAAAAGGTAAACTATAGGGAATCGCCAGGAAAGGAGGCCGCCGGGAAAGATCAAGACCTTCCAGGAACTCCATTTAAAGAAACCTGGAACGCGTGGAGAGTAATGGCAGAAAGATCCCACCGCGAAAGGGGTGAAAGATCACCGTGGACCAGGGACCGGGGTGAAACAGAAGGGGGAAACCAAAAGAAACACGAGGCAACATCAGCAAAAGAAAAGATGGTCCGAATTAATAAACGCGGGCAGCAAAGCAACCACAAAAAACATGCCGGGCAAAAAAAAGGATGAGGGCTGCGGCAAGGCGCAAAGAAACGTTACCGAGATTCAGCACGCGGTGACCAAACACATAGGTCGAGAAACAACACCAAAGAAGGAGAGGAACGTATAAATATGTTTCTGGTTAACGCAAAACAGCGGGGTCATTAAGTAGAAGAGGAAAGCCGAGGAGCGTGACGCAAACTCCTCATCAGCTCAAACTTGGGAAAGGTCGGGAGGAGGTGGGGTGATGAGTCAGCTTACAGGGCGTCTGAGGGAAATCGGGGACCAGCGTGCCTTCGGGAGAGATCATCGGAAAATGGCCATCGTTTACCACTGAAGGGAAAAACACAAGTTAAAACACAAGGATGTTCCAATTTGATCCTGACCAATTTCGATTGGGGCGCCGTGCTGAAAAGAAGGAGGAGGCGGGAACGGGGGGTACTAATGCTTATCTGTCCAAAGGCAGTTACGCGACCAGGCTGGAGAATCGTGCTTTCGCATTGGGCGCTGTGGGGCGAGGTGGTCAGGCTCACAAACGGTCAGGTCTTGAATGTCAAAAAAAACAAAAAGGGCAATCGCCGTAAACCGCTTTACCGTCGGTTGGCAGGGGAGTCGTGAGGGAAAGGGTGGTAAGTCAGGGAAGGGGCTCATCGCACTTAACGACGGTTGTGATCCGCGACTCTGGTGGAGGGAAAGAAAAGGGAACAGGAACTCGAAAGGGGCCACAGAAACGGTCATGGGGGTCTAGGTGACCAGGTCAAGTCCATGTTCCCTTTCCGGGCAACGGCCTATTCGAAGACGAAAACAGTGGAGGACTCCGGGGAGTAAATGCAAGGACGGGGCCACTCGATAGGTTGAACGGACGGGGGGTGGGAAGAAGAAAGGAGCACGAATCATCGTAACGGGAACAGTCCGTAAACCCGTGGGACCTGTCACGAATTGGGACTGAACGGGAACTGACCCAGGCAACAAGGGGGGAAGTTCGATGCTCCCTCAAATAACCCTTCATAAGGCAACAAACAGGTGCCCCTTACGTCGTCATTCGCTCTGAGGGGGAACAGGATCATGAAGGAGCAGGGCAGAAAATTGGACAAAGGGAAGAAGTAAAGTGGCCGGGGGCGATCATGTGGGAAACAGCGAGGACGAAGGGAACATTCTCTTGGGGAAAATCTCGTGAATGTCGGGTCGGAGAAAATAACGTACGGGAAGGGGCAGGCCCCAAAAATTCTTTCAAGGTCAGACAAAACCGGAAGGGCCGGACATAATAAAAATCTTTGGCACACGGGGGGGTTAAGCAGGCCGAGACAATCCTCGAAAGCTGGAAAACGTCATGTCAACCGAATACGACTAACATTACGGTCCCTGCGGGGTAGAGAAAGTAAAACCTGCGACCCGCCTAAACAGGAAAAAACATGGCTGCCAAGCTCATCTGCCAGAACAATTCCCCGAGAACGTTTTCTCAGAAAAGTCCAAAGAGCTAGATAACTAACCGGCGACCATGAACAAGGAGCAGCGCCACATGTGGAGGAGCAGAAAAGGTCTTCTCGAGAGCGCTTCAGGGAAAACAAAAAAAAGGGCGAACCGGGGGAAAGGGGAAATAGAGAGACAGAAAAGCATAAAAAAACAATGGGATGTAGAGTAGACAAGACGCTAAACAGAAGGGTCCATGACCCGGCAAGTGGATAGACCATTAAGAAGTCATAAAAGAAAAGATCCCACCGGGGGCGAGCAACAACCCCCAAAAACAAGCCAAAGGGCTCGTGGTAAAGCGATCAGTACCAGATCAGAAAAAATAAAGGTGCACAGCTTACCCACCTCCAATTCGAGACGGACGAAAGAGACAGGAGGAACACCTACCGACAGAAATTCTAACACGGAAAACGAACCATTGCAATCCAGCCCCAGAAATAAACTCGATCATCGACCTCACCGTCAGATCTGGGAAGACCACGCCCTACCCTCTTGTTCCACCTAAAAAGAGAGAAAACGCCTCAAACCAAGTCCTGAGCATATAAGCGGAAACGAAGCAGGGGAGCGGTCCCCGAGTTCATGCACAGGAGCTGGATGCCTAGAGCACGCCCCAGCGCAGGAAACGAAGGAAAAAAAGCGTAACTCTAAACATCGATAAAAACAACAACACTTGGGCGGAGAAAAAGGAGTAGTACTAGTCGTGGTCTCATTAAGGTCTCTTCGATGGGCTGTCGGATCAACGGCGTGAGCTGCACTAGGGGAAAGAACTGCCCTGGGGTGCACTCGCTTTCTTCTCACGAGGGGATGAATAAATGGGACTAGGAGGTTGGTCTTCGACAGAAGAGAGGGGGAGGGCGGGCGTACCAGTAAATCTTAAGAGAAAAAAAAAAAAAAAAAAAAAAAAAAAGCGAGGATCGGGAGGCTAAGGTTTATAAGTTCACGGAGGAAAGCAGGCGACTTTCAGGGGGGTGGGGAAATGCGATGAGTAAGTTTCAAACGACGTGGTCAAAACGCTGATGTAGTGTTGCACGGCAGGAATGCTTCAAAAAAGGTACACTCTGGGGGGTGAGGGGAAGAAGCGAGACACGGGGGATCTTCCGTGGGCACTGATGATGGAAAGCCAGTAAGGGCATGGCCGACGGCACGGATCCCGGAGTAGAAGACAGGGCGGGCTTGGGAGGTGTGGTCAAAGGAAAAATCCCCTGCGGTGGTGAAGAATTAGAAGAGAATGGTCCGCTGAAACGAAAGTGGGAGGTGTGGACGGCGTGGCCATGGCTTTTCCTAAATTTAAGGAGAAGAGGAAGGGGCGGAGAAAAACAGTGTTAACGGTTGAGAGGGCGCGGCCAATGCTCGGGGTGGAGAAAAAGCAAATGACCAGTGGATTTTTGGCGTGACCGGGCGGAAGTTTGTACTGGAGTAATACAAAATAAAGGGCAGGCACGGAATGGGAGGAGGGGATGAGGGGGCCTGCAAAGGTTTTCTAGTGAGTGACCCGCGCACTCGAATAGGCCGGATCGGACAGTAGAGTCCGGCCAGACGGGGGGTGGACAAACTGCAGCGCACAAGTGTTTGTTCCAAAAAAAAGGTCACTGAAAACACGAACCCGTCGGGGAAAAAAAGGACAATGCCGAGGGCCACCATAACAACAAAAGAGGAAGACGGTAGTGGGGGCCCAAGCTAGGGAGGGCACAAGCAACCAAGGGGAAAAGAGGTCACCCGGAAGAGTAGTAAAAAATCATAACGGGCTTAAAGTAGGTCCCAGTGCAGAAGCAGAAATGAATCATAAAAGGGGGGGTTAAAAAAAAAGTAGGATTCCTGGATCAGAAGGGGCAGGTCGTTCTTAAGGGGAATCCCAGGTAGCACACGGGATTCAACGAGGGAGGAAGGTTGGGATTTTAACGTACTGAATATCATGGACGCCGGATGGTGCTCTTAAGACAGTGTGAGCAAAGAACAGAAGTAAACAAGAAGAGGGGGGGTAACGGCCTAGATGGCGAAAAGCGGAGGGCCAGAGGGAGAAGTCGCGGGTCACCGTTACTTATAACCGTAACCAGGAAGCGCCACTGGACAACAAGAAAAAATGAAACCGCGTGGCAACAAAATTCAAGGGAGGTTCAAGTCGGCGGCGACCGGTTCGCGGGAAACACAGGAAAACAAAAGGAGGACGGAGATACCGACAGGACACCGCTCTCAAACAGTGATACAGAAGAAAAAAAAACAGGTACGCAGGCCCACGGATCTAATGGGGTTGGACGGAAGAAAGCAGCAGAACCCGCGTTTAGCTTACGAACCAAAAGCTCCAAAGGCAACATCCGAAAATCAAGGTTTAGACGGACGCCTGTCGATCAGAAAGAAATGAACTCCGGGTACAAAGCGTGAAGGTAAGAGGGGGACAAACCACCGAAGGGGGTCATTATCACCGAAAAGATACCGGGGTAACATGTAAAAAAACCTTCAAGAGTGAGAACAAACGACCCAAGAGAAGTGGGACCGAGGGACATCGTTCACGGAAATAACCAATAACCAAAAGGGGCAAAAAGAAGCCCTCGGCCATCAGGACCTCTCTGCGGTACGAATCAAGAAAAAAATGACAAAAATAGAAA
>Ga0179593_1503514_pt1 | contig 11612 bp, 8 predicted proteins | sample CZODoug2_1_08_16_FD_185931 | JGI IMG/M metagenome (GOLD analysis project Ga0179593, IMG submission 185931) | Vadose zone soil fungal communities from Angelo Coast Range Reserve, California, USA - CZODoug2_1_08_16fungal (PacBio error correction) | ecosystem: Environmental > Terrestrial > Soil >...
CTATGGTCTGGCCCACCGGGTAGCTTAGCAAAGTACCGCCAAAAGAGGCATGATTCGTAAAACCACTCAGGGAGATTCACCTCCAATCCAAAATTTGATTTGAGACAGAGAGAAAACGTTAAAAAGTCATGAAAAGAAACCATCAGCCAGCACTAGCTGAAAAACTTTCGACTGGGATCCGAGGTACCAGCATCAACAGAAATAGCCACAGGCAAGAGTGGTGTCTCAAGAACATTCATCACTGTCAAAACCGGGGGGGGTTGAAGGGGGAAAGGGGGGGGGGAAAAATGGGTTTTGAACCACAAAAAAGTAAAAGGGGGTGGTTATGTTTACCAAAAAAAGAAAAAATGGGTGGTAAAAGGAAGGAAAAAAATCGTTCTACTGCGGGCAACTAATTGGAGGAGGGAGCTCCCAACCAGAAAAATCTTGTTTCTTAAAAGAGCGCAGGAAAAGCTCCAGTGAACCCAGAAGTAATTTATCACAACCGGCGCCCGTCTGGGGAAGAGACAAAAGGGTGGTTCTTCAACGGGCGGCACGGAACCAGAACAGCGCCTAGATGATTAGCCATAAATCTCTGGACGAGAGGATATCCGCAGCCAGATCGAAGAGGGGGTCTCGCACGGGCCAACCCCAACCACAGGGTAAATAGGCGATAGATTGCGTCAGGAAGAAGAAACTTGGAAAAAAAGGTTTTTAAGAAAAGAAACTTACTGGGGGGGCGCCAGGATGACCAATGGGAGAATGTTCATGGAGACAGCAAAGGATCAATACTTCGGTCTCTGGTGGAAAAACATAGGGCTCACTCCACCTAGTTTTTTTGGCTGACAGAAAGGATCGCCTACGCTCCGGAAGGGAACTTACGAGGAGGTGTGTATGCATCATCAGGAAGCTCGCGGATCTCGAATGAAAGAAAGCGAAATTGGACATCGGATACGCCAATCAGGCTGAAGAAAAAAAAATATCTGCACTCAGGTCTCGAAGAACTCATCGAGGTTAGGAATCTTTGAGGGGTCACCTTCGATTCTCGTCAATCACCGTCACCATTGACTGGCCATTTTAAGCATTCACAAAGGGGAGGGGGGGTTTATCTACCGTCGCTATGTGGCCGCAAGGAAGGCGTCAGACAACGTCATGAAGATAGTAAAGTCAGCTTGGCCCCCGAAAAAAGGCTTAGCGTCATCTACAGGAATAGGAGGGATACTTGTACTCCGGGCTTAAAAAAGATGGATTAGAAGGGGGTCTAATAGAGGTTAAAGAGCTGGGGAGGAGCATCGAAAGACTTGACAAAAAAGAAGTCAGGACCGAAGAAGTAGGGCGATCTTTCACCGCAACACCTGTGACGTCCGGCGAAAAGAGGTAACGTGCAAATAGGTTAGGGCACTCATTGTGTCCTTCAGACCACGCCAGGAAGGTAGAGTGCTGGTGAGAGCAGGTAAGCAGCAGCAGGCGTGTGAAGACGAGCACAAGGGGGGTCTACAAGGGGAAGGGCGAACAGCTCGGAGGGCCTATACGTCAGAGGAGAAAAGAAAGGGAAAAGATTCCCCGCAGGGAAAGACGGTGAAGGGCTCACTTTCACACCGGGAATCATGAGTAGGAGAATGCGCACTTCTGAGTTAGTCTTGCCCGAAAAAGCGGACGTAGTCTGAGTGTTAAAGCTAAAAGGCGTCGTCCAAGAAAATAAATGCGCCTGTCAAGTGAGATAAACGGATCATTGACGATTTAAAGCAAAAACAGGGGGCGGCAATAAGAGAAGTCCACAGCCTGCGCTTGGGCACGAAAAGTTCTTCCAACGGCAGCTTCGCGCGGCACAAAAAAAAAATCGGGGGGCCTTCTGGCGGGCTGGTAAGGAGGAGTGTCGGCAATAAAAGGGGGACAATCTTCTCAACTAATTAGTAGGGAATCGGGAAAACGGAGGGGGGGGAAAAAAAAACTTCGAAGTAACTGACCGGTCGAGAAACCAACCCCCGAGCGGGTTCGTTGGAAAGAGGGAAAGCTGCGTTGACCTTCTTCAGAACAAAAAATGAGTGTTGCTCGGGGGAAATAGACATGGCAAAGGCCTCCATCAGATCGAGTCCCCTGAGAAACGGGATCTGCCACGGTACAATAAATTGGGGCTCGGGGGTCTTTCCGAAAAGGAGTGGGAAGAGACTCACGAATAAAAACGGGAATTGGCAGTGCAGACACAAATCACATTCGAAATCTCCCGACTTGAGGAGACATTGGTCAATGGCGCCGCCAAAGGAAAAAGAATTTCCAGCCTGGTCGGGATGGAGGGTCTCCTATCAAAAGAAAAGTCAAGCTTCGCGCTACGCAAGAATTCGTCGGAGCACATAGCGCGTTCAAAATGTGAAAACTACTCCGCGGGGAGGCTTACCCTGCTAGAACCCAAAATCAATAGGAATACTGGAGGGGCGCAGGACCCCCTGGCCTGTCTTCACAACGGGTAAATGTCAGAGTAACCGCACGGTGTTTCGGGGTAACATACACTTCTCAGATACCCCTAATTAGATGGACAAGATTCAAAAAGCCGATGGGAAGAAGTCCGTTCGGGAATTGCTGACTGGGGGGTCCGAAAATCTCGGGAACCCGGAGAGCAAATCAGTTCGAAATGAAGGAAGCAAGTAAATCCCCTCAGAAGCCTGATCGTGATGAAAGAGTTTTCGATCCTGGGAGGGGCAAAGAAAAAAGGTTACTCTCATGCAGCTTTAAGGCACAGGAGAGGAAATAAATCATGAAAGGCGGAAGCCAACCGAATCCCAACTGTTAAGAGCTTCCCAGGCAAAAAGGGAAACGGTCCAGGTGAAAACGGGGGAGTTTGTGTCAAAAGGAATAGTACCTTCATCAAAGATTCACTAGGAAGGATTGAGATGACTATGTTAAGGGATGCAAAAGGGGTCCTTGTTGGGACGAAACCGGATGGCTATTCCTTGGGAAGGGCAGGGGCAGGTACGGAGAGGGGGAATCTCCGTCTCTCAAGTCTTATGACCTACCCACCGCCCTCAGGATCGTCGGTAGGCGATACAGGGGTCAGTCTCCCACACACCCGAGATGCAGCTCGGAGTTAAAAGGGGCAGGAGATCCGAAGTATGGAAGGGGGCCTTTGGACTGAGATCCCCCACTTGTGCATCGACCAGCCGGGTGTTGTTCGGCAAGAAAGGGGACAAGGGTTTCATCAAACCGTTGAATTACTCTGGGGGGTCCGGGGAATCTATAGCAGCTCGAAGGGGTTTGGCTGGCCGCGGCTACCCCTTGAGTTCGTAGGGCTTCTTTCGAGTCTAGAGATATAGGAAGGGAAAGGCTCAATCTTCCATGGGCGGAGGGGGTGTGCGGAAATCTTTGAACGACAAATTTCAAAACAAGGGAGGCAGAAAGTGAGAGGGGGGAAGTTGACTCATCGGGGGGGGGAAGGAAAATCAAGGGATGCGCGGGGGGTGAATCAATCAAATATCGCGGGTCTTAAAAGCGAGAGTGGGGAAGACGGTGTGCGAAACGCACGTCTCAATGCGTAGTGATAAGAAAGATGTTGCTCTCAGTTTCTCTAGGAAACCTCATTTGCGTTTTGATTCTTGGTGAGAATCAAGGATCAAAACACAACCGGGAGTACGGAAAAAGCGGGCCCTTCCGTTGGACAATTCAAGGGATTGTCTACGGCAAATTTCTCGGGGCCGTGAGAAAGAATTTATGGAGGAAAAGATTAGCGCAGTGGGCATTAGTTAGCAGGATGGGTCGTGTAATCGAGGACTTCTTAAGCACTAAAAGGTTTCTAAAACAGAAAAGGCTCATATCTCAAAAAACCAGAGGGGTATAAAATATATATGCCGGGGGTCCAGTCCACACGGAAGCGCCTGAAGAGCAATGAAAACCAGACAGGATTAAAAAAAGGCCTGCCACTGGTGCCAAGGGGACAAGAGGTTACAGGGAGAGAATTTAGCCCTAGCCGGCCAGGTCAGGAAAAAACGAGCACCCAAAGAATAGTTCCACCGTAATTGGGCGTTGAAGCCGGAAAACCTAACACCGCTGAAAACGCTTTATGTCTCACCCAGCGAGACAGATAGACTAAACTTGACCAACAGGAAGGAAACACACGTGAGAAGCAACTGCGCAACTAAGAAGTTTCTCAAACCAACCAGATCGGGTTGCTGTCCTCATCCTTCTATCCTTGCTGTTACAGTGTCAAGAGAAGGGGGGGAAGAGGAACGTTAGAAAACAAAATAACGGAGGGGAGATTAAAAGGACAACTTTTTTGGGACAAGGTGCGAAAACAAACCACAATGAGGGAAAAATCTTAGGGCCACGGTGCACCGAGATGGGAAGACGACTACAGACTTCCTAGCAATCCAAAGATAAGGTTTTCTAGCATCAAAAAAGGCTACAGAAAGCGATAGAGGGTCAGGAATCCTTCATCCATATGGGGGACTGGGGTAAACCTTAAAGACGAGTGCAGGGAAAACACTGACCCGTGGCGAGCAAAGGACAGTTTGCCAATGGCGAGAAAAAGTTCAAAAGTAGGGCTAGAAGGCACATGTTCCCCAAGATCGTTGGGTGGGATACCTGCACGTAATCACGGAAGAAGGCCGACGAAACTTCTATGTCGTCTGGGGGGTAGTCATCATAAAAGGGGGGGGTCTTTCAAGGAAAGTATTCCATCTCCGAACTAAAAAGGGGCTCAGACGAGTGCCTCTGCTACTCAAAACCTTCAGCAAAAAAATAGAAAATATGGTAAAACTACGGCTCCATAGAAGGGTTTACCTGGAATCGTGAACTTCAAGAAAGTCGATTTAAGGAAAAAGGCACCGTCCCGGACGGCCAGTGTGGAGGCGACTGGAAGAATGCCCAACAATAGGGGGTTCGGGTTCACCTTAAGGGAGAGGGAAATTCGACGGAATCAAGGGACTGCAGGGGGGAAAGGAATTGTCGATAATGAAAAGAACCCTAAACATGGAAAGAATTACGCGTAATCGATCATGATGCTTAATTTGACGTTTTATCTGCATGGGGGGGGGGGAAGGGGCTTCGGTGTATACGGAGAAAGGTTCACCGCGCTTTGCGCGTCTCACAAGAAAATAACAGGAGAAAATAAAAAAAACACCGAAGACAAATGACACGGCTGTGACATCCAGGACTAGGTAGGGGGGGAATATAGAAGGAACAAGTTCACCTCAACACCGGGGGATGAAAACGAAATTTGCCTCGGGGGGGGGAAGATAGGGGCCTGCGGCCAGCCGAACAGTAAAAGTAGAGTGGCTGTCATCGGGATGCAGCACGCGGAGGGGACAGGATGTGGAAACCCAAGAGACAAACTGGTTTACGAGTGGTTGTGGGTTATTGTGGGGGGGGGGGGGGGGTTGGGGGGTGGGGGAAGGGGGGGGGGTTTTTTGGGGTTTGGGTTGGGAGGGGGGGGGGGGGGGTGGTTGGGGAAAAAAGGGTGGGGGACGAATGACAGGCGCCAGCTGAAATGGGGGGGGGGGGAGGATTAGAGATACGGGACCGACCGATCCTGCAATTAAGAATGACTCGTCCTCATCGGTGGCCAAGGTAGAATTAATCAAGAGATTCGAAGCACTTCCTTCAGGGTGCTCATACCAATCCCGCTATAGAAGGGGGTTAGTACGTCAGCACCGAAGAAACCCAAAACAGATCCTGAGTTAATCGGCTAAGGGGGGAACAGAGGATAGATGATTACTGTGGAAAAGGGTGGCGAAGCCGCTATCACGCCTAATGGGGGGGGCAGCAAGATGGTCCAAACGGAATCTGACGCTCACTTGGAATGACGTTCAGGGCCAGGGTAAGGGGGGTGGGAAAAGTTGGTGGTAAAATAAAAATGTTCTCCTCCTCCACAACAAACGGAGGAGAAAGAAAGTATCTTTAACATTAGAGGGAAGAAACGAATACGTCCAGGAAGGACAAGGGTCAGAGGATCCCCTTCTTTTGAGGGTCTCAGCTCCTCTACACTAACTAGCGTGCCAAACAGAGCTCGTTTCCTAGGCCCAGTATTTCACATAACCTGGAAAAACTTCCTCTGCATACGAGTCAACCGATACAGAAAGGGGAGAAGGAAAGTATTGCATAGTGTGTGAGGTGGGGTCTACTTGGTGAATTCTCACTATCTCTGACAGACGAGTGGGGGGGGGGGTCAGTCAGCTCACGAATCATTGGAAGGGAGCATGATAACCTAGGCCGGGGGTCACTGAGTCAGTCAAGGGGAAAAGGAACCGATTTCCCTGGGAATCGGTGTTCATTTATCCTTGGGGAATTTCCTCATAGCTCACCGATTCAGAGGCATGGCAGTCATGCCATTCGTAGGGAAAAATTAGTAGAGAGAACAAATCGTAAAAAGAAGGATGCTAGTACCCGCTCACACCTATATTTAAAGGTGCGGAGGGATGAAAGATGGACCAACTTCGGAAGAATATTCCGATCGGACTGGAAGTGACGCAAGGGGGGGGGTGAAGAGACGGCAAAATCATCATAAGGCACCACCTGGTCCTGTAGCGGTCGTTTGAAAACGCCGTGGGATCAGTTCCAATTGAATAACCGCGGAAAAACTTCCGGAGAACAAGCGAACCAGGGCCATGCAAAAAGTAATCTCCTCTCCGATCGATGAAAAAATTCGAAGTGAAAGGGAAAAAATGGGTGAAAGGCAAGCTACGAAAGGGTTTCCTATAGAGGAAGGGGACTTGAGAAAAAAACATAGCTTGGGAGGAGAAACCCGAAAGAAACCAGAGGGTGCCTTCTCAATAATCCAAGAAACACACACTGGGCCGGCAAAATGGAAATTTATGGTTGCGTGGACGAAATCTATAGATTGTACGTCACTTAGGGCCTCGGTCAACTCTCTTCCGAGACGCGAGTTAAGGTTATCTGTGTCTTCTCCATAAGGGATCAGCACAAAGGGCTTGACCTGGGGGCAGGTCGAAGGGAATATGAAGAAAGCGACACTCAGCGGCTTAGGATGCCTAAAAAAACCTCCCATCATGGCGCGGCAGGTGAAAAAGGACGTGACGGGTCTGAAGTCCCCCGAACAAAAAGAAAGAGTAGTCTGGCACGATGTTTGGAAGGAGAAAGGGGAAGTCTTTCAAGTTCTTATCCATTGGTAACACTGTCAGAGGCGTCAGACGGGTGAGGTGGATGTGGTGAGTCGGAGGGCAGTGTGTGTTGACGAACCAATACATTCAAATGGGGCCTGGGAGAATCTATAGAACTCGGAAAAAGGGGGGGGTTGGGAGGCGCGGGCATAGCACCACCTGAGTCGATCTGGCAGGCGAATCTACGAGATCCGAGATCAGTTAAAAGGGAGAAAGACATATGGAAACTGTGGGGGAAGAACGCGGGAAAAGAAAAACAATCCTGGGATTTTAGCGCCAGATCGGGTTTTTCTACTGGGGTCAAGAGAAACTGACCCGAAGGTGTGGACGGGTATTTGATCAGTCACCTTTGGTAGCGTGTAAAGCTGCTACCGTTGGCCATCGTCACAAAATTCAATGGGCGGGGACAGGGATGCGAGCTTTGACTCAGATGTTTCTCTCATCCTCCAACTCAGTAGGGGGGGGGGAAACTGCGGATGCTTTAAGGAAAGGATCAACTAAGTACCGGAAAGGGAGACGGGAGGCCTGTTGAGTGAAGACTGGGTCAAGGTTCTGTCTGTCAGAGACTCAACTGCCGGTTAAGTCTGATGAAAGGGGGCATGCAAGCTGAAAGAGGCATTGGGGGGGGGCGAAAAAAGTAGAATAAGTACCACCGGCTAGGATCTCTAGGTGGGGGAAGAAAAATCATCCTCCAAAACCACTTATTTGGAGGAAAGAAAGGGGGGATCTAGGGGTAGGGTTGGAAGTCCACCTTAAAACTGAGAATGTCGAGTTACCAGGCATAATTAATAAAGAGTCAGCTGGAAAAAGAAGAAATGACACAATGCGATTTGTGACTCGGAAAATTTTATCCCCTAAAAGGACATCATAAAGCAGGCAGCATCACAGGGAGTTCCGATCTGCGGGGAAAAGGAGGGCACCAGAATCAAGACAAGACTCAACTCACTTAGTGTTAATAGGAAACGCAGAGAGATCGAGAATCAAAGGGCCACAAACCAAAAGTTACGAAGGGAAAAGGTCCGAAAAAAATATTAACTGGAGCTGTGAACGATACCAAAAAAACCTTTTCACCGAAAAAAAGGAATGCGGGTAACCAGTTCAAACCGAGAAGGCTAAAAAACCTCTATTATAAACCATTGGGAACCCACAGGAGGTTCATGGACCGAGTTGAGCGCACCAGGAAAACCGAGAGATTAGTCGAGTCCAAGGGGACGACTAATCAGAGGACATCGCCGTAGCGATCCGACACAAAGAGGACCATTTAATCAAACCATCCAAAATGAGTTAAGTCCTCAACAGAAAAAGAGGTATTCAACGGTTGGTAGAACAAAATTTCATACGTGCAATGTAAAGAAGGAGGGAGAAATCAGGGACAGTGGGGCCATGGCTCAGACAAACAAGACTCATGGCTTAGGGCCAGAAAAGAGAGGAAACGAATGGGGGTTGGTGGGGCGGGGCCCGTCACAGTATCGGGGCGACTCGCTGCCCTTATGAGGTAGGCATAATCAGCACAATTTCGGACTGTTAGTAGTAATGCCATTCATCCTCCCTACGTAACTTTGAATAGCTAACGACAGAGGGAGGCGGAAGACCTATCTTAAAGAATGTAAATAGGCCTACAAAGAGGAAGTAGTTGACAAGAGTCATCTACATAAAAGGGACTCTTTCGATCGAGGGGAAAAGGAATCACAGCACCTGGGAACTGGAAGGAATAGCCAAAAATAGGGGTTGTTCGGGTTGGAGAACCGGACAATTCTATTGTACCAGGATGCTTAAAATCGATCATGTAAATGGGGGAGGATTGCCTGGCAACACGCAATTTTAAATCACGATGCTTCTAGAGAAAGAGCGGAGGAGTTCGGTAGGGCCCGGTCATGCGGAAGAAAGATCGGGGACCCGCGCTGTTTCGAGTCATAAGTACCCGTTACTACAATCATTAACGGACGCGCGGACAAAGCAAGTTAGTTGGAGATGAGCCGTAGGGCGTTCACCGCAACACCTTGATTACGTCTGCAAAAGGGTTCGTGTCTGAGGGAATGTGTCCTGAGCCAAAGAAAGTAGCCGATTACTTTCGATCATGTTTAGGCAAGCAAAGACGCGAAGGGGTAAGATATGTTAACACGCAGGTGTCCGACAATGGGACTGGCGAAGAGGTTCAAAGGCGGAGCCGATAAGGAGAGTAGTCGATTTCAAAAAAAAATTCAGAGGAAAATTAGGGGTGCGGCTAGTCTCGTGGGGGAAACATGTCGAATGGAATCTGGTACACGCAACTTCTAAGGGAGAAAAGGCATCTACCCGTAATCGAGGAAAAGGTTTACTCTCCATCACTGAATTCCCCTCAACCCTCGCACTACTTGCCTGGAGATAAAGAGGCTAAAGTGACAACGATATGAGGGCAGAAACGGTTGCAACATGTTGAAAAAAAACGGAATTCACAAAACCCTGTTGAAGGGGGGGGGGGGGGGGGGGGGGGGGGGGGGGGGCTCCTAGCTTGTCCAGAGTAAAGAAAAAGAGAGGGGGGGGACTCAAAAGTGTGAAAGGAGAAGAGGGTTGTCCTTCATAGAAGGTTACAGAGACAAAAAACTGAGTAGGAAAAGGGAAAAGGGAAATGGAAATGCTATGGAACAGACTCGCCTACCAGTGGGCAAGGAACACTAATTAGAAAGATTTTACGTGGAAGCGAAAAATGCGTGGGGAAAGAATCGGAGAAACCAATAATCAGGTTTCTGCAACGCCAAAGGACAAACCGGACGAAATCTATCCAGGAAATGCCCTGACTGCCAATGGTCTCGGGGTGCGGGGGGCAACGGAGAATTTATGGGAAGCTCAAATGATCGTCCAAACGGTAACCCCCCAAAAAAACAAAGATATTTGAGGGGGGGGGGAGCACGAGAAGTGCGTGGATGAGACAGATTCATTCGCGGTAAACAACCGGAAAGTTTAACAGCGGTAATCGTTGTGCAGATGACAGGGGGTCGGACCCTTATCTATCATGGTCATCTGTATGTGAGTGAATTCGTCGGAACAGCAAGTATGTCTTTGCAAACAGATCGTCGCTCTGATGAGTAAAATGATACCATAAATAGATCTTCCCAGGGCTGCGGGGAAAAACAATTGGAGATAACGAGGCGAAAATCTTCGGGGACAAAAAAAACTTTTTTGCGTGAAGCAGGGAGAATTGAGGAAAAATAACGTCGTCCGGACACAAAGTCAGAAAACAGCCAGGTGTGATTCTGGTCCTTTATTACTCCGAAAAGAGATACATGAAAAGGCTGTAAGACAAAAGTCGTAATCCCGTTCCCAGTAGATTAAATTAATCAAACTCTAATCCAGAAGGAACATAAGAAAGGGAATTCGGGGAAAACTGGTGAGTGAAGGCAAAATCTCGATGTAACAAACTCAAAAAGAAGGACGTGATTTCCTGAATACCTCCGTAATGAAGTGAGGGGGGTCTTATCCCCCAAACAAGATTGTTTGTGAGAAAAGGGAAATTCCAAAAAAACTGGCCAGGCCATGGTTTTTCAGACTTATAATCGAAAGAGTCGACTTGAAAGATTAAATCGGGTTCAAATAAACGGAGGAGCGGGCTGAGTTAAAATCACTCCATCCTGGGGAAGGGAGTAAAGGCAAAATTTAGTATGGATGAAAAAGCCTTCTTAATGTGCATTCTACAACCAGCAGCAGAGTATGAGGAAGAACACAAAAAAGCTAGGGAGAGGGGTATTACTGACATCAAGGCACACAACAAAAATCGTTGTGGATCTGTTCCATTATGCACGTAGATACAGGAAAAGTATTGGCATTGGATGAACCCGGGGGGAACCTGTAATAACACGGGAAAAAAATTTCAGTGTGTGGAAGGGCAATGTCTTAATTAAGACGCACCCCGGGTGGAAAGACGCGGGTTGACGGGGGAAAAAACTGAAAATAAAGTATCTGAGCAAAGGGGGTTGGATGGCGCGGCGGGAAAACGGGCTTCGTCGTGCTCGGAATCTAGCTACGGAGGAGGGTGAAGAGAGTTCAGTAGGAAAAAGGGGGCCTCTACATCATCGGACGGGGGGGTACCTCACGCGGAAGGGAAAATCCTGGGGGGGGGTAAGTGTCCGTCTCTTTTGTGCTAAAAAGGACCGCAGTATCTGTCAAAGGGAAAAAGCAGGCGTAGGTCCGCCTTGAGTTTAAAATCAAAGGTAGGGTTGTAAGTTAAAGGAGACTTGCCACTCTTAAAGCAGGAGTCGACTTGGGGGAAAGGGGATGGGGAAGAGTTGCTCGCTGGTGGGCGCTCGAAGACCACCTCAATTGGATGTGGGACTTGCGTGATGCTGGGGTCAGGAAACCTCACGCGAGTCAGAAGATGGTTGCTGCCGCCTGTTGAGTTTAACTTTCAAAGGGTTACAGGGAGGAGTCGGTCCAAATTCTCAAAGGCAATATAGGACATGGCAGGTCGCACGGGCAGCGCAACAGGCGTGGGAAGAAATCATGCACCTGGGCGTTACCACCGGACATTATTCATGCGCGACGGGGGCCTAC
>Ga0179593_1318460_pt1 | contig 11611 bp, 16 predicted proteins | sample CZODoug2_1_08_16_FD_185931 | JGI IMG/M metagenome (GOLD analysis project Ga0179593, IMG submission 185931) | Vadose zone soil fungal communities from Angelo Coast Range Reserve, California, USA - CZODoug2_1_08_16fungal (PacBio error correction) | ecosystem: Environmental > Terrestrial > Soil >...
TATTACGGGAGGGGGGTAGGGGACCAAAGACGTCTCCAGGACAGGGGCAGGACAGATCGGGGGCAAAGCCAGGACGCTCAGCATTAAAAGTCCCAAATCAACGTCAAAAAGAAGGAGGGAGGAAAATTGGAGGGCTGTGAATTTCCGCCGGAAGGAGGGCGGTTCCGGTGAACTCGTGAACAGGAGTCGATCGGATCGGGAAAGCAGGACAAGAAGGTCGACCCGAACCCGTTGGCAAGGGAAAAAACCCAGCACGAAATTGGGGTGGCCGCGCAGGAACAGTTTCAGCCGATGGCAAAAGAAGCGGAGGAAGAAAGGGAGAAGGGTCCCAATCAGCGCAACAAGTACATGGGTCAGTGAGAGATTATCGGGAAAAATTTTAGTGATCAACACTAAAACGTGTCGGGGGCCGTGACAAAACAGAAAAACGAAGGTCTGGAGTGGACCTTGGCGTATCCGGACAGGAGGCATTGCCGTATAGCAAGCCATGGAAAAAAAAGTTGAAGAATAAGTAAGGGGATCTTACGGTGTCAAGGGAACCTGTCTGCAGCGTTGTGACGAAATGAGATAAAAAACTTGGGGAAGGGAAGCTACCGGGAAACTCACGATAAGGCCTCCGCTAATAAAGCAACGGCTTCTAAATTGGGGGAAAAGAAAAAAAAAAAAAAAAAAAAACACTTGGAGCTGGAGGAAGGAAGGTGGTCACTGGACGACGAAGTCCATTGGGGCAAAAAACTCCGTCCTCAGTCGGCGCGCAATCAAAAGCAATGAGAAGGCCGGGCTTGAAGACACCGGTCAAGGCTTGGTTGAGATCGCGAATGAAAGGCGTGGTCGTATATAGTCAAGAAGGGCCGGTAACATTCTTGTAAGGAGGAAATGGTAGCTTAAAGTGCCACTAGTTGGAGGGCTCAACCTCAAAGAGCTGATAGGGGTAAAGGGGGCAAGAGATTAAGCAATGAACCGATACTGGGAAAGAAGGGGGCCGAATCTGGGGAAAAGGTTATTCCCGGCGGGGACAGTGTAAGGACCATTATATGGAGAAAAAGATAGGAAAAAAAACGACCCTCAAGAGAACCAGTAAATAGAGAGGTAATAGCGGTCTGAAAAATGCGAAAGAACGTGAAACTCATCACTAAAACTCGGAGGTAGCAGCATCGATCATAACCAAAGACTGAAGAAATGTTCATAGGAGAACGTCCCTTTTGCTGGTGAAGCCTGGGCCGTGGCAACGTTGCCGTACAGAAGTCTGAGCAAGGTTCTGTGACAAAACAAAAAACGAGTGTCGCAGTGCGACTCCGATGAGGGAAAATAGGGGCATTGTGAAGAGTCGCTTTCAAGATTAAACAAATAACCTCAGGGGGCAACAAAAGCGAGAGGAGGACGGGGGGGAGAAAATGTCTTGACCAGCACGGAAGGGATTAGTAGAAGGCCGGGTCGGGGAAAAAGCGCAAAGGTTAACGTCAGAAATGGAGGGCCTCTTAAAAATGCGCTTCCAAAGCGAAATAAATTGGAGACAAAAGGGAACAGAAGGATATTAACTGGCTATCGGGAACGGGGGACTGTTACTGGCGATACTGCAGGGCTGTGAGGAAATAAAACGGTTAACTGAGGAGGGAGAGGGAGGAAAAGCTTTTTCTAGGGGATGTGGCGGACAAACTAGAGAAAAAAAGAACTATTACCACTAAACCCCAAGGAGGAAGGGGGACAGGGCCGTAAATGTCCCGAGAAAGTCGTGGGAGGACGGTCAAATGCACTCGGGTGGAGGAGGAAAGAGCCAAGGAAACATAGAGTAGGTGGGGAAAAAATCCTGCTTCTTATAAAGTGGGTAAATTTCGGACGGAGAGGTACTGTCGAAAGTGTTTACTTAAGAAATGAAGGGTCGAATAGGCGGAAGATGTATGGCATAATGGATATTTGTTGGCGGAAAGGAGAAAGGGATGAAGTTCAAGGAATACTGCGAGCTACGCTCCGTTTGACTATGAATGGCGGAGAAAATTGCATGCTACCGAATAATAAGACCTCCAACAGTCGCCCTTTTCCGATGGGATCACAGGCAAAAGAAGGGTGGGGTCTCACTGCGAGCGCCAAGGGCAGGGGGAAAATGGGGAATACGGGGGGGGGTGGGGAAACCTTCTCAATTCCTCCGATGTTAAGAGGGTGAAGAAACGACACAGTCGTAAATCAACTAGAGAACGCGGGAGGGGCAGTTTCGGGAGTGGCTAAGGTGTAGTGAGGCAACAGCTTGAGAAACAACCAAAGGGGTCACTTTGTGAAAGATAGACGCGAACAAAGAGGGGACCGATTAAGCTTCCTCGGTAGTAGGATTTTTCTGGCTCACAAAGCGCAAAACCGGGCCAGGAGTGGCTAACCCAGACAGGCGTCAGCTTCGCAAGGGAAAGCGAATTCAAGAAAGGTATACGAAGTGCCGGGCGGGGCTCAGAATCTTAGGGGAGGAGCCCACACGACTCTGGGGGAGCGGCAGGAATGTTAGGACAACGCATAAGCGAAGAAAAAACCCATGGAGGTACCGCAAAAGAACATTGTTGCGTCCGACAGAAAGAATTTAGTTCGCGGTAGAATAAGGTCAGGATATGATCATAAGTATGGGAAATTGATATGTTAAAAACCATCTCTGGGTCAATAAAGACCCTAGGAATTTATGAACCTCTTTAGGGGGAGAAGGCTTAATAGGGGGGGATGGCAATTCTTTCCCGGTGAGAACCTTGAAAAGCCATCAGAGCTTCCGCAGATAAGAGAAAAAAGGCCGACGAAGGAAGGGGGGGAAAGAAGAAAATCTTAAATCACCGCCCTCAGCGTTTTGATGGGGGGAAGAGTGGAACAATCCTATGAAGATATCCGGTTTGCAGGAGGGTGGGGGGAGAAGTCAGAATAAGGAGGGCTCGGGCTCCGTTGCACTTGATTAGAGGCAAAAGCAATTTGGGATTAAGTGCAATGTGAGGAAGAGTCTAAAAAAAAGAAAGATTGGAAAATATAATATTGCCTCAATGTAGAAGGGATAAGTGGGAAGAGAAAGAGAAGAGTCGGCAGGGTCCGAGGAGAGAAATTCTCATAGAAAAAAGAAAAAAGTCGGCTCCAAATCTGGACTGGTATTACCGTCACAAAGTTAGAGTCATAGGGGGAGGCTTTGTAATCGATTGGAGCGAAAATCTATTAAGGAGTAGAGTTACTAAGAATCGGACTGTAAGGTCAATGGCCGAAGGGGGGCCGGAAGGATCATTACATATAAAAGAAAACGATGGCAACCTTAAAAAGTCCACAAGGAGGGGGAGGGAGGCGAAAAGAGGTTTCGTCTAAAAAGACTCCAGGAAGCCGTGTAAAAGAAGAAAGGAAGAGTCTATCAAACCTTTATTGAGGAAGGGATTGCAACGGTCCTTCTTAGCGCCCGGGGGCGAAAACAATAGGATTACGTTGTGAAGAAACCGAAGGCATGCGAGAAGAGAGAGGATGGTTTATGAAATCGACGAGAGAGTGAAAAATCTCTACTGAAGGGTAATAGGGGAGCATCGAGGACAGAGAAAAGCGCGCCGATTGCGGGGACACACTGGGGAATCAGGAGAAGGGGGAGGACGTAAAACTCCGCAGGAAGGCCCCTGCCTCCCGAGTTGGGGCGGGAGCTAAGGACACGACCTGGGGGGGGGGGTTCGAAAGAACCTTTTGTGGCGAGACTGCGACTTTCGCCAAAGCTGGAGAAAGTTAAAAGGAGGGGGGGGGATGGAAAGGGGAGCTGGAACGGCTAGGAAACGGATGGAGGGGGAATGCAAAAAGCCGCCGGACTGCGCGAATTAAATCTCGGCCTTAGGAGACACCATTCTTAACAGGAGAGCCCGATGTGCGCGTCTCTTGTCGGAGAGGGAAGGAGCAAGTTCATAAAGCGAAAATAAAGGTACTCGTGAAAGTGAAAGAAAAAGGAACCCTTCTAGGGTAACAATTCAGGGGCAAAGGAAGGGAATAAAACCTGAGGCATAAGGGAAACGCCGACTCAGAACCATAAGTGAAAAAAAAGGGGAGAGGCTCTCTAAAAGAATAACTTGAAAACATCTCCTCTCTGGAGCGACTAGGGAGAGGGAGGCTCAGAGTGCAGCCTAAATCTCGTATGGCAGACGGATCTAAAAAAAAAAGCATGTGGATAGGAACTCTTTCAAGGGAGGGCAGGAAGTCCGTACGCATCTAGCGGATGAGAATTGTGTTCAGCGCTAGAAGAGAGCGGATGGAAGAGCAGACTGAGACGAACCTTGTTGTCCCTACGAGAAGTGGGATCGGGCCGTAAAAAGGAGTCAGAATCGGCCTTAAGGAGGGGGCTTGGGGTAGGGGTTTGAGAATAAGATCCTACGGATTGGGACAAAGGGGGCTGGAAGAGAAAGGTCGACAAACGTGGTAAGTTCCGTGTCGCGGTTCCGCAAGAAAACAAGGAGGAAAGGAAAGCAAGGAAGTTTAGGGAAAAGCCATGGAAATAAATCCACTTGAGACAGGAGGGGGAAGAGGGAGTAGCAGATCTAGGTTTAGGTGGAATAGGAAAAGCGAGCAAATGCGAGAGGGGAAGGAAGGCGGTATCGTCGACGACGTGGGAAAAAAAACTAGGGGTTTTTTCTTTCACACAGTGAAAGATGAAGAATTGAAAAGCACGCCCCGGTTACCACCTTACAGTGAGCCGAGGAAGTAACAGTGAGAGGAGGTGGGTAGAAAAAGGAGTCTGCGAATCATGCAGTTCCAGGATCAGGGGGGGGGAGCCCGCAGGGGGGGTCACACCCGTACTCAGCGTGATCGGATTCGAGGTGAAGGGGAGGGAAATAGGGTCTCTTAGCAGAACTAGTGGGTTGGGAAAAAGAAAATCTATCATTGCTCTCAATGCCGGGCCAGAAGAGGGGAACAGGATGATTCAAGGCCCGGCTCAGGAAAACAATCCTTAATGGTAAAGAATAAGGGGCTGGCGGGGGCAAATGATCCTCTCGAGTTTTACCAAAATAATCTCAGGGGGTAAGGGGCAAAGGAAAATAAAGCTTCAAAAAGGTCCATTCAACTTGTTTCTTCATCTGACGAAAATGCAGTCTCTGATCTAACCACAGGTCCGAAAAAAGGGGTCCCCACATCCTACGTCCCCGAAGTGCCTTGGAGAGCGAGCCGACTGCTGTTAACTGACCTTCTCTCCAGAGGAGGGAGGCAGGCCGTACAACGGCCTCAATCAGACACTCTCATTAAAAATTGGAGAAGGCGGCTTTCCGGGGGGGGATCTTACGTTGACTCTCTGAGGCAAGTCGAGGAACTAAAAGGGGTTTGTGGAGGAAGTTGGGAAATCGATTTATTACAACAAGAAAACTCGTGAACTGAAGGGAAGAGAGAGACTAATCAAGAAGGGGGCGGCAATGGTCCCTATTGCTAGAAAAGAAATGCCGAAGTCGCGGATTTACGGCCAACGAAGAGAAAAGAGGGGGGGGAGGTGGTTGGGTACCGCGAAAATAGAGTGCTGTGATCCGATCAAGGTGAAAACCGATACGCTAAATTCGGTAAGTGAATCGACTAGAGGTATGCGATAGGCCTAGCCCGAGAATTGGAAATGGGATTGAGCGAAAATTTATTACAGGAAAGTGGGCCACCCCCCTGAACTTGAGGGAGGAGGGAGGGAAAATGGAGAGACTAAAATGAAATCGATCATATGAGCTTACCGAAGTTAAGGGAAAGAAAAGGAGGAAAGAGGACAAGATGGCAACAGCGAATCCTACGAAACAGCCTCCGAGCGGATTTTCATTTCTTAGCACAAGAGGCGAAAGAAAAGGGGGCTGCAAATACCGAGTCGGAAGAAAGCCTGAAGCGGGAGGTAGCAGGGCCGCACTATCATCTCAAAAAATCCCCAACAAAAGAGTGGGAAAACCCTCAGAAAGTATTACGGCGTGGATCCAGCATGAAGAGACAGGCGCGTATAAGGTTGGTCCAATGGACGGAAACTGGGCGGATCCCAACTTAAACTTAACGCTCGGAAAACTGGACTTCCTTTATTCTAGGGGGGAAAAAAGGGGAATAGGCACCGGAAGGTCGGGAACTCTGTAGTTCAGCAGATCTTAGTCGGAGAAGGGGGGGGGGGAAGTATGGAGCGCAAAAGTGTCGAACCGTCACGGCCGTTGGCTTGTAAAAAAAACCTTCTTAAAAAACAAAGGTCTAAATGAAGGGGGAATCGATCGAGAGAGATCATGGATGGAAGAAGGAGGTACAGAGGGTGTACGCGAAATTAACTTGATCGCGGTAAGTTTTCCGGTATAAGGGGGGGTCAAAAGAAAGGCCTTGAAATGAGGAGCAACCCGCAAAAGGGGGGGCTTAGAAGGGGGGGGGTTAAGGGGCACGGGAAATCAGGATTTAAAGAACGTCAGTGCCGTATAGCACGAGAAAGTAGACTCCCGTATCCTAGAGGGAAAAGTCTTAGGGGGAAAAGCACATTCTGCAAAAAAAATGTAATTCAGAGAAGAGGGACACAAAACGGGGAATGGGGGACGAAAGTTACTCCAAGGGAGCATCGGATCGTCGCCAAACCACGACTCCGACGTTGCTAAAAGAGGTGGACCTCGATGGCTGCCGTTTTTCGAAATTCACGCCGTCATTGAGGGAAAGGGAGGAGACGTACGCCGCGGCTACAGACCCAAGGGGCAGGTCGTTTGGACTTCGGCTGGTGAAAATGAGGGGGAGGGGGGACTAGGGCGAAATGGACAGGCGTGGGGAAGAATCACAAACTGCAACAGTTAATTCGTGTACTTAGTCAGGGTCTAGTATGGAACATCTATGGGATGGACTAAAAGAAAAGAAGAGAGTGATGAGGTACCGGAAAGCGTGTGAGCAATTAAGAGACGGAGTCAGGGTCCTAGGGGTTGGGGAAGGGGTACCCTGTTCCTTGGAGTAACCTTATCTAGCAAAAAGAGGGAAAAGGAAGAACCACATCGGAGTAAAGGTCAAGCGAGAATTGAAGTCAGATGCGCGCCCAACAGGTCCAAGAAACTATCTCCGTCCTGGAATGGGTCGGCATCATCGAGATAACAAAAAGCCTGGAAGATTTCATCTTCTAGCGAATCCCTGTAGGCTGTTAAAAAACAGAAGGGTTGGACCGTAGTTGCCTCATTATTCTCGGTAGCAATGGTCGTAAAAACAAAAAAAAGTAGTTCAGACTGGGGACGCGAGATCCCCGTGCTGGGAATACTAGCGTTTGGCTGCGAGGGGAAGGTGTCAAAAAGCAACCAAAGCTCTTATCCTAAAGAAAGGAGATAAGGTAGTGAAAAAGAAAAAAGTCGTGGCCAGCAACGCACTTTATATGTCTGAATTCCAGTATGCGAAGGGGAACGCCTGGAAAAACTTCGGGGCTTGATCTGGGGCAGTCCGGAGAGGGACAAGCGAGCGATTTAACCAACATTGGAAACAAAGGACTCTTAAAAGGGGGCCAGAAAGATTCTGCCTGAAATCACGGCGCGTCGGCTTATCACTTTTCGTACGGAGGGCGGGAAAGGAAAACTAACGTGCTCGAAGTTTTAAACAATCGATATCGCTACGAGGACAACTGCGGAGACTTACTCCGGGGAAGCACATGCTGAACGGAATTCAAAGAGACGATTTGCGGAGGTCCTGAAGGGATCCTCAATCTCTTCAGGGAGGGGAAGTGGGAGGAAGATTTCGGGGTTTCCGTCCTGAGGGTCACCTACCTACGCCATGCGGTCGGCAGTCGTCTTTGTAAACTGGTAAAACGGGGGGTCGGGTGGCTGTGCCCACGGGGGGCAGCAATGGAGGAAAAAGGGGTAAAGGACGAAAAATTAGACGCGCAGACCTCGAGGTGATCTGAAGGAGGGGGTGTGGGCTTCGAAGCAAGAAAACAGCAGAGACACTAGAAAAGACGATCGTCCTTTTCAAATGTTTAATAACGACCGTGCATCGCAGGACTGGACTCGCAGAATGTCCAAAATTCGGGGGGCCCCGATCAATGCGACGCATGTTTCAAGAAACGCAGGTGCCGTCACGAAGAACGCCGCCATGAAAACCGCGTGCATCGGTAAGCTGTTGAAAGAAGATGGCTGGACCGGCGCCAAAATACGGTGGGGTGCTCCCCACACACAAGGCTAGATATCGGGCAAAACAACAGAGACGATGAGGGGGGGGACCTCGTCTCATTCTTTTCAAACCCAAGCAATTGTACAGGTAGGAGAAAAACCAAAAGGGAACTTCTGGAGGCTTCGGGGGGGGGATAGGGGGAGATCTCCATATACAAATTTGAGGCGGGGATTACCCAGGGCTAGGATACAAACGGAGAGAGCGCGACGGCGATGTAGTCCCTAAGGAATAAAGAGAGGCACAGCAGCTACAAAGGGCGGGGGGGGGGCCGAAAGAAGCAAGTGCAGCCCACATCAAGTAAGGGGAGGCGCGAGGGGGATCTCCTGCAGGGCATCGGGAGGGAAAGGGCTCCGTTATAGTTGAATAAACCATGGGCTGTTTGCGAGCAACGGCGAATTGGGGGGGGGCACAAATGCGTTGGACAGCGAGCGTTAGTGATCGCCACTTCTTGGCCGGAAGCCATTTCCAGCGCGTGAGAATCTCAGGAAAAGTCGAATAAGGAAGACTGGAAAGCCGCCATAAGTCATCAAATCCCTCCCCAGTGGGGCGGATTTCAACCTGCGGTGCCCCAAGGGCGAGAGGACGCAGCGAAGTTGAGTCTTGGGTTCTAGAAAGCGACAGCGGAGGTGCCGAGCGCTGGGCCGTCTTTCGGCCACATCGGTGTCTGGTAAGTAAACATTTTGAGGAACAGCTCAAAGAAAAAAAACAAAACAACGGAGGAGGAGGAAAGAGGATGGAAGAAAAAATGTGGGAAGATATACAAGATGTGGGCACGGAGCGCGTCCAGGAGGAACCTAAAAAAGATTTCGCACATAAAACCTCCGGCAAAAGGTAGAAGTACCTAGCACGGACTGGTATAAAAGCAGTAAATGAAGTCATCAAGGGAGCGAGACAGTCGGCTTTCCGAAAAGGGACGGATGGTTAAGCCTACTAATCGGCCGGAATTGGGGAAAATGGGGCCGAAGGGGCAGTCCGGGTGAAAAAAAATGAATTCACAGACGATGTCAAATCATGCATTAACTCAAGAAGCGGTCTTCGGCAACATGGGGGGAGGAAAATAGATCAAGGATAATTTGACTGATCTATGGAAAAGGGAATCAACCTAATATTTCTGGGGTAAAATTCACCAGCAGGGGGGTGCGACGCCCGTGCGCTCTTACGCAATGAAGGCGTTTGAGGGGCGAGACATCGCAGAAAAAGAGTGTTTCGAGAAAAAAGGCTCGTGACAAAAACGCTAAACTGTTATCTGGAGAATAGAGACAAGACGCCGAAGAGCCAGATTAGAGGGTGAAGAAATGGCCAAGTTCTCGCTTGCAGCAACAGGCCGCCGACGACCATCCGTCATAGAAGCTTGGGTTAGAGAATCTACGAGAACCCCTTTTGTTGAAAAAAGACGGTTGTTGAGAACAGGACTGTGAGCCACAACGCTTACCGAAAGTAAGCGTTGAGGGCCAGGGGGGAGCGTAAAAGTAAAGTAACAAGCGTCGGAAATTGGGGGCAGTCCCCGAGCTCGACTAAAAGGATACGCAGAGTAAAAGGGGCTATGCCTGGTGGGGGTCCAAAGAACGGAACATTGAAGGATAAGGTTCGAGAGCTCTTTGGAATGTAATACTCTCAAAGTTCATCAGAGCACGGAGAGGATCCGCGATGGTGCGGAATTCCCTTAATCGTGTTGGGAAAAGGAGGGAAAGAAAGAAAATAAATTCTTGAAAATGTTGGGAACGCAGACGTCAAATGGACGAGGAACCGATAACGTCTCCGAAGAAAAAAAGCTTGTCAGCCGCCTGGAGTAGGAGAATCTGTCGGGCTTGAACGCCGTAAAAATAAGCGCGTGGAGGACTGGAGAGCAAATGGATCGACACTCATTAAGAATCCTCCCGGGGGAGAAAGGGGTACTCGTCGAGAGGTATAAAACAGTTGGTCAGCCACCGGAGGAAAACTCATTCTTGAAAGAGAGGAGACGAAACCGTGATTACAAAAAATGAAGAGAAGGGTTTATATAAGGAAGGCCGCTGCGTTTTCGTAAGGGGCGCTGGGAGGGTCACAATGTGGGTGCTAAATCTTCGAACGGAGTGGGAAGACTCTTAGGAAATCCTGCCAAGGGGGACCGACTGGTACCCCCGTTCTAGGTTCACAGAGGTCTGAAGAACCGGAGAGAAAGAGAATTCGGGGCTTGGTCAACTCCAGGGAATCTACTAAACGTAAGCGCGCATAAGTTAAGAGTCGAGTGAGTGGGGAGACAATGCGCGAGTGCAAAAAGGAATAGAATTGACGAACGGCGAGACGAGCAGCCGAAAAAAGGCCTATGGGATGGGGCTTTCCTAACCGGGTCAGATTCCGCAAAAAAAAGGCCCGCCCCGGCGGAAAGACTTACATTCTATCTCATAGGAACGATAGGCTGTTTGGGTATTCTCTCGGGCTGAGAAACAGCCAGAAAGTGTGAAAGGACTGATGATACAGTCCCCGGGTGGTCTAAAAGAATCGAAGGTTCGCGCGGGTAACCTGGAAGGGCGAGGGGTCCTTCGCGACAATCGGTTTGGTGAAGTATCGATACGAATACAGTCCTCTTTAACATAAACAAAAATGGAAAGTCCCCATCAGTCAGCCCATGCAATGGCCCGGCTCGCGGGAAGTACCGGACTCGGTCCGGGTAGACCTCAACGTCTGGGCACGTTCCGAACAGAAACTTAAATCATTTTACAGGGGAAAGTGTTGAGATCTGACGGGACAAGAAGTCAGGAGCGATCTAACAAAAGCAACCTCAATGGTCTCAAGCAAAGACCTAACATGACCAGCAATTTATCTTCGAGCACGCAGGTGCTTCCTTAGACTTCGCTCATGAAGGAGTTCGTGGAAAAAGTCCTGCAGACGAAGTAAAAATGAAAAAGGGCTTTCAAGGGTGGCGCGAGACTCTGAGATCTCTGAGGATGATCTGCAACATCACCAAAGGGGGTTGGTCACATTAGATAGGGTTCCACCTGAGCAAGCTGACCGGAAAGAGTCGAATATGCGAAGTGGAGACGAGGGCCGTGGGTTGGCCAATTGCTATACGGAAAAGGAGGAGTTCAATGGCGATTAAGCCAGACAAGCGGTTTGGTGGGGGTTGTGTCCGGATTCAACCATCAAGTGGAAGGCTTGATACGGAGACCTATAACCTCGATAAATTCTGGAAGGTCGCTAAACGTAAAAGGTCAAAATAGCGAGCATAGAAAAAAGGAGGAAAATGGTCAGCCTCAGACCAAGGGAATTACGACCTTTGGTGAAACAAAGGAGTCGAGTCATTAGAAATGGAGAGACTCGAGAATCGTCGATCAGATCGGAAAACGGGTACAATAATAGGGCAATAAAAGGACCGGGGAAAATACATCTTCACAGCGAAGCGATTCCAGCCATCCCTAAGGAGAGGGTTGGTAAAGTGAGGGATCAACAGAATAATAATCGCCTTCATGGAAAGAATAAAATACGCTCTTCGGAAGAAGAGCAGTGAGCTAGGGTCTAAGGAGAGCACGTAATA
>Ga0179593_1394304_pt1 | contig 11611 bp, 12 predicted proteins | sample CZODoug2_1_08_16_FD_185931 | JGI IMG/M metagenome (GOLD analysis project Ga0179593, IMG submission 185931) | Vadose zone soil fungal communities from Angelo Coast Range Reserve, California, USA - CZODoug2_1_08_16fungal (PacBio error correction) | ecosystem: Environmental > Terrestrial > Soil >...
TCCGCGGGAGATTCGGCACGGAATGGTGCGACCTTCACGGAAGTGTCAAACACGGGAACTAGCGTCGGACCAAAAATCAAGGCAGGATCCCGCAATGCTTGCCAGAAGAGGGGCAGAGGAGAAAAGATGAAAATGCGTAAAATTCGAGAGAGGGGGACGGAGAGGTGACTGAACACCATGGGTCAGGACACAAAGCGACAGTAAAAACGGGAAAGGGCAAGCCGACATGCAAATAGAAAAAGGGTGGGCCGTCAATGAAGTCAATAGTGGGGGGGGAACCGTAATGGGAAACGGGGAAGTAGGGGACCAAAAGTATCAGAGACGACAGAATTCCGGCACGGAGCCCTGAAGGGGGGGACGAGATAGTAAGACTTCTGAAGGTACCAGCAAAGAGACATCCAGGAAGAGGGGGGGAACGGATGGCGAGTTTTAAAAAAAAGGACGATGAGAATTGAAAGTGGAAAGGGGCTTCGAAATGAGCGGAATGGGAAGTTGGAGGTAGCGAAGGTTGAATCCAGGATCGCTGAAAAAAGCAAAGCCAAGGGAAGACCATAAACAAGGAGGAGACTTTTTACCACAAAATCCCTAACGCGGTGACGACGCGCGAAGCAGGCAAAATCGGCACTGCAGATTAGCTGATTAAGGGGAAAAGAATAGGTTCGGGGAGGGGGGGTTAGAAACTAATAACATTAACGTGGGCGGGCGTAAGTGAAGAAGAAATAACAAAGAGAGGTGTACTCAGCTTCGTTCAGAGAACGACGCGTATAGGCCATCGTAATAGTATTACTAGTGAGGAGGGGGGGGAGCGACAGCGAGTGCGAAGGCCATAAAATGGCACTGGAGACAGGCCCCGAAGTTGGTCTGTAAAAGGTAGGGGGAGGAAGCAAGTTCAAAAAACGGAATAACGTACGAGTGCTAGCTATAGAGAATACCGGTGGACCGTATTTAAGCAGGGTTATTCCAAAGCAGAGGCACTTGGTCGGGTGGGTAAACACTGAAGGTTCACAGTAAAAAAGTCGGCTGCCAGGCGAAATCAAAAGCCAAATAGCAAATTTAGAAGAGCCAGGATATGAGCCCTTTCCTAAACCAGGGAGCCGTGGCTTAACTCAAGAACTCAGGAGACTGATAAATGGGGGCCAGGCCATTTGAGGAGGTAAAAAAAGAAACCAAAGGGGAGCCGGGAAATGGGGAATCAGACGTTTCCCCAGACATCGAGGGGGGGCACTAGGGGGAGCAGTAATTCTTCAATGAAATGGGTAATAGCCCGGTATCGGAAGTGCAGTTGCCGGGGTTTGAATAATTCGACGTTTTATTGCAGAACTATGTCTGAAGAAAATAAAAAGGGATTGAAACATGTTCTTTCTCAATTAGAAGGAAATCCGGGGGATTTGACAGACACAGACCGGATCAACTGAGGTGAAAAGACTCACCATTGGAGTCTAACGGGGGACATGAGATACCAAAACAAGCACGGACGTATATAACACTTCCACGGCGCACACATATGTGTGCGAGGGGTCTCGGAAGGACAGCTCGAAAAGGCCGTGGATAGAAGTCGGTAAGGGAAAGCAGTTGAAGAGGTGTGTGGTGGCTCCCAGATCGTCTAAGACAGTTTTGGAGCAGTGGGGAAAGGGGGGGGGGAGCGGTCAAGTGCTTGTCCAGATCGCTTTGAGGGGAAGACCAAGTCAATTGGGGGGGATGGCCACTGGAAAGGAAATGGAGGAGGAGAAACATTCTATGGATCAAAGTCTTGTAAAATCTTGTTTGATACGGCGCAGAAGTCAACTGCGGGGGTAAAAATTCCCTAGAGCAGTGTTCGGATCCAAGAACAAAGGAAAACATAACATCAGAAAAATTCGACTAAAAGGCGTGTACCGGTAGGAACCTAGGAAATGAAGGGAAGTGTCAGCGGTGAGCCGCACATTCCCATATTTAAGGATTGGGTTTCAGAAGGGGAGTTCAAGCGCCTATAAACACCCATCATCGCGTAGAAGAAACAGAATGCGAATGTGGTGCCGTATATCTTCGACCAGAAATGGCCCGACCAGTCTCAAGAAGAGGACCTTTTTCCAAAATCAGCCGGCTCCTTTGTTGGGAAGAACTTCTGTCCTCGAGTGAAAAAGAAAAAGTGAGAGTGGGCTCCACGGAAATTCAAGCTAAAGGTACAAGTACGCAAAACTCTCTTAGAGAGAACATATACTCTAAGGGAAAAGGGGGAAGAGGTAAGAAGGGCGCAATGATTACTTCCTGAAAGAGTAAAGGTACGGCCACCTCCCCCGGCATACAGAAGCGGAGACCTTGCAAAATTCGCACTTTCATCAAAGTTAACAGAGAGGAGGAAAACATGATGGAGTACGTCCTCTTTGAACCATCTTGGGGGAAACAAAAGAAGGCGGGAAGAAATCAATTCCAGACTACGAAGGGGATAACCATCGCGCTCAAAAATGGCCCGCAATTACGAGAGGAAAGACTTAAAAGTCAGAAAAAACTAGAAGAAAAGCACGCGCTGGAAGTGAAAAAAAATGCGGGGGGGCACGGCGGGAGACTCGAGTTCCAGAGCAACTGTTTCTCAGGGCAAGGGGACATGAACGTAACTAGAAAAAAATCGTTTTCCGTCCAGATATAAGAACCGGGAAAAGAGGGCCGAATTGACAATACGATGGAAGAAAGAAACAGAGAAAGAGACAACACACGGAAGGAGTAGGAAAAAAGATAGATTCCTGTATAGAATTGGTCAATCTGACCCGGGAAAAAACTAGTATCTTGAGACGAAGAAGGTTAGGAGTTAACACAGTGAGTCGCAATTTAATGAAAAAGGGGAAGGAGGGGACTAAAGGGAAGAGACAGGGACAGCCTCGTGCTTGGGGAAAAAATGGGGGTGGGGGACGGAACTGTTTGAGGAAGGAAAAGTCAGGAAAAGGTTCCGGGAAGAAGGTTGTATCTCCCCTTCTGGGTAAGGGGTAGGGAAGAGCGATGGTTGCCAAAAGACAAATCTTAGACAAAGGGGACAGAGCTGTGTGAAGGGTGAAGGTGCGGACGTCCGAAGGTCGGAGGAACTTGTATTAAAGGTTGCTTGAGCGGAGGGAATAACTATGCGAACGGCGAGTGAAATGAAAACCGTAACTTTTGAGTCTTGCTGAGAGAAGAGGAAGATGGTGAGTACGTGCCCCGAAGGCCGTAGCGGAACGGGGGGGCCCTCTCATATAGGGGAAGAGAAAGGATTTCTGGGCAGCAGGTGTTGAAAGGAACAACCTTTTATAAACCTGATGGGTTCACAACGTGTAGGAGGGAGTAAAGTGGTCCATGTTCGTAATATAGCGGAACTAGGACTAGTAGGGTTGCTTAAAAATGACGGCTGAGGAGGAGAAAGAGAACCTCACAGAACCTGACTACCACTTGTGAAGAGACATGTAGGAAGGAATGTTCCACGTATAAGGGTTAGAGAAGAAAAAAAGCACTGTTTATATCGAATTGACCAGGGGGCGGTTCATGAAAACACGGTAATAGGATGACTAGGTGAGCGAGCCTAGCAACACGTAGTCTGTTTAAAAATACTAACAGAAAATAAAGTAATAGGTTTAAGGAGGGACATTTTCAAATGGGGGGGATGTGGAGAATAAAGAGTAGGACACACGCCACACACGAAGTCGAGCAAAGAAAAAGGAGGAGACGGAATTCGGTGAGCAACTACACAACCGCGTCAATGCTCTGAGATGGAATGAATAAAGAGGTCGGAAACGGCCATTTACCAAAAAATTAACCCGACTCAAAAAGGTGGGAGACTGTGTAAGGTTGTGATATAAGAAAAAGCGGGGGGGCGAGGACGGTGGAATGTCCTTGAAATAGAACGAAATATTGAAGTGAACACCTTAGCAGGTTTGGGAAGGGAAACAAAAAATCCGAGGATTACGTCAGCGAATTAAAGGGTTCAATGGACTGAGGGGAAAAGAGTAATGAAAAAAGGGATAAGGGGGAATATTTCCGCTAAAGAATGCAACTGGGTAGAACAATGTTCCCATGGAAGGAAGAAGGAATAAGGCCCGGGTTAGAAACTGAGAAAATGGGGAACTCCAAAAAAGTAAGACGTTTGAAGAGCCTTAACCTTAGAAGGAAAAAGCGTATACAGAGTATCGGGGGGGGGGAAAAATCACAAGAAACAGGATCAGGGTATGCGCTCAAAGTCGGGGGACTCCGAACACGATAAGTGAAAAAGGAGTGATGGAGCCTGGGGCGATACTACGGTGAATGCAGTTGTGTCGGCGGAAGCCCAGACTCCCCTCATGGCATTTGACCCACTGATCCAGAAAAAGAGAGGGACAACGGTAGGTAGGGAAAAATAGCTAGCAAAGGAGGTTTAGGTTCTGAGAAGAAGGGGTGAGACCAGAATACATTCCAAACCAGCCAAAAGGGAGGGGGCTTGATTACAAGGTGCTATCAGGCCGGCGAAATCGAGGGCGCTCCCGAAAGAGAGACTGACGATAGGACTTTCCTAAGAGCTCAAGGAAGGATTAAGAGAGGAGTAAAACGAGCTGGGTGGCTAGTGAAAGTCGGTCACGCCACAACGACGCCGTATACAGAAGGCATCAACACGAATGACTAATCAGCTGGAAATCTAATATAGGAAGATGCGCGGTCGCGGATGAACAGAGTCTGGACAGGGATTTAATTTACCCAAAATGAGTCCGAAAGTGAAGATAGGTGGGCCGTGCGGAAAACGAATCCTTTAGAATTCCTGATAAATAAAATCCGATGTCAAAAAAGGCAGCGTCCAAGTAAAACGGGATATAACGGAGGAAGCAAACCATGGGAAAGAATCAGTAGCCGATGGAAGTGGGGGGGAGGAAAGGATTACAGTGAATAGTGAAATGGTAGGAAGTCCAAGGAAATCTACTCATCAAAGGGAGGACAGGGCCAGGACGGGAGAGGAATAGGATTAAAAAGTGCAAAGTTCAGTGGGGCCTTCTTTCCAACATGTAGGAATATGCCGGACATCCAGGAGATTGTGGACATAGCTTTCAACGGCCAGCGGTATGTCCGGAAGCTGGGTGACCGACCCAGGTTTCACAACTCTCAAAAAGAAAAAAAAATCAGGAAAGGAATCGGAACCGGAGAGATGAACTCCGCTGAAGAAATGGTTTCAACATCTTTCTGGGGATCAGCTAAGGGAGGGGGGAGAAAGTAAGGCAAGTTGGAAAACATGGGAAAAACGGAAAATGAAACAACATCCTAAGGAGAGAGTAGTAAAAAATCGACGAGAACAACAATTATTAAAAGAAGGATAATTAAGCTGGAAAAAAAGACTTTCGACATCTGAATGGGAGAAACGAAAGGAAGGTTTTCCCCTGTTACCTCTACAGAGCAAAAAGAAATGCGCTGATCCCTACAAGCGGACAAGACTATGGGGAAAGCGTAGTTACCAATAGGGTTTAAGAGGACACTATCAGCTAGTTTCGGAAGCTGGGAAGGAAAACCATGGGGGACGGTAAAAAGATTCTACATGAACGGGTCCAGGGAAAGGGTCACCCCGCCAAGAAAATATCCCCATGTGGCCGGCAATCGAAGATAGGGGGAAAAGTAAGGCCACCGATTGTTAAGTATTCAACCTCGGAGCAGAGCTACGCGAGTCCTGTGCACGGGAAAGCGAGGGTTGGGGCGAGAAGGTAACCAAACTATGACAGTGAAAGAATGCTCTACACAATGGAAACTGTGGAAGGGATGTCTCTTTGGCGAAACGGGGGAACTTTCAGGACGCGGGAGGAAGAAAGCGGATTTGAGGTCGAGGAAGTTAAAAAAGAGATGGACCGGGAAAGAACATCACTGAGCTCAACTTAGGAGCCACGGTGGACCAGAGAAGTAGTTTCAGGATGACGCAATTATCCTGCGAGAGTAGAGCCTATGAGCATGCATACGAAATAGGCAGCAATTGGACGGTGAAGTGCAGTACGAGAATGTACCGGTGCTGGCCAAAAAAACACGAGCCAAGAGGAAAGCCCAAACAAAAACACCTCACAGCCCCCCTCAAAAAAACCCCCCTTAGATACCAACCAAAGAGACCGCCTCAAGATAGGAAACGGATGCCCCAGCTCGAGCGACGACGCACCCGGAGACCACAAGGCGGGGGTTCGCAAAAAAAAAGAAACCCAGGGGGAGCTTTAAGTGAGAAGAATGGAAAAAGGGAAATGGAAGAGAAGGAAGGGGGAAACCCGTGGGGCGAGGGACGAGTGGAAAAGACCGGGGGGCAGTCGGACCACACCCATAGAGGAGAAAAGCCGGGCCGGAGGGGAGAAGGAGGAAAAGAAGAAAGACCCCACCCCTCACGAAGACAATCGCAAGAAAAGAAGGTACTGGGAGGACGGGGAAGGAAGAGCAAGAGGGGGAGGACTACCACGAGTAGTCCACAAGCAATCAGGGGTTAAAAAAGTATTCAAGTTCATCCTGCGCGATGACTAGTAAAGACTAGAAGGAATTCCGAGCCATTATTTCTTGCTGAGCCCGCGGTTAAACGGAGAGGAGAATGGGGATAAACCCCCAAAGTGGTGGCTGGAAATTTCTGGACTTGGGGGCACCAGGAATTAACCTCCGAAGATATATAAAGGGGGAGACAGAGGGGACAAGCTTTTTTTTCGTGATAGGTTGCTGAATGAAAACAGGGAGGATCTTTGGAAGTGGGATAGGGAAAGACCGCCGGGAAACAGTTAGGGCCATGTAGACAGAAAAAGCTCTCCATATCTAAGTTTCTATCAGCTGAAGGGGAATATGAAGAATGGGTCCTAAAAACAATGAATAACGCGGTAAAGGAATTAAAACAAACAGTCATCCATAAATGGGTAACTTTAAAGGTTAACGGTAGTAGGACAAACTTTACTGGGGGAAAGTGGTCCAACGGTCAAGAGAGGGGGAATTACACTCGGTTCACGAAAAATCCTTAACGTAATGGGTAAAAAAGTATATGTGAGGGGTGAAAGGTAAAACGTAGACGTTTCTGCACATAACTATGAAACGCCCAGAGGAAGCTGCGGGGAAAACAGGGTGACTGAACGCGTGAAGAAAGGATGGATCAGAAGTTTTTCCAAGGCTTCCCCATACCAGCAGAGAGGGAAAGACGCACAAGTGGAGTCTCTGCGGGGGGGAAAACGACGACAATAAAAAGGCCAAACACCGAACGAAAATAAACGTTAGTAAGAGGTGGGAGATTTTTTTTTGCTTTCAAGGCGTTGCAAACCGAATTATTATATCGATTGAAGTAATCCGCTAAGGGGGAAGCGGGGGTGGGAGTTGCCTCAAAACGAGATGGTCTAAAACAAAAGTTTTCAGATTGGGGAACTGCGCGGGGGGGGGGTGGCGTTCTTGTCCGTCCGCTTTGTGGGCACCGCCAGTCCAATTGAAATGTAAGATGAGGAAAAAGAGGAAAAGCTAGTATAGGAAGGAGGTAACAAGAATACGGGTGGGCAGCCATTAAAGCCTGGAAACAGCGATTGAAAATAGAGAATTGCGGGAAGCCAATACCTGGAACCTAAATCGGGAACACTTCGAAAAATCAACCTTCTTTTACCGAGCAGTTCCCGTCTGAAAAAAAAAGAGGGCTTTCATTACGGGGGAACCCCCGTTTTAAAAAACGTTTGGAGAGGCCAAATCTTGGAAAGAGCGTGAGGAGAATGAGCCGCGGAACCCCAGGGACACAACTCATGGGGCAAAGAGCTAGGAACATGTACAAGCTTTTATGAGGAAAAGCATCCAGATACTTCGCAGGGCACATCATACCGGAAAAGGGGGGGGGTCTCACGTGGAAAAAGAAATGCACTTCAGGAGTCCAGATATAGATATGGCTGCACAAAAATGAGTGACTAAGGGGAGGCAAGACTCCACAAGAGAGGGGAAGTCAAGAAGAAGACAATATAACGCGATCGTAAAGGGGAAACCGTGAGGAAAGAGCGTTGATCAAGGCTTACTGAAAACTCGAATCCACGTCCAACGCCCAATAGGAGAGAGAGGTAGGCCCCTTAATTCGGGAAAATTTCAGACAGTGAAAAAACCACAAATCGAATGAGTTGAAAAAAAATGGATTAAAGTCGCTTTGACAGGATCGTTTTCAACGAAGAAGCGAATAGTTCGAAGCGGAGGGGAGAAATACCCAAGATAGCCTAAATAATAAGAGCCGCAGGTATGAATAAAAAAGATTACGGTTCCAGTAAAAAGAGAACAGAAAGAGAGGTAATTTGCGAAAGTGGCTGGGTGTGCTCGGACACTCAATCTGAAAGTGACGCGTAACTGGGTTCGGAATGGCAAATTGCTCAATAAAGAGGGGAAGAAATATTTCGATTTAGAAGTCCAGAAAAGAGATTGCAACCGGAATCCAAGAACCGAATGACACATACAGGATAAAAATCCCAGCAAAAGGAGGAAAAAGAGAGAGATTCCTGTCATAGGAATTTGTCAGCAGAACGGCAAAAAGGGCAAAGAGCTTATCTTGTACGATCAAGACTATGGCCGGGGAGCGTCATAGCATTGGGAAGGAAAAGAAATGGCAGGGGAGGAACTAGAGAGGACGTACCGCCGAAAAAGACATGTCGCACTGGAAACGCGTGACTTTTTGCGATGGTGGTGAGAAAGGGGGCAGGAGCTACGATGCGTAAAATCGGTGCCTGTTCGCTCTTGGGTGCTACCCGGAGAGGAGAAATTATTTCGGGTTCTAAAGATAAAGGGTTCCAACAGTAAAAGAAGAAAAAATGAGACAAGGGAAAAGAGAGGGGGGGAACTGGTGAAAGGAAATGGGGGGTCGGGGCTAAAAAAGCTCGGGGTAATGACCTTGGGGGTGCCGGAAATTGACTAGAGGCATAAGATCTATCTAAAAGGGAAAAGACGGGGGACCGGTCGATCTCTTGTGAACATTGGGGAGTAGCGATACGCGCGATGGGAGGGGAACGTGCCCACCGGAAAAAGCGGTCACTAGCAAATCTCGTGGGAATGACGAAGGCATTGCTGTATTTTTAAAAAGGACCAAAAAGAGGGGAACGGAGTTGGCCCCCCGGATCACTCTTGGGGACGGGTCCAAACTGTGTACTGTTCTGCTAGCGGTCGGAAAGGGGGGAAGGGGTTGGACTTCGCATATCCCGCTCTGGAATGGGGAGAGGAGACTTAAAGGAAGAAATCAAAAGAAGTAGACTCTAGGGGAGTCACAAAGGGTGCGGCGAAACCGCGACCGGTCAATGAATGAAAAGAATGTGATAGTAGGGGAAAAAACGCCTTTTTAGATCTGATGGTGAGAGAATACTTCGGGTGAAAACACAGTCTATATTCGCAGTTTCTCCGGATCGCCAGGAGCAAAAAGTATTCTTTTGACCGAACTTGAAGAGGACAAAACGGAAGGGGGGGCAGGTGAATGGGAATGTTTGGCGAGAAAGGAGGAGGGACCAGACCGCCAAAAAACCGAGCAGTCTAAATCCAAGCGACAAAATGGCTGAGCTAGGGGTAGGAAAGTAAACACAACCTGGCAAAGGAGACGAAGGTGCAGGAAGAAGATAGAGGGAGGAAGGTTGTAACGCCGTCGTGGAAGCCCGCGAAACCAATCCCAAAATAGTTAGACTTGCGGTGGAATAGGTTGGGTTCTTATGTATAGAAGAACGACCGAGACACGAACCCTTGTGAATATTGGAACGAGAGACATTTCTCTGGGAAATGTTAGGGATCCAAAGAACTAAAATAATTCAACGGATAGGAAGAAGGGGATACGGGGTGCCGGGCATATGGATGACTACGTAAAGCGGTGGAAGAGGGTGCAATCCCCTATCACGTCAGATAAATCCAAATTTCGCAAGGGGATAATCCCGAGGAAAAAAGCGGTGGAAAAGGAAGGAGACAGGATACCGCTAACAGGTTGTGCCGAATTACAGAAACATGAAATGACGAGGGCCGATATCCGGGGGGCAAACGGAAACCAAGGCCTAAAGGGGTCGAAACTCAGAGTCGGCGCGCCGCCCAGACTTATTATCGTTTTTTATCTATCATGGGAACTGGGGGATTCTTGGGTTCGAGGAGTAACCTCCAAAGACAGTGGACATTTGAGAACCGGGGGATCCAGAAAAAAGAAAAAGTGGCTAAAGATAGAAGAGCCCTAGTTTAAGATGCTGCTCAAATTGGGTGGAAAGCAAAGAACAGTTCCAGCCAAACAACGTAGGGGTTCGTGATCCAGTTGCCTGCAGGCGGTGAGGCACTCGGGCTGGCCAAAAAAATGAGGAACTAGTACTATAGGGAATGGAATAAAGCTAAGGAAGAGAAGAGAAAGGCTGAGAACCCGCTCTTTTTTTCTATGAGAGAAAAAGACATAACAAGGACATGGCCGTGCCTAGGCTCACCGAAGGGGACTGCTTTCCGTCATGCGGAGAATAGGGGCAGCGCGATGCAGGGGGGACGGAAGGCGGCATCGCGACGATGGTGATGTTGAGGGTAAAACGGAGACGAGTTTAGGGAATTGCCGGAAGACCAATAAAAGAAAATTGAAGCGAACATCCACATCAGGGGCGCTCAAACAGCCCAGACGGGAAAATTAAGGAGATAAGTTCAGAACTATCAGAAGGGACGCCAAATCATTCAAGGGGGGGCTGGGGGGGAGAAACTTAGTTAGATAAGAAGCTCCGTAAACAAACCTCACTTCAGGGCTCAGGTCAGGACTTCTCGGAGCTGATACGAAGCACGACGGTACAAAATTGGGTTTCCTTACTGTACAAGTGATGGGTTGCCAAAAACCTTCAGGACCGGGAAGAAGAAAGGGGAAAGGTCCGGGCCCCTTCCGCGGTCTTGTAAGAGAAGCGGGTGGAAAAATTGGGGTAAAGCAAGCGTCAAAAGAGAAGGCCTTGTAGGAAGCAAAAAAGAGATGTGAAAAATCCGCTTCTTCCTAGCGGGGGGAAGCCTATGGGGCGGGAAAATCATCGCATGGGGGGGTGAATGAGGCAAGGAAACATGGTACGTGAAGGGAGCACTGAAGAGGCGAGAGGATAGACTGAATCTCTCTCACAACAACGTAGTATAAAGAAAAAGAGGGCAGCGGACGTGGTCTCCCTCGGGCATTTAGAACTTCAACGTCATTTGTTAAACGGGGAACTCGATTCGCAAAAGAAATACGAAGGAACAGCAGATGCGTCACCGAAGGTACAAAGTTATTTGAAAGAGGTCACGAGTCCTATAAGCTCTTTTCGGGACGGGGGCTGAACACCATGGTGTCGGTACACCCGAAATACTACAGGAAAACAAAGGTGGAAAGGCCAAGAAGAAATGAAATCTAAATAGGGTGGGAAGGAAATTACTTCATAGTTGGAACCGGGGAGAAAAATGGAAGTATTGCACAGGGAGGTATCCGCGAGAAGCGAGTAGAAGCAAAAGATCAGTGGGGGGACATCTTTATACAGAAATGACGAAAGAAAAGATGGTCTCAAAGGGAACTGAGGGCTCAAGGAGGTCTCGTTTGCTGAACAGGTCGACTGGTGAAAAAGGACGGGCTGCGAAGCGCATCGATGGGAGTAGCGAATGTTAATCCAGGTCAAAAATCGGCACGTCCGAGAGCAAGAGGCACGTTTTACTAAAAAAAAAAAAAAAAAAAAAAAAAAAAAAAAAAAAG
>Ga0179593_1588283_pt1 | contig 11611 bp, 12 predicted proteins | sample CZODoug2_1_08_16_FD_185931 | JGI IMG/M metagenome (GOLD analysis project Ga0179593, IMG submission 185931) | Vadose zone soil fungal communities from Angelo Coast Range Reserve, California, USA - CZODoug2_1_08_16fungal (PacBio error correction) | ecosystem: Environmental > Terrestrial > Soil >...
TTCGAAGACCATCAAGACTACAGGAAGGAGAAGGCAGCACCCCACCAAACGTAGACTAACGGGGGACGAATCTCCCCGAAACAAAGGCTAAGGGGTTCCCGACTCACTCAAGGGCCGCGATGGGGGGTCGTTCTACAACAAACGAGGCTAGGAGGATGAAGACGGCGTCTAACTTTGGGAAAAAAGAGGAGAGCTGTGAGGAAATCCTCGGCAAACCGGTAACTGCTCTCTACGCGGGCCGTGACGGTACTGCTACTTCCCGCGGGAAAAAGGATTCCCATCGTTCGAAAGGGCATACTTTCTTTTGAGGGAAGGTCGGCCGGCCGAAAACATCACGACAACATCGAGAAGAATCGGTGATCTACGTCCTGAGAACAAAGTAAGGTACCGGGTGAAAGACCAGATAAGCCCTCTGAACGAGAAACAAACATTTGTGTGGGGACACAATGAACCATCTCAGAAAACCGCCCAGCCGAGATGAGGGCCGCCACCCATAGAAGCCACATCATCCTTCATTGAACAGTAAAAAGAGGTTTAGACGCCTGGGCAAAGACAAACGTCTTATTCTGGAAAAGGGAGCAGACAACGATGTTTGAAAGAACGATGAGAAAGGGAGCTTTTATCCTGTGAGGAGGGGAGGACTTGCCAGAAGCTCTGTCCCTGGATGTAGAAGAATGGTTCTCCTCAGCGGGGGTAGGGACTTTTTTCAAACGAACAGATGTAGAAGAAAAAAAAAAAGTCCTTTCGAAGGGGGGGGGAAGGGTTATTGCCGCATATTCTATAAGTGCCCGTCCTACAGGGGCTAGATTTCGGGCATGGTCCAAAAAGGAAGTCCTCGACCTTTGAAAAAGAGGAAAGAGGGGAAAACATGTTAATGCGAGTCGGGGGGGAATTTCCTTTGACGGGGAGAGCCGGACAGGGGAAAGGACGGGGCGATTGGGGTCTTGCCTACTTCCTTTGGAAAGGAAATCTAGACTTCAGAAAGGATCGCTTTCGAATCTTGTAAAGAGGATCTTAGATAGTCTCTTTTGGAAAGGGGAGGTCGCTCCAGGGCCGGGCAAAGGGAAGAATTTCCGGGAAGCGCTGAAGGTTGGAAGAGTGCCTTTATTCTACCAGAGGAACAACCTCCAAAAGAACATCTCTACATATTCTGTCTGCTCTATCACATCTCTACAAGGGAAGGGGTATAAAGCCCTTCTGGAAAAGAGCTCACGGAAGAGTCTTTTTACCAATCGAGGGTGGGGGTCACCAAAAGAACACACCCATAATAGGTTAATGGTAGAGAAAAAACGTGAATCATCTCCTAAGAAAAAAGGAGGCCTGAAAAGAAAGGGATCCTGATGTCAAGGGAAAGTCCTTGAACCACGGGCAAAAAGGGGGGGGGATCGCGAAATGGGGCAAGCTGAAGGAGGCGGAGGCCATCAGAAGGAGCGTTTGAACTACTAGCAAAGACCGAGCGTCGCGGCGAAGGATTTTGGTTCGGCTAAAAGGGACGTGCCTCTCTTTAGAACAAATCTTCAGGGGATTGAGGGCGGGAGATTCCGGAAAAGGGATCACCCGCGACAAAAGAGCGACCGGGGGGGGGGACCTGGAGATCAAGGGGAGAGACTTCGTGGTCGGCGTCAAGAGAAGAAGTCACATAAGCCCATTCCGGAAGCAACCTTGTCAAAAGATCGCGCCAAAAGCCCATGTGGGGAAGAAGGCCTCAAGAAGGGTCTAGGCCCTTCCTCGCGTACCAAAAGAGCATCGGGGGGAAGGGAGGGGGGGGCAGATCGAGGAGAAAAGACCCCAGGTCGGAAAAAAGGAAAAGGGACGGTTTGAAAGAAATCCATGTAAAACGGCTCCTCAAAATGCCTAGGAGAAAAGAGAGAAAAACACTCACAAAAGAAGAAAGGATGGTTAGTAAAGGGCCTCGACATTCTCGCTCAGAAAGAACGCGCGTCACGGGACGAAAACTCGTGGCGGCGGACAAAAACATACTACTTTTTCAAGGAGGCCGATTGAGGGGGGGAAGAAAAAAAACCGGGGTAAAAAATTGACAGTCTTCGAGAAGAGGGGATCGCGTTCAGGCGATTATGAGGGTGAAGGGTACTCCAAAGGAAAGGGGTTGATGAAGGGGACTTCTCTTGTAAGGGGGGAAAAACCGGGGAGGGTTTTAGCCGGAGGAGGGAAAAAGATGTCCATTTTTTCGAAGGAAACGGTCGGAACCTGCTACCAGCAAAGGAAAGAAGAAAAAGCACGAAATGGAGAGTCCGTGCGCGAGTGGCATATCACTGTTGCAGGGGAACGAGGAAGCAGTATCCAAGGAGGGATTCTAGGAGGCAAGGGGGGGGGGGGGGGGGGGGGGGTGTGGGGGGGGGGGGGGGTTGGGGGGGGTTTTTGCCCGACATGGAAGAACCGTACTCTTCTCTCCTCCTCCTTATGAAAAGGCAGGAGGCGAACCCGGTAAAAACTGAAAAAAGGTAGAAGGGAACAACGTCGACGTCCTTGTTCGGGGCGAGAAAAAAAAAGGGAGTTCTTCAAGGGTGCTTCAGGAGAATGCCGTGTCGGATCCTGTTTACAACTGGGGGAAATAGGAGACAACACGAGGAAAGAAAGAGGATGTCCGAACCGGAACATTATCCCGACTTACAAGAAGAAAAAAGAGGGAGACCTCACCCAAAAACAAATAGTAGAAGGAAAAGGGGCTCTAAAAAAAACAAGTCGAAGAGAAAAAACGTGGACTCGGAGAAAGAATCCTTCTCCTGATAGAAACAAAAAGGTTCGCAAGAGAGTGGCATCATGCGTCTGAAGAAGAAAGTACGGCGTCGGCAAAAAAGAGGGTCCGGAGGAGGGAAGGAACTCCATCGAAAAGGTCTGCTCCGTCGCCCAGAAGGACTTACTGACACTGCGCAGCGGGAAAAAGTTTGGCGTCCAGAAGAGAGGGGCTGGTACGCGGAGGGTCAGCGGGGGTGAAAACTCACGGAGACCAACATCAAGAAGAGAGGTCGGTCCGCTACAACCCGGAAAGGGGTGACAAAGAAAAGGGGAGGGGGGCCAACGCGAAAAGCCCGCGCTATTCCCAGACCTTTCAAGGGTGGTCAAGTTAAAAAGAAGACTATCCCAGCCGAAGAAGGCCAGCCGAAAGCTTCTGACAAAAAAAAACGCCCTTCATTGTATGAAGTAAACCAGGGCCTACTGAAAGAGCCGGGCACAAGCCACCATTCGTAGAGGAAAAAAAGTCCTCCCCGGCACCTGATTATCAAAAGGGACACCAAGGCCCTGTTCGGAAAAAAAAGTCTAGAAAGTGGAGGCGCATGTTCCTATGGGAGAAGGGGGACCTCAAAGGTTCCGTTTTCATGAAAGCTATGAATCACCCCTCATCAGAGCGTACGACGGGACCAATAGTGGGCCGCAAAAAAAATGGCGTTTTGTCCGCGAGGCAAAAAACTGACCGTTATTGTTTGCGGCAGAAAAAGAGTTTGAAGGGGCCGCGATCGCAGAGCGCCTTACTGAAAGGGATGTGTCGATTGTGACGTCGGGCCTACGTCCCAGCGGAGAAAAGAGTCCGGGAAAAAGGTCGACAAGCGAGATGAGGGTTCGCGGTTGGAGGACGGATCGTCGCTCCAAAGAAGGACACCTAGAGGGGGGGAAGGGATAGAGGCCAAGAGGGCTGGAGTTCCGACCCAGAGGTGGGGGAGAACAGCTGCGAAAAAGGGAGATTGCTCTCTAGCAGCGGGGGCCGAAGTACACAAAAAAAGTCTCACCGAAAGCCGTCTAGACCGGGGAGGGAGCTGCTCGGGGGACACACGGGGGGGTCCTCCGTGGGCAAGGACGGAAAGAGGGATCATCTCTCGAAGGGGGAAGAGAGAGGGGTCTGACGTCCCACGGGGGGGACGGGGTGTAGCGCATGGGAAAGGAGGCGTCAATTGTAAAAAAAAAGGCTTATTCCATCCATTTGAGTGGATCCGGCTTTGTGGTCTGCAGGAACATCATCAAAGGAAGAAAGAAAGGAAGGGGTTGAAAATCAAAGATGGGGCGGCCTCCATCCGAAGAAAGGAGCTTCTTAGAGGAAGGAACTTCTCTAACCCTGATCGACGATTGAAAGGGATCACCCGACGCCAGCCTCGGCAAGAAGGGGGAAAGGGGCCTCATTCCCGAGCCCGGCGTCACTCGCACGACGGGAGAAACTCTCTCCGTCAGGAAAAAAAAACGCGCTCAACCTTGTCAACAGGATCGCTTCCCCTCTGTCCGAGTGGGGGACTGACCTCAAGAAAATTTCGACTGTGAGCTGCCCAACTGCCAGGAAAGAAGGAAGAATTTGATGGGAAGTTTATCTCACTCTGACGGATCCAATTCTAAAAGAAAGAAGAAAGTCCTTTGGAGGGGGAGAAAGAAAGATAGAACAGAAAAAAAAAAAGTAACTGAGAGCAAAAAAAGAAAAGAGAAAAGGTTTGTCATCCATCCGGGCCAGTCGCGCTCCGAACAGAGAGAAAAGGTGATCATCAGGAGGGGGAAGGGGTTAGGGGAAGCAAAACGTGGTTCTGTGCCCGGCCGCCGAATAAGACAGTGCGGGGGAAGCCCCCCCGCAAAAATTTTTTGGAAAAAAAGAGGGGGTGTGGGAGAGGGTTGGTTAGCGAGCTAAGGTCTGGGCACGGGTCGAGGGAAAAAATTTTACCCCCACCAAGGGGACAGGGGTGATTAAGAGGAAAGGATCGGTGGAAAGGTATTCGACGGGGGGGGAGCCGGCTTCCGAGAAGGGAGATTTTTGGGAAAGAAAAGTATTACACGGGGCCGACCAAAAGAGAGAAAAGCACGGGGAAAGAGCGCCAAAGGGGAGCGAGTGGCATTACTTCACAGCTAGGAGAAGGAAAAGACCTTTTTTCCGAGGATGTCGGAAGGCGACGAAATCTTTTTTGAAAAAATGGAAAAAGGGAAAGGGGCATGATGCCCTCAGGGGAAAGTGGGACGAAACTCCTGACCGAAAGGAGGGGACTTGACGCCAGAGAAGACTGCAAAATTGGTCGCGGGAGAGGAGTCAGAGGACCCTCTGGGTGTGGGGGAGAAGTTAAGGAAAAAAAAAGGTTTATCGCGTCGACATCTCAAACAAAACCAACTGAAGGGAGAGAAGCTACAGAAAGTAAGGGCAAATCTCGCCGGGGGGGAAGGCAAAACCCCACCCCAGAAGCTCGTTCTAGAGAGAAAAAAAAAAAATTACGCTACGTGGTCAAAGCCCTCCTTCTCAGGGGAAGAAGGGTACCCGGGTGGAGAACAAACGGCTAGAAGATGCTCAACGATACGTCTTAGGGGAACAGCTTTCGTAAAAATCTTCCATCCCTCTTACGTTGGAGAGCTCAGAGAAGGCCAACTGGGGGAGGGACCTCGCTCACGAAAAAAAAGGGGGCCTAAAAAGAACTTTTTCTCGCTTTCGTGACCTTCCAAGAAGAAAAATCAACCAAGGGAAAGAGGGTAGACTGACGACAAGGCATACCGTTGACATCGATATCTAAGGAAAGAAAAAGAAAATCCCATCACCCCTGTCCGGGGTGTGTTCCCATGAATACGACCGTCTAGAAGACAACTAGCAGGAAGAGGACATCCTCATTTAGTCAGAAAACAGCGTTAGGCCCCGACCTAAAAAAGAACATCAAGAAGAAAGTTAGTCTGACCGCCGCCAGGAGGGTCTGACGGCAGAAAAGTTCCGCGCGTGAGTCCTTTTCGGAAGAAGTCTATGAAAGATGAGCTTGTTTGGTAGGGGGGTCCGCCTTTTTTCAAGGTTTATTAGCCGTTGGGAAGGATATGGAATCAACCCTCATCATTGCAATCCTACCTGAAAAAATTTCTATGAAGGAAGGGCGCTCGAAAGGAAATAGATTTGCTTTGAGGGGATCGATGGAGGGAGAAGACCTTTGATGTTGGCGGCATCCCTAAGGGGAAAAACATCCTTTTAAGGAGAAAAAATGGTAAGAAGGTTGCAAGTGGAGAGTGACTTTCGATGGAGGGGAATCTTCCTACTTCCGTGACGTTGAAGAACAGAGAGCTTGAAAAGGTCTCGAGAATTCCAGAGTTCTGTTGGTGTGGATCACTGAAAGCCAAGGGGGCACTGCACCGAACGCTAGAAGCGCGGGAGGGAAACCCAGATTTCCAACCGCCGGGGGGAACATCAAAGCTGAGAGAGACGGCTAGGGGGGGAAAGATAACCGCAGACCTTAGGGGGAAAAGAGACACAAAAAGGGTCTTTTGACCAATGGGCCTTGTGAAAAAACTCCAAAAAGGGGGGGACGGGGCAAGGGAGATTTATCAGAGAAGGCTCTCAACCAACAACAGAAAGGAAAAGGAAAGATATATATGGGGAAAAACTGGAAAAAAATAGTGTGGTGACTGTTGGGGAAGAAAACCCTAGTAGGGGATAAACAGAGAGTAACAGCATCTGCGGGGAGAGGGGCCAGCAGTCGGAAGGGAGCTCGAAGGAAACTTCCAAAAAAAAGAAGAGTCCCCGCAAAAACGGAATGTGAGCGGTGACGACGTCGGGGGGGGGGCGGCAGAAAATTTCCAGAAGGGAAGGGGCCATTCTTCATGGTGCCCGCAAGGGAGCGACAATGAAAAAGTGAGAAACAAAACAAAAAACTCAGAAGGGGGGTTAGACCGCGATCATGACTAAGCTCTACGAAAAAAAGAAACGAGAAAGGAAGGGATAAAGTCGGACACCGCTGGGAACTCTCCCAAAGGGAGCGCGCAACAGGAAATGCCCTGAGGAGACCAAAGTAATTGAAGGGGTGAACGAGTCTGCCGAAAAGAAAGACTCTTCTACTGGGAGAGCCAACTTCCAGGTGAACGCTCGAGCAGTTTGGGGTTCAGAGAGCACTCTTAAGAAGGAAAAACGGGAACGACTGATGAATAGCTGGGGACGGCTCCTCAACCACTACTTCTTAGTCACCATTAAACAAGAAAAGAGGACGCGAGAGAGTGCCCAAAGGCAGGCGCTCCTACAGGGGGGAAAAAAGCGCTAAGGGGATCACTTCTTCAAAGGTTGCTTCTTACAAGGGGAGGGTGGTTCTTGGGCGGGAGGGAGGGGCCTACCGCTGGGGGGGGGTCTGGCCGGAGAAATTTTCAGAAGTTCGGAAGAGACGTCTGGGGAGAGGAAGTACGAGGGGCAGGGGGGAAAAACACCACCTTGGACGATCTCGTGAAGAAAAGGGGGAAAAAATCGATGTCACCGGGGCCTTCTCGAGCAAAACCGAGAGGGAATGGATGAAACGGGGCCGGAAAGGAAAGAACCATCACGGGGAAAAGGAAAAAAAGGAAACTCTTGACTCCAATAGGAGGGCTCGAGGGGCATACAAAAGAGACGCTGAAGTGATACAACCGCGGGAGCTGCGGCCGAAGGGGGGGGCCCTCCAGTGGAAAAAAGGAATCGAGCATAACTCATGATGCCCTCGGAAAAGGCTAACCCGGGTAGCCGAACGAAATCGTGACCCCGTAGAAGGAATTCTGAATAGAACGAAGAAGAAAGGGGGGGGGTGCTGCTGAGGGAAAAGGTTACAACTTGTGTGGAAAAGAAAGATCAACAACAACAACTTATTATTAGGAAAGAAGTTCTACTAGATCACCACGGGGGAAAAACTTACAGGCATGAGGAAGTCATACCCCAAACCGCGGCATATAAGGGGGAGATCTCCCGCAAAAAAAGGGGAAAAGGAACGACGCACTCCTTCGAAAACGAGGATGAAGTTTTTCGGGCAAGTGGAGACTCCTCCCGATCAGAATTCGGGACGAAGGGGAAAAACTGGCGTGCAACACGAAAGAAGAAGCGGAAAACTCGCACACCTTTCGGTATAGGAAGCCTTCGATGCCCAAAATGTAAAACTCCGCACGGCGGAGGGGGGAAATCTTGGGAAAAGAAGGTCTCTGCTGTCGGCGGCCGTTTCATTCAGAAAGGCAATAGAACGGTGAGCACGAAAGATACAAAAGAAGCAATAAAAGAGGAGGGGACACCTGCGAAGAAAAAGAAACTCATCCACCCTGAGTCACGGGGGGGGTCCAATGCACCATAAAAAAAGGGCCCCCGCCAAAAAAAAAACCCAGCAGGCCTGCATTGAGAGAACCTCGGGGAGAAAAGATCATCTTCTCTTTCACAAGACAAGGGTCGTAGGTCTTACCGGTAGGAATGGGTAGACGCAAAAAAGAAGGGGAATGTTCGAGAAGAAGGGGGGGAAAGAGGATTTCTTACAAGGGTAGCGCTTTTCCCTGGGGTGTGCTAAAAGAGGAAAGGGTAGGAAGGAAAAAAAAGATCTACTCTATGAATAATTTCGACGTAAAAAACTTTAGTGGCAACGGACAGAGGCGATCCTGCCAAAGACCTGCCGAGAAGGCGTGGGTCCGCTAAATCGAAAGACGGGCCGGCAGCTCGTGTCAAAAATTCGCAAAAAAAAGCAGGGACCGAAGGGTTGAGCGCAGAATTACTGGAAGAAAAGGGGAAATCGATTGACTTCGGACGGCCGGCTCTTTCGGACTAAGTCCGAGAGAGGGGGTGATGCAAAGAGGATGCCGAGCTTTCATGCGGGGGGGGAAAAAAAAGTAATCTTCTCTCCATTGAGATCCTTGGCACCAGGATAAAAGCGAGGAATGGAAACCGACTCAGGGGAAATTTCAAAACGCCGGGTTGGAAAAGAGGGAGAAGGGGAGAAACAGCCTACACACTACCTCATACCTTGCGAATTAATCGGGGGAGGGGAGCGTCTCGGGAAGGCGTAAAGTCGCCGGGGGGGAGAAATGACACTCTGATCATCTCTCCAAAAAAGGAGATTATTAACATATAGAGATGACGTACTGGGAAAAAAAAACGGAGTTGTAAAAAGGGGGACCAAAACCTATCATCAACGCCCCCCCAGGCGCATTTGTAAAAGTCCAACGTAGCTAGGCGGGAGGAGGGGGGCGGTTGTGTCGCGCTGCTGCTCGAGAAAGGAAACTTTTCCCAAGAAAGGGGTCTTGCGGCTCCAGCACAGGAAGTGAATGCTGAGCGGCCATCATCTGAGAAAAAATGGAGCGAAAAAGCAGGATCAGAAAAACAGGACATCGGAGGTTATACCTTATCAGGGGGATCGACTTCTTGTCGGAGAGGAGGACCGACGCGAGACAAGAGAGATGCCAAAACCATGGGAAAAAAGGGAAAAAGGCCCTGCGATCTCGGCAAGAAGGGGTGTAACGAGCTGAAAACTCACCTTTCGCGGCAGGCCTCTCGTACAGCCGTAACGAGAAAAGGTTGTGGGAAAAAGGAATCGCACTCTGACGGTGGGAGGGGAGGGAGCACGGCCTGGGAGGGGGTCCATAGCTTATATCCATGACGGCCAGCCTCAAAAAAAAAAAAAAAAAAAAAAAAAAAAAAAAAAAAAAAAAAAGGGAGCTTATTATCACCCCGGCGGAAAACTCCCAGTTACCAGAAAGGATAAAGCCTCAGTCGCAGAAAGCAGCGTCCTGTGATCAGAGGTTTGCAGGGGAAACGCGGAATACCTACTACTGGTGAGACGGCGGACACGATGGAGGTCCGGAAGAAAGCGTTGAGGTTCGAAAAGGTGTGGTCATCCAGGGGGGGGGTCGGAAGAAAAGGGGCGATTAGGACTGCGAGGGGGGGGGACCCACCCCACCTTGGAAGAGAAAAGCGCGGCAATGGAGTGGATGAAGAAGGGGTCACCTTATTGCACGAGATCAAGGGAAGAATTGATTTTGTCTCCGTTGAGGGGCCGGCCGAAAAAATCCACGTCGGAGAAGGAAAGCACAAACTCACGGTGGGGGGAGTTCTATGAAGTGAGGAAAAGAGGTTTCCTAGTTTTCGCGTGAAGAGACGTCGTGTTGCCCGCAGAGGGAGCATACGAAGGAAGGAAAGTGAAAAAGGTTAACGAACCGACAGGCGGCGAAGAGTGCGGGACCCGTCTACGGAAGGGGAGGGGGGGGAAGCTTCGAACTCGGTCCTTTCTTAAGGAAAAGCTGTGTTGGGTTTGCAGAGGGGATCCTTGGAAGTGGGGAATAGCGCGGACAGATCGAGAAACAACAACAACTGCAGTCTACTCGATAAAAAGGAAGGACCTACTTACCTTTCAGTATACTCACCCCCGATGGAAAGGGGGAGGAGGGGTCTGGGAGCGAAAGCGAAGGGGTCCGACGCCTCCTTCAGGAAGGGGAGAAAACTGTTCGCAATAAACGAAAGGGGCATCATTCTTCTGCTCGAGAGCGGGTCTCACTTTCTGTCAACAAGGGAGCCGCAGAAAAAATCAAAGACAACAAACCGCTTGAGCTCATCGCACGTCGATGAAAATTCCACGAGGCGCACCTACTTATTTTAAAAAGCGTGAAGGCATGCCGAGGGGTCCGGCCGGAAAGAAAAAGATCGGAAAAGGGGCCATCGTAGAAAAACCCCGGGAGGAAGTCGAATTTCGAAAGGGGGGAGAAGCAACCCTCTACTCCAGCACCAACGGTGCCAATGTGGGAATGAACATCGCAGTCCCCATAACTTCGGGAGAGCCATCCTCCAAGGGGAATGAACACACCACAGGAATTGAGGTCCTGAACTGTCCCCAAGAGAGTCAAGGGCGGCGCAAGGAAAAACACCCCAACAACAACCACGGGACTTCCGAAAACTCCCACTAGGGGGGGCCGACGAGAACAGTGCCTCGGGAAGGATCTGCAAACGGAAAAGAGGGGAACTCATCAGTTATCTCTTGAATGGAGTGTCGTCCGTCCGGGAAGTCTCCTCAAAATTGGTTAAAGGGGGACGATCTACGTCTATTTAATAAGAACTCATCATGCCGGGAGGAGGGGGGTACCTACCGGGGGAACACACGTCCGATTGGGAGGGGCCAGTCAAGAAAACAGACTCGGGAGGCTGGCGTTGTCCGCGGGAAAGAAAGGGGGAGACTTTAGGGGAGGAAGGGAAGTTCAAACATTTTTCTCCAGCACCGGAGAGAACAGGGGGACCTTTGAAAAAAGGAAGCAAGGACATTTGGAAATCTCTGTTAGAAGGGGGAGAGGATACTTCCTTTCTCGTGGGACCAGAGTAGAAACTCGGTAGAAGAATAATATGAAGAAAGGATCTGTTTTTTGTCAAAAAGGGGTCTCTCCATCCGGAGAAGCATTTCACAGAGGTCGTGCACAATTGAAAAAGGTGAGGCCCGAACCCACAAAAGGAGTGTTGACCTGGGAGAAGGCTCTAGTCATCAGGAGACAACAACTCAGAAGCAAAGGCCTAGCCGACGGAAGCGCTGGTGGGGAAGTAACTTTTTGAAAAAGGCGGGACACCCATGTCAAAGAATCGCTCCGTGGGACGCAGAAGAATCATCTCTCTCATGTTAAAATAGAGAGAGGGAAAAAAGGAATGCCTTCCTTTACCACTTCTATTGACTTTTTTTATCTCATGGGGGAAAAAAAGTTGGTCACCCGAAATCCGGTCGCAAGGACAGTTCTGAGGTGTCGCGAGGGGGGGAGAAAGCAGGCAGCCCTCATAGGGCTGTTAAAATGGCAATCTGTAAAGAAAAGACAATAAGAAAAGCGTCTTAGCGGGGAGGGTGCCCGAGAGGAAAAGAGCTACTATTCCTAGGGACACAAACCGCCAGCTAGCATCGGGGGGGGGGAGACCTCT
>Ga0179593_1531909_pt1 | contig 11610 bp, 11 predicted proteins | sample CZODoug2_1_08_16_FD_185931 | JGI IMG/M metagenome (GOLD analysis project Ga0179593, IMG submission 185931) | Vadose zone soil fungal communities from Angelo Coast Range Reserve, California, USA - CZODoug2_1_08_16fungal (PacBio error correction) | ecosystem: Environmental > Terrestrial > Soil >...
TGCACGGATCAGAAAGGAGGCTAAGACAAAGGAGGGAGTCCTAGAAGAAGGAAGGAGGTCGATCAACTGGGAGTCAAGCTTCATTCGGAGGGTGGGAGGGGAAGACAGGACAGAAAGAAACCCGGAGAGAAAGGAGAATTCCTCCTCAAGAAAAAAATAATGATTCGAAAAGAAAAGACGAGAAAGAGCGACGAGATGAAAAGGGGACGGTGCACCGAGGGGAAAAGGGAAGAAAAGGAAGGGTACAAAAAATACACGCTTCAGAAAAAAAAAGCAGACCCACTGGGAAAATAACGTCGTTTTACATAAGTCGAAAAAAAGAAAGCAGAGGTGATCGCGGAGAAGTGATGGATTTTATTCGAAAATTCTGTGGATAGTGCGAACCTGTGAGAAGCCAGCGTCGAGACTTACGGAGAGGAGGGGGAGTGTTTCGAAGAAGGGGATTATCGGCCGCAAAAGGAATAACACCGGGAGGGAGAGGACGCGAATGTGGTCCCAGAAAGGGGGGAATAGGCAAAGATGTGGAAGAAAAGGCAGGTGAGAAAAGAATTCTGACTCAACAGAATGCGATCCTAAATGAAATAACGGCAGGGGGTTGCTTTTCGGGTGTTAAAAGGGACAGGAGGAAGTGGGGCACACAAAATCGGAGAAAAACCGGGAGGAAGGGAGGACTGGGGTATGCAGTCGGGAGCTCCTTTGTGACGGAAAATCTGCTGTAGTTCCAAGTGCTGATCAGGGGAACTCAAGCGGGAGACGGAAAGACTCCTTGGAGGGCGCGCAATGCCGGGAGTGTCTGCGAGGAAGGGGTAGCCTGATGGGAAAGCTGCAGAGGAAACACATGGAAAAAAAAGGCCGGATCGGAGGGGGGGGGAGGGTGGGTTTCGGACAGGGACGAAAAGGATGCCATTAACAGCAAAAACTCAGCTCAAAAAGGACAAGGACGTCTCTCCTTTGAGAAATGAGCACTAAAGAACACAGCCCTTCAAGAGGAGAGATCCCCTTTGATGGAAAGAGGGGAGTTGCAAAGGAAAAGGAACCTGTGAGAAAGCAAGACCACGTGCTACGTAGAAGAAAGGGGAATGGGGTACTATTCGAGAGAGGCGGGGGGCTAAAAAGCAATAGGGGAAAAAAGTGTTTGCGGGTAAGGGTTAGCACCGGAAACAGAACCTGGGATTCTAAAGAGAGGAAAGTGAGCAGCAAGTCTAACAACATAACTAAATAAAAAGCCCAAAGAAGCAAAGAAAGGACTGAGGCAGCGCGGGAGAAGGGGGGCCTTGTAGGGGGCTGCATTAGAGGAGAAATTGACGCGAAGGGGACCATTAAAGGTACCGAAAAGGGGCGCAAAAGGGTGACTATGGCAACGCAAGATAGGCAATTTTAGAATATCGACTGGAGGGTCGAACACGGGGAAAAGAAGTCCGGAACACTGTCCAAGAAAAAAAAGCAAAAAGTATCTCCTAAATCAAGGAACAGGTCACAAGTGTATACCTGAGGGCAACTTGAAAGGTGGGGCTAGCTGAAAAAAACCGTCTTCCTGAAAGAAAATTGGCCGAAACGAATTCGCGCACCATGGGATAAAAGCAAGGAGTAGGGAGAAAGGGGGGTAAATCCATATCGTGAGGAGCGCTCAAATTGGAGGGCCGGAGAGGAAAGAGAAGATTTGTGGGAAGGGCGAGGGGGCGTATGATAATTTTTGATAGGCATGGGAAAAGGTAAATGTCGCCCGATGAGGAGAGGAAAATGAAGGGGGTGTGGACAAGGAAAAACGGAAAAAGCTGACGGAATCGTGTGGGGGAAGAGGGGTCGTTGTCGGATCGACCGCGGGGAGAAACTACCAGCCAAGGAGAGAATAAAACGGTGGGGGGAGGGGTTCACGACGTCTGAGAATGAACGAGGCTTTAGAAGGATTCAATTTATGGATCGATAGCGGTTTCGCTGCAAGACGAAGGAGGGGGGAATTGAGAACACACCCGAGTCGTCAGAGCGGAGGATGGTGGGGGATAGGAAAAATCTCGCGAAGTTTTGTTACAAAAAAACCACGTGAAAGAGTGGTTAGTGGGGGAGATAATCCGACGGGAAAGAAATCTCCACAACGCGGGAGGAGAATCGGGTGTGGTGTGTCTGAGGATCAGGTCAGCAAGGGGACGGGGGAACCGGACCCAAAAGAATAACGCGGGGGGGGGAGGTCTTTCTGACCGCGATTTATGGTCTTACCCATGAAAGTTCCTCAGTAAGAAAAGGTCTGCGAGGAAATTCCGTGGAGGGTAGGGGAGAGTGCAGTGTACAAAAGAAAGAGGGGGCTTCATGCATGGGAAAAAGATAAAGTCTTAGGATTAGTCGCAGAAAAAATTGCCCCGAGAGAAAATAGGTCTGTTGAGGGATCGGACAAGGAATCGAAGGGGAAGTGAGAAACTCGAGAGGAAGCGGGGTTGGGACGGAGGAGTCGGGCGACGGATGCCAGAGAAAACAACAAACTGAGAGGAGAAGAGTATGTTGACTGAAGGGGGGGGGGTAGGAATGAGGTGAGGAAAGGCAAGAAGCTTTTCGCGGGGGGAGATCTCTTCGCAGGAAAAGGAAAGGGGACTGGCCCTGCAAAGAAAGGTTCCGGTCCCCGAGGGAGGGAAAGTCTTAGATGGTAACAAAGGAGGACTTTACCGGGAAAACAAGTCCGATTAGGAGACACTTCACACGCTGAAGGAATCTGCGCGATGCTGAAGACTTCCGTTAAGAGAAAGAAACCATCAAAAAAAAGATTTTAGACAAGGAAAAAGGACATCTACGGTCTCGACGAAAGGAGACCGTCAAGTCGAAGGGGGTGATACTAAGAGAAAAAGTCAGAGAGAAAAAGAGGCTTCACCGGGAGAACGTTGTCTGGGAAAAAACAACGCCGTGGTTAAGAAGAAAAAGAGGGAACCTCGAAAAGAGTAAAAAGGCCAGCAAGAGATACAGTACGCAGAGGAGAGAAGAAGCGGGGGGGGTTATCTCCTAAGAAAGATGCTGAGAAAACGGGGGGGAAGTCAATCTCGACTGTCGCCGGAAGAGTGAACCATATTGAAAGAAAGAAGAGGTCTATTACATGACAAATGAACACCAGAAGAAAAGACCTTTCAAATGAAGGAAGGGGGGACGGTCTCCGAAGAAGGAAACGTCCGACTGCGAGACGGACAGGAGGATCTCCTGTGTGCGGAAGTGGTGACATCATCAGAAAGAGACGGGCCATCGGGAGGAAAAGTTCCAAGGCGAACCAAACAGAAGAAAATCATCGAACACTCAGGGGGAATAGGAGGCGTACTCTCGGAAAGGGATTGGGGGATCACACATATGTGGGGGGGTTGGTTCCAATAAAAGGGCTGCAGACCCTATTCGAATCGGAGTTTCCAAGGAGTTAATGTCTTCAAGGAAAGAGGGGCGAGACACGCTGGGGGGGTTTAGGGGGGGGAGAGTTGCCGGAGTTCGGTGTCTCGAAAAAGGGGGAAAGATCATTGACCCAGAGGGACGGGCTAAAAGTGGTCTAGAATAATGGATGAAAGACGCTCTAACTGGTACTGAAGTGACCTTCCTGTTTAATAATCGGCTGGGGACGGAGGATGGGCGGAGGGGGTGTACCGGCAACCAGTCTCCAAAAAAGTCTCAAGGCTAGCTGGAAGCTCTACGAGCGAGTCCGGGGAAAAAGAGGTTGTGCCGGGGACCGGGCGTGAGAAAGACGGTTTCAAGGATGGGGGGGAGGGGGAGGCGAAGTAAATCGCGGGCGCGACATTCTTTGGTCGCGGGGGAAAAGACTCAACCATTTTTCCATGGAGGGGAAGAAGCCGCGAAAAGAAGAAAAGCAACAAGAATCTTACTTCAAGGTGAGGGTAGTTCGAGGAACAAGGAGGGAGAGGCAAGCAGGGGATCAGTCAATCCATTCATGGTGTCAGGAGGAAATGAGGTCGGGCGGACTACCTTCTGAGAAAGAAGGCTGGGCTGGGGACTGATACGAGGGAGACTAGAGGGTGGCGGGGTGGAGCCTTTCAGGGAAAGGAGAAAAGGACTAAAAAGGGTGAATCCTTCTCACTGACTCTCCAGGTGGGGAGGAGTTGTCGGCTGACACCCGCAAATAATACCGGAGAGTCCGCAGAAAAGGGAGCATCAAAAGGAGGAAAATACCTGATGCAAAAAAGGAAAAAAGTTTCAGCCACAGCAAAAAATTCGTTGAAGTAAGGGACAAATTCCAAGTTCGAGAGAGTCCCCAAGGCTCGAAACAGACTCCATAAAGAAAGAAAGGAGAACCGCTGCGAAAAAGTTCATGACGAGCTAGGGTGTAATAAGTAGGATGGGAACTTGAGAAAAAACCATAACCAGAAGTGGAAGGATGGAGAGCATGGTGGCTCTCGCCATTCTGAAGGGAGGGGGGAGGAAAAACATAGGAAAAATACACCTTTCCGGGGATCAAAGGTGTATTCAAAAGAAAGGATACAAGAAGGTGCTTCATGCGAAATAATAAACAGGTCGGAAAAAATTGCATCGCTGGAGGGTACCACCCATTCTGCCGACGCGGAAGTGAGCTGGGAAAAAGGGAAAAGTTGCGACCTTCATAACTATGTTGAACAAACTCATCGAATCGCGCAGAAAGGGGGAGATCTTCACCCTAGGAAGGTGGCCGTGGTAAACTGATAGGGGAAAAATGGAAGTGTTGAGACTCTCAACCAAAAGGACGTATCCATCGCGTCAAAGAAGAAAGGTGCCGCGAGAGGAGGAATACGCGTCAGAAAGGAAGAGGAGAAGGGGGGGTTCTACATAAGTGAAGAGTTTTATGGGATCTAGTTCTTCAGGGGGGGTATATGGAGAACTAGGAGAAAAAACTTAACAAAGAGGACCCCTGGATCTATCGACCCGCTGGTCTAGAGAAGAATGGATGGAAAAGAGAAAGTAAGCGCTTCCAGACGAACATAAGGGATACCTAGACACAACAAAAAGGGGGAAATATAGAGAGACGAGTGGAACTTCTTAGAAAGGGGAAAGAGAAAAAAAAACTAAAAAGCTTGGGAGGAATCTATCCGGCAGGGGCGAAGGGTGGAATTTTTCGCGGGGCCGCCAAGAGAGACAGAGAAGGGAACCAAAACCGAGAAAAAATCCCATAAACAGATAAAAGGGAGGCAGCAGCATGAAAGAGAGGGGGTCTTGAGTACGATAGCGGGAGGGCACTGGTTTTACCTGCGAAAAAAGGCTTAGAAAGGCCAGGGGGGGAGAAAAAACCTACGCCACCCAGAAGAAGGAAACTATCGGGAAAAGAAAAAAATCCTCTGGGTGGAGTAAAATATTGACGGGAGGAGGAGAGAGGTTTGGGTCTACAGTCGGTTAGAAGGGGGAAGACAAAAGTTTCTACGTTGGGACCATCGCAGGAGGAGAGGAAAGAAGGTTACTGGACTGGAACTCAGACGCTGCAATGAAAAAAGGGTGTATTGACACAAAAGTAGAAAGAGAGATCTGGCGGCGGTCTACTCAAAAAGAAAACGGGTTTCCCGCCGGAAAGGTGAGAGGGGTCCGATGGGTTGAGGGGAAAAGAATAAGGAGCTCGCCAGGAAAAAGGGGTCAAGGGGGTAGAGAGTGAAAAGATTCCTGCGGAAGGGGGGAAGTAGTTGGACACACCGGGAGTCCTTCAAAAGAAAGAGGTATTATACGGCGGTCTGTGTTCTTAGGGGGAGAGATTTTAAGATCGAATTTTCCCTTGATTAATGGTCACCGGAATGTGTAGAAACATAATGGGCTCACCAGCAAGGTATGGGAGAAAAAGATGCCTAGGCAGGAGCCATCACGAATAGTATCATGAATTTGGACGTCAGCCGAAAGAAGTCTCCCACAGCCACATGGACTGTCTGGAGGGGAAAGGGACGTCTGGAGATTGATTGGCTTAATGGCATCTTAATATAAAAGAAAAAAGAACCAAAAAGAATAGAACCCTGGAGGGGGGAAAAGCAGGCCATCTGGAAAACACAGGGAAGAATTTCGCGGACCAGAAAGAATCCGCAAAAAGATGGAGTTCCCCGTCGAAGGAGTTCGAGAGGCACTCTCGATACAAAAGGGTGAGAGAAAACCACATCTACGTAAAAGAGGAGAAGAGTTGATCGGGGGATTAGCCTGCGAGGAGGGGAGGGGAAAGGGCTTTTTAAACAGAGGAGTCCATGACTAGAGGGAACCAACAGAAGGGAAGAGAGACTGGCCCCGTAAGAGAATACGACACAGAGAAGAATCGAGGCGTCGAGCATCGGTCGGGAAAGTGACATCAGTGGGAGACGTGCTGCAGGTACACTAAGGGGGGAAGAACAGTATGGACAGGCTAGTCGCGGGAGCCTACGTATAGAATGGAACTTATCTGTAGCCAAGTGGGGAGACTACCTGGGAAAGAAGAGAAATGCTCAATCCAACTGAAAAATCGCGACGAGAAGGCCTAAGGAGGAAGCTCAATCAAGGAAGTAATGGAAGAAAGAATACTAGCACTAAAGAATTGGCGCATACGTCAAAAAAGTAGGTGCACCTTATGGGAAACATCCATGGGGGGGAAAAAGATTTAAAGATTAAGAACCTACTATAACGTCAAAACTAGTTTAGGGGGGAGTGAAGCGATGCGTGACGGGTGGGGATCGGAAGGGTTTTCACATGGGGGGGGGGGGCTTTGAAGGAAAAGCTGCTAAAGAGTAGGAGAGAGAAGGTAGGTAATGGGGAGATCCCTTCCACAGGAAGAAATACTTTGAGGCGGGGTCAAAGGTTTGCATCGCTATACGATGAGTTATTCTAGGCTGAATGTGGGAGAAGGATAGGAGGAAAATGCGAGCAATAGAAAGGAGAGATCAGCCTGAGTACTTCCATAAAGCTTGGTTGGATGGAGAGGATCTCGTTGGGGAAGGGGAATCTTGGGGGAAGAGTGCCACCCGACAAGTGGGTCGTTGAGGCGATGATTACAGGGGGGGATCACAAAAGAATTATAGCGACCGGGTTGCTAGATCAATAAGAAGTCCGCAAGGCTTCTTGACAAAAAGGAGAAAAGGTGAATGGTGAGGGTAGATTCCGCTATGTAGTAGGGAAAAAGGGTGCCGGTGCAAATCAAGAGCTCGAAGGGGAAATAAGCTTTCCTTGCCTATTCGAAGCTGGACGGGGGACAAACTGAAAGAGGGGGAGGAAGAGTGTTTAAAATAGGGAAGTGTCTCAAAGGCCATCTTAAAAAGGCAGGAAAACAGGCAATGAAGGCGGTCATGCGCCAAGATAACGTCTGTCGGAGACCGCTTGGAGGGCTCGTTCAAAAGGTCTCGTGACTATGTGCTTCTCCCCCCCCAAAAGAGGAGGGAAAGAAGAATCTATTTCACAGAGGAACAGCGTCATCGGAACTTCTAACAGAGGTCCGGAGTGCTCTCTTGAGATAAGAGTGGTTGACAGGACACCATCCTCTTGAGATTTGCCTGCCAAAGTCTGAAAACGTCTCGACAGGGGAGTTTACCAATGAGGGGGAAAAAATCCTTTTTGCAAAAAGAAAAAGCGAAGACGGCAGTAGTTAGGGGCTCGGGATGACTAAGGAAAAAAGGATGAAGAACCGCATCACGCGAAGTTTATGCTTGTGGAAGCCTGTGTACGCAGGGACGAGAAGAAAACCCGCAGGCATATTGTGAAAAGAAACCGTCGAATAGGCGCCCTCCGGAATTGTGAAACGGGGTTGGGAAACTTTCGGAAGTCAAAACCGACTTTACAGAGAAACAGGATCTGCCTCCGCGAATAAAATCGCCGCGTCGAATGGGCCGCACGAGGGGTTTCTCCTAAAAGGGAAGAAAAGGGGAAGCTGTAAGAAAACTCAAGGCCTAATCAGGGTCCAAAAGCCTCTGGCTAGTGACGATGCCAAAAGGAAAACCGTCCCTCAAAGGGGTATTGCGTCTTACCTGGGGGAGGGATAAAAGGAAGTCTCAGCACGGCTGACTCGACGGGGTCGTCCCGCGAGCAAGGGAGAGAATAAAGAGGATAAATCTCTCAACCGGTCCATTCAGAATCCCAAAATCGTACATCTGCGCAACATCCATCGCAGAAAAGGAAATGCAAAAGGAAAAGGTGGTTCTCGGAAATAACCTAAAACCCATCGGAGGGGGGGGGCCTATAGAAGAGAAGTCTAGCAGAACGAGGTAGACGGTCAGCTGGACTTCCGCTATCTAGCTTGCTAAGGGGGGATAAAAAGGACTATTGCTAGGCCGGTGACGGTGAGTTTAAGATCGCCAGTTGGGGGGGGAAAAGTGGACCCCGTGCCGACAGAAACAGATCTAACCAAATGGGGAAGGAGAATACATTAGGAAGTCGCAGGAGCTAAATCCGATGGATTCTGTAGGCAAGGGAAAATCTTTCTCTTCAAACAGAACGTCGGGAAAAACGGGATGAGAGAAATCGCTGCATACGCGACATTGGTGGGGGGTGGCAGGAAAAGGAGGCCCGTTTCTAAGAAGGGGTGGCCGGAGAAAGAAGTGGTTTCGAGGACAAAGCCTTTTCCTGATGTATATCTTGAAGTGAAAAGAGATTTCAAAAAAAGGACAGGGGGTAGACTCAATTCCCAAAATTGGGGGGTGGGAGGGACATTTCTCCTGCCGTCAGAAAGAAAACCTAGTCCAAAATGGGGGGAGGAAAATTTAGTCTAGAAGAGGGGGCTGTGAGGGCTAAATTTTGAATGGAAGAGATACTGAGTCCAGAAAAGGAAATGAGGCCAATATGGGGACTGGAGGAAGAAGTCTCGCACAGGGCGGAGTAAAAATTTTGAGGGGAGAGTTCTGTGTACACAAGCACATGGGAAAGTTGGGGGTGTTATAAAAGAGGGTTCTTCAAGTCCGAAAGTCATCTCAAAACCGTATCCGGTGCTACTTGAAGGATCCATTTGGGGAGGGCTCCTTTGCAAATCCAAAATCATAGGAAAGATCGACAACGTCCTAGAATAGACAGTACCTAGGCTCAAATAAAGGCTTCTCAGCGGAAGGGGGGAGTCTGAAAACTGTTTGAGAATCTGGGGAAAAGACATTCCAAGGATCCGTCCTCCGGCGCCCCGCCATACAGCAAGTCGAACGTCTACTCGATCTCAGGGGAGGTAAGGACTCTCGTTTGCAAAAAAAGAGGGTCAGAGCAGGTAATCCACAGAACAATGGGACAATTGAAAAAGGAAGCGACTCATCAGAGTCTTTCTGCAGAAACCCGAGAGGAAAAAAGACTCAACCGTAAGGGCTGAAAGGGGGGGAAGGGGGGATCGCAGGGGAGAATCGACTCTAACTTTGGGAGATAGACAAAAGTCGAAAGAGTGTCTAGTGAGGAGCCTGAATCTGATGTCCGCCGAGGGCCCAACGAGAAACGGTTGCAGGAGAGAAAGGGTAGAGATCCAAAAAAGAGAAGAGGAGAGAGCTCGCACGATGGAGGAAGGGGGCTAGCAAGAGGCCACCGAGAGGTTTAACCATGACGCATTTCCTGGGGAGACAACAGGGGGGTACAGGGGGAGGAAAGAATTCTCTGTCAACACGCATGCGGGGACACGGCATCAACGGTAGAAGAGGAAGCATCGTGTAGAAGAGAGGAAGAAAGGGTGTGGTGGGAAGGTACTTTCGATTTAAGAAGGGCTGAGGAGTAGAGGAGAAACCGCTCCTCTAAAGAAGACGAAGAGAGTCAGGTCGAGAGAAGAAACCCTGGTCTAAGGATAAGGGGGTGCTGGCGAAACCGTTCAATCGGAAAAAGGGAGGAGGTCTCTCAACAAAAAAAAGGAAAAGAAAGTCTATGATAAATGGAGGGGAGTTGAGGGATAAAACAGACCGTAAAAACCAAAAAACAACCGAAGAGATTTTTGGGAAGGGCCTCGGAGGGTGGGGAAGAAGAGCTGCACCTCCTCAAAAAAGAAAAAGGAAGACGCGACACATTCACCAGGCTGCACGAATGAAGGTCTCCACCTGCTCAGAGAGAAAAGACCGTAAATGAGACTTGTGTACTCTGGACGGGAAGGGAGAGTACAAATGACCGGTGTTAGGGGAGAAAAGAAAAACTTCTCCAACAGAATCACCGATAAGGGGTGAAACACGGAGAAAGAAAAGCGGTGACGAAGAAGGAAAAGAAGAGCATTGCGAGGCGATGAGGGGGGGGGCCTTCGCGCAAAGGGGGGCGCGACCTTCGAGCAGAGGGAGGAAGGAAGTATTTTTGACGCCAACGAGGCATTGCTCCAGTGTATGTATCGAGACGTCAAAAAAGAGGGGGGGAGGGATATCGCCGCGCAAAAAAAAAAAGTGGGACAAGAGGGACGGAGGGGGTGTGATGACCAGAAGAGAAAGACTCTCCAGGAAGATAAGGGAAAAGGGGGGAGATTCATTTTTCTGGTCGGATAGGTTGGAAGCTTCCGGGCGGAAAAAAAGGGGGGAACCTATCGTACGTAAGATCTGAGGAGAAATGAGGTAGGGGGAACTTGCGGGACCGGGGAAGACTACGTGAATGGAAAATGGGATAATGTCAAAATCCTGAGAAAAAAGGAGTCTCACGACGGAGCGGATCATAATCGCGATGACTTTTGCAGGAGAAGAGGAGGGGAATTCGTTAGCCGGGTGTCAAACTACGGGAGCACAAAACCAACGAAGATGCCCTGATGAGGCGGAATGGGGGGCGTTGGGATTTCCTGAAAAAAGGGCTTCCTCTACCAGACACAAAACAAGAGATACCGGAGGGGAAAAGACCAACTCAGCCACAGCGCCGTTTTCAGAGAAACACAAGAAAAACAGATGTGCGAGAAATCCAATGGTCTTTACCGAGCGCGGCGAATTCGAAGAGAGGAAAGGAGGTTCAGCACAACGAGTCTCACTGTAGACCGAGAATATGGGGCGGGGTTGAGGACAGAGGGGGGGACATAAAGCAAATCGACAATTTTTGCGGTTGAGGGGGAATCGAACCAAAGGGGGAGCCCTTTCCGCGAAAAGAAGAGGAGTTTCACCAACAGCGGATCCGTGGGGAGCTCCTAAAGGAAGGACCTCGCAAGAAAGAGAAGGGCAAGATTATAAAGTTTTGCGACGTTGGTCGAAGATTACAGTAGGAAAGGTGGAGCTCTCCGAAGAAGGGAGAAGTTAACGTCGCAAAGGTATTCCGAAGATCGGGTATATACAGGAAAGCAGGCGTTCACGACCGGTCCGGAGGAAGGGTATGCGCTTCCACTGGCGCTAAGTTCCGATAACGAAAAAAATCCCTCGAACCGAAACTGAGACAGTCCTCTCTAAGACGAAGAAAAATAGGCATGAGAAGGGCAACTCGACAGGTGGTAAAGTGGCTGTCGCCTTAAGTGAAACCAAGACTAGTGGGGATCCATAGGGGAGACTAGAAGCACGAGCCGAGTGTTATGAGAGATTCGCCGATAATGTTGGGGAAGAGAACAATTTAACCGTTGCAGAAGGGAGGGAGCTTAATGGATGCAACGAACTTCCCCGGCTCACCTCGGTTGGAAAGACGGGGAGCATTAGCGGTCAGGAGACCTTCCAAAAAATAAGAAATTTCAGAAGACGGTGAGGTGGGGAGGGGGTCGCGGTGCATCGGGAAGAGACAGAGTGGTGGGGCCAGGGAAGGGGGGGTCTGGAGCGGCGCTCCGGGAAGGAGTCG
>Ga0179593_1578549_pt1 | contig 11610 bp, 13 predicted proteins | sample CZODoug2_1_08_16_FD_185931 | JGI IMG/M metagenome (GOLD analysis project Ga0179593, IMG submission 185931) | Vadose zone soil fungal communities from Angelo Coast Range Reserve, California, USA - CZODoug2_1_08_16fungal (PacBio error correction) | ecosystem: Environmental > Terrestrial > Soil >...
TGCGGCACGACGACATGCTGATGAAGTTATGTAAGCGCGCACCTGCAACCGAAGTAAAAAAGATTGGGGAGGTCGGGGGGGGGGGGAGGTCGGGAGAATCGCCTTGAGAAGGTGAGACTGAAGAAGACGCAGGAACTCGCTCGCGGGCATGAGCCGATGCCACGGTGCCCAGAGTCGAAACCGGTCTGTTTCTGATACATAAAGCAAGGAGGGGGAATAGCAAGGGGGACTTCCCTGGAGGAACCCTTGCTCGCAGCTAAGGGAAGGTTCTTTGTCGGGTGATGGGGGGAGAGCCTGAGCAGAAACCTAAGTGACATGCCTGGAGGCCGAATGTGAAACCAGGGGGGCCCAGCCCTCATGCTGTGAGGACGTGAGGAAGGAAGACGGCCGGGAAGGCGGACGGGTGTATCGCGAAGGTAACAAGTCGAAAAGCTGCGGTCCGGCGAAAGGGGAGAAAAGATTGACTTCAGTCGGCGGCGGAGGACTAGGGAGGGGGCCTGGTCGCGGCTGTCCAGCGCATATTCACGTCCAAAAAGGGATTTCCGGGCAGCGGAAGGTAGAGCCTCATAGAAGAATAGAAAGAGACTATATACAAAAAAGCGGTTGGAAGCCGCCATCCGGAGGGCGCAGGATGTTGGACGGGACAATCTGGGATCAAGAAAAACAAAGTTTTGCTTACAGGCATTCAGGTCAAAAGCGTGTTGGAGAAAACAGGTGGGGGGGGGGTCACGCGTATGATCCAAAAGAGAGAGAAAAACTGGAGAAAAACGAGCTGCGGGTACGGACGTCATGCCGCGAGCAAGGGGGACCAAAGGGGGGGTTAAAGGCGGGGACAAAAGGGGAAAAACAATCCTGAATTTCGAAGGGAGGGACTGACGGGGAGGGAGTGAAGTCACAGGACGCTGCAACTCAGGAAGAAAGTGCAATTCAAACTGGTCGTAGGGATAGGAACAAAAACAAAAAAAAGGAAAAAAAGATCGTGAGATAAGAAGGACCAGTGCTCTTTCAATGTTGTTACGTCCCCCAGACAAAAGGAGGGTACCAAGGAACAGACTTGGTGGTCAGAATGAACGCAAACCGCGAAAAAAGGATCTAACAAAATTGACGGTCGCAGTCGGCAATATTCGTCGAGAGTGAAAAGATTGGCGTAACTCCGGGAAGCCGGCCCGCTACGGGAATCTCCCAAGGAGGGCTCAGAAGCTGGGCTCACGGTGTACAATAAAGGGCGCAGATTTCTGGAGCGAGAGAAAGAAAAAAACCGGCGTCTGGAAGCGGGGGGCCGGGGTCGATAACCGTCAGAGGCGCGTTGAAAATGGAGCGGCCCGCGGAACCTGGAGACTGGAGGAAAGACGACCATGATATCGGGCTTTTGCTGGGGGGAGTGGGGATATCAGGGGTGAATTCGTCGGGAAATAAAGGAGGGGGTGACTCAGCATCATCACCGCGCGTAAACCTCTTGATCGGATGCAAAAACGTGGGAGACCATCTAAGGGGATTACTATATTGACCATGGGGGGGGGGTACCAGCAAAGTTGTGAATCGTCAAATTAAAAGAACCAGGCGCCGGTTTGAACCGACGGGCGCGAGACTACGGCGCAACAGCCGCAAGTGGGAAAGGGGCGCTGATCGGAAATGTGCCGATGGCCGGGTTAAAAAAACATAACGCGTCCGCTAACCCTTGCGGGGGTGATCGGCGTTGATGGGATTCAAAAGAGGTGGTTCGTAATACGATCTGAAGTTGGGGTAAGCGTCTCGACGCAGGCAAAAAGGGCGGAAAATTAAAAAAAGGGAACCTTCTCAAAGGGTCCTCAAGAGTTCCACATGTAATACTGGGAAAAGGATCCCCAGGGGAAAAAAAAGGTCGACCAGGGGAGGAAACTCACAGGAGGGCTCACTTAGGAAGAGGCTTTGGGGGGACTGGCTTGAGATTATCAGGCTCGCCTGGCCGATTAACTGCGGTAGAAAGACGAAAACGCAAACCTAGATCTTCGGTAGTCTATGAAGGAAACGCAACCTTGCAGTGGTAAGACGAATAAATTGGGGGCGCGAATAGGGCTCCACCTCAAGTACAAAGGGACATGGAAAAGGCAGCGGAATTTCAAGGAGAAATAAAAACACCAGAAAAGCGTCACGGCGCAATCAAGCTGAATGGAAAGAACGCGTATCTCTGGAGGACTTCGCCGAAAGATGCCTCACCCAAAGAACCGGTAAGAATACCAATTATTAGAAGGGGAGGAGAGGAGGTCGACGAGCAAGAGGGGTTCTTCAGCGCACTGAGATGGGAAACCAAAGTTGCTTCTCCCTTAGACTGCGATGGACCTCCGCAAGAGAAGGGGATCATGATCAACACAAGGAAGATGAAAGAAAAAAAGAGAAAAAGAGATTGCAGGAGTAACGCCGCGAAGCGGAAATTTTTCAAGCTGCGCAGGAAGGAAAAATGGAGTGAACCGGCATTAAACGGAAATTCGCCTGTTTGGGTATGAGGCGCTCAATCAAGAATCCGAGGTTTAAAACGTCCTCTAGGTTGTAAACCGCTGGTCGGAGTCCAGGATCTCTAGAAGCGTATTGAAAGGGGAAGCTCCTAGGGGGGGGGAGAGGGGTACTTTTCCGATTATCTAGGCCAAACGAAAAAAGGCTAGGGAAAGATATCCTTGTCCAAAGGGAGAGTCATCTGCTTCTCATAACCCGTTATGTCCCGGGAAGTCCGGCCAGTTAAGGGAAGAGCATCGCCAGCTCGTCGGTTGCGGGGAGGCGTCACGGAATAGGAAGCTGAACGTGAATCCAAAAAGTCTATCAAGTCATCGACGATTAACGAAAAAAAAAGCAACCCAAAAGAATCAAAAAAGTAAGCCAAGAAATGGGGGAGGCTTTCAAGACTTCGGGAGCGGGATAGACAGGAGGGGGCCATGTGGAGGACACGGTCGGCGTGACCCGGGAATCCTTACGCTTAAAGCTTCGGACTAAAGAAAACGATGAAAGGCAAAGATCGTAGAAAACAACAAGGGGGGGGGGAGCTTTTTGGGCAGGGAAAGAATCAGATCACGGGGAAAGGAAGGCGGGCGGTTGCTGGTAAAAAGGGCAAAACACCCAGGGGCCATCTAAATCAGCAATCAAAGAATAGGAGAGGCCGGAAAGGATGGGGCAAGGATTCTCTCTCCTGAGGAAAAGTCCTCAGGACCAGGCTGGGGAAGAGAGAAAGAAGAAAAATTCTTTTTAGGGCGACAACTTTAAAGACAGAAGACGTTCGGAAAAGTAAAGAATCATCCAAGCACGCAAGGGCTAGCGCGAGGGATGGGGGTCCATCCACCACGATTTTAATGAAACTAGAACATGTCACCAGGGGAGCGCCATCCAAAGAACTGAAAGAAGGATCGAGGTAGGGGGGGGCGGGAACCAGGACCGACCTCTTTTCCGGGAAAAACTCATGGTCAAAAGATTCGTGAATTCTTGTCAAAAATAACAAATCCTGGTCACGACTAATATACGTTAGGAACTAAGGGGTATCGCGATGACCACACCAGCAGACCGATCAGTGAATGCTGAAGTCCTTCGAGATAGCGCAGGGAAAGGCCGTCGGAAGGCCGAAAAAAGGCGGAAACTGCAGAACCTAGCGAAAAAGAGGGGGGGAGGGGGTCTAAAAAACCGTTAAATTGTGCCCCCGGGTCGGGTTCACCGAGTTGCGCCGTGCGGTGGTAAAATAAGAATCCTTAGTGGGATAACAAGTGCCTGGGGAAAAAAAAGAGCCAGAGACACGGTCATATCGAGCCTCGGGGGGGGTAAGGCAAACCTACCAGGTGGATTTGGCGGAAGAAGTGGCGAAAAAGGAAGGGGAATCACCTGAACAAAGGAAGGGGTAATCGGCGACGGCGCCGCAATTCATTATGGGGTCAATAGGGGGAAAGGTCCAGGAAGTAAAACAACTGCGAAAAATTCGCAAAGTCGCTGGGGAGACAGCGCCGCGCATGTCCCGGATCAGAAGCTCAATCAGGGGGTCCTAAAACTCCAGGAATTGGGGGGGGGGCGATAGTTGAAGGAGAACACCAATGTTAAGCCACTGCGCCGGAATGATCACCTGGATGGCGGCGTCCACAGATCCGCAGGCTTAAAAAAAAAAAAAGAAAACGGTCTGACATGCTATATTGAAAAGGCAGACCAGGGAACGCTTTAAGACATAGGGAACAAAATAAAATTCATAAGAAATCAAATCCAGTACACCTCAAGAGGAGGGGAAGTTCCATCACTCCGTCAATATTGGAGGAAGTACGTACCTAGAGGATAAGCTAATTCTGAGATCAAACCGGAACAGGGTGCCTATTACTAACATAAGCATATTACATGGTGGGGCACGAGGTTCGGCGAAAGAAAACCAAGGAAAAAAGAAAAAAAAAACCGAGGCGGAGTTCGTCAGGGACACCCCCATACAAGAGGGAAAAAACGATGAAAAAGAAAAGAAAATTTTCGATACAAATTCATTCACGCGATGCACCGCGAAAAGGGGTAAACAACCCCAAGGTAATGGGGGGTATGTCAGATCCTAACCCAAAGACCCATGGAGAAGAAGTAGGGACAACAGTGGCATCGGAGAAAGGGCCCCCGCGATCAGATGCTCCAGCGGATGAGACACGGTGAGAGGAGGGGAGAGGAAACTACTGACGAATCTAAGAAGTGGGAAGGGGGGGGGGGGGGGTCGGGGGAGCATGTTTCTTCTCCATTAGAAAACAATCATAAGAGAATCTTCAGAAATAGAACAAAAGTGTTGAGTAGTAAAGAGAGATGTGGCGTGGAGGAAAGGAGGATGGGTTGACCTGGGAAAGGAAGAAAGAAAAAGAAGGGTACGAAACGCTGTCCGAATTCTGTGCTTCAGAAGCGCCTGTTAAGAAAAAAAAATCTGCGGACAGAGATAGTGGGGGGGGCAGTTCGGGGGCCAGATCGGCCAAAATGGGATTGGGGACTGCATAAAGCCATCTGCGTCGCGTTTTGACCGACGTGCCTCAAAAATGCAAGACGGGTGCCGGGATTCTTTATTTCGGGGGGGCTCGCGAGGGAATAAGGAAGGGGACCAGACTCAAGGGAGGGGAGGGAAGAGGGACCCACCTCGTCTTGCTTAATGGAACCATTCGGAGGAAGACGTAAAAAAGCTGGAGGTTGTATCGAGAAGGGACTCGCGCTTCCGCGAAAAAAAGAAAGATACAGGAGGGGGCGGGGGAGATTGCGGGGGAGGGGGTTGAGGGACTTTCTGCGTGCTGGAACGCATTGGAAAAGCGGGGAGACAAGGTACTGATTCGCCGGTCATATGCGCCAACCGACCGGCACACGTATGGAGGAGAAACGGAGGGTAAGGAGAAAAAAAAAAGGATCATTCCGCCCGGAGTTGGGGATTGAAATCATATGGAAAACCCCTAAGCATCAAAAAGGAGTGGCGTGGAGGAAAGATGATGGGGGAAAGAAAAGAGATACTCAATTATTTACAGACGCCTACTGAAGTAGGGGAGAGAGCATGCCGCTTGAATGACTGATGGAAAGGGGAAAATGGACCCGCGGATGGTTACCAAAAAAAAGAAAGGCTAACTAGACGATCGAAGAGTTCACGCGGGTAGTACCGAACTAGCCGGAAACTGGAAGAAAAAGGGGGGCGAGGGATGGACAAACACAAACACAAGCTGAAACCGGGGAGCTGGCAATGGAGTAGTACCAGCGAAAAATGTGCTTGAGTGAGGAAAGAGAGGAAAAGTGATTGACAGAAGGAAAGGAGAAAACCGAGAAAAAAGATTCGCTGAACCCCTCAACGGTCATTGAAGGCGTGTAAAAAAAAAATAGTAGATCGGGGTACTAGATGCGTTGCTGCGTCGGTACGGCCGGCAGAAAGAAGAAAGGGGACGGGAGACGCGAAATGCAGAGTGGGTACATTTCGACGAACCGTACTCCCGAGTGAAAGGAAATATAGCGAGAAGATATATCGTGAGCGTGAATTGTGCAGGGGAAACGGGGAGCAAAGGGGAAAAAAAGGGATCCCGGACTTGCCATAAGAAGGGAGGAGTCACTGCCATACTAATAGAGACGGGAAGTGCAGGGTGAAGAGGGGGGGGAGTGGTCTTTGGGGATAGTCATGGTTTAAACTTGCTTGGATCGAAAGGTCCGGTGGAGGGGAACTTCAGCGAATCAACGCTCAGCATGCAAGGGGGGGGGAAGGCTAATGAAGGGGAAGAAGAGAGGGCCTCAATTAAGTTCGCGGAACAATGGGCGAAAACTCCCATTTTGGGAGGGGGCATCAAGGAACAAAAACGGATGTGCGACTATGGAAAAGGAGGGTCGTCTCTAGACTTGAGAAAAAGATTGAAGGAGGAGCTCTCTAGATGATGATCTGCATGAAAAGTCAGGGGTTTGGTGGGTCGAAAAGGGGGCCTCTTAACCGGGGAGCAAAAATTACGTTATCGCTATTAGGGGAGGAACCCTAGGTACGACTACGATCTTTGCCGTGTGAATTCTCAGGGAAAGCAGAAAGGAGAGAGGCCTGCGGACCGGGCGCAGACAAAAAGAACACAGGATCTTGACATGTCCTATTCGAAGCGGGAAGGCTGAACAGAGAACAGGGTGTCGAAGGTTCATCCGCGTTTGCTCTGTGGCTGGTTTCGGTAAGCAGGGGGTAAGAATAGATTGCATGCGCGCGATGTCGGGAACACTTGGCGCAAAAAATGCAGGATGAAGAAGAAAAGACGAAAGGGGCTTTCTATGCGAAAAAAAAAATCTGGAAAAAGTTGTAAGGAATCGACCGTTTAGAAGCATAGTAGTCCCGAAGACTAAGGATGAGGAACAACAAGAAAGAGGGGACGGAAAGAGGATCGAAATCTACCACCAGCTCCATCAAGAGAAGCTTTCACAGAGAAAAGAAATAGAGGAGAGAAATCGAGAGATAGGGCTGCAATCTTGAGACCATAAAGATTAAAAGGCTGAAAGAAGGGAGGGGGAATACAAGCGCAGGCCTATACTGAAGAGGCCAATGGGAAACGCGGCTTCGCGCTTGAAAAAAGGTGAAAGTATCCCGGCAAATTCGAGATCTCTCTAAAAGGAGGAAAATGGAGGCTAAAATAAGCCAGAGAAGAAACCGTTTTGAAGAAAAGCTGCTCATCCTCTAAACATGGGGGGATCGGAAAAAAAAAAAGATGAAGGGACGCTTGGGGGGGGAGGCTGAAACGTGCTTCCATCGATGGTGAAGAATCTGGCGCAAAAAGAAGAAGCGCGGAGCTGCGACATTGGTCTCTCTAGGCCGAGTGGGGGGGGCGCCTGTGGGGGAGCTTCAGAGATGCTGGTCGTTCCGGAGCGCTATAGGGCCACAAGGGAACCTTCCACCGGAAGGAGGTAAACGGGCGTCGAGACGGGAGAGGAGGGATGAACCCCTGCCAAGGTTCAGGAATCGTGGGGAAAGAAAAAAAGACCAAGCTCCGGAGTCGTCCGTCACGTACTGCTTTCTTGAGGAAGCCAGGTGCGGGGAAATAGATTAAATCACCTAAGAAAAAAGAAGAAAAAAGCGAAGAGAAAACGCCACTAACGGGGCGAAGGGAACAGGCGGGGAGTCGGGAGAGCGGACATTCAATCAGGAAAAATGGAGTTAGTTAACGGACCGCGGGGGGGAGGGCCCAGACTTGCGCTTCCTGGAGGAGGCAGAGACGGCGAAATGCAAAAGGAAGGGGGGGGAAAAAAAACGTGGAGGTTCGAACATCAACCAAGAAACGGCCGGAAGGGGGAGAAACGGGTGAGACGCGCAAGGAAACCCCCAATCCATCGTAAGCATGCAGGATCAGGAAAGGCATACCGGCCGGATGGCTGGTAAAATGAGGAGAGGGGGGAGCTCAAAGGGGCTCCGTCGCCAAGCCTCTTTCGCGCGAGGTTACACTATCAAATGAGGGGTGGAGTGGAAATGAGCGACCTCCCGTCATTGAAGTCACTCCATTAGGGAACCCTGAAACATCATCCAACATATGCCCAGAGGGGGGGGGGACAGATGCTTCTGAATTCCTCAAAAAACCACTAGTGAGGAAAGAAAAAAGGTAAAAAAGAAAAAGAACAATCCCAGTTAACGAACGACGATCTCAGGCACGCTGGCAAAAAGATTAAACATCAGACAGCGTGGTTCCAAACACTAAGAGAGAAAGAGAGTCACGGGACTGCCCATAGCACGCCCTGCACGCTCGGGGACGGAAAAAATTGAGCATACCGCCAGAGAAGGGACGGTTCGACATGAAAAATTTTCTACTGCAGGGAGGCGCAAGGTTGGGAAAAAGAAGGCGCGAAAGCCGGACCGGCGTAGGCGACACTCATAGATAAAAGGGGCGGAAAGGTGACCAACGTTGAGGGAACAAAGCTTGGCTCGGTGGGATCAGGGACTAGTCCTGATGTTGGGAAAAACGAAAAAAGCCCAGGCCAAACCTTGGGGGGGAAGCTTGGAGCCAAAAGGGTCGGCATATCGAGAAAGATGGTTGGTATTGTAAAGCTCCCCAGGGGTGGGGGAAAGATTACAAAAAATGGCGCGATCATGGGACGCGGCAAGCCACCGGTTAACTGGCGTCTGACGGGGACGCCGAGAGGAAGGGGGGTGGGGAAATGTCCGCGGTCTGAAAGTAATCCATTCCTTAAAGGAGAAATTAAAGGAGGACGTCGCGCCGTCATAACCTCATGAGAAAAAAAGTCTTATTTCTCCAGACAGCGTGAAAAAAAAAAATTGCAGGGGCAGGAAGCCCAGATTGTCCAGGAAATCACGCCAAACAACTAAAGAATACAGCGCGATGGGGCGATCCGCATTGCGTGGAAGAGATACGCTGGCGGACCGGCATGAAAAAGGGGGAGAAGAGAAGGAAAGACGAGACCGCCAGAAAAGGAAAAGAAAAGCGCATTACAAAAAGAAAAGGAACAAGAAAAAGGGGGGCAGAGTCAGCAGGACGTCTAAGTAGCCGGACCTAGAATGGGATTATTCTGAGGGAGGCGACCAAGAAGCCAGTGAAGCGGCCGGATCGAGCATTGTTCCATCAAAAAAGAGATTGTGGGAGAGGGAGGGGATACAAGAATAGGACGGCAAGGAAAAAAAGGGACTTCAGGAGGAAAAAGGTCTCTAACAGAATCTGAACCAAAACCCGACAAAAATAGGGACGAAAAGGCAGGGTCAGGAGAACAGTGCAGGCACGTCCGATCTCCAAATAAAAAGGAAAGGGGGCTTTAAGGCAAAAAAAAGAAAAGGGTCTCATCGATATTCTCGAGTGTCGGGCATCGGTCGACCATCGGGAAAAGAACAGGCGCTAGTCCGCCCAGATATATCAACACGGAGAAAGGAGACAAAAGACGAAAGAAAAAGGCGGAAGGAAAGTCTATGATTCTGTCTGGCACTTTTCCCATACAAGAACGGTCAAGGGCCGCTGCGAAAAAAAAAATAAAAACTCAACACAAAACAGGAGAGGAAAAGAGGGAAAATCCACGGACCCTAGACAATTCTTATTCTGCTGGTGGCTTGGAGGGGGAAAAAAAATGAGCAGGGCTGTCTGAGGGCCTTCGATCATCGCCTTGGTATCTCCAAAAGAGTTAAAAGAAGAGTCTCAGAACGGGAGGGGGCATTCGACGGACGAATTGCCACGGTGAAAAGAAGAATATAAAAAATTGGGAGGGGGTCACATAATCATGGGACGGCGCGGGGTGAATCAAGAAAGTCCCTGGGGGAACCTGGGGGCATCTGAAGAGTGGCCAAATGTTGGGACTTTGGTCTTGGGAAAAGGGAAAAAATGTTGAGAAGGGGGCCTAAGAGATTGTTTGAGCTTTGGGGGGCACTCGACGACCCCTCAAGTTGACCACTAGGGCTAAGGAATGCAGAGAGCTGCAGTCCGTCCCGGGCAAGGGGAGAGGGGGCGCCGTCGATCGCTTCGAAAAAAAAGGCTTTCCTTGACAATGGGAACATCGAGGAAAGGAGCGCAGAGTTCTGTATTGAATTTTCTGGGGCGGAGGAAGGGCAGGGGGAGTCCTGGGAGAATGTCTTTCCGAGTTCTAGCGGGGTCTGAAAGGACGCCTCATAGGCGCAGGAAGAAGGGGAAGAGTATACTACATTCACGAAATTGCTGAGGGGGACTAAGGGCTGAAACATTCCGGCATCCGGGGGGTCAAGGGGAGAAAAGATCTGGGAGTAATAAAGAGAATCCAACCTCTCGTAAGCAAAACGGGGTTTCCAGGTGAACGAGCACTGGATAACCGCTCTCCTCAATGAAAATTACATAAAAGGTACGTCTGAGCGCAGGACCCAGCTAATTGCCGAAGTGGGGGGCCAGGGGGGAGTTCACAGCAAGGTGAAACAAAGAGGGGGGGAGAAGGGTGGCCGTCTCCTATCGGAGTTCAGGTCAAACTCGGGAAGAGGGAAGCTGGAAATTCACGGGTGAAGGTATCTTGGGGGGAAAAGACAATCAAAAAGTAAAGGAAGGGGATAACGACCGTGGTCTACTGGGGAAAAGGGAAAACATCTTGGCTTTATTGAAAACGCTGACACTGCAGAGGAGGAGGGGGTGCACAGTCGCAACCCTAAAGGGAAGGCGGGGACCGGGTCTACAATTGTAAAAACGTTCCAGATCCTCAATAGTGAGAGAGAAACTATGAGTCAGGAGAGCCCTGAAGGAAGAGACGGCTCATCCAAGACCGTACTAAATCTCCTCAAAAGGACTCAGGGGTCGACAAGGTTGCATGGGCGGTGGCATCAGAAAAACATCTGAGGAAACGAGGATCTTGAGCGTGAGGGTCCTGATAAAGAGGCAAAGAGCTGGACCATCTGCGCCCTTTGCAGCAAATACACCGAGGGGTAAGGAAAAAAAAGGGGGGCAAGAAGCAAGACAAATGAGCGGGTCGGAGCTTTTTTTTGGGGGGGATTGTATTAAAATGGGGCAGAAATTTAAAAGGGTGGGGGGTGGATGCTTCGAATCATCCCCTCTCGCCAGCAATTAGGGGCAATCTGTGGGCATGGGGAATTTTACGACAAAGAAGTGAAGAAATGGACGTGAAAGAGGAAAAAGAAAGGGGGGCAAGCCAACAGCATGATACGTTTCCGAAAGACAAAGGGAAAAAAGTGTAAATTGAGGCAGGGGAGAGACGCGGCTAAAAAAAAGCACTCCTGGCGGAAAGTGCTGAGGGAAAGGGAAAGATGATGATCAAGGAATTCCTATGGCTTTTTTGAAAAAACGGCTGACAAAAAAAAGAGAGGGCCGGGATCGGGGGAACACGCGACAAACTCATGTTTTTGAAATACGATCTGGGGAGGGGGGGACCATAACTAGGGGAGGCAGCGAAAACGAAGGCGGCGGACTGGCCCCGCTTCCAGACGTAAATCACGAATGGAATCTTGAGGGCGAGATACGCCGACGCAAGCGTCGAAGAGCGCCAGGAAGCGTTGGATTCTTTTGGGCGGTGCGTGAAGGGAAAGGGGAATAAACAAGGAAGAGAATGAAAGCACCGGCGGTTCAACAGGGGGTGCACGCAATGCAAGAAAGTTACTACGACGCCAACTCACGATAAGGGGAAGCGGGAAACGGGAAAACTTTGCAGTGTGTAGAGAATCGACCGGGGATAAAACTCAAGAAAGAGAGTGAAGAA
>Ga0179593_1622743_pt1 | contig 11610 bp, 6 predicted proteins | sample CZODoug2_1_08_16_FD_185931 | JGI IMG/M metagenome (GOLD analysis project Ga0179593, IMG submission 185931) | Vadose zone soil fungal communities from Angelo Coast Range Reserve, California, USA - CZODoug2_1_08_16fungal (PacBio error correction) | ecosystem: Environmental > Terrestrial > Soil >...
GCGCACGTCCTCCTCGAGGAACGTACCTGTGGTCCTTCAGATGGCTGGACTGCCACAGAGACAGCTCGCTCGTCAAATCCGCGACAGCCCCAGCTACAGCAACTGGCTTGTAAACTGTGACGGACAAATTGATTGCCCGCCCGGGGGGAAACGCCTGGGGACGACGTCCGAGAAGCACTCGGTCAGTGCGCGGAAATATCGGTCGATCAGCATCGCAAGGAAAGAGGTAAGACGACCCTTAAAGGAAAAAATGTTGGAAGTGCGGAGAAGATGTGGAAAACAGAAAGCTCGGGATATCATACAGCCACCTTTATCGAGACACGCTACAAACGGAGCCACTCTTCGTTAAAGGACACACTACCTGAATGCGAGAGTCGTCAAAGCGGTGTCTTCACCGCCCTCGAGGAATGCTCAGCCGGGGTCAGAAGGGGCGTCTCGTCAAAAAAAAGCTCGAGATCTAACTGGAACACTTGATTCACTAGCTCTCCAAAACCTCCGGAGAGGGCCGGTTCGAGCATCAGGGGGAAGGTCAACAAGAATTGGTCAACGTAACCTTTTTGGGCAGATCTACAGAGGGCCTGACTACCGCGGAAAAGCTTAGAGAGAAACAAGGCGGGTGGAGAAGAAGGGGGGGAGTTATCTAAATTTCAGCTGTTTTCTCAAGGGAAAAAAAAATCGGGCAACCTCAGGATCTGACGGTCTACTATGACATAGAGATGCGTCTCGCCGAAGATCCATTGCTGATGTAACCTCAATCCTTGAGGGAAGGGAGAGTCGATACCGGGAGCAAGGACTTGAGCTTGTCCGATTCTTCGGCTAAAGACGTTCCCACCCTAGTTCCTCGGCAAGATGGGGAAAAGAATCGCTGCCTCTCGAGAATCAGGAAAAAGAAATCCATACTAACTCACAGCTCGCTGGCCAACGGGAGGGTATCATAAGAATGTGAAACTACTCTTCCACCTCAAAGTTATAGGAGACGCTGCAGCCACCTCTGGGAGGAAGTGCTCAAGAGGCGGGGATGCAGTCAGGAGGACACCGCCGCAGGCCGGCTCCGCAAACCCAAAATCGCTTGATCTGGTACAAACGAAGAAGCTTCGACTTGAGAGAGCCGTCGCCTCGTCGATGCCGGACCACCGCTGTCAGGGACATGCTATGTAGAATTCGGCGGCAAGGCGAAAGTTCATAAACCTCCTTTAAACACACACCGAATGGAGAAAAATTCTTCTGCCGGTTTCCGAGGGATGTCCGGCTAAGAACGTTCGTAGGGAAACCCGACGCGGGGTGGCCCGGGAGAAAAAAAAACGTTATTTGTGCTGATCTTCGGGGGGAAAACGCCCTCGACAGAGGCAGGGAAGAAAGGGCGTATTAGAACGCGCATCGCCCAATCCGAAGGGGACGCCGAGGGAAAAAATACTGCTCTATAGTCGAAAAAGAGTACGAGTCATGGAGACAAAGGGGGGGTAGACGAGCATGATAGGGACTGGCGGGTGCCCTCAGTAGGGACCGGTCAGGAACCTTTGGGGGAAAAGGAGAAGCAATTCTTATCCCAAAGGGAACCAGCGATCTTTCCGAAAGGATGAGAGCGAGTAAGACCCGAAAAGGGGCCTTCACGCGGAGAAGAAGGAGAGTCACGGATGGTAAGGAAACACACAACCTTGAGTAAGGTATATTGCTCTAAAGATCCTTCTCGGATAACCAGGATGGCTACTTAGCGAGAAGACGACTTCCTCGACGCAATAGTCGGGGCGGCTCCTGTCCCTCATACTGCCGTAGAAAATGTTCGGAACAAAAGGGTATTAATGCCTACCTTAATGTCACCCCGCCACGATCAGCCGGAAACTACAAAGCACGGCCGAGTGGGAAAGTAAAATCTTACACTTCGGAAAGGTTGACGAATCTATTTCGACCTACTTCTAAAAGTCAAAATTGGTGTTAGCTCTTCGGATAAGAAGAGACTGGGAATTGAGGGGCGAGATGGGTCCGAGCGGCGGTGCCACACTCCGATGCAACGACCGAAAATTGACATGACTTTGTCTGAAAACGGAAGAAACTCGAGGTAATCCGATAATCAGAACCTCGCAAGCTAATCATTTGCTGAAAGTCGATATGGGAGGGAGGTCAGAGGACCCGCAGATTCGACATCGCCACTGGCGAGAGCTTTGTGTCCTTAATAAGAAGGCGACGGGGAAGTACCTCTAGATTATCAGGGGAAGGGTGCCTGCCGGGAATGGGGGATGCGGTCAAAAACTGCTCCCAAGACATCTACCTAACGCCGCCCGAGGCAGGAGAACTATCAAGGGTGGCGGTCCAAAAGAACAAGACGTAAACGACCATGGAGGAGTGAAATTTCTAAATCAAGAGATCCGCCTGAATAGCCGGCCGGGAGGTGGGGGCAGTGCCACAGGAGATCATCGCTGTGCGCAAAGGGGAATCTAACTGTGTGACCGATTAATCCTTGCCCCGCTCCAGCCATGGGAGGTAGAACTTAGATAAGGATAGGAGACACTAAAGCTTAATAGCGTAAACCTGGTTCTCTCCGAGTTGATATAAGGGATTCGCCATCAATAGATAGACATAAGTCTACGAGATGAGCTTTTCTACTGAAGGGCCGTCTCGATGCACAGGGTGGGACCATCGTGCCCCATCTTACTGGCTCAACCCTAAGCGGTATTCGAACTATACACGTGACTTCTGACGACCACCTGTTAAGTACTAGCAACCTATTTGTTACATTCCTAGATGAAGCGGGCGGGGATTATAGGCCCCAGAACGAGAATCGTGGATGAAGTGGAGGAGGGTCCCTTCCCGGAGGAAAAGGTTTTAAGCAAAAAAAGCACCTCTGCTTACCAAGAAGAACTGCTCAGTTTTTTACAAAGGACACCAGTCACTGGATGATCTACTCGGAGAATGATCTTTAGCGTCTCGTGGTCTGGTTTGACTAGAAGGCGGCGTTACTCTGAGGGGCCCTGCAATGAAAAGAAGAACTGACCTCTTCCGGTACAAACATTTAGGGCTACTGGAAGGGGTTCACTAGAGTGGGCCCGGAGACCCTGCGCGACCAGGAGCTGGGCTTGTCTTACATCTAAAGGAAAGGAGGCCAAAATAATCCGTTGGCACGCAAGAGTCAAACCTAAATAACATGAAAATCTGGGAGGGCCGCGGATGGCCACTCTAAATAACGAAAAAGACGAAGAATCCTCTAGGCCAGTAGAGATGGAAAGTAGGGAATTGACGCAGCTAATCAAAACGGGTATAGGTAAAAGAAAGCGCCGAAAATAAAGCCGAAGTCTTCTGGGTGGGTCCCGGGCTGGGGAGAAGGGTCAGGCTCCCCCGTCTAGAGATGCCCCTCCTGGGGGCCTCCAACAACTCTTGCATTCCACTACGCCCCTCTATCAGGCTCGAGCATCGAAGCCCTCGGTACAGCTACTAGCCATCCTTAGGCGAGATCGGTAAGCGCTCATAGGGTCGTACACAGGAAGCGTTAACGCCTGAGAAGAGATACACGGGGGTCCGCCCAAGATGTCTCATTCAGGCCCCGAGCTTACCAAAGTTGAACTCGGACAAGAGGCCACGATGTGACCAGAAAACTTCAGAGGAGTATGGTGTCGTGGCAAGTGGCCCTGCGAGAGCTATCCGGGTTTGGTCAGCTTCTTCAAAAAGATCTCATCTAAACAAAGGGAAGGACCTTGAAATAAGATACTTCTACGGAAGAGCGCTTGGGCTAGCAAAGGTGCAATCTTGCCTCTAAAAGACGGGGGGGGTTAAGCACTACACTCTTACTGACAGAAGTATAGGGGGGGTCACTCGGGAGCAAGAATTTGAGCTGATCTCCCGGGCACGTCTGCAGTCAGGAACCCGAATCGTTAAACTCTGAAGGGCTAGGTCTAGAGGGACGAAGTGGAATCGGAAAAGCTAACTCAACAACCCTTTGCGCGCCGCCTTTACCTCATGTTGAGGACGAGGGAGAAGGTTGTTCTACCTGCTTCCAGGGAGGTTCAGTTTGACTACCTGAGTCTCGCGAAGGACCTGTGGGGCCAAAGGCCTTTACGTTTACTCTATCGCAGAGGGAGGACCGGCCTCTAGGTCATTGCCAAACGGAGTCTCAAGAGGTTCATCGAAGCGATTTCAGTTCAAAGGTTAAAAATCCTGACGAAAGCAACCTCAGAAGGAGCATGGACAGCATAACAGCCGCCAACAATAGCAGGATTTGAGGCGTGTTCTGCTGCGGGGTTCGGATTTACGGAGAAGTCAGGCGACCGCACAAAAGAAGGGTCGGGTCAGGCTTAACATCCTCTAGGAAAGGAGAAGAGCGGTAACGACGGGGAAGCACGTCAAAGCCTCAGGGTTTGTAAGAGGGCTAGTATTCGCTTTCCTCTCGGGAAATCCTCGGGAGCAGCGAATTTAGGAGGGATACTGACTCGGGGAAACCTCTGCCAGTGTTCCTTTAGCCGTTCGATAAAAAAAAAAAGAAACACCCACAAAAAAGAGGGTACGTGAGGGGTCGGGAGCATAAAGTTTCATTACGCATCAGAGTAACGGGGGGGCTGCCCACGAGCGTATCTCAATGATGCAAGTAATTGGGTTAAACACATCGGAGTTTTAGGTAGGAGGGAACAGGAACTTCGCAGAAATCGGTCCATCCCGAGATATATAGGTGACGGGTTCGATCAGTGAGGGAAATCGGCCTTCGTTTTTCCCATTGAAGCCCATAAAATAAAAGGCTAATAAAAAGAGATTAATCTTTAATCGACAGAGAAAAAGGAATTTTCTATTATGCGAGCGGCTCGTCTCAGAAGATGGCTCCCGAATGTATTTCTAGCTTAGTGGTTGGAAGGATCCTCGACACAACGAGGATGAAAAATATTTTCTACATAAGAGAGAGCTGCGACATGTACGGGACCTAACGGGTCTGGGAAAAAGAGGCTAAATCTTGAAAGACCCGCCATGTTTCGGAACACCTAGCAGCGCATTGCTGCGGAAAATCTGGGTGTAAAGGATTAGCAAGGACGCAAGGGATTCCTCTACCTCCAAGTAAGAGGGGGGGGGGGACATCGGCGGTAGTTACTCGGCCCCGTCGGAGGTTTATGGGAAGTCACTACTGAGAAAAAGGAGCAGGCGAGAACGGCCTCCCGAAAGAAAAATGGAGAGGGTGAAGGGGGGTGGCGGGAGGGCTCATTCCTGAAACGAACAAAAAAAAAAAATTACCAAGGGGAGGGTGTCGGACCGGGCCGACCGCGTCGTGAAGAAGAAGGGGAATACAATACAAAATGAACAACAGCGTTGCTCTACGTCGTCAAATGAGGCGGCAGATGACGAGAAGGCGAAGAGGACGACAAGAAACTGGGAAGATGGGGGGAAGGTTAACGTAGAGGGAAGGTAATGAATGAATACCGGGTCTATGGTTAAAATCTCTCTATGGGAAGAAACTCGAATGCAGTACGTGCGGCGGTAATGAAAGAAAACATCCGAACACGCGCCGAGGCCGTCCACGTCCCTGGGCACTTGTGTCTTTTCACTCAAGAAGGAGCAAGAAGCTGGTCACAGGGTATGTAAGTGTCACACTTCGAGGCACTTGGGGGAAACTCCTGATTCGCGGTGTAGCACGGGATCCTATTGTTTCTTCAAGCAGAGCTCGAAGGGGCAGAGAGAAAGTACCATCGTAGATATGTCAAAAAAGTGCTAAACAAGGCAAAAAGCTCGGTTGAGGGCCGAGGGAGGTCAAAATGAGGCTCACCTTTTCTAGGCCCAAGGATTACTAGGAAGTGGAATCGTAATAAAAAACTGAACGGATTCAGGCCTCTCAAAGACACTCGAGTACTAAGTCTGGGTTTTCCTATCTCTTGTGCTCCTATAAAAGAGTCAGAAGGTTGGTCACTAGAGGGTCTATATCTCACCTTCGGATTAGAGAAGATTACAGGCTTCCAAAAGGGTTCCCCCTCGTTGGGAATGACTACGACCTAAAAGGGCTAACCCTAAGTATTAGGTCTAATGAGAAAAAAGATGGGACTGGACGGTGTAAAGGGGGGGACTTGTTTAGATTGGGATCACCTGCTGGCACCACCGCGGGCTATGCGGGGTCGGTGGTGGGGTGTGGGGGGGGGAGCCGAACCACGTTCCTGGCCTCTCGGATGCGGTTTTTGGAACAGGGTTCAAGGGAAAGGGTCGCTAGATGAATTTGACCGAAAGAAACCTCGGAATTCAGTTCTCAAGGGAATTGGGGGAGGGCGGGGAGGAGGGGAGCGAAAGTAGACGAGCGTACCTGTCAACTACTTCGACGAAACGGGGCCGAGGGAGTGCCGTGGAGGTCCTCTACTCGGTATCTATTCCAGAAGCGAACGATATGCAGGGAGACCGAGTGACTTTCGAGAGACTTAGGGAGGGCCGGTATCAGAAGATGTACGCGAATAAAGTTAAAAAAGCGAAGGATCGAATTCAGAAAAGGGCGGCCTATGTATGTGCAATCAAACTTTGTCGCGATACCACGAAAAAGACTAGCCAGGAAATCGCCGCGTAGTACTCAGCGTCCGCAGTCTCCTCTACAACAAAAAAGTATAAGAAGAGAGAGACAATAACTCATTTACCTGCGGGATCATTCAGAAACGCCGTATGGTGTTGGGTATAACGAACCCCTGAAAACACAGCGCAAGCGAATCGGTGTCACCGGGATTTAAGCGGCCCCCACGGGCCCAGGCCCGGAACAAGCTGACTCGGAAATGTCAGGACTCACGCATGGGCAAGCATAACCGTCGATGACACCCCAGTACCCCATGATGTGAGGTGGAGAGGGTGGGTAAAAGTCAAGATATCATGCCCGCTCGTCAACTCTCTCTTTTTTGGGTTTGGGGTGGTGGGGGGGTTTTTTGTTTTTTCAACTCTACCCATCTGCCGGCGCAACCCAGGAGTTAAACCGAGGGAACTAAAAAGCGTGCGCGTAGAGGTTGCCAAAAAAGGGGGGCGGACCGTAAATCGCTCTCATTGGGGGGGGAATCAGTTTTGACTCTACCCGATCTCCAAAACTCGCGGACCCAAGGTGAAGTCACTGCAAGAAAAGATGACTATAAAAAAAGAAATTGGGGTGGTTGAGGTGGGGGGGTTTCTCCGGCCTCAAAGAGGAGGTACTCTTTTCCGGGGGTTTTACAAAGAATCTGGACGTCTAGTACACAGAAATTCGTTTTCCGAAAGCCGGTGGGAAGTAGAGCCCGGGGGGGACTAGGAAAGGGGGAGAGAGTAAAAATCTGTGCAAACTTCGATGAAGAAACGATGCGATTCTCTCTTCGAAACGCTACTCTGAAGGACACGGAGCAGGACCAAGGGGGTTCCGATTACTGTCTTCTAACTTTGCCGCTGTCTTGAGCTTTTGTGAAACACGTCGGCGCAGAAATCAGGTATCCAAACATCCTAGGTCATCATCATGGATGGACCAAGCTTCCGGAGAAGAGCAACCTGATTGCCCAACAAAAAAGCGGCTTATGTTAAAGCTCAACTCATTCGTGTTTCCTTATCCTGAACGGACACTGAAAACTCGACGAGCCGGTCTCTCTCTTATGCGAAGAGACTCCTCGAGATGCAAAATAGTGCTCGTGTCGAAAAGACCATTCTAGTCAAGGTTTCATCGTTCTCGTCAGGATCATCGTAGTTCATTCCGAGCGGTTAAGACTACAGAAAAGAGGAGGGGACTAGTACGCTGGGGGGATACCAAATCTGAGGAATGGATGAGTTCGGCCTGTCTTCTCTTTGAAAAGCGGGCCAGAAAGTCCCAAAAAACAAAATGTCTTAAACTGTTCAAGTTCAGGAAATGATGCCTTGAAGGATCTGGGACCGTCGGAAGGAGAGGGCAGAAAATCATCAACAGCAGTTTATTGGTAAAATGGGAGGGGGGAACATTTAAGTGTGGAAAAAAGCTCAACGGCGAAAAATGGAGGGGGAGTCTGAGTCTGAAAAAGGAACATCATGTCGACACATAAAAAATCAGCTTATATCGCGCATATCACCGGGTACGATCGGGGACATGCCACTGAATGGGAGTAAAAAAAATGATATGGGGGAGTCCACGAAAAAAAGTAGGGAGTCTACATACAAAAGAAAAAAGAGGTTTCGAACGTCCAAAGCGGAAAACGGCCGAAGCACGGTCTTTTCAAAGGCCTCGAAGAAAACAGGGGGGGTCGATTAATAATCTAACTCCGGAGGATCGGTCAAAAAAAAAACCGGACGTAAGGTCATCCTATTAAGCCCTCTCTACAACCACACGGTAATTATGAAAGGAGGGGGGGGGCACTAAAAGAACACGTAGGAAAAGGGGGAAGACAGTCTGCAAAATTTGACGTAGTCTAGCCTGAGCTACTGAAATAGACGAACAGTGGCTCGAAAAAAAAAACTTCTTTGGTCGGGCTGTCCAGATTGGTTGAGACCGGGTCACGAATACCTTATTCCCTGGAAACACGAATCATGTCCGAGGCTAACTAAGGAGTGGGGTGACGCTACGAGATAGTAAGAGGAAGAAGAAGACATACTATCTATCTTGACGAAAAATTGTGGGTGTCTCCGCCTCCGCTACTACTTAAAATCAAGTGAGCAAGCTGGGGCGGAAAAAAAACCGCGCACAGAGAACTGGGTCTAGGAAAAATGGGAACGCTGGCAGGCATAACAATCAACGGAAAGTCAGCCGAATAAATCAGGTCGCATCAGGACTCAAGCGGCTGAACGGGGGGGGGGGGATATGGGAGGATTACTAGAAAGCTCAGACTCTCAGGAAAGAGTTCACTACGATTGTACTGTATATCTACCGTAGGAAAGGGGGACTGATTTAGGGAGAAACTATACACTCCAAAAAACTGTCATTGGGTTTATCGGATCCTGTAAGGCAGGGGGGGGACTGACATCGAAAGGAGAAGGAAGGAGGCAACGGGACCTCCCACGATTCACTGGGGCGCTCCAGTAGGCGAATCGGGTCAACAAGGGTTGTTATACAAGTCGAGAAAGGGAAGGGGAAAAAAAAAGGAACCTTAAGAGAGGAAAAGTCTAAAATTCCGAGAGGTTTACTTTTGCCATATCAAGCATCGCGCGATCTTTTCCTCCAACCAGGAAAAAAATAGGTGGCTCACGAGGCCAGCCTGAAGGAGAAAGGCACCTTTGTCGGGGAGAAAACTCGGACGCCTGGTCTCTAAGCTCCAAATTCTGTAAGAGGTAAAAGGGAGGCCGCACTCAAAGCCAAAAGTTGTCAATAAACTAGGCAGAGAGCATCCTCAGTGACTATACTGAACGGCAAAGATATAGGAAGATACAAATAAACGGGCAAAAGGCTTCTAAAACGCTCAAGTGTAAGGAAGTTGGCCGCGGCGTACTATACTCACAGAGTAAGTCGTCAGCTCTTGCAATATGGGACCGTCTGGCGAGGACAGAGTACTAAGGAATGAGAAGGGGGGAAGGCTGCGATGGGCAATCTGGGTGGGAAGACTGTTGGTCCTCACTGATTGTAGCTCTTGGCAATACTGAATGAAAAGAGGAAAAAACAACGGAGATGACATGAGGGGACAGCGATCACGCGTCAGGAAGTTTGGTGTGCTCCAGTCAAGGCGGGGACGCGGCGAAAAGGTGGAAAAGAGGGGGGGTACAGGTGACAGGCGGTAAAAGGATCGTACGCTGTTCAACAATCGACAGAAGAAAATGTAAAGCGGGAGGAGGGGGAGGGGGAAGAGACTCGCGCGATGATCGTTAAGAGGCGCCGAGTGCTGGACGACTGACCCGGGTGAAGAGAAAGGGGGGGGGGTCAGGCAGATAATCATAGTTCGAAAGACCGAACACCCGGGAGGCGGATGACTGCGGGCCATGGGCGCGAGTAAACGGGGGGAACATGCCCGTGGCCTATCCAAAAGCAAATCAGTTCGATCAGAAGAGGGAAAAGGTCCGCGCAAATCTCTCAAAAAACCTTATGGAGAGAAAAAAAGTATCTTCCTCAGAATCGGCATCGCTTTCCGTCCCGGGGCACTTATATGGGGGAGACGCCCCAGGCTAACGGAAAAGTTACCCCAACAACGACGGGTGTCACTTTACTTGTACTACGTCAAAAAAAGGGAGGAGCCCGCCCGAAGACGGGAGATCCTGGGGGAGCAGCTCTCGGCTCAAAGAAAAGGGAAATCTCTTCCTCGAAAGGATGGGAGGGGGAAAAACAAGTCCGAAAGCAATGAAATGTGAATCATAGAGTGGGTAAACCAATTAGAAGATGCATGGACAGCCAGAGGAAAACAAATACTTCGCTAGTCAAAGCTAAATCGAAAAAAGGAAAACAAGCGTGAGATCGACAACTCCGGCGACACCCATACGAGCCGCCTTCGCAGCGCCTTTGGGTCAGAAGGAATGTCATGAAAAGCCAGGAGAACACATCTAACGTTGCATGACATTAGGCCTAAAATTCCTCAGAAAAAGTTCTAGCGAAATGGGGGCAGGGTGGAAAAAAAAAGGGTGGATCTTTTCTGGGATTACCAATTACGCTGTGAATAGAGAATCATCGAAAGGGGAGGTTGCGAGCGGTCGAGGGGAAAAGGAAAAGGGGTGGAGAAGGGGACTCCCTGGGGTGCTGCTGAATATCGAGCGCTAATGGGGGTCAAAGGAATCAAAACGGAGGAAAGGAGCGAAAACGAATCGGAGAAAAGTCGAACTTCTGGAAATGCTTATAGCCCTGGACATCCGCTTAAGGGGCAAGGGGTAGAAGAAGGGGTAGGAGCTTCGAAAAAGGGAATGAGCTTAGGGGGGGGCCAGCCAATGCCATCGCTTCCGCCCGGGGAATCTGTTAGCCGAAAGGAAGTGATGCCTAGAAGGCCTAGAAAAAAGGAAGCTACAGGGAGGAAAACATGCCCAGGCGAGGGCTACGCGAAAGAATCGCGTGGCATTTTGAAATAGGGGATCACTTCACTCAGAAAACTGTGTAGGCATTGAAAAATGCGGAGCGACACTCGAAGAAAAAGCGTTCATTGGTAGACCCCACGAGGAGGCGGTCGATACCCGCGGCCGCGTCCCGCCGCAGCAAGGCTCCTACAGTAGCGGTAAAAGAAACTAACGAAGTGAAGGAAACCGTAAGAGGATCAAAAAAAAGCTTTTCGAAAAACAGTGTAGAATTCGCGCCTCTCTTGAACAATCCGCTCGGGTAAAAAGAAAAAAAAAAAAGTCAAAAGAGGACAGGGGAGGAGTTTCGGGTGTCCGGAACCGCGTCCGTCCGGGAAAAAACCAACGAACAGGGTAAGGGGAGACAAGGGTGTCAGGTGAAGCCGAGAAGCCACATCGCTTCGCATGTGGGGATGCGAGGCGGGGAGGGTCTACAACACTCCATTTTGTAGGCGTGTGCGGACCTAGCTAACTAGAAAAAATATAGAAACTTAAAGGGAGCTTACTATCAGGGCCACTCAGGGGGGGACAAAAGTCTTGTAACTGTTCCCTCATGTATTGAGAAAAGAAAAGAACAACAAAGAGGGGGAGATCCCAAGAGTAAAAGAATTACATCCTCGCTTTCCTCGCAGACACCGACGGGGGATTCGAGGAAGTCGCCTAAGATGAGAAGGGAAAGGAAAAGGGGGGCTCCCGATGAACGGTAGGAGGGGAGGCGTCTTATTTGTATAG
>Ga0179593_1702982_pt1 | contig 11610 bp, 16 predicted proteins | sample CZODoug2_1_08_16_FD_185931 | JGI IMG/M metagenome (GOLD analysis project Ga0179593, IMG submission 185931) | Vadose zone soil fungal communities from Angelo Coast Range Reserve, California, USA - CZODoug2_1_08_16fungal (PacBio error correction) | ecosystem: Environmental > Terrestrial > Soil >...
GGGGAAAAAGGACAGGGGGGGCAAGCACGGACCATCTGAAAAAGAGGAGAATCGAAGAACTCAGGGGGTGAAGCAAAAAAAGGGGGAGGGGCAGGCGGCGTGCCCAATGAAAGGGGAGATTTGGTTGACGGTTGCACGTCCTGGGGGAGGGGACTGAAAATTTGAATCGGGGGGAGATTGCAAGTTACCAAAACAGGGGGGAAATGCCAACAAACCCAACATCAAAGAATACCGGAAAGAACGATAAAAGGAGCATGAAAGGGAAAAAACGTGAGGACTTCCACCGTCAGGCTTTAGGAGGACAAGGAGGAAAGTCCTCTCTGGGATGGTTTAAACATTCAGTGAGCAAAATCGTCTGTAAGTAGGGTGTCACCGATGAAAGGAAGTAATTAAGTTCAAGCAGTGAGCAGAGGTGCGGCGGCGGGCGCCGAAGAAATGGACAGTCTTCCGCGTGGGAAAAAGAAAAAAAAAAGGAGACAACCTTGTGTAGTACGAAATCCGTGGCGGGGGGGGGAACCTCCAGGGGAGGGTGTGGGGGGGGACGCAAAAAGGCCAGTAGGTACGTTATGCCGAATTAAACAAACCCGTGGCATCAACGGTTGACGCCTTTGTTGGAAGGGGGAAGGGGAAAGGAGTAAATCCAAAAATCCACGGGAACCAAGCGCAATTCGAAGGCTTCAAGGGGGGACCGCAGGCTCCATCCCATGGAGCGCGGGCGTTTAGAGAGAGTATGGGGGTTTGAAATCTGGGAAGACATGAATCGATCGAATGGACAAATCGGGAAGGTGGAGTAGGGAGGGAAAACCCCGCAAGGGCGGGAAAAAAAAGACAACGCCATGGGAACTTTGGGTGTCGGAGCACGGCTCAGGCGCACGTAGGGGCGAGGGTGGGGACTCCAAGAAGCTTTGGTCCAAAGGGAAAAAACAACCTCAGCAAAAAGGGGAAGGGACGAAGAACCGACTTCAGGTAATACGGTGGCCACAGAAGGACGACAGCTGGAAATACTGTCATGGTGGAACTAAAGGACCAGAGTGGGGGTCGGGGGCGCCGAGATCGAGGGACGGCGGTCGAAGATATGGGGGAAGACAAATGAGGGGGTTCAATTGTGGTCGGGGACGCATTGGGCTTCAAAGGTGCGGACCGTTCACATGCCCCTGATGGGGAAATTCCCGGCCAGCGTAAAAAAAAGGGGATCCTCAACGTGAAGATATTAAACAAAAAAGCAAGCGAAAAAGAGAACGATAGAGGCGAACCTCCCCCTCATGCCTTGTTGGGGGGGGGGGGGGAACACAAGATCAACATGCAAAAAAATAGTGCGGAGATCCCAAGGGGGGGAAGGGGGGGGAAAAACAAATCGAGAGGGCCCCGCGTAACGCTCGAAAGCCTCAGGGGGTCGGCCTAAATGGGGGCGTCGATCGAGGAACATGTCCCACCTGACGAAATCACAAAGAAAAACGGGCAGCAGGGGGAAGCAAAAGTGAACCATGTCCATGAAGGAGTAGATCTTGGGGGAACGAGCAGATTGGCATAAGTCGTCTACGGGGGAGGAGGTGAATCGAAGAAAACAATCCACAAGATAAAGGAAAACACTCAAAGTCGCGGAAGCAAGTATGAATTTCAACTGTGGATTTTCGTCAGGGAAGGAGTATTAGGGAGAAACCAAGGCGCACAATCCGGCCGGTTTTCTGGAGGGACCGCCTTGCCATCCTAGGAAGACGTCATTGGGGAAGGGGGGCAAGGAGTGGAGGAAAAGATTTAATCAAAGGGGATGCGCCCTGGAGCGGAAGGGGGGTCTCGCCCTCTTTGGGAGGGGGGAAGGTAGGTCCGTAGGTTTGGGGAAAAGAGTTTTAGGTGCAAAACCTGGAGAAAAATCTTCCCCTAGGGGGTGGAAAAAAAACCGAGTCTGTCGATGACTGATGTGCTCGGGGGCAGAAACTACCAGCCTGTTGAGGGGGTGAAAAAGGACGACGGAAAAGGGATGGCCCCAGCGTGACATGGGCCAATAAGGGGGCAGTCCAACGAGAAACCTTGGATCTAATCGTTTAATCCAAATAGGGGGGGGAAAAGCGGAAGGTCCCACTATTGCTTCTAAAAAAGGAAAGAATCGACCAGGCCGTTCAAGAGTCGCAAAAGCGAACGGACGGGGTGCTCACACGGAATTCAGTTAATGTGGGGAACGAGAGAACTTTCCCAAGATTGCAGAATCTCTCCAAGACGAACCTTCACGGACCCTCAATGGAATTACGCACGCCGGAAAAGAGAAAGTGGCAAAAAAAAATAAAGGGGATTATTGAAGGGAAAGAGAGAAACGAGAAATATGGGGTTGGGGAAAATGTATTTAAGCAGATTTCTTAAGGAATTCTGTCCTAAAAGGTTCCTGGGGCGTTATTGCGGAAGAAGAGCTCAACCACAAAAGGAGGAGGGAAAGAGGAAGGCTTATGACCAAAATTGGGGGGAAAACAGGGGGGAAATTAAAAACCGAAGATCGATTTTGGGAAAAACCTATCAGAGAATTTCCCAATAATCAAGAGTCAGGGGACTTGGGGGAAGGGGGGGGTGTTTTAAAAAAAAAGAAAGAGGGGGGAAGTCTTTTTCAAAGGGAGGCACATTGTGGACGGGAAGCGCTTGGGAAATTAGTCATCGGGGAAAAGATAAGACGGGTACCCCTCACAAAGAGGGAACAGGTCTACAGCAGGTTCCGGCCGTGTGGAAAGAAAGACCTTGACCGGAGGGGCGTGGTCCGTAAGGCCTTTTATGCAACCTGGGGAAGTTTCGGGCGTTTCCGTATCTACTGGGGTGGAAAAAAATTCCGAAGAAAATCCCCTACAGAGGTCCGCCCCGTCCTGAACCGCTTAAAATACTTTCCGTTTCACAAGAAAAAAATGACCCAAAGGAGGGGGGAAAATGGAAAGACAAATTGCCTTCAGAGGGATGAGCACGGTTAAAGACGGTTTGGGCTCCCGGCTTGACGTTCGCACCGAAATTTTCCTGCCAACGTGGTCCAAAACTACGCAAAAGATCGTCCCACAGAAAGGGCGGCTAATCCGCCTCAGGACTATCGAGAAAATCCCTGAATGAATTCATCTTGTGGACCCAGACGCCAAGGGGGGGGCAAAATTAGAAAAGCAACCGCTGAATTCAAGGCTGGAAAGGAAGAAGAAAAGAAAAAACTCAAAACTGGTGGCAAACGCGGTCAGAAACGTCATTCAAGGGGGGGCCTGCCAATGACGAAAACAGACCAGGGGGAGGGGAAAAAAGCGCCGAAAGGAAAAAATACGGGGGGGGAAAAAAACATCCCTTGGTGGTGGAGGGAGGGCACGCAACCTCGAAAAATTACGCCCTCACTGCAAAACCAGAGCATCGAGTGAAAAAAAATCAGGGACAGGAGGCGGGGAAAGGGCAGGCCGAAGAGTGATGGGCAAAGGGCTCGCAGGAACAGTGTGGAAATGAGTCTAAAAGGGAAAAGGCCGACGACATGTAAAGAAAAAAGTAGTGAAAGGGGGGAGGAGGACCGGGGGGGACGAGCCGGATGCTAAAAAGAATTGGCCGATTTGTGTCCCTTACAGTGAACATTGGGGACGAACAGAAAAGGTCAGGAGGGAACTCGACTGGGGTTTTGAGAGGGGTGAGGGTTTGGTTAAGAGGGGGTGAACACAAACGGCTCTTTGGGGAAGGGGAACGCTTTCCGTTTCGGTGGTAGAAAATTCTTTCGCAAGACCAAGGTGGCGGGGAAAGTTGGATAAAAAACCGGAAAGAAGGAACCAGGTTCATCGCAGAGCAGGCAACGCAAGCACAAAAGGACGGTCCTGTCAGGGAACAAGATCCAAAATGAATCAAAGCGGTCAGAAAAAACAGACGAAATGGGGGAAAAAGCGGGCAAAACGCCAAACAGAACGGGGGAACTTTCGATAAAACCGAAAAACAACAATGAAAGAAAGGGAAAGGCTTCCAACGGCGGGGAAAGGGGAAAAGCCAGGATGGGTTGCTGGCGGTCGGAGCGGGGGTGACAGGAAAATCTCAGGGGAGGGGGTGGGGAGGGAAATCCGACTGCTCGGGAAAACACAAAACTCCTAACCTATAACGACTGTAACGAGGGCTCGTCTATAAAGGAAGAAGGGAGAGTACACAAAGACACAACAAAGGCCCGCCCCAAAGGGTGCGACGGGGTCACAGGGGGGGTGAAAAGTGCGCATCGGTTTGACGAACTCTTCAATATGCGGGAAGTCCCAAGGTAGCCTCGGAACAACGGAAAACTCAGGAAAGTGACAAACCGAGCGAAGCCGCGCACAAAGGGGTATGCGGTCAAGGCGAGCTGGAAGTAAATTGGCGAGTGGTCTGGAAGAAATTCAGGCAGTGTCGTTAACCATGTGGGAAACAGGCCACGAACAGTGGAATGCAAGGGGGTGGGGACAGCCAGCTTAAAAAAATCAAAGATCCAAAGCAAAAACGTTTTTGGCAAGGAACCAAACAAAAAAAGGAAAGTGAGGGCAACCTCACCCTCACGGATCTGGCAAAAAAGACAGGAGTAATTTTCTTTTTCTTGAAAGGGGAAAAAACTTTAAGAGGGGGAAAAAGGCGGAGGCAGAAAAAAGACCCGAACCGCGGTGGACCGGAGATCAACAGGGATAAATAAAGAGTACGAGAAAAGAAACGAACTCTGCGCACGCCCTAACAGAACACGGGAAGGGGGGGGAGTTAAAATGAGACACATTTCCATTCAGGGGTAAAAAAAGAAATACGGCGCCCTTTGACGAAGGGGAAGGGTGGAAACTCGTGGGAAAAAATTGCACTTATTATTTTGGGGCCTTCAGTCATCCGGGGGGGGGGGGGTGAAAAGTTTGGTGGGGGGAAATTCGCAACTGAATCGGTACTTAGGAAAAGAGGAAAAAATCAGGAAACCCTCAACCCGAGCGAATAAAAGTAAACAAGAGGAAAAAACTGGAAGGACGCGGCCGAAAACGGGGGGTGGGAAAAAAAAGCACACTTTGGGTTTGGGGGGTTGTTTTTGCTGAAACAAAAGAACAGTACTAAGGAGAGGGAGGAAGGCTGATGGGAAGGGGTGCCGGGGTGGCCCCCCAAATCAAAGAAAGGGGGACCAGCCCGGAGAAAAACAAAACGGATGTAGGAGGAATAAGGGAAAAAGGGTTTGGGGGGAAAAATGCGGCAGAACAAACCTCAGAGGCCCATTAGAGAACGAAAGCGAATGTGCAAGGGGGGAAAGAAAAAAAAAAAAAGAGGGGCGGGCGAAGTGTGCCCGGAAAGGGGAAGATGGGGTTACATTTCTCGCAGGGAAAAAGGGACTGGGGGAAGGAAGTACATCTGTCGGGGGCAAACGTCGACTTAAGAAAACGAATTCCCACAAAATAACAACAAAAAAAAGGAAAGTCCTAAAGGCACAAGGATTCAAATTCCCACGTAGGACCGTCGTCAGAAATGGGAAAAAGGATTTACGATGTCGCCTTGGAAGGGGGGTCGATTTTGACGAAAATGGGTGCGTGGGGGGAGTGAGGGGGCGGACTCAGAGGATTTGTGACAAAAGGAAGGTTCGTAATTCATGGATATTGAAGAGAGAGGCGCCGGGAGAGGGGGGTTAGTCACCAACTTCAGACGTTCACGAAGAAATGTATGCTGTGGACCTCGAACGAATTGGACGGGGGGGGAGTGTTTGCCCTCCTACTAGGGGAAGGTTGGGTTCGGAAAAAACTGGCAAAGGGGTGAAACGGGGAGGAAGAGGGGACACAAATCAAAATAGACGGTATGGAACAAAGCAAGGTAATTCAAAAAGCTGCAATGCATCCAAACACAGGAGGGGGGGCTTCAACGAAAGGGAGAAGCATCCCGTGGGAGCGTCATCGGGGGTTTGACGAAAAAAGCTGGTTTGAAGAGGAAGAGACCATGAGAATGGACTCCATCGGTGTGAATCCGTAACCCGATGCCCAAGGTTGTCCCCTGAAAGGAAAACAGGAGAACCTCGGGGAAACTGCAGGCCTTTGTTGGAAGGAAAGCCTAGTCGGCATCGCCCGCTTATTAAGCAGTAAGGGGGACAAAAAGAGGGGTCGAATTGCGGGGAAAAACCGCTGCCAGGATTCCGGTCAAAAGAAAGACATCAGATATCCTGGATAAAACCAGCAACAAGGGACGCGGGAAATTCTGTCATTGGTGGGGGGAGTGGTCGAACAGGAAAAAGGCTGCCCTTTCAAAATCAAATTTCAGGAGGGGGGAGACGAGGAAAGAGGCATTGCCGCAGAAAGGATACGGATGAAGGGGGAAAGGATCCGTGTACAGAATTGCCGAGGGGTTAAACGGCGCGCAATGGTCCATGCACCTGGGGAGGAAGGGAATAGTGGACATCCTCAAAAAGGAAAGGGGACAAAAACCGGTGAGAAAAAAAGTCAAAATTTATACACGAAAAAATACGACTCAACTTGACCCCAACCGTTGTGGGCAAGGTGAAAAAAGAATTCCCCGGGTGCAAGCGAAATTCGCGTGTTGTAAAAAAGGGGAAAAAAAAAGAGGCAAAGCTGACAGCGGCGCGGGCCTGCCCTTCGATCCTCCATACCCGAAATTTGGGGAGCAAGGGAAATGGTTGGGCCAGGGGCAGGGAGAGAAGCCATGAAAAAAACTAGGAAAACCCCACAAAGAAAACGAAACTGACGGCCGCGAGCGTCCGCACGGGCTATGTACCAGGGGTAGGAGAATCTTGATGCTGAGACTAAAAGGAGGTTTTGTCAAAAAGAGGAGAAGGTTGGGTCGAGTGGTACAAAAAAACACATCCACAAACGAAAAAAACCCAAAAAATGAAATCGTGGCTTGCGGCCTCAATGGTCCCTGCAAGGGAATTCATGCAGATTATTTCGGATACACAGACGCAAAAAAGAAGGGGGGGGATTTTTTGGGGAACTCATGTCAGAATCGGGGAGTCGGAAATTGTCCTGGCGGCCGGGGGGGGAGATAAATTCAATTCAGGGGGTTCGTCGATAGCGTCCGCATCCAGAGTCTCCACCTGGGAGATAGTGTCAGCTTGGTCAAGGAAAGGGGGGACAAGATCGCAGAATTAAGGCGAGCCCGCAGGAAAATCGTCTCCCCAGTTAAAAAAAAGAGCAGACAGTCCGATGACTGTAAAATGGGTGCTACGGAAAACAAGGCCACTACGCACTTGGGGGGGTGCCATCGGGTGAAAGCGTTAAAAGAGACGTGTGGGTCTTTCCTTGCTCGCATCGTGACGAAACAGGGCTTCTAGGTGGACAGAACTATCAAAAGATGTCTTATCTACCAGGAACCGAGGGGGAAAGGGGAAGAAACAAGCCGGGAAAAAGGGGGGACAGAATGTTTCATGGGGGGGGGGGATTGAGGTCAAACCCTCCTTGGAGGGGAGAGAAGGTCCCCTCTCTTGACAAATGACTCCAAAGCCGCGTAAAGGGACATCAAAAGGGGAAAAGTCAGTAATTACGGCCACGCCAAAGTCAAGAGAAGGGGGGGGGGTTTCAACACAAAAAATCAGGGGAATTATTGGAAGACCGAAATCGAAAGAGAGGTTGGGAAAAGGGGGGGGGGGGGGGGCAGAGTTGTTTCTGGTCGGAGAGCAAAACCTTCCTGGTACGTCAATCTCAGGCAAACAAAACACCAAACGAGGGGAGAGAGAGATGGGTCCAATAAAGGAAGTTGTGTAGGAAAAGGGGGGGAAAGAAATAACTTAGAAAAAATACCAAGGGGGGAACACCTATCTTCTCGTGAGAAATCCAATAATCACTGTAGAAACATTTTAAGGGTGGTTTGGAAAACTGAGAGGTGGGGGTCCGAAGTGGGAACGTATTCCATTAGAAAGATGAAGAGGGAGCGGATTTGGAGAAGGAGAAAGAGGCCGGAAAGGTAGTACCCTCCATCGGGGGAAAAGACCATATAACTATAGAGTAACAAATAAAAAGGGGCAAGTTTCTCGAGGGGGGCGAAAAAAAAAAGAGCAATGGGTCGATTAAGGCCTCCTTTGATCTAAGAAAAAGGGGGGGAAGGGGGGCCGCCTTTGACCGTATATGATTGTGCAAGGTCGAATTCCCGGAAGAAATGGAAAAAAAAGGGGAGGGAGGTTGGGGAAGGGCCGTCTCTCGCGGGGGACAAGAATTCCGGGGCCCAAATTCCCAGAGGGAATGCCATGGAAACCATACAAAGCTGGGGGGGAAGGCAGAGTATCTTCGTGTGGGGAAGGAAAAAAAACGATTTCAGACGGCCTTGGGCCATTTCCGCAAAGGTCTGGGGGGCCGTGTTCCAAAATCCTAAACTGAACTTCAAAAAGAGGCGTTACGCGAAGGAAAGTCGAGATAAATCGGGCAAGGGGAAAAAATTGACGGGGGACTACTCCAACCCATCCGCGAAGGGGACGGAAATGCATGCGGAAGAGAAAACGAAGAAAGAACAGGCTGTGGAGAAAGGTCGGACCAAAAACATAAATCAGGGGGCGGCAATGAGAAACGAAAGGGGCAATTCATGATTGACAACGAAAGATGCGCCTACGGGGGGGTTGGATGGGGAGTGGGAGCGAATCCGGAAAACGGGACTAAACTCCTCTGAAAAGAAGGAACAAGACCAGTCATATGTAGATCCGAAAAAAGCCGCGATGTCCGCGGGTCTTAGACATGAACTTCCTGTTACGGGGAAGGGAAAAAAACCAAACTCGGGGAAGGGGGACATGGGCGCGTCTGAGGGGCCCTTCCGAAAGGTAGCGAAAAAAATTCTTTATGCTTCTGTCAAAAAGAGGACAGGGGTCAGGCTCATCCTGTTCAGGAGGGGGGGGGTTCCCGTTGAAAAGGGGGGACTATTCGGGGGGAAAATGCCGTACTCGGGGGGAGCAATATGCCTTTTGGGGGTACGGGGGGGAAAAAAACTATCGGGGATCAGTCGCCTCGAAAGGAGGGGAAATGTTGCAAACGCAAAGAAAAAAGGGGGGGAATATCGTTACGGGGGATCCGGGAGGGGTAAAACCGTCCTTGAAACCTTTAAGTCATTTGAAAGGGGAACACCTCCCGGGAAAAACCCACTACAAAAGGCGCCAGAAAATGCCAGGAAAAAAAACCAAGATCCCAACGTAATCAGCGAAAATACGCGAATCTCTAGACAGGGAAGAAGGGGAATGAAGCTGCCAGGACCGGGAAAAGAGGGCTTGTCTACAAGAAAAAAAAAAAAAACAATGAACAAGCATAAAGCGGCCGGGCTGCTTGACGAAAAAAAAACAGGGAGAAGGGGAAATCTGGGTGACTATGAAGACGGGGACTCGGGGGAAAAGCAAAGGGGGGTGAGCTCTCGCGACTTTGCTGGGGGGGTTGCGTTGCCTTGTTGCACAAACACCGAGAAAGATAACGCACCTGAATACAGGGCGAGGATCCGAGCCGTCTCAAAAGAAAAACAAAAAAGGGAATTCCCCTGGAAAAAGTACGACCTGGTGGGTGGGGGGGGGGGGGGGAGGGGCACCGGTGTACCATGGGGGGAAAAGATCGGTATGGGTGGGGGACTTCATGACGAGTCCATGAGCGTCCGATCCTGGGCAAAATAACCAAAGAGATCCCGAAAAGCCGCAAGCAGAAGCCATGGAGGGAAAAAGCCAAGGCAGTAATACGCGTTCTTTGTTGGGAATTAGAGTAAGTGAATTCAGCGTGGCGGGAAAAAAAACAACCCAATTTTTACCACCCCGGGGAAAAATGCACGGGTGTTGGAAACGAGCGAAAAAAACCCGCATTCCACTAAAGGCCTTGGCAAAAAAAAAAAGAGACAGGGGCAACCTCCAAAAAGAAACGGAAAAAAAGTCAGTTCCAGAGTCACACAGAAAGCACGTGGGAAAAAAAAAGGGGGGGCATGCTCCCAAAAAAAAACACCGGCGCACACAAAAAACCACGGAAACGCGCCAAACTCTAACTGAACTTTAAATACGCAATGAAAATTAAGCGGTGAAACGGAACTCGAGGGGCAGCCTGTATCAAGCCAACAAGAAGCGTAAACAACTTCGACATGGGACAACCTACGGAAAAAGTAACCATCCATGGGAGAGAAGGACGATTTAGGAAAACTGTACAAGTCGCGAATTTGCGACTCAGGGAAGAAGGACTATTTTGAGTGCCTGGACGTTAGAGGGATGGGGGGGGGGAGGGGGGGGGGGAAAGTAGGCCCTGAACTAAAGCAATCGAAGAATAAAAGGGGGTGAAAAGAGACCAAAAAGCTTGACATAAAAGTCACTCTAAGAAAGGGGATAGGACAAGCAGCGCGTTTGGAAAAAAAAAAAGGAGGGGGGTTTTGGGTGAAGGGGGAAGCACAGAGGGTTCATCGTGGTTTCAGAAGGGTTTCCGTGAAAGGGCAACAAAGGACAAGCTCCTGGGGTTAGATATCAACAAAACACGGAGGGAGGATGAAAAAAAAAAAAAAAGAATGGTTTGGACCGGCGGGTTTTTTTTTTTGGTGGGTTAGGGGGGGAAGCAGGGGGGAAAAAAAGAGGGAAAAAAAAAAAAAAAATCCGGGCTTGCTGGGGTTCAAAAACAAAAAGGAGGGGAAAAAACGCTCCGCGGATAGACCGTGGCAGATTTTGTGTAATTTTCTTAGCGTGGTTCTTTGAGGAGGGGGAAAACCTTGAGGGATTCGGAAGAAACGGACCGAGGGAAAGCCAATCAAAAAAGAAACCCCAGGAAACGAAACCTGAAAGGCCACAAGGGAGGAACTTTCTAAAAAGACTGAAAAGGGAAGTTCACAGAGGATAGGAGGGAATCGCAGGGGGTGAAGATGGATCCCTTTCCGTTAAAAGGTGGGGGGCGGAAAAGGGGAACGAACTGGGCCCGGGGGGAGAGAATCAAGGCCGGACTCCAGAGAATGTTTCAACCTTCATGGGAGTAAGGGAAAAGTAGTGGGGAAAAGGGGAGAGAGAGAGGGGTGCATGAAAGGGGAGGCGAACGCTAATTCAATGTAATGGTTCTAGCGGGGGGGAAAAGGAAAGTTATCACAAGGGGGGAAATGAAAGGGGGAAAACAGGAGTGCGGGGGGGGGGGGGTTCCTAAAAGTCTCCGAGTGTGGTGGTTTTTAAAAAAGGGGAAACAAAGTTGGGGGGGGGTAGTCTAGGCGCCAGGTCCACAAAGAACCGTCAGGCAGGGACGCCGGGTGAAAAAAAAGGGGGAAAAAAAAACGGAATTCAAAAAGTGAGTCAACAACAATGTGACATTCCAGCGTCTGCCCGGCAGGCAGGGAAGAGAACCAGGGGGTTTCGTCGCTTCAAGGGGGGGGAAGGAAAAAGAGAATCTGGGGTCTGCCTCGGAGGATCACGAGCAAAATGGACGACAGAATGGGGGGGGGGAGGAAAAAAAAAACCAGATGCGACCTACCGGGGTGCGGGAAAGGGGGTCGCAACCCAGGCGGCCAGGACAATTGTCCTCTTTGGGGTGGTCAGGGGGAAGCCTTCTGCTAGACGCGGGGGAAAGGACGGGCGGGGGATGTAGGGGTCGTGGGGAAAAAAAGAGGAGACACCACCTCCTTCCGGCCATAAGCCGGTTCCACCGGAAAAGATGAAGAAAAAACTGCCACCCAGTTTCCAAACCAAAGAAAAGCTACAGCTGGTTCCTGGGGGAGGGGTGTCGAAAAAGA
>Ga0179593_1401662_pt1 | contig 11609 bp, 9 predicted proteins | sample CZODoug2_1_08_16_FD_185931 | JGI IMG/M metagenome (GOLD analysis project Ga0179593, IMG submission 185931) | Vadose zone soil fungal communities from Angelo Coast Range Reserve, California, USA - CZODoug2_1_08_16fungal (PacBio error correction) | ecosystem: Environmental > Terrestrial > Soil >...
ACTTGAATGATCGAGGAAGATCGAGGTTCTGGTGGGAACATTCTCAGTCCACCTCCGGGACTGAGCCGCACGCTACTGACGACGAGGTTCGACGCAGAACAAAGCGGCGTTCGCTATATAGGCGAACATTAGGAAAAGGACAAGGGCGCTATTGGTGACAGGAAAAGAGGGTGGGTCCGGACAGTGACAGTTTTTGGACGAACGGAAGCAAGGACGGTCCGATTATCCGAACGTTCAAGCGCTAACCACAGAAGTGGAGTAGTGTTAGCAATTCCATCAGCCTGCCCGAAGGCTAAGAAGTCAAGAGCAGGGAGAAGGACCGATCCGAGACCTAGCGGAGTAAGCTCTACAGGGAAGTGTGGAAAGTGGGGAAACATCTCCGGATTTAACGGTATCTTCGCGGAAAAGAACTGGCATCAGGTCCAACGGTCTTATCGAACACGAATAGGGCCGGAAACAAGTACGGCGGTCTGAGGAGGAGAAAAACTCGGGATTCACTGGTCTTGCCAAGGTCGATCTCTTCTGGGGAAAAACCGGCACAAATCGCCGTGTCCAAGGACGCTGCGGAGCAGGCCCGCCAAAGAACACTGGGGCTGAAAAATCGCGGCACAGTGCAGGACAGTGGTCCAAATCAGCACAAACCGATTTCCCGAAAGGTGACTGCACCTAATAAGGTATAATACGTAGATACGCGGCCGGGATCAAATGGCTCATCCTGGCCTAATGAAGCGAATGCGGCCCGCAAAAGGAAAAAACCGTCCAACGAACAAATCACATCAAACGTACTTAGGTTGAAGTCCGCACTCATACTGGGTTCTGCGTCCAGTAATCCTCAAAAAAGGCGCGGGGGGAAAAGATGGTCGCAGGATCCGAACGGTCTCTGCCTATTTTCAAGAGCAATAAAAATGGACGCTCAGGGGAAAACGGCCTGGCGGAAGATCGGCACAGGGGGCATGAATCAACCTGGCAAAGGGTTCTATAGCTATGGTCGAAAAGGAAGAAAACGTAGCAGGCGGCTGCGGCGTTCGGGGGGAACATAACCAAGATAGCTTCAGACTTTGGGTTGGGGTGACGGTGTTCAGAGATCTCCAATTTCCTTAGTCAGTGAATAGGGAGGGGGGTGTAAACGTTGTCTGTGGCAAGGTACCCGGGTGGAGGAAAGCTGGTTCGAACGGTCGCGGGGCAAGAAACCGAGTCGGTCAAGCCTCAGCAGAACAAGCCTTTTATAACAGGAGCGCCTATCAAAACGTGACGTAGCAGCTCTTGGGGAAACAGGTATCATGCTCTGGACCGGCGCCAACGATGAAAAGGTCTCCCGATGAAGAAACTCTTAAACGAAACCAGGTTATTCGCCTTCAGAAAATGATAGATACATCAGAAACTTTGGTTTGTGGTCCTCTCTTCAAAACATCCTGCTGGACCCGATTCGAAATCGAGTTGACCTGTCCGGAGCAGAGGTAAAAAAGGCATCAAAAAGGCGCCAGTGCGAAAAAAACGCACCGCTTGCGGGGGAGGGTAGCGAGTTGAGGAATTGAGCCAAAGGGCCGAAAAATTTGAACGGGGTCGAGGCGAAACGGAACCCATACCTATCAGGGTTGCATAGGGGGTTCTTACGCAGTAGATGCGCACGCTTCATAGAAAGGAATAAGGAGGAAAATCGGGGGTGGAGAACAATGACTCTAAAAATCCCCTTTTTTAAAAAAACAAAAACCTTGAGCTTACCCCCAAATGAGAGGTCTGCCAACCGTATTAGTCAAAGCTCTGGGCCGGACATACCCTCAAAGCCCTCGTCCAATACAACGCCAAGCGAAAACCTCATTCATCAATCATCCTGGGGGAGGCATGACGAGTTCATCCCCACAAAGAGGGGCCGCTACCACCTCCTTTACTTTAACGCAAATGAAGGTACCGACAAAAACTCGACGATTAGGGCTGTGGGCTCAGATGCCGTACTTCCTGGAAGAAGAATGAGCGGAGACAAAACAACAACTGAGAGTAAATAGAGAGGTGGCTTACGCAGGAAGGAACGGCAATAGGGAAAATTCAAAGAAAAACCCCATAGACAGTGTACGGTTGTAAAGCAAGCGGTCCGTCCCAGTAGGGGGGAATCGTGGAAAAAGAATTGTGGGCGAAGATAAGGCATGCGGAAGCAAAGTCTAGGGTCGAAGTGCTGGTAAGAAGGCTGGGAGCCGGGAGAACGCCGAGGGCGGTCATAGAGGGCGGGGGGGGACACCACGACTTTCTCCGCCTGGGGGACCAATACGGAACTGGGGGTACGATCCGGTGAAAGGGGTTTATTTGTGACAGAGAGTGCTCCCCCCCTCATAAAAGATCGCGTACTGTTTTATCTGAAAGAATGGAAGTCCGCGACTAGAAGGCGTATGCCCAAGAAAGCAGACACCGGGATATAGGGGGTAACTTGGGTTTCCAAAATCAGAAAAAAATTCGCCAGCAAACCGTTGTCCAGCTCTGAGCTCAATGACACGGGCAACGCGAAACGAATCAAAAGCGTCTCGTGGGTAGCACTGGGCGAAGGGAATTGGGGGGGGTGCGCACTGAAAGCGGAGACCTGACAGGGGAACTCGGAATGGAGGGAGGGGTCGTCTTGTCAAGATAAGTATGTTAACTAATATCTTACAAACCAGTTTCGGATAGAGGTGCCCTGAATGCAAGAACCCCTGGGGGAGGGGAGGATGTCAACCCTAGGGTCATTGGCCCCCACCTTTCTGATTTCAGAGCAACGAGACCCATCCATGTAAATTTACGACACAGGGGGGCTTCCGCGTCGAAAAAGGGATGGAAATGACGGGTGGCGCAGATGCTTTAAAGGGAAGCGGGCGCTACGGTTTGCGAACATGCTTACTAAATAAGGAGACTGTGATCAACACCACATACCAGTTGACAATCCTCGAAGCCTGCACATCAGTCCGTCCGCCTCGGACCCCAGACCACCCCACAACTCTGCCTCTCATTATGTCAGGAGTGATACTGTGACACCCCCTAACTCCGAGCACCGGGGGCGGAAAACGGCTTCCTGAATAGCGGACCCCCAGGGAAAGAAGCGGAGGCCGGGAGAGGCATACTCGGTCTGCCCGGCCTCTGGCCCGGAGAGGAATGAATGAGCGCTTTAAGCTGAAGATTAAGCTCCGCCATGAATCTACTACAAGACCACCTCTAACGGTGTTGAGGGGGAACCTCTAGAAGAAAGGAAACCCGCAGTAAACGCAGTGATTATGCTGATCAACCTTATTCGTGAATTGTCGTTTCGTTGGACGGTCACGATTGAACTTGGGGGCACCCCCAAACCCCAGAACAGTCGCTGGTAATTCGGGCGGAAGGAAGCAAATTCAAGGGAGCCTGGCAACGTGCCGAGTAAGACGATCTCCTGCTGAGGCTATGAAAAGGAGTGGGAGGGAAAATCTGGCTTGATGAACGTTTTTGGAACAGCTAAACAGGTGGAAGGGAGAGACAAGATCTCGGCTCAGGCGCACAGCAAACAGACTCGGCAGGAAACAGGGTCCCTTGATAACGAAAGACGATCTCAGACCTTGGCAGCCAAGGGGGAAGAGAGCGCCGACCGCTAGACGGACAGGGTCAACTTGCGCCGGCCGCTTCTGGGATAACCGTGTTCTGGAGGTGAAAGTCTTTCAGAACGGGCGAGCCGGGTAAAAATCGGCTATCTGTCGACACGACTAAGAAAGGCCGTGTAGAGAGCCGCCTCAAAAAAGATCACTCGGCGATTATCAGGAGGGCGAGAGCCGAGGTTGCCGGCTCGATAGGTCGGGGAAGGCGGGGGGGGCTCACCATATAACAAGGGTGCGGCAAAAATGGCGAGACTGCGGACATTGAAATCCGGCACAAGCGACAGTTAGGGAGGACGGCCACAAACAAAAAAAACATCAACTTCCGGAGAGAAAAGCGCACCACCTGCTCCCAGGGAAGAGAAACAGGGGACCAATGTCGGCAGAGAAGAAGCGCCTTCCGCATCGCGATTCCTTTACTCCTAGGACTAAAGACGGCGAGGGAGGCAGACAGGACCAGAGTTTCGGCCCACTAGAATGTCACGGAAAAAAGCCGATCTCGGGGGAATGAGATCCCTTCACGTCGAAACAGGTACGGTTCCCGTTACTACAGCTTGCCATGGGGAGCCGGCCTGGGGAGGGGATCAAGAGAAACCGGCGATGCCGTGCAGACCACCGGGTCGAGAAGAGTAGTGAGAGGATCAAAAGAGTTTTTTACCGACCGGAGCAGGTATCTTTCTGTTGTTGGGGGGGAAGTCAGAAAGATCGTAGGCGTATTGCCCTGTTCGGAAGCAGGACAGCAGGGGGAGTGCGTACGAGTATAATCAAATGTCAGACAGAGTGGCAGCTCCTCGGAAGTCTATCACAACTGGAAAAAGGCTGGGGGAAAGGAAAACTGAGTTCGAGCCCCATTCCATGGCCCGAGTAGGCGAGTCGAGCGCTACAAAGGAAAAGGGTACGACACCCACGGCTTGAAAAAAGAGAAGAAATTCAATCCACTGACCAGGCACTGAGGGCAATTCAAGATCTATTGTCGAAGGCAGAAAAAAAAGGGGTCTAAAAAAAGGCCGCAACTTGTCTGCTTCGACCACAGGGAAACTCAACAGGGCGGACCCAATGCCAGACCGGCAAGACAGCAACTTGAAGATTCAAGATTAGAAAGGAGCCACCTTCTCTGATATGCGGGATCTAGGGTCCTCGACAGCAAAGAGATAACGACGGTGCATTTTAAAAAAACGGATCTTCAGGGTAGGTCCAAGAGTGGCTTTCGTACTACGCAGATAAGGGGAGAGTGAAAGAGAAGTCAGGTGGCGCACCTCCGGTGTTATAGTCCGAAGGCTGGGTGAACGAACTGACGAACTCCGCCAGATCAGTAGGGGAGGTTGAAGGACCCAGGGAAGCCGGGCCAGACTCTTCGAATGTGAATGGAGCCGCTACGGAGAATGGGAAACGCCGGATGCGACGGGGACAGATGATTTGTGGCGGCGGGCCGAAAATGAGATCTCTAACGCAAGCTCGGGGCCCATGAGCAATCTCTATAAAGAAAATAACCCAGTTTGGAGGGGGAAAAAGGAAACTCTGCTCGGGCACAAGGAAGGAAAATCAAATCGGGGGGTTCCGGACCGGGGACAAACAGGCGCGCGATCTTCCGTCTCCATCAAAATCGGACATCAAACGCAACAAAGGAGGTGAAGGAAAGAAGAGGATATCTGAGGTACCGGGGGATCGGCAGTCGACTCCATGTTTACATTCCGCAAATCGGTCATGGAAGTAAAGGGAAATCGTGCACGGGGTCTCACACATGGAAATTGTTGCCTTATCGCGATGCGAATGGCCGGAAACGTGGCGAGATCACGGGTGTAGGCCTCCTCCAAAAGAAAAGGGCGCAATATGACTGCGAGGGAGCATTGCTACCGGTACAAGAGGGAGAAAAATTAAAAGGCCGACAGCTGCCCCGATCTCAACGGGTCCATCACCGCCTCCCGGGGATAAAACAGGGGGGAAGAGGGGAAACCAAAACAACCGTCTAGAACGAACACCGACGTTCGCAAACCGCCAGTTTTTTCATAAGAAATTAGAGTCAGGAGAAAGAACACTCGCTTGGACATCTAAGCGAGAAAGAAAAAGGTCCGTTATCTTGTGATTGAGTTATCGGAAAGACCGAAGAAATCGAAAGCATTTGAGCTGGAAAGAACGATAGAAGTTGCGGTCTAAGATGGCAGGGCAGCAACCTTTCGCGGGCCAAGGGGGGGAGAAAATCCGACCTTTGCTGAATTCAGAAAGGGAGGAGTCACCGGCTACGATCTCATTTGGGGACTTCATGAGGTCAGGAGGAATCCGTGGAATGTAAAAGGGACTGGTGGTGGCGAGAGGGGGGGTCTTCTCCTTTCACTGGCATGTGTCTATGGGCAGGAGCTAGCAAGTCGGAGGAGGGGGGGATAGCACTGGGAGGGGAGGGATCCTTCACCTGGAAGTGAAACACTCCCCTCGTGCGTTGGGGGGGTGGAAGAGGGAGGGTGCCGTTTTCCCTTCCTCCCTGTCTAAAGGGAGCGGGAGAGCTTGGGCAAAGAAGCGGACAATTTTCCAAGCGTTCAGGGGGAGGGCGCTAGGAAGGAACTGTCTGAAAAATGATTCTCTCGTAAGCAAGCCTCCCTGAGGAGGAAGGGAAAAGGGGGAATACGCCTACTATCTGTAGATAGGACCAAAAACAGAATATACAGGATCCGGGATGCAAGCCGGGGGTCCTAAACGTCAAGAGGCATCGTCCGGGAGAACCAGGCAGGCGGAGGAGATTGGGGAGAAAAAGAAATGCAAAGCTCACATGGAAACTGGTTCGGAAACATGAAGAACCGGTGAAGGGCGATGAAAGGATCCGGCTTGTTGACTGTTACTTGGAAGGCTCGCAAATCGGGGATGATTCCGCCAGAACTTCCGACGAGGAGAGGATGAATCAGAGGGGCGGGAAAGCTTATAAGAGAAGGCAAAAGGGTAACGGAGATCGGGAGTAGGTGTTAGAACTCTGTCCCGATGCGGGGGGGCGGGGGGGGTGGGGGGCTGTGTTGCGTTGGGGGGGATGGGGGGCATTGACTTATTGTTGTTGCGAGGAAGACTGCGGAGAAAGGTTCATCTTACGGGAAACAGCCGCGCCAGCCGCAGGGGGTCAGATGGGAGCATTAAGAATGCGCCTCCTCTCTGATCTGGCCAAGAGAGGGAGGCGCGGAAAGATCAGAATAGAGCGCTGTAAGCTGGCGGCGCAATACACGGAATTGGAGTATATGGTGCCGCAAGAGACAATGCGGGAAAATAGATCGGGAGGGAAAAGCCTGGGAAAGCCGGCAAGCCGGCGGGGGGAACCAGAGGAGGGAATCAAGGACTTCTTCTAGCAGGAACTCGATGCACTTTACTGCAAGCGTAAGACGGGGAGGCTTCTCCATTACCCAGGAAAATCGAAGGGGTTCCCACGCAGCTGCTGCCAAACGGACCCGAGACAAGGATAAAGGGCCACTGGGTCGCCATGGGCAATCCATCCAAAAGCCGATTTTCCGCCATGGTACGGGCAAGCCAATCAGAATAGAAAATCGGGCTGGGAAAAAAGGGTGCTCCTGGAGGATGATGACAGAAAAATGGCCGAATTCCCGACACTTGAGGGCCCCAATGTAGCAGTCCAACTCAAGAAAAGTAACCGCGGGCGTTTGTAGCACAGCCTCCTGGGGTCGCGGTCGTGGGTGAGAAGAAACGGTCGTCTGGTGATAGGGACGGATCAGGCGGGATAATGTCATCTGACGATTGGTAAAACCGGCTCCAGAACCTGACGCCCGGGTCCGCGGGCCAGTCCTACACTTGAGGGGACGGGGGAAGACATGATTCCATGCGGGGCAGCGGCTAAGTGGGACAAGGCGCCGCGGCTGTCAGGGGGCACGGGTGGTAATCGGAAGACCTAGTTAGATTGCAACATTGTGGGGGGGGGGGGTACGGGTAAAGAACGCCTTTAAGAAAAGGGAGTGGTCCGAGGATTGGGGGGGACAACGGGTTAGGGGTTGAGCACGTTAAGGTGGTACAGCTGTGACGACAGGTATCGCGCCATCTTCGGGGGCAAGAAATCGCACCCGCATTGGAGAAAGGCCAGCGAGGAGCGGACCGGTGTCTTACAAGATCTGGAGAGGGGTATCTTTGGACGAACAGCGCCGGAGGGTCACTGATAGACCGAGTCCATCCAAAATAGGCCCCGCCCCCAGGAGGTTGAGACACTTCAGAGGGGGGGGGGAATCACCTAGAGCAGAACCTGGTTTTCCTTTACAACGAACATCCGGCAGGGAAAAGACAAGTACGACTGCGCAAAGTCGTTCAAAGGTCCAGGGATCAACTTGTCCAAGGAGCCACGCTTGCCAAAGGGCCACAATCCCAGGGAAGAAGGGACTTCTAGTTGGAGAATTGAAGCCAAGCCAGATGCAACGTGTAGGTCGACGGTGAAACCCAAGAACGAGCGGCGAAGGGGGAAGGAAAGAGATATTCGCGACTGCGTCCTCGAAAGGGGAGAAATAATGATTGACCATGGTGGTGGCGCAAGGAATCAGTCAAAAGGAAAAGGGGTCACAGGGAAAATGACCCCCACAGAGGAGGCTTCCAAAAGGAGGAGCAATCTCGGTCCGGTTGCAACAAGACAAGAGAAATCAAAGAGGTACCGTCAAACGCTCAATATCCTACCCTCAAGGACCTAAGACTGTTTCTAAAAGGGAGCTTATGCCCCAAAAGCGGACGATCCCCCAGAATTTTCCGAAAAATGCATTACAGAGACCACAGAAGAGAAAAGAGGGTATATGTTTGCTCCTATGCCTTAAACTAATGCTCAGAAAGAATAGAGACTCAAAAAAAACGGAGATTCAGGAAGGAGAGAATAGTATTCTCAGAAGTGAACGGGGGAAATGGGCGAAATCTCTCAAAAAAAAGCCATCGTCGGGTGTCGAGGGAACTGGAAATGCGGCCCGTCTAAAGCGGGATCGGCCTGAGTGGGGGACAGGGAAAGCAGTTCCACCCGTCCTAAAAGCTGGTCTCCTAAGGGGGAAGGAGGTCCTTTGGGCTTCGACGATGGGAGGAATGTGCGGGAAAAAAGGCCACGCGATTGGCGCCTCCGGGGCGTTAGATAAATTCTTCCTGGGGGGGAAAGGAGGGAATTAAAATTTTGATTTGTGACGCGGCTGGGAGTCCACCACCGAGGGCAAGAAAGGGAGGGGCGCTGGCGTCTGACCGCCCGCGCATAGAAGGGAGGAAAAGTCCCCCGCATGCTGCAAACTTACTGGAGGGGGTTACCTCAACCGTCGCCTAGAAAAACCTTTGCCAATAGAGGGGAGAAATTCGACAACCGACCAAAGCTCAAAAGACTTGCTCGGTGTACACGGACGAAGCATGGCATGCCCTTGGGGAAAAAGAGGGAAAGACCTGGGGAACATGGAAGAGACTGGGCTAATGGAGGAAGGGGTCAGAATGATTGGTAGGGAGAGCGGACCAAAAAAAAGGGGAGGTCTCTTGATGCCGCGGGGGAAGGTCTCAAAAGAACCTGGGGGTCGGGGATATTGGCCGGGACCTAGGTACTCAAAGAAGGGGAAAGACCTGTCGCTTTCCGAAGAATATACCCAGTCCATATATGGAAGAAAATCTTTCTCGACGGTCAGAAGGATATAAAAAATGAATTCTTGCAGAGGCAATGACCGAATAGTGAGATCCCGGGGCGAACAGAGGTGAGGAAAGAAGGTAAACTTATCCCCCCTCACACTGTTCCAAAATAACCGAGGCAAACCCTTCATAGGTACAGGAATCCTCTAAAAACACGTCTCCAAAACAATAGCAGCTGCGATAGTATGGGGCAAATAGGGGGTGCAGACCCCTCGCACCATCCCTCCGCCTCCGTCGAGACGGCGCGAATCGCGATCGCAACACAGCAGGGAAGAAATGAAGGAGAACGAGCGTTCCGCCAAAGGACGAGGGTACACAGTACGTCAGGGGGGGGGGCCTTTAAAACGGAAGAGATGCCTCCGGAAGAGAACAAGCTCCAAAGCAACGCGGTGATGGCACGCAAAGCTAGAAGAAAAAAAAGGAAGGCTGCGGAGCAACCTAAGGCGCAGTCGGTGATGTTTGATTTTGAAGGACAAAGAGGGGACACGGGAGAGGGGGGAATTCGGCCGAGCCAGGATAGGAAGATGCAGGAGCGGCAAAACATGGCCTGAAGGCTAAAGGATCTCCTGCTGGCGGAGGACGGAATGGCGGCCTGTGCGGATTGGAACTGTTGGGGGGCCCAAGGCTCAAAGGGAAATCAGCGGTAGGGGGGAAAGGGAAGATCCGCATCTGCTTATCGAGGAAAGTTCCACTGGTGAAGGGGTACGAGAAAGAACAAACTGGACTCAAAAAAGGCATAGCAGCAAGGGACGGGGAGTAGACCGCCCGTCAACTTGCTCACGGCATCTGCTGTTGAGAGGACCGTGAGAAAGGATAAATCTTTCAGCAAGGGAAATACAGGGGTTATTCGCGCATAGTCCGTCCCACTCTAAACTAAAAATACGGGGGAAAGAGAAGGCCGCCTTCACAGCGAAGAATTATCGGATCAGGGGGAAAGAAAAATAATTGGCCGCGAGCAGGCGTGGTAAAAGTAAAGATGGCCTCAACCATCTACATGGCGGATGGGATCGTAGGAGGGCAGGGCAGAGCCAAGAGGGACTAGTGCTTCCTTTTTAAAAGTAAAAAACAGAATGAAAAGCGGCCGGAAGATAGGTCAACTCACCCCATACAAAAAAAACGTCCCAGAATCGTCAAACCGTTCCATCGAAGGGGGGAAAGAAGAGATACGTACGCCCAGACAGACGATGGGAAGTCTAAGATTCCCTCGGAGGGAAGTCCGAGTGAGAAGGAAAGGAAGTGTCCCGAGCATGGGGTCACGGAACAGAAAACCTCCACGGATCGAGGGGTTACCTGGGATCCTTCACGGTACAAGGCCCTACGGGTCCCTAATACAAGGGAAATGGGAGCAATGGCAGGGGGGGGAGGTTGGAATCCAACTCAACCGCGATGCCCTGTGCCAGAACGGCGAAGCCTCGCCTCTTTACGTAGTGGAAACTAACCCTGGCATTACCTGATAATGTATAGGAAGGGGGGGGGGGGTTGGGTCCAGATCAGCAAGATCGGGGGAAGAGGTGGCCCTGTTTCCCTGAAGCACAAGGAGAATTACGAGTAGAAGACCAGGCAGAAAAAAAGAGGGCAAAGGGGAAAAACGGGCTTATCACCGGAAAAGCTGGGAATGACCAAGATGTCAAGCGCAACCATGCATCCCCGGGAAAGGGGAGAAGGGAAGCGCTAAACAGAACGGAAAGTGGGGGTAACGAAAACCACGAAAAGGGAATGCCACTCTAGACGGCGTTAAAACCCCCGAAGAAGGAGTGCAATTCAATTGATCTAGGGGAAAGTTTCATAATTACCAGTTTTAAAGAATTGGAAAAATTGGGACGGGGTTTGAGCCACCTTGAAAAGACAGGTTTTGACGGCCTAGGCCAAGGGGCAGAAAAGAAACTTTCTAGAGATAACAGATCCCCCCTGAGCGGACATTCGGAGCTCGTCGCTGCAATCAAATCCCGATATAACGGCCTTTGAGTGTTAAAAGAGATGCGTAGTTCCAATCGAGTGGAATTCAGTAACGACTGGGGGAAGCGAAGGTCGAATGGGGGGTGAAATAAAAGGAGTTGCCGCCACCGTTTCTGTTAGAGTAGGGAGGAACGGTCGGTTGCCTACGAGGAAACGCCGCCATATCGGCGGCTTTGGGAAAATGGAGGAGAACTGGGGGGAAAGAACTCGTCCTTGTGGGGAGGTAGGCAGCTAAGTAGCATTCATCAGGCGCCGTCAGGCAAGGAGGTCCTAGGATGGGGGAACAGTAATACAACTGATCCTAAAAGAAGGTTCCCCATTAGAAAAGCAGGCGATAAAGGCGCAAAGGTACAGCGGTTTGACGGAAACGTGCAAACGCGCTCTCGTCAGGCACGTGGCCCAGAACATCGTGTTTCATCCGGGGGGGGAACAGACGAGACGGGGCAGAGCACGGAAGACCTA
>Ga0179593_1480645_pt1 | contig 11609 bp, 15 predicted proteins | sample CZODoug2_1_08_16_FD_185931 | JGI IMG/M metagenome (GOLD analysis project Ga0179593, IMG submission 185931) | Vadose zone soil fungal communities from Angelo Coast Range Reserve, California, USA - CZODoug2_1_08_16fungal (PacBio error correction) | ecosystem: Environmental > Terrestrial > Soil >...
GGGGAGAGGTCCGCTTTCAGCGACGACAGAGAAGGTGGGCACAACAACGGCGGACCGGTCAAGGAAATCCACGCTTAAAAAACTCTGGCCCGCTGTCTGTCCACAAAGATTAGAAGGTGTGACAACCGCTGCCCCCAAAAAACCCAAAGAAAATGCTCGTCAGCAGTTCTGATGGGAAAGGGAAGTCAGGAAGGGCCACTTAAGCGCAGCTGTTGCCAACCATCGGGGGCCGTAGCCGACCAACCACGTAAGACCTTGGTCAAAATGAGAGAAAAGGGGGCGGTCAGGGGCTTAGTCATCTCAGGAACCAATCCGACGCTGAATCGTGGGAAAAAAGCGAATCAGGTGTAGACGTCAGCACCACCGAGAACTTACAAACTCGCTCCGCGATTTGAGTCGTATCCGACTCCCTGACGGGGAGGGGCTGAGTAAGGAGAAAGGTTAAAGTTCTACGAAAGGGAAATGCGTCTCTCAGGTCCAAGGGGAGTACTCGACTTCGGGGGGGGTTCTGGTTACAGGGTCCATTTTGATAGGAAGAAAGCCAGCGTCTTAATAGGAAGCTCGACCGGGGTCGGGAAAACATCACGTTACATGAAAAGGTGGTTGTCCAAGGTTCAATCGGTCCATGAAGAAAAGGGGCGACCGGCCGTCGTAGGTGGGCCGCGATCACCAGGGGAATGGGACAGGGAACTTGAGAGGGCGAAGGGTCACTCGTCGAGTACAAGGAAAAAGTGAGTGTATTGGGGAAAAAAGTTCCCGCTTCTTCGGACTTCAGAACGGCCAGGCCGGTCTCTGAAAGTCAGGGGAGGAAAATCAGAGTGTGTCGGGGGAGCTTCTGAAGTGAACGAGCGTTGCCAAAAAGCGGCCATTAGACAGAAACCCCGAGAAGGTTCAACGGACGATCAGGGGGGGAACATCAGCAAAAAGGGTTTGTGTGGTGGGGTAGGAAATCGAAGAGATCAGAGGGGGGGGGAGCCGTACTACACCCGTTCCGGGGAGGAAGTGAACGAGGGCGGAGGGTAGGTACCGGCCAGTAGGTAGCCGTCACGAAACAAAGGTGTTCCCGACGAGGGAAAAACCGGAAAAATAAAGGAAAGAGGAGGGTGGACCGAGAGACCTCGTCAGTAACCATAGTTTTGGTCAGGGTGAAGGGGGAACGAGATCAGGTTGAACGACACGGATCAAGGACAAATCCGAAATCTGTAACACGAGATCATCGTCTCACTTGTAGTACGTGTAGGGTGGGAAAAAGGGACACCCGATCCAGGTTGGCCGGGGGAGACGTAGCCGTACGCGTCCAGCTATAGCTCGCGTCGACCGGGACGTAGGAAAAAGTGCTCCCCGTAACAGGAACTGGGAACTCTCGAAGTAAGAAAAAGCCGCGATCGGTCGGGAGGACCAGGGGCGGCCGGAGGGAATGCGGAAACAACGCCCACGGGGTCCTGAGGTGGAAAAGCCGGACAAATGCGTCGTCCGAGGTTCAAAAGGAAGAAAAAACCGACGAGTCATATAAGAAGTTGCGCGGCGCGTAGAAGGAGGCGTACCCGGTGGCCTTTCAGAGACAAAGGCACCCGTTGGGAAACTAGGAAGGGCAAACCGTGGCGCATGACTGAGTCGTGGGCCGACCGGGCGTGAGGGAGGAGAGGAACAACCGTGTCCCGGGGTTAGGCCGCGTCATAGGCTAAACTACTGACGTGAGTTTGAAAGGAGGAAGGGGGGGACGTTATAGTCTGTGCCCCGCACGGCGGGAGTGAGAGCGGGCAGACGCCATGGTAGGGTCGTTCAAAAAGAGTAACCCAATCAGGTCTCCCCTAAAAAAAGGAACTTTCCCCTCGGCGTTCGTACAGAAGATGGGCCCTAGGAAGGGAAGGTTGGAGGTGTTTTTCCTGATAGAAGGGGAGGGTCCAACGGGAGGGGACCGAGTAACGAAGGGGGAGACTTCAGCAATGCGCACGGCACGTGAAAGTACCGTTAAGACGCTCATCGTCCGGGAGACGCTGACCGTCAGGTGGTGATGCTTCGTTAACGAGTACCAAGCGTGGAACCTGCTCAAAGGGGGGGACCGGAGCGACGAGAACTTTAAGGTGAAAAAGCCGGGAGTCCTCTTCCGGGGAGAAGCTCTAACCGTCGAAAAGACAGAAAAACGTGAGTCAACAAGAACAAGTGGAAGAAGGGAGTCTCGGACGAACCCAGAAATCTCATCCGAGGCATCCTCTCTTTGGACCCAAGATGTGGGGGCGAGCAAGAAAGAAAGGAGACGGCAAGCTACCGTCGGCAGGTGGTGTGGGTTTCGTCTTCAATGGTGTCTCGGGACGTAAAGGAAGGCTCTGTGTTGTAACGGGGGAGAGACGACAGAAGGTAACGGATCATCGTAGTCGGCTGGGCCAGGAAAAGGGGGCCTCGGTTTTCGGAAGTGCCGTAAGGGCCGGTTCGTCTGGTCAAAACAGCCACCTAAAAGTGAAAAAAAAAAGCGGAAGGTGAAGCGGAAAAGGTTTTGTGGAGGACGAAGCGAGGCAAGCGAAGGGTAAGAAAACTTGGTCCACCTAGAACAAGGAAAGAAAGAGATCCCCGCAGGGGGGAAGTTAGTGATCGTTGCAAGGGGATCGGGCAACAATCCCCTGAAAAGACACGGAATGACGTTATCGCGTGAGAGAAGCGGGCAGGGAAAAGGAGAGTCACCCCATTGCGGTGTAGAAACTGGGTCTAAAAAATACGAGACCGTAACTGGGGTAGTGAGTTGTAGCCAAGGGAACGGACTAGAAGATGAAGTTGTTGCCACAAAACGAAGAGAACTGGGAAGAGCCTCCATCGGACGGACTATCAGCAGCAATCTAAGCTCAACAAAACAAGGGTGGGAATATGATACTGGAGGCGGAAGAGGGATCGCAGTCCATATACCTCTTAAGGAAAATTCCGCGCGTCTATCTTATTCGGTCTGAAAGGTAGCCTACACTTAAAAAAAGAGAAACTTAGATACACACTTCCAAGTAGAAAAAAAGACCCAATGTGTTGAATCAAGAAATCAGGGGGCAGGGCTTGAAGTCGATCACGTTCCAGGGAGGAGAAGACATCGACCCGGAAAAAACCGATCACAAAACAGGATGTTATAGAACTCTAGGGGAAAAACAAGGTTCTACCAAAAGAAAACTACAACCTAAGGAAGCACACCAGAGAAGAAAAAAAAAACGGGCGGTGCTGAGGGCCCGGGCTGTATGGAGTACGAAAGAAAAACAATGAAGCTTAACGCCTAAAAAGCGGAATCTACGGCTGGAAGAGAACCGAGGTGCCCGGCAAAAAGAAGAACCGAGATCGGGGGGGGGGGGGGTGGGGAGGGTTCTACAAAGGAAGGTGTATACATCGAAAACACCGCGGTCACCGCGAGAAAAAACGAACCTCGACACAGTCAACCAAACCCGAAAAGAACTTCCTACACGGAAGCAACCAGACGTCCACAAAGGAAGAAAAAGAAAGAACTCAACCTCGATACAAACTGAAAAACCCGCGGATGACCTACTCAGGGGAGTAGTCTACAACGAAGGGGTCCGCAGGGGAAAAAAACTTTTCGGCCGCTCCTGACCGGAAGAGCTGATACGCATCGCAAAAAAAAAAAAGGGCTTCAGAAAGTTCCCTGGGGGACGCCGCCGACCGGAAAAAAAACGCGCAGAGTCTCGGGTACATAAATGCAGAGACATAACAAAACCTGACGCAGAGGGGGCTGCGAAAAGAGAAGCTTGTGGTTGTGACGAAAGGAAACGTCACCACTACGCTGTAGGGAGAAGGGGGTCGACCAGGGAGTTCCGAGGCGGCGTACAGGAAAAAACCGATTCTCGGCCGACCCACGGACTAAAGAAGGAGACACGGCGCATCGTCAATCAAGAAAAAGCGGTGAGGTCACGAAACAAAAATGCCGGGTGACGGGCCCGACCTATGCCGAAAACAGCCGGCCGTAGAAAGGGCAAAACTCCCAGGACACGACCTATGCTAACGCCGTAACTTCAACCAACAGGACGAACGGGACAAAAGAGAGTCCGCCTACGACGAGGGAAAAAATCCAGAACCGGGCGACGCTGAAGAAAACGACGTCCGTCAAATCCTCAGGCAGGATGACAAGGGGAAAGAACCGAATACTACTACTACTCCAAATGGGGGATCTGCTTCACCCTGAGAAAAAGTAAGAACAAGATGCGGGAACCTGATCAAGGCGAACGCACTCGCCGTAAATTTTGAACACGGAGATAAGGCTGAAAAAAAGAGAAGTAAAGGGTTTCGATACACGGAAAAACGCGTCCGAGGGGACGCTCGGCACCGGGGGTTACTAAGCAACCGAGAAAAAGCCCTAAAAACGTGACCGCGAGTACTAAAAGGAAGCCGATGAGGGACGCGTATCAAGCACAAAGAACTGGGCGCTTGAAGACGTCGACGGAAAGGGACGGAAGAAGACGAAGACAACAAAAGGAAGTAGGTACGAGCCAAAACCCACACCGCGACAACGAAAGCTAGCGTTACATACGCGCTAAGGGGGACGGGATCCGGGGAAAAATAGGCGGCAATCCTGATCGGAAAAAAGAAAAGCCCCGATAAACGAGGAAAGGGAAGTCCATCCCAAACGAAGAGAAATTAAGGGGAAAAATCTTCTGAAAAGGGAAGACGCCCACACCACATAAAAAAAAAGCGAACCGCCGCACGTCACGACAAGGGGGAAAGTGAACGAAGAAGGGATGATACCTCGTGGAAAAAAAAGGAAGCGCGCCCCACGAAAGAACAAACCAGTAGGGACAGATCCGTCTCGATCTGGCAAGACATGGTGAAGCGTGACGACTCGGGAAGGAGTTACTACCAGAAACGGAGACACCCGGGGAAAAAAAAAAGGAAACAGCTGACTCAAAAAGTCTGAGGGAGACGTCGAAAACGACCCAAAGGGGGACCTCCACCGGGAGAAAAAAGAAATACTACTATTCTACGCATCCCAAGAGAAAAAAGGACCTGGCTAACTAAAGACGGGGGAAGAAGGTACTCCGCGGAACCTTCAATTACGGGTACCGTAACTCACTGGTGAAAGAAAAGCATCAGAAAACAGGTCGGGAACCTATCACCATCAAAAAAAAAGAAAAAAAAAACACGAAAATACGAAAGACCGAGAGGAAGACCACGGGCGCGGAACTAGATACGTCACAGGAACCCGTAGAAGTAGGATGGCCGTCAAAGAAAAGAGACCGGCGGCGGGATTCTATGAACGAGCGCCCTCACGAGAAAGAGGTGGAGTGGACGATAAACCGCCGCGTAAAACTTACAAGGGAAACTATCGTCGGCGGTTGGCCGAGGGGAAGCAGAAAAAACCTCGGAATTGGACAACCAGAGAAGAAAAGGGTCCGAGAAGAAAAGCGGATTAGATGGCGGACCGGAAACAGACGCGGAGGAAACTGGAACAGTGAGGAAGAAAAAAACTAATGACTTCGGTTACCAGGAAAGGGAGTGAAGGAGGGAAACGAGATAGATAAATGGGAGTGGGGAAATTGAGGGGGGGAAGGGGGAGAGGTGGGGGCGGGGATTGATCAAAGTGAGCGTAGAGGAGGGGGGGTAGGGTGGGTTGTCGGGGGGGTGGCGAGGGTGAATAGCAAGGGGGAGGATTGGGGGGTGGTGGGGCTGGAAAGGGGGGAGAGGTATAATGGGGAGAAGGGGAAGGGAGTGGTTTAGAGAAGGGGGAGGAAAGTGGGCCAGACGGTAAAGAGAGGCGGGGACGGGGAGGATAAAGGGTAGGGGGGGAAAAGGGGCGAGGTAGGGAAAAGGAGGGGAGGAGGAAGAATGGATGAAGGGCGTGGAAAGGAGATGGGTGGGGGTGTGGGGGGAGGGAAGGAGGAAGAGAGGGGAGAGATGGGGGAGAAAGTGTGAGGAGAGGGGGAAGAGAAAAAGTGGGGTAGGAGGGGAGGGGAGGTGAGGAATGGTGAAGGAGGGAAGCCGGTTGTAAGGGGGGGAGAAGGAGGTAGAGAGGGGAGATGAGAGGAAGTAGGGGATATATTGGGGTGGAAAGGGGGGGGTGGAAGTGTCAGGAAGGGGGGGGAGGCAGAGGAGGCGTGTTGTGGATCGCAGCAGCCCGGAGGAAAGAAAAAAAGCGTCCCTCTTTAATGACCGGGGAAGGACCGAAGGTACGCAGTTTTGCACAGGGGAGAAAAACACGTCTGCTGAAAAACCGTGTACCACGAACCGCAAATATCAACAACACAACGGGATGAAAGATCGTCGAGTGTGGGACCGCGACTCCGACGGGGGGGAGGTAAGTCGATCACAAACTGGCGTACCGCGGCGGTCAAGAAGTCAAAAAGAAACGAAAGGAAAAGGAGAGGACCCTCGGTCAAAAAAAGAAGATGAAAAAGAAAACCGCACCAGAAAAAAGCCGTCAGACATGTCTCGGTGGAGGAGGTCATAGAAGAAGTTGCCGAAGGGCCTCAGAAAAAGAGGGTTAAACCGGGGGGGAGAGGTAGCCGTCTCTTAGTGTCACCAAAGTGAGTCAAAGCCCTTTGTCCAAGAGGAAGAGGAGTGAGGGGGGGAAAAGGAGGAAAATCGAGTATGGGGGGGGTCGAGACAATGCGACGCTGTCCTCATCCCCCGGGGGGAAGTAAGCTCCGGTCCGCACTAAACCCTTACACTCTCTCAGGAACGGCGAAAAGGGAGGAGTACCGAAAAAAGAAAAAACGTGGTCGGGCCGAGAAGTTGCCGACGGCGGAAAAAAAAAGGAGAAGGCCGCGCGTCGTCTCACAGACTATGTTGTCCCCTCGTAATAGGAAAGTGGGGGAAAAAAAAAGGGTGCTGATCATGGGACCCAGCGGAAAAGGAGGAAAACCTCGGAGAAAACCACGGTTCAAGTTTCTCCGGAGGTGGCCTTCACAAAAAAAGGCCGAAACCAGAAACAGTATTAGTGTCACGAAAAACCCCGTAGGGACAGCGGCCTTTTCAAAAAAAGGGGGATAGGGTGGGAATTCACGCGATTTTAAAAGGGGCCCGCGTGAGAAAGGAGGGTTGATTGTGCATTCGAGACGGACAACGTCCTGTCGGTCCTGGAAGAACAGTTAGAAGAGGGGGGACTCTGGGGTGTAAGAGGGGACTGGTGGTGAGGAAAACGTGCCAGACCGCAAAAGAGCCGTTCAGAGAGGAGCAAAAAAAAAAGGGGGGGTGGTGTGGTAGGGGGGCTAGACGAGGGGGGTTACCGACGGAAAGTAAGGACGTCACTCGCCGGTTCCAAAAAAAACTGGACCAATCAGGGACAGCGAGAAGTTTGGTCGTTGCTCAACTAGTCGTTGAAGGCAGGTATTCCGCGAATAAGTCGATGTGGGAGGGAAGAGAGACCCGTTGACCAAGTAGCGGACATAGGTCGTGTGGTAGGGATTAGGTAGTCAGTGGAATTAAACGGAACTCGTATCATCCAAACCGTTACCCGCGGCAGGGAAAAGAGCAAGTCGGCGTCAGAAGGTAAAGTTGGGGGTGGGGGTCCGGTAAAGGACGGCAGGTTGCCCGTTTGTCGGCGGCGTACAAAAAAAAGAAAAGACCGTTGTCGGGAAGGAAAAAAACTTGGAAGTGCTCAACCCTCGTCGGGAATCGAGGACGGGGAACTCGTGTCGTAGCTTACAGAAAAAAGGCGCGTCCGGGAGGTGACGTTAGGTGGGGAACGAAAGGAGGCGAAAATCGTACCGCCGTCAACGAAAAGGAGGAATACGTCGTAAAAAGAAACATCAGCGCAAAGGAGGAAGGAAGAAGGCCGTCGCGTGCTCGTCGCAAGATCAGTGCCCCTCATCGGAGAAAAGAAACCGAATCTGCTTCTTTGAAAGCCGACGGGGGACTCGTAGGTAAAAAAAAAAGAACCTTCGAAAATCGGTTACTGATCTGAGACCATAAGGTATTCGTAGACGTCACAAAGTGGAGACTCGGGGGAGGGAGGAAGCTGGAGCTGAGTCAAAAGGGGGAGGGCGTTGGCGAGGTGAAAAAGAAAGGACGCGGTGCAAGGTCGTGACGGGAGTGACGGTGAGGTCGAGCTGAATCGTTAAAAAAGAGCGTGTCGTTCACTGCAACCAGAGTACCTGTCGCCCGTTGCCGGGGTGACCTAATCAAACCCTTCGCCCTCTTTCGAAAGCGCGGCGCCACCGAGTAAGTCGAAGAAATGCGACAAAATGGGGTTAAAAAAAGAAAAAAAAAAGGGTCGATCTTACCCTAGGAGGAAACGCCTCAGAAGTCGAAACTTCGCCCATCGTTGGTACAAAGGGAGTACCGGGTGAAAAAAGAAGGAAAGGTCACGCCCCGAGGGCGTCCCGTCCCCCCAAAAAAAAAAAAAGAAAAACCCCCCCGTGGATGTTCGTTGAACAGCGCAGGGAAACGATCGTACCCGGAGCCAGAGAAGGGTGGAAGAATAGGGGGAAAAAGATAAGTCGGGGAACTCCAAAGAACAGGTCGGCGGGGAAGAGGGGGAAGCGAACGCCGATGAGAACGAAAAGAAGACCCAAAATTTTCCCCGCGGGAAAGGAAAGAGGAGATAACTAAAAAGGGCCCGTCTCCACAAAAGTTCATAAAGAGGGGACTAGGTTTGGGAGGAGGCGGACTAAAAAGCGACCGTAAGCCGGGGGGGGGGGAGGTGTCGGAAGTGGGATAGGTGGGGAGGGGTGCGTCGTAAGGTAGTAGAGTTGTTGACGGGAGGGGAAGCTAATGATGAAATCGTTCGCCGAAGGAATCGGGGAATCGCAGGGGATCAGGAGATCAGATTTAGAAGTCAAGGTTTTGCCGTAAGAAGGGGGACGGTCCCAGCTGCAAAAAGACGCCGTTCACGGGATGCTACAAAAAGCGCACGGACAAAAACGGGTCGATTGTTGAAGGTCGAAAAGGAGGGATAACCGAACGACGCCCGCGACTGGAGACCTGGGGACCACGTACAGGGGAATCCCCTCTGGCGTGGGGAGGTGATGGCTGACTTCTGATGCTAGACCGTAAAAGCCATCTCCGAATGGAACTTGTCGAAAAGCAAAAGAGGGATAATAGGGGAAAAAGGGAAAGGTAAGAACCCCTGTGCGAGGGAAAGCGACTGCAGGCCTCTGTGGACCGGTGTAGTCCCGAAGTTATATCACCGGGGAAAAGAGACTCGAGAAATAGAGGTTAAAGTGTTGGAAAAGACAGTAAGTATAAAAAAAAACCTCAGGACCATACAAAGGTCATAGAAAAGAAGAAGAGACAACAATCAACGGAGGAAAGAGAAACGCTGGGCGGGGGATTGCGCGTTAAAAGCTGATCCACAAGGGCAAAATTAACCTCGCTGCGGAGTCGCGGAAAACCGTCCTGAAAAAAAGAAAAAACCAAGGCGTGTACACTCGTGCAGGAAAATGCAGAATCCCCGATTACCGACCGAGGGTGAAGATGAGGAATCAACGACACAAAGTACTGTCACGTAAAAAGGGACGGATACGCATATGGGGAGAAATCATAATCCAACTATCACCTCACCTACAACGCCAGAGGGAAAGAGGGGGGAGACTCGGAAACAGAAGGGTAAGATAAGGCAGCTCACGTCGACATCAAAAAGCGGTTCGGACAACCCGATGCGGATGGAGAGGGAGGCTAACTGACCGGAAACGAACTCGACAACAAGATACGTCGAAACCAAGTGTCCAGAAGAATAGACCATCCGACCACGAATAGGCAAACAAAAAGCGGAACTCAGTTAGCGCCGACAACAAAAACACCCAGTACGTACCCCACGACAAAAAACATCATCACCGACCGAAAAAAAAAAAAAACCAACCTCAAAGAAAAAAAAAACGACGTCGGCAACCAAACCAAAAGGGTACCCCACTCAAGGAAAGGAACAATCGAACGGCCATCCGGAAGAGTTTCTTCTAGAGTACAAAGATTGGGGGAAATGGTTCAGAGAAAAAAAGACGCCCGACAAAGAAAGAAGCTGACGCCGGTCGGCCAAAAGAAGTCACAGGGAATTTCCAAGCTGGGAGCGATGAAAACACCACTTCCAGCGGCGCGGGGACGAGAGGGACGCGAATCGCCGTCCAAAGAAAAAAAAAAGGACGACAGCGGGGGGGCGGGAGAAAAGAAAAAAGGGTGGGTAACAGGACAACCAGACCTGGTTCGAATTGGTTCACTACCGGAAGAAGAAAAAGACGAGGGGGAGAAAAAAGGGAAAAAGGAAGGGCACGGACAAAACAAGAAAACAAAGAAGACGCGGCGAACTAACTCAGGGATGGGGGTAAAACCCGAAACGCGGTGCCGACGAAAAAAAGGATACACTACCTCTTCGCGAAAAAAAAGAATGAGTAAGAACGTCCGCCAGCAAAGAACGGGACGACGAAAGGGGGGAAAGTCCACCTCGTCAACGACCAGAAAACACCGGATTTCTCAGAGGAAAGGCGCAGATACAAGCAAACCTGACCACCGGTTTACGCAGACGACTAAAAAAGAGACAACGAGAGAAAAGGAAACCTGGCGAGACTAAAGAGGGAACGCACAAAACGGAAAGAGAAACGAACCGGAACGGGGTACTCCTACAAGGGAAGAGAAGTTTGGTAAACAAACCGGGCGAACCAAGAATAGAGGAAAGTGATGACTTACGAGAAAGAGGATGTCCGAGCAAAAAAAAAGGGGGGAGACGGGGCTGGACTCAGAAAAAGAACGGCCGCTAAGCCGCACCGCGAAAAACCAGGAACGGGGACCAAAACTTAGTTCGCAGTACGCTACGAGCACACAGAAGTCAGAAAAAAGTAGAAGAGAAAAAGAGTGAAGAAAGCCTTTAGACGTTCCCGGGCTCGCGGAGGGGGGCGTCGGCTACTAGAAACGCAACCGAAAAAAAAACCAACACGATACTAGAACGACCGGATATCGGGTACAGAACGCACCGGTGACGTATACGGTTAAACGGAAAACTACGACGAACGACAACACGAACTATGGTACGACAAAAAAAAAGAGTCAAACAACTGCCTACACGGACGACATCGTGGGAACGTGACGGAAAAACGAACGCCCACCCACTACCTGACGACGGAAAAGAAAAATCCACGAAAAAAAAGGTTGCGTACAGAAAAAAAAAAGGAGGAACCTGTCTCAGAAAAAAACCAACGACAACACAACCGGGTATGAAGAAGTCGTCTCGATCACTGAAACGAAGAAGGTGATAGGGGGCAAGGCGCGCCGAAAGTGCAAAGAACTCGTTCACCGACCGACCGGAAAAAAAAATAAAGACACCGACCAGAATTTACCGCAAAACGGACCAGCCGGATTTCGGATTAGACGAAGAAGGGAGAAACCGGATACCAAAAAGACCTCCAAGGACTCGTTCACCAACGAGACTAAAAAAGTCAAACGACCAGCGTTTTAGCGACAGAAAAAGGGTCGCAAAAAGAAAGTAGACACCGCTGGAACAAGACCAACCAGCTACGACGAACGACCGGGGAAAGAGCGGTCGCAGCGCCATGCGGCGACGCGGAGGTAAATTCAGCATCACCGACCAAACCAGAAAGAAAGTTCGATTTACTACGAAAGAAAATCAGAGGGATCAATACAAAAGAAAAAAAAAGCCGGCTTGGTAAAAAGAAACTATCCCGCGAATACGCAACGAACCAGAACGT
>Ga0179593_1352783_pt1 | contig 11608 bp, 10 predicted proteins | sample CZODoug2_1_08_16_FD_185931 | JGI IMG/M metagenome (GOLD analysis project Ga0179593, IMG submission 185931) | Vadose zone soil fungal communities from Angelo Coast Range Reserve, California, USA - CZODoug2_1_08_16fungal (PacBio error correction) | ecosystem: Environmental > Terrestrial > Soil >...
GTCATAGACACGGGGTCAGCGCTCTCAGGGTGTTGCTTTAGATATTTCTCTAAGTAAGGGTATAATACTACGCGCGGTTTTCTGTCTCGAAATCGACCAGGAAAGAGTCAAAATACCCGGAAAGCGAACTATAACGAAACACCTTGTTTTAGCTGGGAATGTCTATTCTTGGAACAGTTGTTTCTTGCCCTGAATTTACTCCAATGTCTTAATTGAATGATGATGCTCTGACCGGACGGTTCAAATGCACGAAGGGTAGCCGGCGTCAGGAAGTGAGGCGCATATGTTCGGGCCAAAAAAACCTGAAAGAGTCCGGAGGGGGTCAACCCTCCAGAGCGTTATGGGGGAGAAACGCCCGTGTTGCCCGAATCCGGCTCACAGCCACTCTAGTTGAACGCGGAAAAATTCACAGGGGCTCACTTAAGCAGCAACACGTAACGATAATAAGTTTAGGAAAAATTATTCTTCAGCTTTCTTACCTGAACGCAATTTCCCGGCTTCTTCCATACCACTCACTCCCCTTCTGTCAAATGGGCAAAGCAAAGAGCGGCATTAGAATACCCAGGTATCAACGGGCCGCTGAAAAAAAATTGTTTTCGACTCATCGCACGTCTAGAAGAAAACGCCTGAAATATCTATTCCGCTAGCCTTGAGGGCAAAAGCCGATGCAGCTTAAAGGATGGGTTCGCAGTCCAGTGCAAAGGGAAAGCCAAAGGGTCGGCAACAAAAGGCTCAGAGACTGTATCTTGGACGCGCAGCAAAAGGTTACAGATGAGAGGACCAGAGAGTCCGCGTCGGGGAGGGGGGACACACGCTTGACTGAAATACGTGAACCTCCGCCTCGGATGTATACCGGTCCCTGCCCGGAGTCTGGGACAAGGTACCGAAAGGAAAAAAAAAAGTGGAATCGCGACGGGAAGTCTTGGCTGGGGAGACACGTGCCAAGAGAAAAGCGGTACCTGGATCGCGATCTTGAAAGTCGATAGCAACAACAACAGAGGGAGTAACGAAGCAGGGGAAAACGGCTAAGAAGGGGGGTTCGACGTCAATCTCGCGATCCCATTCTTAGCATAGCGAGTGCCGCCACGTCAGGCCGCCGGTTGCGGTCAATACTGCGTCACGAGAGACCACAGAGGGTGTTTGTTGTTGTCGGTCCCTGGCGAGTGAATCAGCGAAGCAAACCTGGACATCTACCAGGGCGGAGGCGGGCAACGGCATGCAACGTGCTGTAGTGCGCGCCAGCGCACAAACGAGGCAGCGATCTTGTGACCCGTGAGGGGGCGCAGTCAGATCCAGCAGATTTCTTGGCCGGCTCGACGACCCTTCTTCGGGCCGTCTCCGAAGTCACCGCGCAATCAACCTCTGCAGTCATATAGACTCGACCCAACAGAAGGATATAAATCGCAATTTCGGACGTTCTTGGGGACGAGAAAAGCCTGCGGCCAACACAAGGTGGCAGGGGACTCGGGGGTGTTAGCGCTAGCTGCTTGCTGTGGACCCAATTAACAAAAAAGGCATTTGGCGTGCGGGGGACCTAAAACGGTACAATCCTGGAGTGCGTAAAGCCCTGCCAAGGAAACCATCCTGTTGAGAAACGGATGGCCACGCGTCTCTAGTTCGCTCGGAACTATCTTTTGCTGACACGATCACGAAGCTGGGGCTGCGCGAACGGATCTGGAAGTTGAGCCAGGAGACTTTAGGGGACTGACAGCCAACGTTTCAAAAACCGGCATCGTGGGAGGTACCGAATACGCGACGAGGTTCGCGAGGTTGGAAAGCATTCGGGAATCAGTAATGGGGTCAAGGCCGGCAAAAATTGGGAAATGCAGGAAAATAAGGAAACAGCCCGTTGTGAAAAACCGGCTGCTACAAGGGCAACAGGGGTTAGGTATCGTAACGAGAAAAGCCCGGCAGTCGACCAGTGAAAAAAACGTGTAGGCGCTCGCAGAAAACGACAGATCTTCTATTCGGCAAGGCAAATAAGGAAGACGCCCGGGCCCGAGCGAACCCGCCTGGCCTGGGTCGGACGGCGGTCATAACACGACGTTTATGACTCGGACCCGTCAGCTCGGCTGAAAAAGAACAGTACCGGATCTTCGAAAAGTTTTCTGGTGGGTTTCTTGATAGGGGCGTGCTAGCGGGCGCCGAGGGGGTCATGTCGCGCGAGTTTTCCACAACCGACGAACCATGATAGGAGGGCTGGCAGGTCTTCTGGGGTCGTCATTGGACGCCACTGAGGGAAAAACCGAGCAACGCCGGAAAAAAAACTGGACACGTCCTCATACGTGGAATTTCAGGGCCAAACCCCCTTCACACCGATCCTTGCTCTGCGTCTCTCGCTTCTCTTTCGGGAGATCAAGATCAGATTTTGATTCTGAGGAGGTAGAATTATTGATTCCACGAAGGGGGGGGAGGACAACGTGCGGGACGATCTAACTGACCCTCCTTAGAACCGCACACGAAGGCCAAAAGTCGTTTAAGTCATCTTTGTTAAAAGCTCCGGACACTAGCTAGCGTCAAGAAGGGTTATGAGTAGGCATCCAACTGAAGGCATAACTCTAAAAACGTAGCTTCGCACGAAAAAGGGGATACTTCGCTTGTGGGAGGGGGGGAACTTAAACGCGGGGGTATAACGAGACGACGACAGACGGTGTCTCTCAATGGGGGCGCAAAAAACTGTTACCAAAACCGCCATCTTTGATCGAAAAGGGGGCATAGGCGGTAAGCCCTCTTCGCGGGGGGGTAATCGAAGAGGAGCCGATCACTGGACGCGGGGCTCGAGCTGGGTGACAACAAAAACCACAACTGGGACGCCAATATTTGAACATAATGTGGGGTCTTAAACCACCTCGGTCCCAAAATTTAATCGGTCTGTTAGGTAGACTAGTTCCTGGTTCGGGACGAACTCGCGGCTGCCCTGGCTCCTGGCCCTGTTCCGGCATCGGCCCGTATGCGGAATAGGTGCAACGAACGAAAGTCGGCATACCGCTGACCCAGCGTCTGCGAGTAGGCCGCCGCACACCCGCACGAGGGACGGGACCACCCTGCGGTGACCTCCGAGATGTCATCAAAAATCTGCAACAATATCTGGGGAATCGTGCCGTAAAGTAAAAGTTGCAAGATCCGGGGCCAGTCCTGAGGGGATTTCAAAGAAATTCAAACTAGCTTTAAGGCCGCGCCAAGTCTACGACACAGAAATTGCTTGACTAACATGGGTAGACGAAGGTGACTCGTGGGGGGAACCTTGAAAAAAGTCTGAAATTCTCGCATTCACAGCGCCAGATGCAGGAGCTGGGGCGCGAGACAAAAAGGGAGACTACGTTGCCCTAGGACGCTCGAATGTGCCAGGGGGCAAACATACGCCCTCCCGGCGCAAACTAAACAACTAGATTTCAAGATTCGGAAGGTCTTGCTATCTTATGCGGGACTCATATATCAGGCAAAAAAGGCCGGCTTGTTCACACAAGTGATCCCACAAAAGGGGGGTGAAAATAAAAGGCAAAGGGGCGAAGGACCGTGGGACCCTCGATCTCCAGATTAGCGGGAAAATGCCCAGACGCTGGCGCAGTGATGGGGGGGGCCAATCACAGCCGTGGAGGCAAAACAGTCGTCAATGTGACGGATGATTGGGCAGCCTCTCAAATTGGCCCGCGAAGCTTCAACGGTTGAATTGCTGGGAACCACGAAAAGGGCAGGGAAGATCTCCAAGCCCCTCAAAAAGCCCTAAGATTCCGCATAACTCTACCAATATAATGAAAATTGAATCTCTGCCTGTGAATCCTCCCCGGCTACTATATAAAAAGAGCTGTCCTATAGGGTCACATTCGCTGACGGCATATCGTTCGCTCTTCGGTCTTCCTCTCGGGGAGAAAAAACCGTGGGATCTCGCGTCTACGGTGGACAAAAAGATTACACCGTCCAAGGGGGCGATATCGGAAACCGTGGTGGCAGCGCGCAGTTCTACACCGCCCGCGAAGAAAGCGGATGGAAAGGGTTCTAGTACTATAGATGGGGAGGGGAAAGACAAAAGTCACTACTCGCTTTCAACCCTCTGCCCACACCAGGTTGTTCGGTCGTTGGAACACTACCCCCCCCGTCCAGACTGCATTTTCATAGACCCAGGGCTTGCCAAGTCAGAACCCAAAAGCCTAAGTGGGAACACATCGAACACGGTATCCGTACCCACCCGGCCAACCTTGGGAGCCAGGTGGCAACAGTGAACGGTCCGGGGGGGAAAACGGGTCAAATAAAAGCCGAATAGACGTGATGTGTGAAAGTGGCGCAGCATAAGAGCGTAGAAAACAGATCCGGCAACTGGAAACAAAAACTGCAGTCTGGGACGCCACAAGGAAGCCGTAGCCGCAGCTGAAGTTAAATCGGAGTGCCGGGGTTGAAATCCACCCCGTCGAACGAAAGCTCTCGCAAACGCTTGATGGAAAGGATGAGGCTGGTGCGAGGGGTTACGGGGGTTACCTCAACGACTACATTGCAGTATCGTTTCGCCTCTCGGCTCGGGAAAAAATTAAACTGACTCAGTGGGGGACACACAGGCTAAGGCCGTTTTCGGCTGGACCGAGAAACAGTTCACAAGAACCATGCCGGAAATGAGGGGAAAAGTCATCCGGGTTCGGCAAATGAGAACTGGCAAGAATGGAGGTCAAACTCAAGCGTATCACACTTGTCTAAGGGGTAAAAAAAAAAGCTTTTCTCGGGTGGCCTGGTTTCTTGGGCCAACAACTTACAGGGTGGACAAATGACACGGTGGTAGGTGAGACCCGCGACACCAATTTTTGGCGGGGGACCTGGACATTGGGTCGTTGCGGGCTTCTCCTCAATCAATCGGGGATCGAAGCAAACCGGCCCCCCCAAAAAAACAGGGGCCAGCCAGGGCGACCGGGTGACTAATCTGGAGATGGCACACAGGGTGGGAGAGTCCGGGGAAGCCATGAAAGAGCGAGGAATGGGCCAAGGAGAAGAGTAGCAAACGGGAGAGAGCGGCAACTCGAAGCGACGATCGGGAAGCAGAGCGGGGACGCGGAAGTGACACTCGAGTCCGTCTTTCAACAAGAGAGGCGGGGACGTCCCTCTTCACGGTGAAAAAAAGCTCTTAGTTGTGCTCAGATCTTCAGCGCTCAGTTAGGGTTAGGTTCTACGCGGTCCCCCCCTCCGTATTTTGAAAAAAAAAAACGCTGAAGACATAGTGACAGAAACTTGCACGGCTTTAAAAAGAAACGCCCAAAACATCCGCGATTCCGCCATCAACACAGGGCCCCCAACCCCGTGGTTGTTGGCACCAATGCGGGCCCCTAACCGGAACGCCATCTGTCGGCAGCCCCAAATGGAATCAGGGTGACTCAGGGTCAGGCCGACGGGGGCCCGTCACGCGTGGGTGAAAGGTTGGGTATTAAAACTGGCTGATCCCCTGGACCAAGCGAAAAAGATGCGAAAAATCGCCAGAAAGAACTAAGAAGCAGGCCGACCGAACGAATACTGTTTGGGGGACCGAAGAGGGGGCCTGCCACAAGACCCACGCAATGGGGGTAACGAAAATGACCGGGGTCACCATAGAAGGAGGGGGGAATGGGCACTGTTATCCAGAAAGACCAGGGATAAGGGAAACTCACGTCGTTCGTAAAAGGGCCCGCAGCTGGAGGACGCTTTTCCGACTCCCCTGAAGCCGCTAGAAAAGGAGAACGGAAAAAAAAGCAGCCGCTGCAAGCGGTGCACAGAAAGTTGGTAAGGCCCTGTCTGCTTACCACCAAAAAAGGGTGACAGGGCCCAGAGCGGTACGGCCAGCGTGGTGCGATGATGAGGCTGCGCAAACAAGCGTCAGACACGCCGGGGCGGAAGTAAAAGGATGCACGAGCATAAGGTGGAAGAAACCGGGGGAAAACCGAGACCGCATGGCCGGCTGATCTGAAAAACAACAGTGCCAGCGGCGCAGGGTTAAAGCGGGGAAAAAACGGAATCCATGACGGGAAGACCAAAACAAAAAAAAAAAGGCCGGGCACGTGGAACTAAACGGAGTACGTTTGTCTGAAGGGTAAGAAAGTGAGCTAAAGAGAGTGTTAAACACTGCACTACACAAAAGTCATGGTGGAGTAAAAAACCGCGTACGATACCAAAAAAAAGAAGGTCTAGCTTGAACATAGGGCATCTATAGTTTCTGGTGTACAGTGTTGCGCCAATTACCTAATCCCTTCTTAGGGTGGTGGGCTCTTATGAACGTCTAACCATTCACAGCCTCCGTCTCCTATGAACCGGGATACCTTGAATCTTTCGAAGGGCAGCGTGCTTGGATGTCGTCGCAACGACTTCTTCAAAGTCCAACATTAAGGACGCTACAGACACTGCGTCTGGACCGCAAGAAACTATCTGTAAACCGGAACCTAGGGTCTCTACTTGGGATTCTTCGATACTTTCTTACGTGCGAATGTATGGATCTCAAATCTCCTCCCAGTATAACGGACAAAAAATACGTAAACCGGTAACTCTTCCTGCTAGTTTCTCACCGTAGAGCGACGGGCCAGAACTGTGGGTCTTATGGTTGGTTGCCTTCTAACCGTTATTGCCGAGATAAAGGGTTGACCGTCTTCTTGGGGCAGGTGCAATCGAACAAATTATAGGGCCAGATCGCCATCTATTGAAACGGGAAAATTGACCTTGGGACTGTCGGTAGAGTCAACCCAAAAACAAAAAAAAACCCGGGGACGTCAGGGTGAAACGGCGCGGATTAAGGTAACCGTCGATCTACCACACGTTTGCTAAATTCCTCAACTTAACCGCCCGTATTAGACCGATAGAGACTAATTCGCCTCCAAGGGCCACGGGTTTCAGCTCCCGTTAGTGAACAGGAGGTTTGCAAAAGTTTGGTCGGTTATCTGCGCGCCTGATATAAGAAATCTCTGTGGAAATTTCGCAAGCGACGCCAGAGGCAAAAGGGTCACTAGCACTCAAGGCTCGATGCGTTAAAACGCAAACACCAAACTGGTTGAAACGGGAGCGGCCAGCGTAGGGAACAGGAGGGCTGGCCCTGAAGGGCGCCGTGAGGGGAAATAAGGATGCTCCGCGCAAGGAACACGGTGCTCCCCCCGACTAGCCGTCTGTTCCCCTTGTAGACTCCCTATTGTAAGCACGGGTGTAACGATGTACTTAGGCACCAGAATTCCTTGCTCCCATGGTGTAACCAGCAACTTTCCCGCGAAGATACCGATTCGCCATATCTCTAGACTCTTACTCACAAGCATCAATTCTTCAAGGAATCTCCACGAATTATAAGAGGTGGAATCATAACTTTTCATCCTCACCCAGGGTTCTTTCCGTTGTCATCTCGATGTGATACTCCGAACGGTCGTTCCCCCTTTACCGTTTGTCCATGAACCCAGAAGCTCAACTTCTGGTTCCACCACGCTGTTTCTCGTCCAAGCCTACGGGCCTTCATCACCAAAACTCCCTCCCTTCGGGCCCGGGGGAATGCAAAGGGGTTTCGAATCTCAGAAAAAACTTCAAGAGGGGGGCATGCACATTAAACGCTCAGCCGGTCAGGTCGCCGCTTGGGCAGAAAAGAGAATGGGGTTAATTGAAAAAAAGGAAGGAGGACCACAGGAAAACGCCGGGTCGGGAATATCATGCACCGGGGAACAGAAAGAAAGGGATCTTTGCCGCAGCCAACTGTTACATAATCAATTAAAAGGAGGGCTGCGCGCGCGAGCAGACCGTGACGAATCGTTGGCGCCCGCGACAGCGGTATGGGTAGATTGCCAACCTGTGGACAGTCCGGGAGCAAAGGACATGTAAAGAAAACACCCAAAAAAAAACGAAGGGGGTCATCGAAGTTGGGGAGGGACAAGAGCAACTACGGTAGACCCTCGCTATGAAAGGTAGAAATTCACTGTGCGAGAGGATCATTGACGGACGAAACTCAGCTCTCAAACAAAAAAAACAAAAACAAGGGGAGGAGGGAAAAAGATATGGGGCAAAAGGAAAAGCGCGAGCACATAAAGGATACAGCATGGAAAGGGGGGGGACCGCACACGCACCCCTGGAGAGAAAACGATGAGTGCGATATACCAAAGGGACGTGTACATGGGTGGAAAAGTTCCCAAAAAAAGAAACAGCGAATCGGGGCAGCCGGACACCTACATAAACAACCGAGGAAGGCGGTAGCGAAAGACATTTGAACAAGAGTGAGGCGCGAGCGAGTCCACGTGGTCAGAGGAGGTAACCCTTGATTTCGCTCTCAATACATAGATGGAGTCCGGCCTGCTCGGGACCTGGGTAGCGGCTGGCAACTGAACCAGGGGAAAAACGAGAGCAAAAAAGTCCACGAGCTTCATACAAAGACCCTAGTCGGATTATCGAACAATTGTGACGTGCAAAATCTCTGGAAGCCGGGATGAGGGGGAACACACGTTTTGACCGATTTGAGCTGGCTGTTTGGTTGGACAAAAAGGAACTCTTGCTTAATGTTGGTGGAAATCATTGCGGGGTTGGATGGACTCGAAATGGCCGACCTTGAGGTAGACAGCGGGCAAAAGGCAAGCTGGGGGGGGGAGGAAAGGGAGGGGAGCGCAGAGAATAGTTTCTAAAAGCACGAGTAGTTGGTCTTTCACTCTCTCGCATCTAATTAACGCGCGGATCTTCTGAGTGGAAATGCTGTCTGGTGGGAAAAAAAATTGATAAAAGAGCTGGAGGCTACAGACCCCGGCCGTCAACAGGACGCAAACAGTAGCTCCTCTAGGAAGAAGGGAGGAAGACGTTCGCGGGATGATCCAATCTACAAAGAAAAGACATCACAAAAAGTGTAAGCAACCATTTGGGGGACAGGCAAGCCAGGCCCGCCTCACTTGTTACTCAAATCGGTCAGCGCCACGTTAAAAACCGGGGAGGTCTTTAAACGTGCAAAAATCGAGGAGATCCTCAGTGGACCGGAAATGAGGGGTGCGCAAAGCATCGCTGTAGTTCGACTCTCCCGGGCGCGAGATAACCGACAGGGTCCACGGAGGCCCGACTGAACCCAATGGATCGTGGGCACCTCGGGCGACACCTCGGGCGACGTGGGAAAAGGGGACTCAGTTCCTTAAGCTGGTATGTCGACAATAACTTGTAGTGATGAAAAAAGGAAAAAAGGGGGTTCGGGTGGATAGGGGATAGCGAATCGCGCGGGGAACCATCTGGACTCATGGGGAATCTCGAACAAAAAAAGAAAAATACCACTGCTCGCTCAAGGTAAAAGGTCTGCGTGGCCCTATCAATTGGATAGGCATCAGAAAAAAGAAAACAAAGCACCGTCGTCAAAACGTGCAAAAACTTCAATAAGGGGGGCGTCAAAAAAAAAAGAATAAAAACAATCATTGCTGGGTCACCCTTCGCCTTGGGGCCCGAGGCACGATAAGGGAGTTCACGTTTCAACCGTATGTCCTAAAGGGGGGCTGCTCGTGGTAAGAACTACCAACCAGTTTCGAGGGCTCGTACACCTGAGCCCAAAAACAGACTTCAGCAAAGGACGTGGAGCGTGTTCAACAAATCTAAATTGATCCCTCTGAAAGGGTCAGACGTCATGGACAATGTTTACTTATCAGTTCATCGAAAAAGGAGCCTCCCATCCTATTCCTTTCCCAGTCAATTCGTCACTTGTGGTCCCTGATGTCTGTTTCAGCTAACGCGGGATTGACTGACAGCGGTGAAATTAGGATCCAACGAAGGGTGAGTCTCACGTAGGGGGGAAAGGCAAAGGTTCACCCGACGCATAGTTATGGCCAGAGCCCTGAGGGGGAAAACTCTTTTGGTTTTTCATGTTCTAATGGGGGGGCCGATAACTTACGGAAATTGTCGCAAAGGGACACACCCCAGAAAAGCTTTTAGCAACTATGTTGCAAAAGGGGCGAAAACCTGGGATATATCTAATAAGGGGGGTGGGGGTGCCAAAAGGCTGCTGAAAAAAACCTTGGAACTCGCATTGTCGTGTCACGAGAAGAGGGTCCGTGGAGCGACTGCGCAATGGCAAGTTGTGAACCATCATCACCCACAAACAGGAGGCCGGAAATAGGGTTGAACAAACGGAATCAACGATGGCTACAGGGACCCCGTATCGGCAAGGTCGGGGAGGACGGGGGGGAGGGGATCAAAGTATGCCGGCGCGAGGGAAAAAAACCAGGCGGGCAAACCAAACTATGGCAGCACAGATGAACCAGTGCTATGGGATGAGAAGGGGACCTTACAATAAACTAGTGGGAAAAGGGGGCCTTGTGCAGTTCGAATTCCCGGGCCCATGGCACAGAACATACACATTCGAAGGAATAAGGGGGGTAGGCGCGGGACAAATACATAAGGCTGGCGAAACTGTGGGAATAAAGTGAGATTGGACTTAAACGGAGAAGTATAGGTCGAAATAAAAAAGGTCCGCGAGGGGATCTAAAACTCGGACGTCTGGGCCAAACGGTCTCGCTAAGAGGGGCATGCGAAAAAATCCAGACTAGGGCAAACACAAAAACAAGTGAAAACTATACGGGCAGGGGGGCTGGCGGGGGGGCCGTTCCGGGACCAGATGTATCGGGGCCGGAAGAGGCTTGTGACCAAGGGGAGCAAGAGATACAAGACAAGCCTCAACTCGAACAAAAACCCCTAGGGAAGGGCCTTAGGTTAACCATAGCTCTAAAGGTTCACCTCGTTGGGTTCCAAAAAAAAAGCTGGCTCCTGGCCGGAAAACTTCCTTGTCGACACACCTTCGCCCGAGGGGGGGGATGGGAGGCAGCAGAGGGAAAGAGTGTGGCGCAGCAAATCCACAGCGCAAAAGGGCCTCGCCAGGGGATTCAGCGTTGATGGGTACCACACGGCGTGGAGGGGGGGGCCCAATCAACGGCACTAAGTGACCGATTTCGAGGCGGAAAGAGGGGTCAAGGAGAGGAACTCGGGGCCTGGCACGCCTGCTTGTACCGCGGAAAGAGAAATCTCGGCGGAAAAAGAAAGGTGGAACAAGCCGCAGGGTATGCCAAATCCGGAGAGAGCTCGGAAAAACCAGCTCGCGTAACGTCGCAGAAAAAAATCAGGTGGGGCGCTCTAGAGCCTAAGGAAAGAATGGTCACCGTCAGAGGGCGGACTAGTACACCCGGGGTTGCAAGAGAGATGACGCAAAACCGCCTCCCGCCTAGCGCTCGGAGCTGGCAACGTTGTGCGATTGAAGAGCGACTTACGGAACTTCCAAAACCTAACTCTCCCGGGGCCACTAGTTCTCGCAACCCACTGTGATCTGGCGGGAAACCACTTCCCCCCGGTCCCCCCGTCGTAACATATAAATTGACGTCCCCATTGACGTGTGTAGGCCAGACCAACCGGGACGTAACACACGTGAACCTGGTTAACTCCCCTTTTGATCTAACACGGGAATTTCACCCCCAAATTGCCCCATTTGCAAGGCAGTATAAGGAATGACGTGGGCCTTTAGGGACTGGGAAAAACTGGAGAAAATGGGGGGGGCCAAAAAGCCGTCGGGGGCCAAAAATCGCCACACGAAGGGGTGAGAAGTGAACAACCGGCCCCACCGAGAGGGACTCCTCCTTTCCGTCGATTCTTGCGGGGGGGAGTTTACACCATCCACGCCCCTTCCCAA
>Ga0179593_1363865_pt1 | contig 11608 bp, 13 predicted proteins | sample CZODoug2_1_08_16_FD_185931 | JGI IMG/M metagenome (GOLD analysis project Ga0179593, IMG submission 185931) | Vadose zone soil fungal communities from Angelo Coast Range Reserve, California, USA - CZODoug2_1_08_16fungal (PacBio error correction) | ecosystem: Environmental > Terrestrial > Soil >...
AGGGGTGATCATGTGTGAAAAAAGGACATCTTCTCTTCTAACAGTCGATTGGGCTTGGAACTGGTGAACGTATTTGCGAGGGCGGGGATCGAAACGTAAAACTGTGGCGGACGCAGACGGTAGAAGCTCGGGGAAGGGCAGATTGTGGGGGAGGGACACGCTGATCTGCTGCGCTGGTCGTTTGAATCCTACTTGAAGGTAGTCGAACGGAATGTGAAAAGACTTCCCCTGGGAAAAAGAGGTCATTACAAAGGCGAACTGGTGTGCAGTCAGAAGGAGATTGGGAAAAAAGGTGCTTCGGGGAGTCTCGGGGTCAGCTGGAAACGATGACGTAGAGAAGAAGAAGTAACGGAAAAACAGTTTTCATGTTGGCCCTAATGTCTTCTGGTGCACCACAAGTGTGAAGGTAATCTCGAGCGTGGCCGAGGAGAAGGGAAAACTTGTCGGGGAAAAAAAAGATGCCTCTAACTCACGGGCGAGGAAGAGATGGGGAAGAAAGCGGATCTTCTTCCTCATTGACCAGGCTTAAACCGGAGGCTGGAACACGGATGGCAGGAGGAGGGAATCTTGGAGAAATAGAGAAGAGTAACAGCTTCGAGGATGTTCAAAAAAAACTCTGGAAGGGAAGAGATTTTCTCAATGTCTTGGCCAGAGAAACGGAGGATCGCCGGATAGAAAGAATATAGATTGAAGGCATGGATCGGACCTAAAAACCTATGCATCCTGATAGCTGAAAGAAGGGGGTTGAATGGAAACGTTTGGGGTGAACATAAGAAAAAAGGGTAACACATAAAGGGAGGTATAAGTACTATTCTCGTCCCACAGAAGGACGAAACCCATTGAGGAGGAAGGGGAAGGAAAGGGGGTTCGGGGGGTTGGGGGCAGGCGGACGGGCACAGAAAGGAGTGGGCGGAGCATCTGGAAGGGCGTTCCTGTCTAATCCCTGGAAGGACCGACCGTGACAGACTCAAGGGGGAAGACGTGAAGGTCTTGACGGTTCCCCGCTATTGCAAACCGAAAGGGACAAAAAAGGATCCATTGTGGGGATTTGAAAGAGGGGCAAAATGAAAACTTTTAAGGCAAAACAGCATCGTTGAGATACGTTAACTGAACGCGGCAGGGGCTGGTAGGGGGCCTGCGTCATGACGTCGGGTTCGGTAGAAAGCAAGGGAGAATAAAAGACTGGGCCGCATACCGGGAGAAAAGAAGACCCACTCCTCGATCGATCCGCTCTCCTTAAAACGAGAAAGGAAGCCGTGGGGGAAGGGGGGGGGACAGGTCGGATTTCTTGTTTGTTAAACTAGGAAGGGACCATTGCGACCTTTCAACAACACGGGGGCGACCCGGATGTATAAGAAGGCACAAAGTAGCACGCGCTGAAACCGGTCGGAGGGGAGGGCCGGATAAAAGCACTACTAGGAAGACAGCGATCTTTGGGGGGGGGATCCTGTATACGGATCCAACTGAAATTATCGATACGAACAGCTTGCCCTCTACAAGAAAAGGTACTTGAGCTTTCTAATTAAGCGAGAGAGAGAAAACGAGAGGCAACCAGGTTAGAGTCAGGCCTTCAGGAACGATGTACGCTACTTCTTGAGCTGGAAGATCAGGCTGGTAGAGGGGGCCGCCCTATCATTCTCAATCGGCCGTCAACGAAGGTGAGCGGAAAAAAACCCGAGGCTCAGGGGTCAGTAAAGAGAAGGTATTACGAAACTACAAGAAACGCTCAGGCATCCCCGGTCGATGAATCAATTGCAGGAACAACCAGGATCCGCGAAAACACTCAGAAGGAGTAAAGAAACGGCGCTTGGAGAGGAGAAGAAACAAGCTGGAACCTGCCCCGATCGTGTACCAGGAGGTGTGGTCGACGCTTCCAATAGAGTAACATAATTATCAATGCGCCCATCTAGCTAATTTCGGACGAGGGGAGGCCTGTAATGTGGAGGACTAGATTATACAAAATTAACCCTCTCATATGGCGTAAGAACCGGCGTCATAGGGGGGGGGGAGGAGCGTTGATCCTGAATCTCGTTGGTGGAGCAATTAGACATCGATCGGATTCACCAGAGGAATAGATTCACCTGGACCAATTGAGAAGACTGGACCTTAAATCTAATCATCAGCCAGAGAAAAAGGAATCGTCATCAGTAAAAAGGTTTAGCGCCTGTTCGTGAAGGTGTCAGGGGGAAGAGGAGAGCATCAAAGTAGTAAGCGGAATTGAATATCTAAATTGTAAAGATCAGGTTACTAAGAGTTTGATCGACAGACGAAAGAATGAGGGAGGAGTCGTGGTAAAAAGCCCTACTTTGTGACGCTGGCAAACAGACCTGGCTGATGAGTAGCCTTGACGAAAGGCCTAACCTTGATCGGGGGATAGTGCTTATTTGGTTGGGGTCAGTGGTCCATGACTACTTAACAGAAAGAATGGAACTTTGTGAGCTGACAGCAAACAAGAGAGAGTGAGGCCAGGGAAGAAGGGTGGTTCGGGGAGGTAGTGGGGGGGGAAAGGTACTTCGGGGGGAAGCGCGTCATGGCGGGGAGAGAAGGCAATCGGCGAACACTTAACCCCAACCTGGAGAAGTGGAAAAAAAAACGGTCTTTGACTCCTTTCTGGAAAACGAGTTGCGTGAGGAAATATGTGCGGAGAGGAAGGGGGTGGAGCCTCACCTTATGTTTTGCGGAAGAGATAGGAGAGGGTAGAGTCGCGAAAGGATGTCGAGCTACGCCTCGCTGTTCCTGGAATCCCTGGCTGTCGATCACACGCATTCAAGAAACCCAACATGGGGCGCCTGCACTCCGAAGCCAAAGAAGTGAGTAGGATTCGGGGGAGAAGAGGGAGAAAATATCTCAACACAAAAAAACGGATTATAAGAAGATTGGAGCAACAGAGAAGAAGAAGAGAATAGGGGGGCTGTCGTGATCCGTCACCAGCCGGATCGGGAGGGGTTGCTGATAGAACAGCCGGGAGGGCACTCAGGAAATCCGGCGGAGGACATTGGCGGAACAGAAGAAAGAGCCTCTCCGAAAGTCTTAAAGAACAGGAATAAGAGGAACGAAAGAAGTCGAGACGCAAGCTGGTTTACGGACTATCCTCCGAAATTCGCAAAAACTTCGAGGTTGCGTGGTAGGGATAAAGGGGGGGGAGCAGCCTACGTAGCGGAAAATACGCGTCATAGTACCTTGCCGGGGGGGATCTGAAATCCCGAAAAAAGACTGTCAAACCAAAACGAGGTCCTCAAAAATTGATTGGTAAAGCGCACAGAAGTTCCATCCGAAGGAAGAAGCGACTGAAACTTACCAAGAACGCAGATCCACACGGAACTGTACGGCCTTCGTCAGGAACGTCAGAAAAGGGGTGCCGACTTACAAAGGGGAGCTTTGGTCTTAACACGACCACGACGCTCGCCTAAAAGAAGTTCGGACTGATGAAGAGGCGAAACTATGCGCTCAGTCAAAAAAAAATGATTGTGGACGAACAAGAACAGGTACCTAAGTGATGAGAGCCGACCACCGGGAAACAGGCAAAACATCTCAGAGGCGTTACAATTGGTGGACTGGCTGCAGGCCGCGTAAATGTCTCGGCGGAGAAAGAGGGGGAAGGGAAAGGTGCACACGGAAAACCGGAAGTATAAGGAAGAGGAAGACGAGATGACGGGTCGAACGCGCAAAGACACGAGAGTGTTTTCAAAGGGTCAACCACCTCTATTACCAACTCCTCATTCGCCGGTCGGCATTAAAAGAGGAGAAGTGTGGTCCGCACAATCATCTCGAGAATCGAGCGATCCAGTTCGGGAAGGTCCTCGAGGCGAACGCAGGAGCGGTGGAGGAATTAAAAAGCGAGATCCTCTAACTTTAAAAAAGTCGGTCAAAGATCTGGATGGGGGAGTTAAAGGGGAGAGGGGAAAGCAAATCCATGAATATCAGGCGGCAGGGTAGAGAGAGGGTAGATTAGTTGGGGTTCCGCCAGGCAAAAGAGAATTTGGGAGGTAAGCGCGTAAAGGGTATGGTGTACGGGCAATCTGTTGTAGGTCAGGCCGGACTGGGAGGGGAAAAGGGTGAGTCGGCTAACTTCGCCTTATCTCGATCGGCGAAAAAAAAGGGGGAAAATAGATTCGCGAAGCTTCCTGGTACCCCTGATCGGCTAAAGAAGCAGGGGAGACTACAAATGAGTCCATGCTAACTCGGGGTGGGATAGCTTGGGTTGACGAGGTTTCGGGGAATATCTCGGTTAGGCAAAAGATTTCTTCAGGAAAGGCTGGATGTCGCGGGCAAAGAGAGCATACCGGGGCTGAATGCCCTAGATCAGACTAGTTCGGAGGAAAACGGAAGGGTGGTTCTATGCACGGATAAAGAAGAAAGGTGAGGCTCAGGGTGCTAAGAGATATCTACACGTTCACTAAAAAAAAAAAGTGGGAAGGGAAGAAAAGTCCGGGGCGGATTTTCACAAAAAAATTGAATTCATGTACACAGCGGAGGATAGGAGGTGTTACAGAGCTTCGGCGCGAGGAATAAATGACTGCTGTCTTTATGTACGGGAAGAGAAAGGTCTTGAAAAAGAAGAAACCGAGCAACCTGACGAAAAAATCAACACGACCTCCTTTGGAGAATGAAAAAAGGATGCGGTCTCGGGAGGACCTTGTTTCTAGGCGCAGTACAAAGAACCAGAGAGCGGCTGGAGAAGATAAAATAAACTTTTGAACCGGTAAAACAGGGATGCCTCGGAACTGCAGGAGGAGGAGGAGAAGGTCTTGAATCAAAAGGCGGGCACACGCCCAAGACTCTATCGCGGTGTGCGAAGCACGAATATTGCGGTGTCAAAGGGCTCAGGCGCAAAGGGAACCAAACGAAAATGGGGATTTCTCAAAGGGTTGTTTCGGGAGGACTGGGGGAGAGTAATCAGTAAAGCTTCGACAGAAAATGGGGGAAACATTTTTGAAGAGGTGAAACCAAAAAAGGTTCGACCGCAGAACATAAAAAATAGGAAAGGCGCAGATATGCTGCATGTAAAATCATCTTCAGATCTAGGAGGTGAGCGAAACTTAGTATCTAGTTGTATGGGAGGTTCCAACGGTCAGGAAAATCGCGGTGAAAAATAACTAAGGGGAGGCCCACAAAGTTGAGTTACAAATACGAAGGGAAGACTGGTTCCTCTGCGACGAAACCTGAGGTGAAACCCCTAATACTTTCCTCCGACAGTAAAAAAAAAACCCCCCAGAAAACCCCACCAAAAAACAACCCAGAAAAAAAAAAAAAGGAAACAAAAACCCCGACAGCCTACAAGCTTTCTTCGAGAAGAATCTCCAAAAATGGATAAATCGATTGGATATGTCCTCTATTGCTTGAGAAAAAGGGAAGGAAGACAGGGCAAACTCCTTCGACCTCTACGTATATGCTCAAGGACATGGTGAAAAGAGAGGGAGAATCATAATGGACCATCACATGCACATGGTCAGGGACGTCAAACTTTCGCTCTTACTTCATCTCTGGTAACGACAAAGCCCGTACTATCTAAGCCCTCTCTACAATCATAGGGGGGCAAAAGGGGGGGTATACGACTGACCTACTCCGCGCATGTTGAAATACAGCGAGACAAGGAAAGGATGGTGCACATGCCCGTTCGAGAGTAACCTCACTTCGGCTTCCCCCCACAAAGAGTTGGGACTGACATATCCCTCCTCATCAGGAAAAGGAGCAATCAGAGTCTCTGGAAGCTCGGCTTAACAAAAGGCACTTAAGACCAGAAAGAAAAAAAGAATGTTTTCAAAAATAAACGCCCGAGAGGAACGACAAAAGGAATCAAAATCGGAGATATGGGAGGGAACAAACCACAAGGGGGAAAATAGATATAGGTGAAAAAATATTGTTAAGGGTTGAGCTTGCTCGCAAAGGCGCGGTCGGGAGAGGACAGTGATGTTGCCGGTGCGGAAGAAGTCGCAGCGTCTTAAAAGAGACTCGTAAATCACGGGGCGGGGGGGGGAGGGTCGATAGAACGCGGAGATGCTCACGCGGGTCGGACGACGACGTGGAAAAGGGGGGCCGAACGGAAAACCATAGCCTCCTTGGAAAAAGGATTTAACCCTTCCGGATAGGAAAAAAGTTCCATACAACCACCGGGAAGTCGCCGAGTTGTCGGGGGGAAAAAACGTTTCTCGTACATAGGACAACGATGAAAACGTAGAGAGAGAAGTCGAGTCACGACCAGACAAGGGCATTTGAGCTCTTTATGAGGGATTTAACTCAGGAAAACAAATTGTCATGATCGCAGAGACGTTGCCCGGAGGGCCAAGACGACGAACAAACCAGACAACATGCCCCTAGAACGAAGCCAAGGAAAGGGTAGAGGGAATAAGACATGATGGATCAGATTGTAAAGAATTCTGACATGGCAGAAATTCGGAGTCCGGATAAGCCGGGGGTCGGCAGGAAAAGAAAGCAGAGCGTTACATGAAGGGGGCTTCATCTCTTCGGATTAACCAACGGCAGGCTATGGGTAAAACTCATTGGGGAAGGAGGGGAGTTCTAAGCTTTCTTCTTCTCGTGTGCTCGAACAAAGAGTTAGCAGGAGGAAAGATAAATCGATTGAAAGCCATTGAAGACACATTCTAATCCCTATACAGGACTGGGTGGAACTATGAGGGGGGGGGGGGACGATTGTTTTGTGAGTAAAGGGTTAACACACCCGTGCGGGGTATTAAGAGTACGATGCGCAGGCAAGTCAATGGAGAGAAACTGCCTTCAAGAATTTTTAGGGGGGGAAAGTTTTGCGAAGGAGGGGGGAACCGCAATAGGAAAAAAAAAGAGGCTGTTTGAAATAAAAAAGCCTCCCTTTGGAGACTCACCGGAATACAACTGGAGGACAGAAGGAAGGCACGGAAGAAGGAGCAGGAAAAAATTTTCTGTTTCGAGAACTTGTAGCAGCGAGATCCTTGTTGGGCTGGGGGAAAAGGGGGAAAAAGGAATGCAAACTAAAACTCATATTGGAAGAACGTAACTGACCGCAGCGGGTGGGGGGTTATGTTGGCCTTCGTCAGGGGGAGCGGGGAAAAAAACTTCGAAGGGCTCTGTCAAAGAATGACATACCGAAGCAAGATCCCTGAACCAATAAAGGAAGGGAGCTCCTCAGGAAAAAAAGGGAGATAAACAGGTGTGTACCAGTTTGAAATTTGAGGTATGGCGGGGTGGAAAGCACTCCCACGGGGCCATTTCTAAAGAGCTTTGAACCCGTAAATGGGGGCAGAAAAAAGTAGCCTCGAGCTACAAAAGGTAAGGCTGTGCGAATTAGGAAAACCCCTTGAGGGAGCGCCGACAGAGAGATTTTTTTGGCTACAGGGATATTAATATAAGGATGTCCCGCTGAATCCAGGAAACAGAGAGGGGGGGGCTGAGAAATACAACAGATGAGCCAACCTGGCGCTTCGGAAAGGAAAATGGAAAAGGCGAGTAGGCAGACTTAAAGTAACCTGGAGTCGGAAGGTATAGATACATTTGTACAGAAAGAAGGGAATTAGCAAACCGTATCCCGACGGTGATGACGGGAGAGGGAAAGCAGAAAAGAATAAGCATTCCTCAAATAAAAAAGAGAGAAAGAACGACTAACCGAAAAAAAACTCTATGCATATAGAGGGGACCCGAAAATCATGAACCTCCAACTAAAAAAACCTGTCGAGCCAAGAGAAAGCTGTATAATGAAAGGGGAAGTTGCGCTGATGAAAGCGGAAAGACCAAGCATCCATCTTCTCAAGACGGGGCGAAGGAGAGGCTGCGAAGCTTAAAGAGGCAGATGCGAAAATCTCTTTTCTCCGATCGAACGAAACGAGGAGGAAGAGGGGAGGCCGTGCCTTTCTAGTGATCTCAGCAAAGGACCAACTCAATAATATGGGATGAATGCCGAAAGGAAATAGTGATGCGATGGTTTTCATCCTCGGGAAAAACTAAAAAGAGGGGTGGCAAGTGACGACGAAGGGAATAGTCACACTTAAGAGATCGAATTGCGGACCAGGGAGAGAAAGGGCGATAGTAACCCCGGAGACCCTGACGCTTCCACCTGGAATTCCACTATATCTTTAGTTCTGTGAAAGGGAGGGAAAGATAACACGTAAATCTCTGGTCTGGCGGAGTACGATAAAGCATCGTTTCGAAGAGGTTGGAAGCAAGCCAGAGAACGGAATAGAATACGTAGGATGAGCAGCAGCCGACATTGTTGGAACTCCGAAAAGAACCAGACCTGAAGTCGTGCGGGAACTTGGCGCCACCGATTAGGGTTGGGGACTGCGTATTTAATGGGTGAAGGTCCGGCAGAGCGAAAAAGAGCTAAACGTGTTCTTTCCAAAAGGGACCGAAAACGAAAAACATGCAAGAGGAAAAGCGCGGGAGGATAGGGTTGTTGGTAATCGGCAACAGGGACTGATGAATGAAGACTCGGACCGGGTCGTACTATCTTTGAATTAAGGCTCGACATTATACAAGAAACCAGACAAATCTTTCCTTTCGGCGGACATAGGCCTTTCATGCTTAATAGACAGGAGAAAAGAGTTCGGATGCGCCGGGTAAAGGGAGGAGTCCAGGGGAAAGGATGGCCGCGATAGGAGGTGCAGACCTAGACAGAACTGGGGGGGGTCCCAAAACCGAAGGGCTCGAATACCTGGGGGAAAAAATGAGTAAATGTCGATCAGCCATCAGGAGAGCAGATGGTGAGGCGCCGGAAAAATCAGGAATTTTAATAGGGTTACTAGTTTCGAAAAGAGGAGAAAAACACAACGGTTAGAAAGGAGGTTGCTATCGCAAAAAGCGACGACGAACGCTGGGATTGAGGAGGAGAAGCTGAGCAGGCACCAGCCGGAGTTATGTTTCTCGACTACTCCCCTTTCCGCATCAAGACCGAAAGAGAGACTACGACAGGTCTGAAAACTAACGCCCAAAATCTACCACCATGAAAAAGTGGACTACCATGCGAAAGCTTGGTCCTCAAAAGAGAGCACGAAGATGGCAGCACGAATCAGGGAAGAATGGTTTGCGGGGTCTTCTCTTCGCGAATACGTAAGCCGATCGCGAAGGAGCGGAAGCAATTCAAATCACAGAAGTGTTGCCGTCGGACTCCCGGAATCAGGGAAGCCAGAAAGAGGAGGGCCTAAGTGCGCCTTTCGCGAGAAGAACACTTTCACCGCCGATCCTGGGGAGGGAGACTGCCGCCCCTGGAACCACTGGGCAGTAACAAAAAGCGGGGAACAACATCAAACCACCATGTATGGTTCAGACTGAGTAAACAAAATGTCACGGCCGTAGCGACGATGCTCCGCCTATTTCCAAAAAGGGAAAGACTGTATAAACTAGGCGAAACGATGCACTAAGGGGGAAAGTCCGAATGAAACAAAGCCCCTATATGGACCACGTGTATAAAAGAAACAGTCAAGAAAAAGCCAGCTCGAGGCGGGGGGATTTAAGATGGACGATCCGCAAGGATCGGACTAAGTCCGAGGTGCACTTAAAAACCGGGAAATCGAGAATTAAGGGGAACGAAGATCGCGTGAAAACCCCCCGAAGTGAGCGTAAAGGGGACACCGCGAACGCTATGCCATATAACTGACCGCCAGAGTAAGGAAATGGTCCTGGACGACGCTAGATCATCTCGCCCGCAAATACGGAGGGAAAAAAGAAAGTTTCAAAAAAGATCGCGGCTGATACATTCTGGACGAGATCAGGGAAAGTCTGCGATCAAAGAGACTTTGGGGAAGCGGCGCCCCTCGTTTGGTGGTTGTCCTCTGTGAGAAAGAGGAAAAAGAACGATGAATAGAGCCGTCTTCTCTGGTAATTAGTCTATTTGGAGGGTTCCATTCAAGGCGGCGTGGAAGCAAGAATACCGGGGGGGAGAGTCTAAATCCAGAAAGGAGACGGGGAAGGGGGATTTGATGGCATTAGGCTGCGCGATAGTAGCTGCTGTTCTCCTCGTGCGTGCCGCGCACTTCAGGGACAATTCATGAGCTCGATAGCGAAGCGACAGCGCCTTCAAGGAAAACCTTGAGAGTAGGGAGACTTTCAAAGTAGCGATACGAGAACTTCCTGCCTTGAATGATAGTCAAACTTTTTTCAGGAGATCGGTGCTTCTATAACGACGACGGGAACCAGTGAAGCATCCACATTCATGCGACAGTGAAAAAACATAACTGTCTCAAGTCCGGTGCGAAAAGAAAGAAGGAGTGTCGGAGCAAGGTTGGTTCTATTCGACCGTCAGACCGACAAGGATGAGATCGGGCTAAAAGCGGGGGAGAGGAGACTAGAAGTTACGCAAGCTCGAGAAACGAGCATGGGACATTCCCGATCGATGGCGGATTTTCAACCCACACCTAAAGAAGGTTACACTGACGTTATTCGGCCTTGCTGCGGCGTCCGAGGGTCATGAAGTGCGCGTAGGGAAGAAACTCGGAGCGTTAGGATAGGGCTTGGAGGATAGTGACGCTGACGAACGAAAAAAGCATCATGGCAGACTCTTCTCAGAGGTAAAAAGAAAAGGTTTCTACAGCAAGGGTAAACAAGGCGCCAAGGGGAGGAGAAAAGGGAAAGACTTGGCGGTGAAAATCTCCGCTCTAGATACCGTCATTGGAACCTTGCAAAATGGTATGACCAGGGAAGATCAACAAGTGAAACAAAAACCAAAAGACGTTTGGCTCAGCATGGCGGTGCCGCGCAGCCGACAAAAAAGGACTCAAACAAAATGTAGGAAGGGAAATGGGAAGGTTTATTTCGGCAGGGAACAGAGTCGTTAAAGAAAAAAAAACGGGGATGTGACGTTGGCCACCAACGTTTCGGGAGGAATGCAAAGAAGAGGCCGCAGATAAGGGCTGCATATGGAGTGGGGGATGAAAAACTTCGATCTATTCTTGCAAAGAAGAAAGATTGTCGAGGGGGGGCGGTTCATTCGAAGGACACAAAAAAAAACGAGGCAGGAAACAAGGATCCGCCGGCGTACTGGTTTCCCACCGCGGTGGCGGGCAAAAAACCTAATTTCTCGGAAACCGCCTCCGGGAAAAACCCGGGCTCAGAAGACGAAGGGAAAGGGCTGCCCTGATGAAGAAGATCAAGAGGGAACCGAGTGCCAGGTAAAGTAAGATGGAGAAAGTTCTGGAGGGCGCGGCAAGGAGGAAAAAGAAAAAAAAAAAAGGGCACGCTGTCAAAAAGCCCTTCTCCTGATGGCTACTATAAAGTGGCAGAAAATAGTTCTGGGCGCAAGAAAAAAGAATCACGGGAACTTAAAGGACGCAAGCTTAGGCAAATCGAGCTCAGTACTTAAAAAATACAGCAAGTACGACGCCACGAAGCCAGATAGACAAAAGAGACGAGGGAAGTGGTGTATGACGACCTGAATCCGCCGCGCATGCTTGGAATACGCGGTCGAGAGCTGGTCTACATCGGTCGGAAAGCCCGTCCAACGGCAAGGCACCAAAAGTAGGGGGGGGGACAACGCCTCTTGAAGAGAACCAAAAACAATACGTGAGGATAGACGCTCTCGGGCGGAAGGGAAAAGTAGGGCGACGTCGATCACCGCAAATAATACTGACGAAACTGGATCGCGAAGGAAGAGGAAGAGGAAAACAGATCAACAAGATCGCATGGC
>Ga0179593_1497997_pt1 | contig 11608 bp, 11 predicted proteins | sample CZODoug2_1_08_16_FD_185931 | JGI IMG/M metagenome (GOLD analysis project Ga0179593, IMG submission 185931) | Vadose zone soil fungal communities from Angelo Coast Range Reserve, California, USA - CZODoug2_1_08_16fungal (PacBio error correction) | ecosystem: Environmental > Terrestrial > Soil >...
CCAGGCCCCGTGGTCCTCGAAGGGCAGAACCAGAAGGACCGTGGCAAATCAAGCCTGACGAAAAGACAGAACAGCACGGAAGATCCTGGGAAACAGTGTTCAAGTTTCAGCCCAGAAAGACCGACGACTAGACAAGTCTGGAAGAGACTCAGAATTGCAAAAGAAGGGCGGGAAGGAGGGTTCGAGAAAAGGAGAAAAAATAATGAGGAGCGAGGAGTGCGCAAGCCGCCAAAATTGCGGGGAGGAGAAAAGAGGTCGGACTACAACAGAGGAGGATTTGTACCAGGCGAAGAAACGGCTAAAGATTTCCCCGAAACTCGTGTAAAGAGGTACTCACGGGTGACGATACGGAGGAAAACCGGAAAGGGGAGAAAACCAAGGAGGCGATTCCAAAACTCGTACAGGGGAACGATCGGCGGCAGGGCCTTCTGAAGACAATGAAAAGTTGAAAGGCAGGCGAGGCGCCGCAGAGTCGTCATAACAGAGGCCAAGGTATGGTGGGAAGGCGGGGCCCGACGTAATTGGGAACTACCGATTGGAACAGCGGTACAGCCCAGGAGGCTAGCACAAGTCGCTACATCGCTTAATCTCAAACGGGATATGTTCACTGGGGAAGTCCTCAAAGCGGTGTCACGAGAAGGGAAAAGGAAGGCGGAGGAGACAGTCCCAGGGAGACTCCTGACGAAAGCAAAGATTACCGGAAGTCGCGGGACACATGCAAACTAGACTAGTCCGGAAGGGGGAGAAGGCACCGGAGCAGGCGAAGAACTTGGAAGGCATCATCGAAAGTGGTTCTCCGAAAGGAGGGGGACCAAGGGAAGAGAATATAAAGACAGCGAGAAACCTAAAGAGAGGCGCGATTGTCTGTACTAATTAAAAGTGAGACGGGGGGAAGTGATTTTTGGGGGAATAAGTCGACAACTGCAAACCAGCGGCTTATGAAAAAAGTCAAAAAAAGGGGGACATAGCATATCGACGAAAGAGAACCTGGGAAAGGTCCTGCCAAAAAACGAGGGGAATCGAAATGGGATCTGAAGAAAGTCTGCAGGAAGAGAGAAAGGCCTGCGTGCGCCACGGTAAAAAACTCAAGGGCATGTGAAAAAGCTGGGAAATGAAAAAAAACATCATCACATAAGGCATGGCTACCAGGAAAAGAGAACATCTGAACCATACACAGCTTAGAATGGACCATAATCATAGCTGCTGGCCACAAAATGCGCCTAAATTCAACGCTCCAAAGTGGAGTAAGGCTCATGATAAACAAGCGGAAAGAACGTGTAAATAAACGAAGCAGGTGGGGTGGGGACCCATCAGAGTTTCACAAACAAGTCGAAAGCCAAAATCAGGCGAAAAGTGGCACAACGCCGGCCAGCATTATGGGGCCAGGATGAGCTGAATGGCGCACTCAACACTCAAACCCGAAAATAAAAGGACAGGGGAGGGGTAGATGGGAGAAAGGAAAAGGATAGCTCGGGGATGGCAAGAAAGCCTGCAAAAGAAATGCGGGCCAACGCGTAACTACGGCCAAAGAATGAGGGTACGAGGTGAGACAAAAAAAAAGAAACCTAAAACAGAGAAGGTGTCGCGAAAGATGCAACTACCATCGGGAACGTGGTTAGGGAGGAAGCAAAAGAAAAAGGGGAAGTCAAGTGCAACCCCGCAAAAGCACGACAGGAGGGGAAACAGACGTTCCTAAACGGCAAAGAGGGGAAGTGCCGAATGGAGAGTGGGAAAACAGTATCAATGGGAAGAAGTAACGGTACAAGACGGAAATGTGAAAACCACAAGCTGGTGGGCCAGAGAAATCCAGCTATACAAAGACAAAAACCCTACGTAGAGGTAATCAAAAAAACCACCCAGTTCCGAGGGGAAGAGGGGCGACTTATTCTTCCGTCAAGAAAACATCAAGCACGGTTCCAACCGGGGTGATAAAACCGGCAAGCTTACCAACTCCAGAAAAAAAAGCCTCCCTGGGGGTAAAAAAAAAAAAATCAAGAACCTGCATCAGCCGGGGAACTAGAAAAGACTATCAAAACCACCGAACTGGGGGGTAAAACGAAGGGGTTGAAAAAAAACATGGAAACTTTCCATAAAACCCGCCTAGGAAGGGGGGGAGGTCGGGGATGCAAAAGCCGGGGTGGAGAAAAGGTTAAAAGACGTCGCGGCAAACCTACGACTTCAACTCGAAGAAAAAAACGAAAGAAGACGTCCGCAAACTCAGAAAAAAGGAATTCCCCGGTACCAAGGAAATCCTGGAGCAGATCATGGGAAGCAGTCAAAGCCGAGATCGGGTCAGGGAAAAGTCAACTGGTAATGCAAAGAGCGTGAGACCCCGAAGGAGCATGAAAAGAGGCAATACCTTGAAACACAAGCAAAGGAAAAAGGGACCACGGTGGATAACGAAAAGTAAAGATAAATAGGTAAGAGACCATAGGGAGATGCAAGGTGTTGCCACCATGGTGCTGGGCGCTGAATTAGTTTTTGGAAATAGCGAGGATTGGGCAGATTTGGGGGACAGTGGTCCGGCCTTAAAAAAACGACAACTGTGACCTTCAACTGACCGAGGAGTAAGAGATCGAAAAAAACAACACAGTGGAGGAAGGGAGAGATTCTCCATCGAAGTTTATATCATTTGTGGCAGTGGTGGCGTGGAAATTTCATCGAACTGAAACATGACAATAACAATAAGAGTAGAGGGGGAAAAAAAACGGCCGCGCCAGGCCCAGGTGGCAAACTACTTCCCACACAAGCGTGGGGTTCGGAGTCGAGACAAATCGGGTTTAAAAGGGGGGAAGTTTGCCGGGGAGGGGCGGGTTCAAGAGGGAAACGAGAATAAGAGCTAAAATTAGACGTCTTCGTGGACCACGTCGAAGGGAGCAGAAGGGGTTGCTCAAGAAGTAAAATCATGGTCAACGAAAGGGGCTTCCCATGAAAGGGGGGTCCAGGGTCCGGGTTCCAGGAACAATTAAGGGTCGCGAGGAGGACGAATAGGAGGTGGCAAACGTCAGAGGGCAGACAAGTGCCATTGACATTTGGGAAAAAGACATCAGCATACTTACCGGGGTCCAAAAAGGACGGAAGTCACACAAGGGGAAAAAACGGCGGGGAAAATGCCTGTCAAGGATTGATGAAAAGAGGAAACAAGTGGTGAAGGCCGGAAATTCTAGATCACTGGAAAAGTCCGGAAGGGTAGAAGAGACAGTCTCTTTAGAAAATGAGGGTTTCGAGTCCGTCCCGTAGAAACAGTGGAAGCGAGACGGGGACCATCGACAAACCTTAAGTTGGGAGAGCGGAGATGCAGGAGAGTCCCGAATTTGTCCGCTTGAAATCTCGGTCGGTTCTTGGAAAGAAAATGACGAGCTGAAAATCTGGGTAAGATGGGGACGAGAGCTCAAGGCAAATTAAAAAAGAAGACGTCCTGAAAAAGTTCCTGGGTGGTGCCGGAGGTATGTCGGACAAGTAAAAGTCTGGCATCAGGGAAGGGGGTTTAACTACCCAAAGTGCCTAACTGGAGCAGTCACAACCTTTGAAAGCGCGGACGGCGGACTAGCTGGATATCTCGTGTGCGACGAAAGCATTCAAGAAACGAGGATAGGCGGAGTGAAAAAATGCGGAAGAGGGGTCCTCCTTACTCTAGGGGGGGGGTGCGACAAACAAAAAATAGAGAAAAAGCAAAGAGGGGACTTGGAAAATTTCGACAGCGCCTCCTGAAGAATGCTTGAGGAGAGGGCAAAAGCTTTCTGGCGCAGCAGAAGAAATAAGGACGATCAGAAAGGGTTGGGTGGAGGTGGTTGGCAAATGGGGGGACGGGTTTCAAAGTTTGGGGCAAGAGGGAGGGAAAGAGCGCGGTACAACGGCTAAAGCAGATAGTAAACATAGAGGTGACACTACCACAGATGTGCAGGACCGTGCATGAAGGGTGTTGGCCCGCCGAATGATCACTGGCAATCTCCCCGGTGGGGGAGGTCGGAGAGGTAAGAAAACAGGTGCAGGGGTCGAAAAAATGCCTGGCATCGAGAAAATACGGGTAACGGAGAAAACATTCAAAAGGGATGGAGCTCGGAACAGGTTGAAAAAGCAGTCAAACGAAGGGGACGAAATCTTAATTGAAGAGAAGGTGCGATTAATCGGGGTGGGAAGAAAATCAGGCAGGCGGGCGGGCGAGGGGCACGTACTCCATAGGTTGGACCGCGCAGTGTCTGGGCGATGAGCGGCGAAAAAGACGTGCCCGATAGCAAATTGGAATTAGGGCCTGGGGGAAAATGGGGTGAGACGTACTGGAGGAGGTGATCTGGAAAACAGGGGGGGGAAAGAGCCGCAGCCAACCAGGTAGGAGTGGCCGTAAAAAACTGGGAAAGGAGCGTCGTCTTGCTCCCAAAAAATCAGGAGCGGGGGGTCTGCTTCAAAGTGGTCCGCGACCGGGAACTCATAAGCGCTCCTCCGTGAGGGAACGAAGGTACACCCCCGAAGAGAGGTAAAGGTTTCCAAAAAGGAAAGGAATTATCCTGAGGATGTGAAAAAAGATCGGGAAAAGACCGACACTATCATAAGTGAAACTGGGGACGCAAACCAGCGAAAAAAAGGGGCTGGGAGATTGCACCGAGGAAAAAAAAAAAAGCGGTAAATCCTCGGGTAGCGTAGCCGAAGGGGGGGTCACTTCAGTACTGTCTCTGACAAGCCCTTAAGTGACCTGAAAATTCACTCCGAAGAAAAAAAACAAAATCGCAGGGGGAAGAGTGGTGTTCCCGAACATCTTCCTGGGGGTAGAGACACGACGTCAACCACTTCTACAAGAAACGAGCACTGGCCGGGACATCAGGGAAAAAAGGAAGAGCAAAGGCGACGAAAAGGGGTGGGGATCAACCAAGAAATGCCGGCACCGGCCACTGGCGCGCGGGACCCGGAGTCTCAACCTGGTCGAGAAAAATCGAGACTTTAACTGCTTCTTCGTTGAAAGGGGGTCAGCTCGTGAAAGAGAGGTTCGGGGGGAAAAGCGGCTGCGGAAGAGGCCAAGGTTCTGGGGATCAAGGACTGCGGCTTGGTCTCTGGGAGGTGCAAAGGGGCAGCAGGTTCATGAAAGGGGACAAGAAATTGCAATAGCTAGCAAAAAAGGGGCAGCTTATGGAGATAGAGAAGGAAGACGAACAATGGAGGAAATAAAAAGGAGTCAGCCAGGGCCCCTTTAGACGAGTTGTCAAAGAAATTACCTGGCAACAGAAGCAGTCCGAAAGTTACATTTGACCGTAACGCTAAACTTCAGTGGAGACAAGAAGGGGGGTACCTCTTGAAAGCACCTATTTCGACTCAAGGAGCAAAGGGATTTGAAGAGCGGGAAACCAGAGGGGACAACGAGCAGGTCAATGATGAGGAAAGAATCGGCTGCGCTTCTTAAACGGCAGGCGCCAGACCAGGGTCCTGCGGGCCAGGTCGTGCCTACCGACCCGAGGGGGCGCGGTTTACCAGGCGAGCCCGGCTAAAGAAGTCCAGGCTCTCCAGGGAAAGTGTGAGCAAAAAAAAAAGACGGTACCAAAACGAAACGAGGTCTACAAGAAAGGAGATACACAACGGGGGAGTCGGAAACGGAAGGCGCGTGGGGACCGTTCACGAAGGGGGGAAGAAAAAAAGAAGCAAGGCGAAGTGACAGCATCTGGAGACCACTTCCCTAGTATTGCAAAAACTCAACCAGGACGTTTGGCACATAACCATGTACAAAGGTGGAAAAAAGCATGTCGGCCGCGGGAAAAACAGGGGTGGGCATCTACCAGACAACAGGGAGGGCCATGACTGGTGTACATCCTCCAGAAGGAAGAGGGGGGAAAAAAAAAACGACAAAGGGGGGCAGGAGAGGAGGGTAACAAAAAGATGTTATCCTCAAACGGAGAAGAAGATTCCTGAAGGAGGTCGAGAAAAAACAGAAGAAAACTAAGACACTGGATGGCAAGGTTGAAGCCGACTTAGTCCGTAAAAGTGAAGGGAATATCGCAAGGGAAAGGGCTAGCTTGCATAAAAAAAAAAATTAAACAAGGGGGATTTTCGGTACGAATTCAACAAAAAAGCGCAATGTTTTAGAGAACGCTACTTCGATCGCCAACGCTTGGGAGCAACCATCAGGGAAAAGTAAAAGACACACGTCCGGGGGAATACAAAACCAGGGGAAAGCCCTGGGGAGTCGTAGAAAGACTCAAAGCTGAAGATCGAAGGGCACGGCTTTCGCAAAAAGGGGCAACTCAATCCAGTTTAGATGACCGGAAAATAAACACGCAAAAAAGAAACTCCGTCATGGCGTAAAAAGGCCGGGACACTAGGAAAAGTACACCTCTAGAGGGAACCAGTCATTCAGCGGCACAGTCAGGAAAGCAAGCTCCTGGTCTTCTGATGGGATGGAAGAAAACCTTCAGCAGGGGGGGCAAGATATATGGAAGAATATGGGTCACAACCAACTTGAGGAAAAACAATTAGAGGGAAAAAGCCGTAAGACCCATTAGGGAGAAATAGCCAAGCACGTCCCTGGGAACTGAAGGACACAAGGCGCTAAATGTCTAAGGGACAAAACGAAAGCAGAGGGCTCGACAACAGCAGGAAGTAAAGAAGGGCGATGCCGAGAGAATACTTACTCAAACAGCGGGTATGGAACGAGGGAGACTCGTTGGCGGGGAAAGATGTATATCCGATGTACGGCCCGACGGAGAACGGGGTATATCAAGACGTCCATGGAGCTGGTCACCCCGCAACACAATACTACTATAGAACTGGAACCGAGAAAACCGAAAGGGGTGGGAATTCTATTACATCGGGGTCAAAACTGAAGGGAGCAGATTCTTCCCTACTTGATCACCGGAAAGCTGGGAAGAGAACTTAAAGGGGAGAAAAACAAAAAAAACCGCAAGAGCTTCTCGAGCCGGGAGGAAAAACCCATGTTCAACGAAGAAGCGCTACGAATTAGCGAATGGGAAGCCTGAAGGAGGGAACAAACTTTGTTCGAAAAAGAAGGCCCGCTTACCGCACTCGAACATCAACCAGACATTCTGGGTCAGGAAGACGTATCAGTAGGGGTCGCAATCAGAAGGCGGAGAGAGAAAGCGCCAAGGTGGAAACTGGGGCTGCAAGAACTTGTAAAGGTTCTAACCCTCAACCACGGGAAGGGACTGGAAGGGCAGAAGGAGGGACGCGTGAGGGGGGGAAAAAGGGGCTGTAAAAAGAAAAAACATGGAAAGGGGGCAAGGATACAAAGAAGACCAAATCTCAAGTCCGTCTCTACACGAAAGTGAGAAGGAGTCCGCTGGAACACTGGACCAGCGGGGCAGAGGGAAAATTGGATAAGGAATTCCCCAGAGCGTTGCATGCAGGACGGCAACTGGTTCCTGAAAGGGGGAGCGGTTGGCCCGAACGCGAATGAGAACTGGTCAAGACCTTTAACACTCCCGCAAAAAAAGGCCGTTACTACAAAAGGAAAAGAATAAGCTAAAACGAAAAGTGGAACGGCAACCTTGGGAGGACGATTGCGTGGGGGCGATCACAAAGGAGACTATTCAGGGGACAGGGGTGAAAGTGGTCCGTGACTTAATGAAAAGGGGGGGAACGGTACACCTTACACCGGAAAAAGGGAAGAAGATCTCAAAACTGAGAGGGGAAAAGAGAAGGAGTCGCCTCGTTGATTCAGGGTGTTCAGGGGTGGCATTGATCAAGGAAAAGGTAAAGGACCAATGACGAGTCTATGAAAAAGAAAAAAAAATTACCAAAAGGCAGAAACCAGGGTGGGAAACTGCCGCACAGGACGCTTGAGCTTATCTTAAACTAGAGGAGGGGAACGGGTCCTTGCGGGCGTGTTCCAGGGAAGGAAAAAGCTGCTCTTCTGAGGGGAAACGGAGACGGCAAAGGTGAAGGAGAATCCAAAATCAGCGTTGTCCTACGGAGTTTTAAAAATCGCGCGGACCGGGAGGGCCGGGTACCGGCTAATCGGAACGGGTAGTCGCTTAAGGAAGCGTTGAACGTCGAGAGGGAACCAGGGTGAACACAAGAGCAAATCTTGACCGTTGGACACTCCTGTCAGAACGTCCCCAAGCCAGGAACCGGGGAAAGGCAGCAATAAAATGGGGAGGGTAACAACGGGGCAGAAACGGAAACCAGGCGGGTGGGGTCCGAAAAGAAACGTACGAGCGGGGTCCCTACATGAATTACGGCGAGAGGAAATCGAAAAAGGTACGAGGGAGAAAAGTGAATGGCTTCCTTAGCGTAATTTGGGGGGTCACGCAGGACTTTCCTTGACAAAAACAAAGAAGTCGTGATCAAAAGCTAGATCAGAAGAAACTGGGTGGACAGAGTATCAAGTAAAGCATCGGATCGGAAAAGTCCTCCAACACAGGGGGTCGGGGGAAACAGCTTGCCGGTGATAACGTATGGCAGAACAACTTGAAAGACATGGGTAAGATTCCTCGCCTTAAACTCCGGTGCGGGAAAACCAGAGGACATCAGGTGCCGGAGGACAATGGAGGGAGGTTTGAGGGACTCCCATGGGCAGGCGAATACGCAAACCGTTGAATACGACGCACAAAAAAAAAATAAGTATATCCTTCGCGGTGGTGAAAAGGACGAGGCTAAAGAGTTACATCAAACGCGCTGCAGGGGGTTCTCAGTAACATCGCAGGAGTATAAGGCGGGTGCGAGCAAGACGAAGCAGGGGGGGGGGAAAAAAGGTAAAACACAGAAAAGGCAGGTGGAGAAAGTGGGCCCAGGGACTGGATGGAAACGCAATCAGCGAGTACTACATGTCGGAGGGTGGGGTTGAACGGGCGCATTGTGCTGGTGGGCGAAGTGGGGTGAAACAAGGAAAAAGGCCGATCTTCTAGGGAAAAGTAAAAGGACGCGGGGAAGTACAGCAAAAGAACACATGCTAAGGTAACTGCAAGAAGGGGGGGATGTCCCTCAAGAATGCTATGCGAAAAAAGAATAAAGAGGAGGTACGGAAAAAAATGCAGACCAAGGTTCAGTTTGCTCATCATGGAGAGGGGAGGGGACCTTGGGCACGGTGAAACTGAATTCACAACGAGATCGAAAAAGTTTAAGAAAGCGTCTCCAAGCCTGAAACAGGAAGGGGATATATTGGCCGGGAAGGGAGAAAAAAGATCCCGTCGAATTCACGAAAAAAAGGGTTTGGTACTGTCTGTGACATGCAACGGCTTGGCGTTCGGGGGGTGCTTGCAATTCGGATCGTTTGCGCAACCCAAATAGCTGATCTGAGAGTCGCGGCAGAAATCAAGGGGGAAAGGACTTTGAAAGGAGTAAAAGAATGGGAGGGAAGGGAATTGAGCGTGATACTTCCATTTGCCAACCGGATTCCCCAGTTCGGGTTGCCGGTCAACTCGGGAAAAGTGAATCAAGAGGGGTCGGCGGCAAAGCAACGGTCCAGTGATCGTCTGCGGGAAAAAGAGTTTTGGCCTCGCCAAGCTTCAGGTAATAGGCTCCGCCGGAGTAGAAGGAACTGGTAAGCAACAGACGGAAAAAAGGGTAACAAGTAGAAGTATTCAGCAGGGAAGGCTGGAAACCAGAGAAAAAAATGGCAAAAATAACAGAGTAGGGTATTAAGTTGTGGGTCGGACCAATCGTTCTAAGGCAACAGGGCTTGGGAAGTTGAAGTCGGATGTTGCAACAGCGTCGTAGGGACAGAGTAAATCATCCGGGAAGGAAACAGACTAGGGGGGCCAATACGTCCTGGGAGAGTAGGGTAGCAAGGCAGGGGGGAAAAAGGGCAGGGGGAACTGCCAGCCGCCCGACATTGCGATCCGAGAAAAAATAGCCGGATTGTGCAACACATGCGTCGTGCCGGGACCAGAGGACGGTTGTGGGGGAGAAGCGACGTAATCCCAGGGCGAACAGCGAAAGGGGGCTCTCTGGCAGTGGACAAAAGGGGAAAAGCTGTCTCCTGGTAACGACAAAGTGGGAAAGAAGCGAAGAAAGCGGTGTTAGGAACAACCAACACTGCCGAGCAACAAAGAACAGACTTCCAATGTTCCAAGAACCGGGACACGAGGCTGGGAGAATTCACGAAAAAAACCAGTAAATCTGCTGAGAGGTGGACGCGTTGGTCCGCGAGCAGCAGAACGTGGGCGCTTAAAGCCTGGGAATGAAGAGGGACCCCTTTCGGCGCCAGGAGAACGGGAAAGCCTGTCTGCACTTGTCTGACGCTTCGGGAAATGTGGCACGGTCAGGAAGGGGGAAAGTGCCCTCGGTGCGGACCATGGCAGGAAAAATGGCGATACTAAACAATCAACCAACCGACACGGAGGAGTTGGGGGAAAGGGGGAATCGACCATACGCAGAAAAAAGGGGTCAAGGTATGTCGGGGGGCACAAAAACGGAAACTTTACAAGAACCTCCTTCCGACAAGTCGAAAATGAAGACGAGTCCTGGAGAAGGAAAGGGGGCCACAGGAAGGGAAATAAGATAGGTCTATAGCGCGAGGAAAGAAAGCAAGTTATGGAAGAGCGGACTCAAGCTTTGGTAAAAAAGAACGGTTGAAAAGCGTTTCATGACTCTACAAAAAGCGGCGCGCGTAGGGGCACCGTAAGCAAAGTGGAAAAATGTGAGACAAGGACATGTGTCGGGAAACGCTTCGTAGAGTTAAAAAAAAGGGAAACTGCTACAAGAAAGGACCCCGCCAGATCGCCCGTGGGAAAATGCGGTCGCGAGGGCCGAACAGGGCGAAAAAAGCTTGAGAGACCTGGGTAAAAAACGGCGCTTCGAAGAACCCTCTCTTCTGGGACAGGTCGGCAGAAAGGCGGGGGGAAGAGAAGCCAAGGCGCTGGAACAGGCGGCTAAACTCTCTTAAAGATGTCAAAGCTCCCGCAGGACGGGACACCTCACGTCAAGGCAGCCCCGTCTGAGAACGCAGTTGTGAACCATTAAGGTCTTCTACGACGCAGCTTAAAAAATGGGGGAATCCTCCAGGATGAGTAACGGGACGTGCCGCTCGGAGGGGGGAAATACAAGGGTCTACTCCGAAAACGCGTCTTGCAAAACTAGGAATAAGTAAGACCAACTGCTGACTCATCTCCTGACCTCGCGTGCAAAAGACGAGGCAGAGGAATGTGAATAAGGACGGGGGCTGCCGGTCTCAGACAACTGCAGATCAAGATCATGAGAAAAAGTGATTTTCAGGGGGAAAAAAAGACGCGGGAAGAGTGTAAATAGAGGGGGGGAAAGTGATTTATCCGCGAAAAAAAAGCTTGTGGGGGAAAAACCGAATCAGGGCAGAAGAAAGAGAAGCAAAGCGTACCAAAGGAGGAGCCGACCAAAAATATCAGGAAGGAAGTGAAGAAAGTCGGGAGGGGGGTGAAACCCGCAGGCCGATTTGTGGTCTCAAAACAGGGGTACCGCATCCAGTCCGGGGGGGAAATGGGCGGCACTAACCAGGTATTAAAAACCCGGCTGTACGCTACAAAGACAGGAGAAAGAGCCAGTCAGGAAGTGACACACGAGGGCAAATCAGGACTTCTTACAAAACGGAAGTAAACAGGTGGACACCACGTTGGCGGGGAGAGAAATTGGAAGACGACACTGTCCAGCACGTGGCTCAGAGAAAAAAAGAAAACATAGACAGTCTCCCAACCGC
>Ga0179593_1618675_pt1 | contig 11608 bp, 7 predicted proteins | sample CZODoug2_1_08_16_FD_185931 | JGI IMG/M metagenome (GOLD analysis project Ga0179593, IMG submission 185931) | Vadose zone soil fungal communities from Angelo Coast Range Reserve, California, USA - CZODoug2_1_08_16fungal (PacBio error correction) | ecosystem: Environmental > Terrestrial > Soil >...
CGGGACAACCAAGCAGCTTTTTAAAAGGGAAAGATGGAAAACCTTGCAAAGGGGAAGCCCGGGAAGGAAAGGGAGGAGTGGACACTCCGGTTAGTGCGTTAAGGTGGGGTGGGGGGCGCCACTTATCCGATGAAGGACTTAGGAAGCCACTAGTGAAAAAACCAACTGACCATGGCTCCGCCAACGCTTTACCTTTTTTAAAAAGCGCATCGTGCGCAGAGAGGAGGAACTCGCTGCAAGGGGGAAGTAATTCTTTATTCTTACTCAACCTACGTCTAAGACTCAGGAAGGCGAAATTGAAGCCGAATAGCCATGAGGCGGAAGAACGTGCGGGAAAACGAGAAAAGGTGGGAGACCAGTCAAACTTCCTACTTCGGGGCAAGACTGATAGTGTTCAAGAATTCAGGCAAAAAGGTCAAGGAAGACACGCAGAATACGTCGACAATTGTGACACAAAGGGAAAAGAAAGAGAAGAAAAAGGAAACTAGAAGGAAAAAAGTCCCGGTTTTCCAACACGGAGGAGAATAGGGAGACAGGGAAAACTCAGTGAATACTCTGTCTCGACCATAGGGAAAAAAGATCTAGACGGGGCAAAGGAGTTCCGAGCGGAAGGTTGGGAAAAAGAAGGGAGGAGAGGATTCTCTCAAACACGGAGACAAAAAAGATAATCTGTACATTACGTTAGAGCACCCTTACTTGAGCAACCGCTCCGAATCGATAAAAAATCGTAGGGGGATGTTCGAGAGAAAGGTGCTTCAAAAAGAAGGACGGCGACCCATCCACGTCATCAATGGCTCACAGAAAAGGGGTTGCGCCTGTGTGCAAGTTGTTCTTCATTGTCCGCGTGAAGGAAAAAGTGAGGAAGGAGGGCATAAGATTTGACAGAAGGGAAGGAGAATTGAGTGGACATGAACTCAGTAAAAAATAACAATTCTTAAGGGCAGTTTGGTCAGTATCTCGCTCCCGCTTGCCACTCAAAACGGCGAGTGAGAAGGACGCGAACGGGAAGGAAAAGAGGCAGCCAGGCCAAAAGCGTTCGTTTTGGAAGAAAAAGGGAAAGAGCCATCGTTGACTGGAAGAAAATTGGGAGGCGGGAAGCTTCTGCCTCTTCAAACTGGTTTACAGGTTGCCAAAAGGAGGAGATAGATCGAGAAACGAGAGAAAAACGCCTTGAAACAGAGATCGAGATACAGGGGAAGTCACCCGAAGCGTTTGTCAATAAGGAGGAGACTCCCTTAAGGGGAAAGTGGAAAAAAAATTTCAAAAAGCTGGAGTTGAGAGACAAAGGAAAAGAAAAAACCGATGACTGGAGTGTGTTGTAAGGAGGGACAGTGAAATTCAAGAACCATTCAGCAAGTCAGCTGCGGGTAGCAAGGGAGGTTATTTCTCCAAAGGGGTCTTCCGCAAGGGGCCTTTACAGAACATGCCTTCCTTATTTGAGCAGGGGAATGAAAGGAAGGGGGAAAAAAGGTTATTTCAAGCGCCAAAAAATGGAACCATGTATAACGCATCTGAAAAGGAGAAGAAAATAGGGAGATCCATCGGGATGGGGGAGAACGATTTTTGGTAGGGGGGGTAACCTACAGGGGGGACCGCAAGGGAGAATCCCTCTTCCAGAGAGAGGGAACACTCTACAAAAAAAACCGAAAGAAAAACCTCACCTCGTTCGAAGAAACCGAGAAAAAAGAGGGATGCGCCGCGGTACTGACAGGAAAAAGCAAATGCAAAAAAGGGACCGACTCAAAAAAAAGGAAAAAGGAAACGGATCTTTCATAACCTCCGCAAAGAAAAGAACGGAGGATAACGCATTGTCAGGGGGGAAAAACCATAAAAAATGAGAGGTGTGACATCGCCGCTAAAAAAAAAAATCACGGATTCGGAAAGGCCATCAGGCCTCAGACAATCGGCATTGGCGAAAAACAAAGGCAGAACGAAAAAGTAAAAGAAGGGGGGGAAAATGAGGGCCGCGTGATGTCAAGGGAGAAAGACAAAGCCTAGGGAGGGAGGAAGCAGCCTAAAAAGCGAGAGATACCACTATTGCAAAGAAATGCCCAGGGGGGGGAGGCCGAAAAAACAACCAGCACACGATTTGAAAGAAGAAGACAAGCGCGGTACCGATGGACTCTTGAAACAGCCCATGTCCGAATAAAAGAGGAATACGAACTCTATTTGGGGAAAAATGCCACGGAAAAATCAGCAAAGAAAAAACTAAAAAAAAAGACAAGGAGACGACTTAAACCCAAACCGACGCGGTGGTGGGATGGTCAGGGAAAGTATTTAGGAAAACGAGGACATGATAAAGGGTAACTCCCTGAAAAAACGGCTGAGCTGGTTGGCAAACCATTGAGGCGAAACCGGACACCGGGAAGGTACGAATAGAACGCTTGGTTGTCACTCTACAGAAAAACCAGCGTCACTACACCCGAAGAACAAGAAAGGAAGAAAGCTGACATAAGGATAAAGTGCGGAACGCTGGTCCAGCCACTGCGAAGGATCACTGGAAGCTCAGGAAGCAAAAGGCAACGAATGGGGAGGGACCAAGGAACATTCCGGCAAGAAAGCGAACGCAAGGAAGAACAAAAAAATCGTGCCTTAACAATCTCAACGAGGTCAAGACCCCTGCAGGGGGGGAGGAAAGACTTCCCTGAACTCCACTTAGAAGAAAACATCTTAAGCAAAGGTCAAAAGGGAAGCTGAGCGGTCGAAATTAACGGATCTTCTGAAATTCAGTCGGGGGAGGAAGAGGGCAGAGGAAACAAGTAACTGGGCCACCCAAAGCAAGCTCAACATCTCGACAGATTGGGATCGGCTGGAAGGCGGGACGGTCCGAGATCCTGCACACCAGGAGGGATGGGAAAGAAGCAAAAAGAAAACGATGGTGTGAGACCCGTTTAGGAAACGAGCGAAGAGGACCGAGTTAGGAAGTGTCCGTGATCATACCATCCTCTAGAGAAGGGAAGAGGATTATTATCACGTATGGACCCCGTTAGACTCAGCCAACCGGCCCATCCAAACGGACGCGTGTGCGACAAAGGTTAAGCAGTGCCTCTTTTATAATTCAAGGAAGGGGAGGACATTATTGCCAGTAATAAAAAAAAAGGCCGCGCGAAAAAAGAGCCGGAAAAGGTGCTTAGTCAAAGAAGCCAGAGTGTAGGTTCATAGGGGAGACGAACCAATTTAGGGAAAACAAAACTCTCACATATAAGATAGCAGAAGGATGCAGACTGCGATGTCTGGCAGAGTCCGTCATAAGATCTAGCGATCTAAAAGGATGGAGATTCTACACACAGGTGCGGGATAAAAGGAGGTCAATTCCGAAACCGGTTTTGATGGGCGGAGCATACCAGGAGATCGCTGAAAAAGAATAGGGGAGGAGAGATCCGGGTCAAAAGAAAAGTCAAAAATCGTGTTTATTTCCCATAGAGGCCGACCTGAACATTGTCGACAACAGGATGGGGGGCCTCCCCGACGCTTGGACGGTATCCGCCGGCGAAAACCGCTCTCAGAAGGAGGAGAAAGATAGAGTATCCGGCGGATTTTCCATTCAACGGGGAAAAGAAAGAAGTTGGGGGGGAATGTTCATGGGCCAAGCTATGGGCCACAACGAGTCTGGAAGAAGAGGAGGGAAGGGGGCTGAACCGGGGCTTCGAAAAGCAAAAAGGGACAAGGTTGTTGGTTGGTTGGGGGGGTGTGGGGGGTGCTTCAAAAGGGGGGGATTGGAAACCGGATTGATAACGCCCCGTTTGGAAAGAAACATTCCGAAAAAAATAAACACCGGGAGGGCTTCGGGGGGGTTTTGGTGCCTGTCTTGTGATTCCTACAAGGGGGGGACCCCCTTGAAAAAGACGAGTCAATATTTCTCGATTCAGCGTGCGCACGGGGAAAGAGCGGGCAGGGAAAGGAAAAAAAAGCAGGGCCTACACTCTGGGGGAGCGTGTATCCGCCCCAGGAAGTCGCACTTAAGTGAATCGTGTCTTAACAGAAGCTGCCTGTGGGGCAGAATTAAAAGGAGGGAATCAGAGTTGAAGCACCCCGAACTGAACGGGAGGGCTAGACCGGAAGGTCAGCGAGCTGGTTGCCCTTTGTCCCGGGGCGCGACCGAAAAAGAGAGCTGGAGAGCGGAGGGTCAGGGTGCTCACAGAAAATGCTTTTGCAAGTCACCGGACCTCGAGGTTCGCCGTGCAAAAAGCCTTGCGAGGGGAATAATGGTCGTCCAAGCAGCCTGGTTGTGGGGGGCCGGGTACTCAAAGAAGGAAAAAGACGTGGGGGGCGCAAAGGAACAGGGGAGACGCTAGCTGTTGAGCCTGGCGGGGCATGCATTCCCTGAAACGGAAGGGAGGCCTGACGTGCGCTACCAAAAACTCTACCGATCCTTTAAAACATGCCAAGGTGCGCTGACCGTTGAAAAACTGGGGCTTCTCCGGGGGAGCCGGAATTTGCGGAAGTTGGGGGCCCTTGGGTAAGGGGGGAAGAACAAAAACAGCTTTGAGTGAAGGCACGCTTGCGCTGATAAGTTCTCAGCGGCGCTTGGCTGTGCAAGGGACCCTTGAGCAAGTCGTTGTCGGGGAGGCTACTGGCGCATCGGGTCCGTCACGTGCACCTCGAAAAGGGAATCGTTTACAAACTGGGGGGAAGTTAAAATCATGCCCTTTGGGTCGGCGTTTGTTGCCGTTGGCTGGAGAGGGAAACCAAGGGGTCGCGTACCGAAAGAGCGCGTACCTTTTCCATATGGAGAAAAGCGAATCAGAAATGGTAGGGAGGGGGAAAACTTCAAAAAAATTTCCTCTCAAAGCATTTCGTCGCGAAGAAATGGCCGAGAAAGACTGGGGAGTCCAGGGGTGCAAGGAGGGCGCGCACTGGAGGGTGGTGGAGGGCTGCGAGGAGCAAGAGCAGGAGAAAAGTTCGGCAAAAAAACCTGTGTCGGAAGTCAGCAAAGGAAAAATCGAGGGAAAGCGAAAGGGTATTTAGGGATAAAAGGCCTCGAAGGAGGCTCGATAAAGGGATCGGGAGGCAATCGGATCGGAGAACGGGTCTGGCAGGCACACTACCGATCCTAGTGGAATCGATGGGGGGCAAATCAATGAAGGGCAGCCGCAACACCTTATCCCGGGAAAGGGTGTTTTCGCTGGGGGCGCCATGTTGGGAAAAAGGGGTGAAGACCTGGGCTGGACGCGGGTTTCCCTCAAAGATTGGGCGTCGGGGGAAGATACCAGGTGACTGTAAGAAAAAACCACATGCTTCTTTCTCTTAAGGACCCTTGGACTGATGCGGTAAGAGGGGGGGGAGGCGGAGGATAAAAGAAAGGCAGGGAACATCTTAAGAGTGGTAGTGCATTACGGTGACCAGGGTTGCTGTGTGGGGGGAAGGGAGGCGGCAGGGGGAAAAAGAGAGGAAGGAGTGAAAAGTGGGCGGAAGAAAAAAGCGGTCGGGGTGAGTTTTGTGTCAATCTCAAGGCGGGCTAGATGGAGGGGAGGGGGAAGGGGTGGTGGGAGGTAACAGAAAACTGCTTCACGCCCATGGTTAAAAATGTAACCTCCAAAAAGGAAAACCGGGCATACTCCCGGTTGTTGATACATCCCGGGCTTCCAAGAGGATAAAGGTTCCCTCAATCAAAACAGATATCTGCTCTCACAAAAAGCACGACCATAAAGGCATTGGCTAATGACGAGTTCGAACTAAGAACACGTAATTCGAAATTTCCTCAAAAGACAGCCAGGGGGCATGCGTTTTAAAAGGGGAAGTCTAAACACAGACTACACACATAAATCGTCCCGTTCGCAGAAAAGAGCCCGTGTATTAAGCTTGGGGGAAATTTCCGCATGTAAAAAAACTGTCACGGGGACAGGTGGCGGTAGGAATAATAAGGTCTCGGGGGTGGGGCGCCACGTCTCTATTCTAGACGAAGGCGTCGGATGAAAACTCGGAGGAACGAAGACAGAGGGGAAGCAAAAAATTGGGGGAACATGCGCATCTTCTCATAAGATGCAAGTCGAGAATGGATCCAGGCAAAAATACTTCCGCCTGAATTTCTTCAGTCGTCTCATAGAAACCGACTACAGAGATCGGCTGAAGGCTGGAACTAGCTATATACGAAAGGGTCAAACTTTCCCTTACTACGCAGCTAGTCGTGAAGCGTAAAGACAGTCGTCAAGAGAAAAGTGACAAGGTTTCACCTACTTCAAAAAGTCAATACTCCGACGCCAAACACCGACCTAGGAACGGGAAAAAGGGTTTGAGGGGCGTTCATTCGGAAAGCCCTGATGGCCGAAAGTCAAGAAGCGTCAAAAAAGAAACGTTGAACACAGAGGATAAAGGAAAGGACGTCGAGGGAAAACGTATTTTTCTCTCCTTGAAGGAACCAGCGCCGGTAATGTCAAGCTGATCACTCAACAAAAACCCGGAAGAAGATAAAGTACCCCTTCTCTTTTTGCCCATTCCTGTGAAGAAGCCCAATCCGAGAGGTCATGAAGAGAGAAAGGAAAGGGGGGGGTGGCGAAGAAAGGATGTGCTTCACTAAGACTGCAAGGGTAAATCCCGGAGCGCCCTGAATGCCCCCGCCGAAAAGTGAGAGAGGGACCCTGTAAAGAAGTGTTCACGTGTGGAGGAGGGCTGCAGACCAATGTCAAAAAGGGTCGCTTTACAGCGGGGAAAAAAATCAAACCATTTACGTTCGCTCACGCGTACCCTAACGATAGGAGTGAGGGGGGAGTAAAAGAGCTCGGAAGGATTCTTTGAACGAACGTAGGCAGCAAGAAATATTCGGGAGAGGCGAAGCCTGCAGAATTCAAGGAAAAGTAGGGGGGAAGCCACCTCCAGCCAGGGGCAACGGCTCCAGCGTGTGGTAGACAGAGCGGGGAAACGATGACAACCTGGGTGTAAGGAAACGGAAGAGATTCTGCTGGAAGGTTGGTCTGTGCCACGAGTTGTCCAAAGGAGAAAGCATGAAGATACGTGGGCGAGAACCACGCAAGACAAAGGGGCGGGCTAGGAATCGATAGAGAAGAAAAGGACGGCCAGAGTTAAAAGGAGGTGTGAACATCTCTTGGGGAAATAAACGGGCGTCGGAAGAGAGGGTCTGAAAGGGGGGGGGAAAGTAAGGGAATGGCAACTTTCGAAGTCCCGAACCCCGGCAGAAGTAACCCTTGAAGAAGGAAGGGTCATTTGCAGGCAAGGAAGAAAAGTGCTTTGCTAGTCCGGGAACAAGGAAAAGGACCGGATGTGAATTGGTGAGAAGAAGTCGGGGAATGCTTGAGGGAAAACAGGATCAACTAGGGGGCCGCATTGATAAAGAGCTCCGGAAAATCGGGGAAAAAGGAAGGGGGGGGGAACAAGATCCATCGAGGGGATTGTTAACCTGACGGGGTTCAGAAGTGAGAGCCCACTAAAAGAGAATGCACGCCGCGAGGCCGCAGGCGATTTTGGCACACCTCATCAGCTAAGAAAGAAAAAAACATCGCAAAGGAATAGGGACGCCCAACTTAAAGGGGGACGGGGAAAGCAAACGACAGATAAACAAAAAGGAAGGAGAGACCGCAAAGCACAAAGGAGATAAACCGCGAAAAAAAGTCAGAAAAGTAAAGGGGTTACATCTACAAGAAGGCTCCGCTACAAACAAAAGATCCCTGGGGAGGGGGCTGGTGGAAAAGGCCAAAGACCGTTACACTCGGCATTGGAACAGTGGCGCATCCCAGAAAGGAAGGCCAGGGAACCAAACGTGATGTGAAATTTTTAACAAGATAACAACCGCGATTCGACTATGATCGTTAGAATCCCAGAAAAGAGGAGAAAGGGAAAATCAAGAGTGGAAAGCGAAAAGAAGAGAATGAACACCGGCTGAAGCCGCCAGCACACTATTGACAGCCGAAACCATTCGGAATAATGGGTAGAGGGAGAAGGGAGATTCTAACAGGCCGATTATGCCTCATATGAAAAAGAAACTACTTTCCAGATCCCAGGTGAAAAACCCCGGGAATCAAAGAACAGCTCACCCACTACGCCAAGAGTTGGTGGGGAGGACTTCGCACGTTAGTACCTCCTACTCTTCTGAGCCCTAAGAAGGGGAAGAAATTGTGGAAAAAATGGCCTCCCATACCTGAGCAGGTACATAGTCCGGGAAGAAAGGGGCTCAAGAAAGCCTTGGTGTCCTAGAACCCGCGAAAAAAAAAGCCTCAACTGGCATGATTTAAAAAAGGTCATATCAGAGAAAAACAAAACGGCGAGGAACCCGATCAAGGCGCCGAGCGCCAGGAGCCAACCGACGGAGTTTCTGCCAACCACGGCGAAAAGATTAAGGGCACACCAGCGACTGAAATCAAGCAGCGTTCCTTGCGCCTCAAACCTCTGTCCAAGTTGGTCTCTAAACGCCATACAGGAAAGGGAAACAATTCCTCATCTGAGAGCGTCGCCATCCAGGAAAGCACATCTGGAATAACAAAAAAAGGGGAGGAAAAAGGACTGTAACTGTATCTGCTTAAGTATCAAGTACGAAAAGGGAGCGTTGGAGGTAAATAGACACACATTCCCGACTGCATCTTCAAGCTAAATTCCGCCGGAGAGAGGAGAAAGACGCATCGGGCCTGAAAATGCGGCTTGGACCGAACAGAGCGGGGGCCCTCAAAGAAACTAGGGGTAGAGCCCCTTTTGGCAGGGTAAACCGTCTTAGGAAATTCCGACGGGGCGTGAAAGAAACCGTGACTCATCCAGCACAGTATACATAGGCCTTGTGTAACACCACGCATCACCAGAACTCAGAGCGCGGGAAAAAAATAAGACCCGTTGGGGGGAGTCAACTAGGGGGGGGGGGATACCATCACACGGGTCTAACCAGAAGAGTGACCAGGGAAGAAAATGGGAGTGCCGCACGTGCGTCACAGGCCTGGAAACAGAGAAACATTCAAGGTCCTATGTTAAGGGGGGGAAGGACCCCTAAGGGGCGCTCCATAATCCCGGAGGAAAGGGATGAAGAGGACTGATGGGGAAGTATCGGAGTCATAAAGCACCAAACAGGGGTAGTCGATCAGGAAGAAAAGAAAAATTGTCGGGAAAAAAATAATCCAGAAGAAAGGGCCGGGTCCCACTGTTAAAATACCAGAGAGGGGCCAAAATCCTCATCGCGAAACTCGAAACACGGGTGAGTCCAGAGCGGTGGGCCCGGAGGAAGGGGGGCAGGACCCTTAACATTTTTCAAAAAACGCACACCGGTTCGTGGGGGCAAAACCGAAGCTTACAGGGGAAATCCGCTCCCACCGGAAAGTCAGAAGAGATAAAGACCAGGGGGATGCCCGAGAGGAGGCTTAAGGGAAGAAAAGAGGAAGTCAAAGGCCCCTTATTGAAACCGTTTTTGCGTGAAAAGCGAGATGTCCAAAAAAGCCTGGACTAAAGGGGATCTAAACAGCTGATGAAATAGTCGAAATGAAGGGGGGTATGGCTGTACCACTGGAAAAAAGGCCGGAAGGGGAAGGGTGACAGGATGGAAACCGGGGGTTAGATGGATCAAGGGCTGGCCTAGACGCGAACCGGAAGGGTGGATGTGGTTTGTTCCGGAAGAGGAAGAGAAAAGGGAACATCGCTAAATCGCAGCATAGCCAAGGTGAGAGTCGAAGGGTCGTACTGGAATAAAAGGGAGGAAAACGAGGGACATGGCCTACACTCTGTGAGAGACCGCCCGTCAGAGGGTGGAGTACGGGGGAAAAACCAGGCTTGGGTCTTGAGGCCTACTGATGAGACCTGGTTCGAATTGCGCCGTGATGGGCCAAAGGGGCCACGTCCATGAAAAGGGGGAGGCTAAGAGGACCTCGATAGTGCTCAACCTTCTGAGTTGAGAGTAGAGAAATCGTGACTACAAGATCGGAGAGATAAAAAGGGGGGGATGGGGAGGGTGAAAAAAAGACATTCTTGTGAACGCCGGAGCGAAAAGTCTGGTACACGTGTTCACAACGGACTCAATCGTACGACAGGGGAGGGGAACGGATCTTTGAGTCCAGCCGCATCCTTTGTGAACAGTACCATCAGTCCTGTCCCAAGCCTGTGCGAAAGTATCCTTCTAATTACGGATGTGGGTATTCTTTCATGATGGGTCTTGTTAATCAGAAGTAGCGATCAGGTTTCAAGGAGAGGAACAGGGACTCAGGAAGTCAAAGCTGAAACTAAGGGTGAAAAATCAGAATTTCGAGTTTGGGGGGGGGGCCGCTGAGGAAAAGGGTAAAATTGTCTGAGAGTGTTCCCATCAAGAAAATAGGGGAGGGGAAAAAACACTTGAGGGTTATTGGCGTAGATTTCATGAGCCTGGTGTCTGCGTAGGGACGGAAATATTGACGGCCCGGGGTGTGGGGCAATGTCGGGTTGGGTCAAATGGGACAGGGAACTTCTTCCTGTCCTCTTCAAGAATAATGGCATCTCATAACCGACTGGTGAAACATCTCCCGTTCTGGGGGGGGGGGAAGTCTACTGGTGCGCTCAAACGTGAGCCAAGATTCGGCCACCGGTGTCGCGACGAATCAGGAAAATGTTAACGCAGAGAAGACGATTGGTGTCCGGGCGTCCGAAACAGCATTGATCGCAGCATCATACGACCGAAAAGATTTCTTCAAAAAAAGCATCTACCGGGGGGGGGTTCGATGACGGAGGACGGGCTTTTTGTGGCGTCAAAAAAACACGGGGAGCGAAAAACACTTAACGGAAAAAGAGAGGAGTACGCTGGAGGAGGGGGGAAATGTTCGAAGTCAGCGGGTCCTAAAAAGCTATCGGATCCCGCATGAGGGGATTCTGGAGGTTCGCCGTCGAACGGGTGCAGGCATTCCTGGAAAGGATGGCAATCGGAAGTCGGGAGTTTGATAATGGCTGTCTGCGCAACTGGCGATCAGAAGGGTGAGGGGTGGGAGGAACTCACGCCAATACTGGCGAACCATGAGCCCGGATGTGCTGTGTCGCGGGAGGACCTGTTTCTATGGAGTCCTATGGAAAAGGGTGGGGAAAGAATCAGCCCGTGGGTTGTTGTCGCGGAATTAGGGTCACTGCCGCAGACATACTGCATGGCACGCTGACCCGGGGAGAGAGTAGGAAGGGTTGGGATTTCGATATGAAAGATTCCGGCAAGGAAAAAAAGGGGGGCGGGTAAAGAGGGACGTACGAGGGGTGGGACCGACATTGAATGGAGTCATTAAAGGACGAAGGAATTACTGACGGGCAGATCTTAATCGGGGGAGGTGTGAAATAGGAAGGCGCGTCGCATAGAAAAGGGAAGGGGGGGAGTGGCTTAAAGGGGAGAACTGTGAGGGGAAACCCCAGTAGAACCCTCAGCTTAAAGAAGAATGAAATAATGGAGGAAACCATAATGTTGCTCCAGCCCGAAAGGATCAAGGAGCAAAGCAGGCAGGATCCCTGCTGAACTCACAGAAAAAAAAACTGATAACAGCACGACAAAGAAAAAGTAGGTCTCAACTGTATCAGGGAGAACGGAGGAAACTCAAGCAAGAGAGGGGAAAATGCTCCCGCCAGTTCCTTGACCCTGCAGGGGTGGATCTATAAAAAAGAAACCACCCCCTAAATACATCGGGCCTCGGGTCTGCGGAAAACAGGGGGGAGATCACCCATCGGAGAGTTTTACATT
>Ga0179593_1736575_pt1 | contig 11608 bp, 15 predicted proteins | sample CZODoug2_1_08_16_FD_185931 | JGI IMG/M metagenome (GOLD analysis project Ga0179593, IMG submission 185931) | Vadose zone soil fungal communities from Angelo Coast Range Reserve, California, USA - CZODoug2_1_08_16fungal (PacBio error correction) | ecosystem: Environmental > Terrestrial > Soil >...
GAGTCTTTCTCTATGGGAGAGGCCATTCACGAGCGGAAATCCAGTGGGAGAAAAAGAGTATATTGCAGCCATGAAGCTTCAGGGCCTCCCCACGTCAGGAAGAAGGGGGCGAAAGGGGAGTTAAAATACTGGAAATCGAAGGAGTTTTCGGAAACGACGTTGAAGCACATAGGGGCTCTCGCAAATCCACGGGGAAAGGAGACCCCTCCGTATCATCCTTCGAAGCAAAAGGGAAGAAAGGGGCTAGGGGGAAAAGACGTATTCAAGGGGAAAGCCAGCTACTCAGAGATAGCCGAGTAAAGATTTAAACGACTTGTGCAGGAGAGCGATTGAGCTTCTGTCAAAAGGCGGTGTCCGCGGCAATCGCATATTGGAAGGAGAGAAAATCGACACAACAAAAGGGACTCCGGGGTGGAAAGGGAAGAAAAAAATTTTCCGGGAGGTTTGTGACCCCTTGGGAGAAAGGCCTATCTTTGCTGCTGCAGTTGCGATTCTTAGTTGCGCAAAAAGGGGCGATGCAGCCGAGGGGGGTTGGAAAAAATTTTGAATCTCTGAATAGCCGAGGTTTGGTAATCATTGTGGCACGATTTTCAGGTAAAATCTGTCTTGAAAAAGAGAAGCTTGACAAGCCCCACCAAGAGACGTGAGTGGGGCAAAAATTGGCAGAAAAAAAGTGCAGAGTGGGAAGAAAAAAAAACGAAATGTCTTTCACGTTTATGGAGGGATCACTTGCGCGAATGAGTTTCTTCTGGGTGTTGGCCTCCAACTGCCGTCATCAGAAAAAAAAAAAGGGACGGAAAAAAAGGGAATGGGTTCTCTGGGAGGGACGAGCAGAAAGCGGGTCGGGGGACGCGTGACAGAGAACACAGGAAGGGGGGAGCGCCTCGGCGGGGGGGTTTTGCGCGTTGCTGAAGACGCTTCGGACGAGGCTTGTCCGTGGCGCCAAGAGGGAAGGAACCGTTTTTAAAGGAAAGGAGGACCAAGGGAGGCAATGGGGGGGGAAACGGTGGCAAAAAGAGGGGCTACGCGCACTACACCTTCTTGAAGAGGAAAAAGGTTGCAGGTTCAGCAGGACCTGAAGCGCGTCGATCGAGGGGGACTCCGGAGGGGGGGGGGGGGGGGGGGGACTAAACCTCTCCTAGCTTAGCATAATGGCCTGGCCGGTTGAAAAGGGGGGATTGTACGAGTCGGGGGGGCCGAAAGAAAAAGCCTGAATGTCGAAGGGTGACGAAGGGAGGCGCCCATGGCCGCCGAATGACAAAGCCTTTTAAGAGCGCGACGCAAAAAAAAAGACTTGATGGGGGGGGAAAGCGAGCAACAGAAAATCGCTGCTCGTGGAGTGTAGGGCATCCTGCAGAGGCGCGCCATCGTGAAGAGGGGTGGGTTTCGGAGCCGAGTAGGGCGCTCATTGCCAAGGGGCATAGCGAGCTCGAAGAGGGGAGAGTGGTGTTCCGAGTGGAAATCGCGACAACCAAAAGGAGGAAAGGAAGGTATCATCTGAACAAAAGGGACGCGCCTTCTCGGAACGAGGCGAAGGGGGGAGGAGCGCCATTAATACAGACCCGTCATGAAAAAAAAAAAAGGGAAAATTTCCTCTGCAGGTGGAGGAAAAGCGCTCAGACAGATGCCGTGGCTTCTCTATTCGGCAGCTCAGAAACCGCATCTTTTCCTTGGAGGGGGGGAGATACGACCATATCTAAAGGGGGGTATTATAGGAAAGGAGGAAAAAAAAAACCCCCCAGCCCAAGGGAGAGCGAAGTACATTGGGTTCTTGGAGCGTCGAATCGTACCATCCAGGCGAAAAAACAGAGTGAACAAGCTCGGAGATTGGGGTTAACAGAAAAAAACAAACATTGGACCACCGAGGGACAAGAACCGCTTCGACGCGCTTTAAGAAAAGAAACCCAAGTGAAAAAGGGGGGCAAAAACTTAGCCCCAGCGCGGAAACCTCAACACCTCTAAAAAGAAAAAACATAAGGCAACAAGGGGAGACATGCTGAGAACCGTTCCTTCCTCGAACCTCTAATGAAAGAAGGAGGGGTCTGCAGGCAACCTCCACAAGGCAGTACCCCAGGAAAGCTCTCGACACTTATTAAGTCCGCGTGGCCATAGTGAAGGGCATGGGCACGCGGAGAGCACGGGCGAGGAAAGAGAACCCAATGACTAACGCAGAGGAGTCGCCAATTCTATCATACTGAACTCCAGGATGAGTCCAACACCAAGAAAAAGAGCACTTTATGGGGAGGAAAAGGGGGAATTCGACCTGCAAGATCAGACGCAGCCATTGATCTTCTTCCGGCCACTCAAGCACCTTTTTGGCGGGAGTGGAGGGAAGCTTTAACAGTCTTTGGAAAAAAGATTCGTCCATTACCGAAGGAAAAAAAGAGCTCTGCAAAGGACAAAACAAGCGGACTGATTTGCAATCGCAGGGTCCGGCGCGTTGACAAAAAAACGACCAGCACCGCCCAGGACCGCAAAGTTCGGCGCAGGAAATCGAAACCTACCGGCAGAAAAAAAAAGAAAACGCAACTCGATGGACGATTGCCATTCAGCTATCCCCTCTGAACGGTGCAGGTCTCGGACACCTCATCCTAGGTGAGGGGAAAAAGGAAAGCGTCCAGAACGATGCCGTCTGGTGACTCCCGGATAACTGAGTATCGCTTGGAAAAAAAAAAATTGCCTCCGAAGCTGGCTGAAAAAAAAAACGCGCACACGGGCGGCAAGGAGGAAACAGAGGGGACAGTGGAGTGGCGGGAAAAGGCAGGGAACGTCGTTTCCGAAAAAAACAACTAATGTCCAGGAAGGTGACAAAAAAAAACGGGTTCCTGAAAGTGCGGCCTGGGAAAAAGTGCTATGGCTGCCATAGAAAGAAAAAGCGGAGAACGGGGACCGGGGACGCCGGGAACTCGCGCATTTTCAGAGCGCGTGGGCGGGGGAGGGGAGCCAGCCTCCAGCCCTTTGGTACAAAAAAAATTGAGTCTACGCGGTTCATTCGTGGAAAAAGACCAGAACGAAAAAGGACTGTGTGCGTGTTCTGGGCATAGCCGTATAACTCGTCCGAGAAGCGCGTCTACGTGAAAACACGCGAAAGAATCGAGGCCATAAAAAGTTGGGAAAAAAAGGCATCGAACAAAAAAGTTCTCTCCGAGGGAGAATCTACAGCAAAATAACAAGTCGTCAACTCGACTTAGTGAATCGCGAGAAGATCCTCAAGAATGAAAAAAAAAATAAGCAAAGGAAACGCGTGCGGGGCATCCGTGCTCAGCCCCGGCAGGACAGTGATCGTACCACCGACCGAACATCTGAAAGCACAAGCGTTGAAACCGACGAAAGTTTGTCCGTAAACGTCGATCTCCAAACCGAAAAATTGGTACGTACAGTTCGGACAGAAAGGAAAAGGCCCGATGACGTGCGAACAAATCCTGAGGAATCGCAATATTCTGCAGCTCTCCGGAATATCGTCAACAACCACCACAAAGGAAACCCTGAGGAAGCGACGGAAAAAGCGAACACAGGATTTGTCTCAGAACGTCAATCCGAGCGGGGGCACTGTACGAAAAATGCTCGGGGATGCATCGACGACGGGGGGTTGTCTCTATCGAAAAATCACAGCAAGATGACATAAACGTTGGACGAAAAGAACGCCGAATGCTCTTCATAGTCGGTGGGGACGTCTGGGGGAGCCGGGACGGAAAAAAGCACGCCGAGGTTGGGGGGGGGGGAGAATTATTCTGGGGAGTCCTTTCGAGAAAAAGGCAGGGGATCTCTGCCGCTTTCAGGCGTTTCGAGGAACTGAAGGGATGTAATGACGAAAAAATCGGAGAAACGGAAAAGAGGTTTCGATGCCTCGGATGTAAAAACGTGTTCGTATGCGGGGCATTAGCGGGGGGAGGGGGAAAAAGCGCTGTTTCTCACGTAAAGGTGGATCGTGGTTCGCGGAGGAAAAAAAAGAACCACGACAGAAGCAGTTTGCCAGTAGGGCTGAAGAAGGGAACGGCCGTCCAATTAAAATTCGAGAGAGGTCCGGACGAGAGGGGGGGGATCCCCAAAAAAAAGCATCAAACCGAAGAGAAATTCTGCGCGATGGGAGCGTCTCATTCACGATTCCAGACCAAGAAGGACCCTAGGTGTATAGTATATGGGGGAACAGGCAGGGAAAGTACATAGTAAGTTGGGGGGGGGGAATCTAGGTGAGGGGGGGAAACTACGTTCCCTGAAGAAGGGGGGGGGCTCTCGCCACAAGGGGTTGACGAGACTCCCTTCAAGCCAAGAAGTGAAGCGAGGCAGGGGGGAAAAAAAAATGCTCTCTCAAGAGCCGGAGTCACCAGACGTGATGGTGACGTTGACTCGAAGAGTCGTGTGTGAAGAGAGGGGAGGGGAATGCAGAGAGCATCAAAGTGGATGAGGGGAATTGCATCGTAACAGCAAGAAGGACCCGTTTGGGAGGAGGGAGGCAGAGGGGGGGAGGGTTTTCTAACTCGAAAGAAGGCTCAAAGGGACTATGAGGGGAAACGCCAAAAGGGGCGATTTCAATCAGCTATTAGGGGGGGGGCCACTTTCACGGAAGACTGGAAGAGCCTTCGTTTGTGGGAAAGGGGGGACCTATCAGGGGCTGTCGTTAAGAAAAAAGCCCCACTCAGCCAAAGGAGGCTTGAGGGGAACCCTGAATACTATCAAGGGATGGTCCAGATCTTGAGGGGAAGATCACCTATTTCCAGGGAGGGGGGAGGGTCAGAATGCGAGGGAAAAAAAAAAAAAAAGGAGGGGGTTGCCATCAAAAAGGGATCCATCAGCCTGCCTCAAAAAGACCTGAGCGTATCAATGGAGTGTCCTCTCACTTGAGAGAGGAGGAGGACCTCGTTAAAGAAAAACAACTATGGCTCACGAAAGAGTTCTCGAGATCCTAGGTAAGGTGCACTGGGGGTGCGATTTGAAAAGACGCGTCTTTCATAGGGGAGGGAGGCGGAGGGGTATCGAGAAGAAAGTTTTGCACATGCATATTTCGGGCAGGTACCGTGTGAGCGAAAAAAAAAAAAAAGGGGGAAGTTTATCCTGAACTGGAAGGGGTGGGCTTTTCAAGCCGAGCGCAGGGCGGGGGTTGCCTCAGGGGGTGGTGAGGGGGAAAAAAAACCGAGCTTTTCACTCAACCGTCGGTCTGAAAAAAGGGGGGGGAAAAGATACAATGGTTGGGCAGGAAAGAACATCTTCGACTCGAAGGGATGTCTGCGGAAAAGGAGGTGCTCCCCATAAGGGAACGAAGACAAATCCTTTCGATGAAGAATAGGGACGCAGGACCGAGAAAGAGCCGGCTTTCTGGGAGTAGAGGAGTCAGAAAAAGGCGCGGGGGAGACTCATCCTGCAAGGAGTTAGCTTCTCGAAAAAGAGGGGCCCACGGGGGTGGTTTCTGGAAAAGGGGCCGACTGGGGGGGGGGGCTCAAGACCTCGCGAGAAAGCTCGTATAACGTGTTGATCCTATACTATCTGAGAGGAAGTCATGAAAAGGAGAGAGAGAAGCTTAACAAGAGGGATAAGCTCCTCTCTCAGAATAAAGGACTGGGCAGGACCATTAAGAAGAGGAAAAGGCATGAAAAAGAAGATTGGGAAGAAAAAGAAGCCTAAGGAAGGTATGCTTCTCCAGCCCAACTGAAGGGAGGCTGCTCTATAAAGAACCCATCAACGGAAGAGGTTCCTGGCGTCGTAGAGACAATAGAAAGGGAGGGGGGGGAGGGCTTCCTTGGCGCACTCAAGTCGTCACATCGGAAGGAAGGGGAAGAGTATGGGGGAAGAGAGGGTTTTCAGGACCCACAACTTCTTAGAATCCAGGCCGGAAAGCAATCTCAAAAAAAGGGGGAAGGGAACCTCACCAAAAGAAAAAAAAAGGGACAACCCTTATTCAAAAAAAAAGATCCGCTAGATCGGCTTAAACTCCAGAAAAGAATCAGGGGGATCGTAGAAAAAAAGAACCGTCCACCACCGAGAAAATGAAAGAATCTTCCTGCAACACTTGGAAAGAAGAGTTCTCTATAAAACGGTTCCTGAAAAACAAGCCTCGATGAAAGAAGGGAGGGGGAAGTCATCAAAATAAACCCGACAAGGGAAGACGTCCTCGTGGAAAGGGGTTGAAGTCAGCTGAAAAGGGCAAGAAAAAGGCGTCGAGCAGGGGAGCAACCCGAGAAAAGATAGCGCACAAGGCGAGAGGAAAAAGGGGGGAGAGGGTGGGGAAAAAAAAGCGCGAAAGGGTGAGAAATTTAAGACTCGTGATTAGAAACTCCTGCATCTCAGATCGGCCCAAAGGGAGTTACGGGTGCCGCCAAGAGGCCAGAAAGGGCTGGTCATCTTGACCTGAAGGAAAAAAGATTATTACCATTACGAGAGAAAAACCCGAAAGGGGGAGAGAGAAAAAGACCAAAAATTGGAAGGGAAACCCGCTGACATCTCGTGGCAATATAACTTCTATGGGGGGGGAAAACTCCAAAGCATCGTCCAAAAGAAAATTACTGAACTATTTCGAAAAAGAACGCCAAATCGAAGAACGGAGGCTCAACTTCTTCCCGTAGGGGGAAGGTGAGGAGGGAACAAAAAACTATCCCCTATGATGCGATTTGCTGGGCTAGAATCTCAAAGGGAGGGGCGGCGTCATAACTAAAAAGGGGGTGTCCCTTCAAAAGAAGAATCTGAAATAGCTTGAAGGAATACGAAGCTGGCGGGGGAGAAGGTGGGGAGCAAGTGGAGCCGAAAGTCGGAAGGGAGAAGAGAAAGGGGATTTGTCCTGAGAGCCCTGAGGGGGAAGGACTTCCTTTTAAGAAGGAAATAGAGGGAACAGGGGGAAAAGCAAAAAAGGCCGAAAGTGCGGCCTGGAAAAAGGCTATGGCTGAAAGAAGACTTTCACGGAAGTGGAAAAAATTAATTGACAAGGGAAAAAAAAAAAAGGGTCAATCGCGGTCCAAAGGAAGGACGCAAGCCCTCTTTTGTAAAGAATCGCGAAAAAGCGACGCTTGAAAAGGAGGGGCCGGCAGTGTCCTAGATCACTAACGACACGACGGGAAGGAAATGAGGGAATGTACGTGGAGGAGAACGATAACGCTTCAGGAAAGGGAACACGCGTATAAGGAAATTCGGGAAAAGAGACGCCTATTTGGGGGGGGGGGGGGGGGGGGGGAACAATTTTTTAAAAAAGGCATCGAACCAGCACGCGGCGAAAAAGAGACGAGAAGAGCTTCCAGAGAGGAAGTCGTTGAATCTGCAAAAAGAGGGGGAGAACAAGAAGTAGCCCTCTCCGACCGGAGGGGCAATTACCCGCGACGGAAGGAGCTTGGTGGAGAAAGGAGAACAGGCTCACATCGACGTGATCGATAAAAAGAAAAAAGGGAAAAGATCATAGAGGAGGGGGACACCACAGTGAGGAGGGGGTTTGCTGGTGACGGTTGAGAGGGAAAACAATCGGGAGAAAAAACTTCGAAAAAACAAGGATGGCTTTCCGGAAAAAGGACTCGAGACAATCCTGAAAGGGCGAAGAGGGGAAATCTCTCAAGGAAAACGAGAGAAAAAAGAGGGATAAAAAGGGAGAGGCTCAGAAGAAGGAGGAGAACCATCAGGATTTGTCTCTGAAAAGGACGGACGTCGCAAATAAGTTATCCACTGGGGAGGGTTTGAGATCGACGACGGTGAGGGGGGATCGATAAACACACTTCCGGAGGAAGAGTGAACGCCTGCCAATTGGAAAAAGAAAAAAAATCTTCATTCTCTTCATGGGGAGAATCCGTCGAGGGTAGAAGAGTAAAAAAAAACTCGCTTGAAAGGAGGGGGGAAGATTAAAAAAGGAGAGGCTAAGGGAGGGGAAGACCGCGTTTTTCAGAGGACACTAAACGTCCGAAAAGAAGACTCGGTTGGGATAAAGAGGAGGGGAACGTGATTGCCGGGTTAGGGAAGATGGAGGAAAGTAAACCTTGTGAGTAGAGGGAGGGCATCGATCGTATCGGGAAAAGAGGGGGGAAAGGAAAAGGTTAGACTAGAGGAAAGTATCGGTCGCTCTAGAAAACCCAGAAAGTCCGCCAAGGGGGGTGAAATTTCCGTTCGGAGATAAAGGCCGGCTCACCCAAAGGGAGAATCCAGCTTACGAAACGAGAGGGGGGACGGCTCCCCCGCAACCGGGGGGAAAGCGGCTCCTGAAAAGACCGAAGGAGGAAAATAAGGAGCGTCCCGGGGCCAGGGGTATCAAGAAGGGCCGATTGGCTCGTCTCGGAAAGAGGGGCATGTTCCAGACCGCAAGAAGAGGAACTTGCTTTGAAGGGGAAATAAAAGAGAACGAAGGGACAAACGCAGGTCTCTCGCCAATCCAACGATCATCCTTCACTAAGGAAAGAACTGAAACCAGAACTTGCCGGAAAAAGGGGGGAGACCCGCCAGCTGGAAAGGGGGGGGGAAGAAGAAAGACATATGATAAGAGTCACCAAACGGTAAAGACTAAGGCTTGGACTTGGGAGGTTGGGGAGGGAGGAACAATCGAAGAAAGAGGAATGGCAAGTCCGGAAAGAAAAGAAGAAGTTACTCCGTTTGAGAAAGCACGAAGGGGGGGGGGGGGATAGGGTGGAACTCAGGAGCAGAACTTTTCTGCTGGGAAGGGGGTCTTTATTTCTCAACGCTCGTTTTTGGGGTTGGGGGGGGGGGGGGATGGTGGGTGTGGGGGGGGGGGGGAGATGTCCGCGGGGGGAAAGGGGGGGTTTTGAATCTCTTAAGAGCCAGAGGGTGGTTACATTGTTTACCTTGATCGGGGGGAGGTCCGTGAAGAAAAAAAGCCCCACTCAAGGAAAAGGGGGAAAACCTGAAGAGAAAGGGGGGCCGAAGATGAGAAGGCCGAATCTCCCGAATGTCTTCACGGGAGTACCATCACTTGCTCGAATGGAAAAAGGGGGGGGGAGGGGGTTTTGGGCACACCCAGGAAGAGATCGCCTTGGCGACTAAAAGGGGAGGGGGGGGGGGAGACTGAGAGGAAGAAAATGTCTCGTTCCATCTTTACATCTTGACGAAACTATTTCCACTCTTACTTTAATAAGGGAGGGAGCCTCGGCGGGGGGGTTGAAACTTTGGGAAAAGGAAAAGACGCGTCTTTCAAAAGGGAAAAGGGGAAGGTGGGGGGGAGTTTATAGGGGGGAAAAGAAAAAAAACCAAGTGTTGGAAGGCATATTTCAAAGGGTCGCGGTTTGTTGTGACATTTGATAGCGGGGGGGCTTCCTCACTAAAAAGGGAGAAGAAGGGTTGGGCGGAGGCTTGCGAAGGGAGAGGCCCAAAGTTTGAAGGGTGTGGAGGAAAGGACAATCTCCAGGGAAAGAACCGGCCGGGGAGAATGGGAGGTACGATTCTGACTAAGGGGGTGGGGCAAGAGGGGTCGCCGCAGGTCCAGAGAGATAGCCGCTGTGACGAAGGGAGAAAGGACGCGGAAAGATTGTCAGGATCAGAGAAGAATGCCTTCCGCCTTCTTGAGGGCGGCGTAAATCGATCAGCCATAAAGGGGGAGCGTTTGTAGTCACTCACAAAAGGAGGTCGCGCTGAAGGGGAAAAGGGGTTGGGGGACCTGGAAAGTCTTCATTTGCGCGCATGCAAGTCAATCCTCCTCTAAAGAAGTGTGTGACCTGGGATCAGAAAAAACCAAGCGGAGGAAATAGATAGATAGAAAGTCTCACGAGGAAAAACTCTTAAGTGGAAAGAATGAAACAAGGAATACCTTCGGACAAGGAAGGGAACCACCCCCTCGAGGGGGAAACCTAAAGTTAATAGGGACGTCCACAAAGAAGATTCTATGTCTGCGAGGGAAAAGAAAGAAAGGCTCCGGAATACGGACACAAAGGGAAATTTGTCGTGAGAGGCGAAAAAAAACGCACGGCGTCCACATCTGGGAAAAAATTGACATCGTCGAAGAGGAAAAAGAAACTAGAATCGTACAATCCAGGGGGAAAGAGGTGAAAGAGGGTTAACCATCAACAAAAGAAATGGACCCAACGAACCCCATCCAAGCCCGCAAAGCGTCATAAGCTGCTTAAAACCAAAAAAAGAAAGTGAAACGGTTGTAGGAAGGAAAAAAACAGCCGAAACGTCGAAAATGACCGACTCTTCCTGACCACCCTTGGGAGTGCTTCTCGATAAACCGTTGAAAAAAACAAAAAAGACACAGGAAAGGGAGCAACGCGCAAAAGTGCAGAAAAAGAGAAGGAAACTTATGAAGGTTGAAGTCAAGCGGAAAGAGGGAAAAATGACGCCCGCGAGATCACGTGCGAAACGACAGATAACCCAATTACTACCGCCGGGGAAGGGCGAAAAAATGCGACCTCAAACATAGGACGGGGGGCCAGAGGAGCGGCAAGTGATGGAACTCCAAAAAAAGAAAAGGTAGGAGCCAATCACTAAATCTCCTATCGGACAAAAAAGGATCTTCTTAAGTGCCCCCTAAAGCCAGAGGTGGGGCTTGTCAAGAAAAAGAGGGGGGGGAAAACCTATGCGGATCCACATGGACCCAAAAAGCAGGATTCTCAAAAATTGAAATTTGACACACAAGGAAGACGGATTGCACGCCTGGGGTGGAGTCAACTCCCAAAAAAAAAAGCAATGGAAGAAGCTCCGCGAGTTAGGGAAGGAACCCAATCGATCAAAGGCGTAAACGGCTTCCCTATTTGGGGAAAGTCACTAAAGAGATGTCGATTGAAAAGGAAAACTCCAGCTAAAGGCGGCATAACGGGGTCCGTCGGGTGACGACCGGCTATCCTCTTATGAAAAAAGGGGGGACTACACCAAGACCGGGAAAAAAGACGCACCCGGGCGGCAGTTAGGAAGGAAAAGGAAAAAAGAGTGTAAGATGAAAAGGGGGGCGAGAGCCATGGAACGGGCAGGGAAGTTCCTAAACTAAGCAATATTAAGTATGTTCAAAGCAAATTCTATCCCAGCAACCTGACATGCCCCCTGGGGGCGGAGAAAAAATAAGATGGAGACCTTGGCCCAGAGGGAAGAAAAAGCCGCCAAGAAACGCTGTGCATAAGGAGGGGGAAAACAGCCTCCATCCCCTCTTTTGGTAAAGAAATCCTAATCCTTTATTCAAAGGGGAAAAGGCGTGGGTTACCGGAGGAAAAGGAGAAACTTACTGGAAGGGGGCTGGGGTCGACCATAAAGACGATAGCATATTCTAGTAGACGTCGACAGCTCTTTCTATAGGGGACATAGAGCTCTAAATACGGAAGAGGCCTCGAACAAAAGAAAAAAGTTCTAGAAAATCCTCAGTCAAAGAGGAAGAAAGGCTCTCTTATGAATAGGAAAGCTTCGAGATCCTCAAGAAAAAAAATCCAACCGGAACGAAATCGAACTAAGAAAAGGAGGTGCCTGGTGGGCTCAGCAAAAGGAGAAAAGAGAGTATCTAGACAAGAAAATATCCTCGAGTGAAAAGGGGGAGTTTCCAACGTTATGGTGGGAAAAAAACCACCCAAGGGGGGATTGATTTGACGTAGAAAGAAAAAGGGGGGACGTAGATCTCCAAACCGAAAGGGGGGGGGAAAGAAAGGGGAAAAAGATAAGTTGAAGAACAAGAAGGAGGACGACGTGTCTTCATTCTTTCTCACTCCAATTC
>Ga0179593_1333319_pt1 | contig 11607 bp, 8 predicted proteins | sample CZODoug2_1_08_16_FD_185931 | JGI IMG/M metagenome (GOLD analysis project Ga0179593, IMG submission 185931) | Vadose zone soil fungal communities from Angelo Coast Range Reserve, California, USA - CZODoug2_1_08_16fungal (PacBio error correction) | ecosystem: Environmental > Terrestrial > Soil >...
AAAGGTGCCGCCGCCAAATCGAAGACCAGTCCCTGACAAGAGTCGACAGCGGGAAAATATAGAGGGAAGCGGCGGTCGGCTACGGGGATACAAAAAAAAAAGATAATCCCGGAGGGATTCGCATACTCCCGGCCTGGCGATGGAGGAAGGAGAAGACGTGATAACCACTCGTGAAAGAGCAACGAGGAAAGGCCCTCAAAAAGGGAGGAAAACGAGTAGAAGAATCTCTTACAGCCGGCCCTAGAGAACCCAACAGCTATCGTCCGGAACGAAAAAAGAGAAAAAGCGGGGCACAAAAAAAAAAAAAAAAAAAAAAACAACACAACATCTCGCTGGGTCGCGTAGCGGAAAAAAATGAACCGCTTGCCAATCAAAGTTCTGGTTCAGAGGAAGCAAATTAGAGCTTCCCACGAGGGCGGTAAAAGGGTGAGCCACATACGGGGGAACGAAAAGTCGCGGGGTGGATGAAGGAGCTGTCTGTCAAAAGTCCGAGGAGGAAAAAAAAAAGAAAGGAAAGGGTGGTGGTGAAAAGGGGAGAAGGAGAAACGGCAAGGGGACATAGGGAACACTCAGGACCAGACGGGAGGTTCAACGCAAAATAATCGGTGCTGGTGCCGCGGCAGGTCAGTTCCGCCGTGGCTTTCGTAAGAAAAGAGGGGGGGCGGCCGTCCTCATTGCAGACAACTTAAAAAAGCGCCAATGCAAACAAAAAATCAAGTAGAAGGCTAGGGAAGGGTGAAACACAAAACGTGGGTCTACCTACCCGAACGGGTAGGGACCACGTCCCATCGAAGAGAAAACGGCGCAAACGCCGGGCCCAATGGGGGGTGAGCACCGGGAAGACGAGCAAAAAAATCAGTAAACATAGGAACGGAAACGGGGTGGTCACGCAGCTCCCGACAGGGAAGCAATCGGGGTAGCGGGCAAGCTGCGCGTGGGACAACAGGCAATGTCACGAGACTAACGAGGAGAGAGCGCCCGGGGAGAAAAAAGTTGACATCAGAGTCAGGACGGTGCCACGAACGGTAATTTCTAATCTACTTAACCAGAAGCGGGAAACTCCGAACAGAACGAAGGCGCGCACATATCCTCAGGTGGAACGTAAGCCCCGAGGGAGGCAAAGAAACAGGGGGCAACGGCTGGGTCACGCAGCGGAGGTAGATCACGAAGACGCGCCTCAGTGTAGATAGGGTAAGAAACGAAATGTGAACCGGCTGCGGAAAAAAGAAAAGACGGGGGGAAGGAAAAGCGCCGGGAGCAAGGTCAAAACGAAGAGAGGAAGGGATCAAGCGGCAATGAGGGGACGGAGAAAGAAAAAGAAGAGAGTGAAACCGAAACACACCTAAAATAAGAAAATGTCTCACCGGAAATGAGAGGAAAAGCACGACCATGCTTCGGCGGGAAGCGGCAAAGAAAACGGACAGATAGAAAAATGTGGGGGTCCCCATACTCCCGAAAAGAAAGAAACACCGCCGCACTCCATCGCGGGAAGGAAAAAGAAGGAGCGAACTGATCATTAAAGAGGAAAAGCTTCTGAACACGGACCATCGGAAAACTAATCCGGAGGGTAAACAGGACCGGGGGGAAGGGAGGACTCTGGCCTCATAAAGAAACCGAAACGGCCAGTTGGGGACTGCACAAAAACACCAACCCGAAGTCGGACAGCAACTCATAGGGATGGGGGGTGGCATGATCGGCTGCTAAAAAAATGTGCCACGCGGGGCGCCGTCTGTTGCAAGTGTGGTGCGGCATCAGCGGGCCTAGCCTTGGCGATCATGAAAAGGGTATCCAGTAGGAAGTTCAAGCGAACGTCACATGAAGGGGGGAATCCCTTTACGTAAGGAGAAGCATCAATCTTCCGAAAAGGGGACCATTGAGGTTAAAAAATCTAGAAAGAGACCAACTAAAAAACAGGTGCTGCAGACCGAGGGTCCGAAAACGCCAAAAAAGCATAGAAAGGAATAAAGAAGCATGAACGGGCCAAGTAACCTAGCTATCAAGACAGAAAAAGGAAGAAGAAAACGGCACCAGTCCGAAAGGAAAAAAGGAAAGGAAAACCACTGTGATATCCCGAAAGGTAGAAAGTGAGCCGGGATTTGGATAGAGAAACCCTCCAAAAAAATTCTTAAACCACGAAGGATGTGGGGCATTACTGGGGGGTCGCCACGGCCGTGTACGCCCTGTTGGTATCTCCGGGGGTTTACAAATCGCCCCGGAGAAAGGTATCCCGTGCTGGAAAAAAAAGGAGTCAGAAGGTCGAAAATACTTTAACGAGTGATAAAGCCAAGAAAGCCGCTGCCTTACGCTGCACTGCCAAGGTATTCTGCAAAATCAAGAGAGAGATAACAACAAAAAAGTGGAGGAGGAAAAAAAAAAAAACTGCTGAAAAAACAGCCCCGTAAAGACACGCGACGCAAGGCTACCTGAGAGGGACCTGAAAGGGAGCGTGCCGAACTTCCCCAGCACTGGGCCAGCAAAGGATAAGATGAACCTGAGAGGGACAAAGAAAAAGTGCTATCAAAAAAGGGAAGGAAACACTTCCTTGGCGAACCGCAAACTGCCCACATCCTTCCGTGTTCAGCCTTAAGCTCAGCTAAAAACGCGAAAAAAAAAGAAAATCCGGCTCAACCATCGATGCACAGAAGGCCCTATAGGACCGGAAGGACCTCGCCGTTAAGCGGAGGGTCCAAAAAGAGGCGGGCAGGATCCCAGTTCAGCCGCTCGGTCCACCGAATTAACCTTCATGAGTGATGCAGACCAGGGAGGGAGGGAGAGGTCTGAGCAAGAAAAATGCAAAAAGAAAGAGAAATCGACAGGGACCGGGGAGGAAAAGTGAGAGCTCCGACTTTCCAAGGGAAGGCACCAGTCCTGGAGGACGGCTCTTGAAGGCCCAGGGCGGTATAAACAGTCCCCTCGACAAGAAAAATAGGCACCGACCCTCAATCAAAACATAGAGACAGCGGAACAGAACATCATCCCTATCATCAACCCAGAACCGAAAAGCGATGTAGCCCCATTAAACAAAGTGGTGGAAGGGGGAGGAAAGTCAGCGTGCCGAAGAGACTCCGGGGGGAAGGGGGCAGAGTCCTCAAGGTCAACAAAGTCAATGGGTAAAACGTCCATTAAAATCGCAAACAAAGACAGGGGGGCCGTAAGCCTCAGAGGGATAGAGGAGGGACACACGCCGTGTCCCTTCCTCGCGCAGGAGGGACACCCCGCCAGGTCGCCCTAAATGGAGTAGAAAAACCATGTGAAAAAAAGACAAGAGGTGAGAAAACGCCACGGGACGAGAACGAACTTCGACAGAATCAGGGAGAACCTGGCCGTACAGCAGGGAGGGGGAACGGTAACCTCGACCAACTTATGTGAGCGCGTCCACCTCCTAATGAGCTTGACATTTACTCTGGCAAGGGGCGCACTGTTCACCGAGTAATGAAGATGTGGACAGCAGGCAAACGTCCACAGCCGCGTGGGCTGCCAGAAACTCTAAAATCTACGATGTACTGATGGGGAAAAAGCGCCCTAGTCGTGACCAAGAAGATCCAAAGGGGGCGTGCACCCGCCCAGAGTGGAAAGTGACGTTCCACGCGAAAGGACTTTCAATATTCCAGGAGATGGCGAGAGAACGCGAGAAACGGTAGCGAGGGGAACTGAAGAGGTCAAAAATGACCGCTAACAGCGACTTCCCAATAGGCGGCAAGATATAAGGATATGACAGGGGGACCGGCAACAGGGTCAAAGAGCCGTCTCCCTGAACTACCCTATGGCCTTCAAGCGTAGGTGTAGAGCGGGGGTAAAACGAAGGTCACGGGAAAAAAGATCCTTGTATCTGAATCTGAAGAGATCACCCCGTCCTTAAGGAGGCAAACCGACCCAGAACAAGACAAGCCAGAACAAGCAAAAGGAGAGTTCCGCAAAGAGAAGAAAACATTAAAAAGAGAAATTTAAGGATGACAAAGAACTGTCGCGAGCGTGGAAATTACGAACTGCAAAAACACCGGGCGACTGGTCTTCCAACTACACAGGCGGAAACCTGAAACACGGCAAAAAGCAAAGCGGAAACAAGGAAAAAACAAAAGTGAAAAAAGCAGGAAGAGAGAGGAAAGGCACCACCAACTCGTGAAAAAAAAGTACGTCACTGCACCGTCAACGCCTCAGAAGGGACACCCCGGCATGTGTTCGGAACTCCCAGGTGAACAGGTCCTCGTGTAAGGCAGCGCCGGCGGCTGCCATAAAACCCGAAGGGCAAAGATCTACTCGCGAAGCTGGTCGGCGCGAGAACGAATAAGTCCAAGCGAGCATTAAAAGCCGAGTGAAAAAGGTGAAGGGCCCGACGACGAGGAGTTAAACCAGGACGCTTAGCTCAAGACTGTGAAAAACTCGGGAAAAGCTGGTACTTAACGCAGCCTACGGCGAGAAGACCCCGATGACGTTATAAACCGTGCAAACGGAGGGCCAAAGGAACGCCCAGACTGCAAAACAGGGCAAGGCCGGCATCTCGGTAGAAGGTTCAAAAAAGACACAACAGAGCCTACAGGACCGCAGGGAACGAACTAAGGGCCTGGAAAGGGCAGCTATACGGACTTCGACCTGGGCAGCCAAATTATTCTCGAAAAAAAAAAAGGTACTGGGAGAAAGATAGAATAAACGACAAAGTCGAGACCAGACGGTCTCGAGCACAGGCAAGAAAAAAAGCCATATGCTATCTCAAAGAGGCTCAGTGAGGGCGACAAAGCAATCAGCTATGCGGCGGAGGAAGGGAAAGGGAAGGGGAAGAGGAAAAAAAGCGATGGAAAGGTGATAACGGAATCGGTGATCTTCTCGAAGAAGAACGCGTCTCGACCAATCTTGTCGGACACGAGTTCAGGAGATAGACTAGCTCGTACAAATAAACGGGATCTGAAAAACAGCAAACGAGTCGTCAGTAAATAAAAAGCTACGAAACTTGACAGAGCTGGGTGAACTTCGTCGGCGGCGAAAACGATAACCCCACCTTCACGCCGATGGATAGAGGACCGCGTTGAGGATGGCCTGCAATCAGGGCATCATGGCAAAAGAATGCTGAAAAAGGGCTGGAAAAAAAAACTGACGGGGTGTCAGCGAAAGAACGTCGTTGTGGAGGTGGCTGGACTCCTCTGGACACGCTGCGATCAAGAGTGGGCCGCAGTAAATGCAGAACTTCAACAAAAGGGAAGCCTAAAAGGATTGAACAAAGTCGCTGGTTAAGCGGTCTGGTTCCTCGGGGGCGCGGGTCAGAATCATGCTGTGGTTAGTTGGCTCCATGAAGGTGGAGGCGTACACTGTGCGCAAAAACTCCGCGACCGGCAGAAAGGGAAATAAGAAAGATAGTCCTAAAAACCAAGGAAATCGGCGTGGCGGACCTAACAACGGGGATGGTGAACACGGTCCCGCGGCGGGTGATGTGGACGACAAACGCAGCCAAGGAAGGGGAGCAGAGGAAAAATGAACCCAAATAAGGACAAGGACCGGGAACTGAGGTTGTACCGCAGATAACGAAGCTGTCACATCGGGTAGCAAAGGGGCAAGGGAAAGGAGCGGTGAAAAAAGGACTGGACAAAGTACCGAGCTAAAACGCGTAGGAGATTTGCCGCCTCACGATGCCATTGCGCGAAGGAAAAGCCGGGTCAACCAAAAAGGATCGATAAGAAAAAGAAGAACGGGCGTTCCGCTGGAAAAAAAAGAACATCCACGGGGAATAGGGGGGGCAAGGCAAGAGGGGACGTGAAGTACCACTAGGAAGGAGGGGCCGAAAAACGTAAGAAAACGTCTGTGGAACTCTCTAGGGCGAGTAATCACTAAAAAAAAAAAAGCGCGGGGAGAGGAGTGACCGCCCCAATTGGACCGGAAGAAGTAAAAAAAAAAAAGAAAAATGTCAGAAACTGTGAACCAGCGCATAAGAGACATCATCAAGAATGCTCAGCGTAAGAGTGGGAAAGAGAAAAAGAGTGACCGACACAACCAGCAGGCTGTTACGTCCAGGGGAAAGCACTCGAGTAAGCACCCGCCCAGGAACTTGCCCGCAGAGGGACCCGTGGAAATACACCTGAGTTCAAACTACACAAAAAAGCATCCACTCCGTCCTGTGGCAAAAAGAGGGGCGAATGACCCGCGAAAATAGAAAGAAATATATCGAGGGACAGTGGACCGGACCAAGGTCGAATAGAGCTCATGAAAATGGTGGGTTTGACCTGGAGGACGCGAAAAGATCTCCCAGCGATACAAAAAGCGGGAAAAAAAGTACAAACCAAGCAACCGAAACAGGGACGGGGAAAAAGAGATTTTCAGGGGTGTCTGAAGCTGATGTTCCGGGGACCCGACTTTGGGAAAATTGTAATAAAGGGGGACTTAGAAAATAAACATCGGAGGGACTGGGGGAGAGGGGGAGTGTGAAAGACAAAGACTTCAAGCGCCTGCGAAAAGGGACAGTGGCAGCCCTTTGTACTTATCGCGGGAAACAGATTACAAGGTCCCAAATGAGAGGGGGGAAAACGACCAGGCGAAACGATGGCCGGTGCTTGCAGACCAACTCCCCTAAGCGTAGAAGAAAGAAGAAGGAAGGGAAGAAACTACCCTAGCGAAGCAAGAAAGGGGGGATAAAAAAGCACAATCCAGGGGAATCACCAACAAAACGAGGATCCCGGACCCGGAAACAGATCTGCAGGAACCACCCAAGGTGTCATCTGTATTTGCATTGCCGGATGGAGAGAGACAAACAAGACAACCGGCCTGGGAAACCACGGCAGGCTTTGTCAGGACGTGGTAGCATCCGTGTACGTGCCCGGGGGGGGGTGAGAATCGAACGGGGTGTACAGCGCCACGCATCAATGGGTCGAAAAAGTTCAGCCACAAGGCCGGGAGGAAGGGGCGGGGGGAATAACCAAGGATCAAGAGAAAGCTTTAGGCCGCTCCGGAAGACCTGTCCAAACGGGCTGCTGTCAAGAATCGAAGAAAGAAAAAAGGAGGATGGAGGAGATAGGATAGGATTTAAGCCAAAATGGACAAACGCGCCGGCAGCGGCGAAAACAAAGGCCGTAGACCAGCGGTCACGGATCAAAAGTCCCGTCCGCCTTGTCTAAATAATAGTCCAAAAAGATACCAGAGCGATGGACATCACCAAGCGATCACCACCTCCGGCGACCTAAGGCCGTGGCTGAACCCAATGCCCAAGGAAGGCAGGGGAAAAACTGTCTCAGGCTAGTGGAGGGAGAAAAGAAGCGCAACCACGAAGGAAAATCAGGGGGAAAAGATCTGTGCCTTGACGGGAAATAACGGGGGTTCATGCAGTCCAAGAGGAATGATCCAAGGACGAAGACAGCACAGGGGAACGGGCCAAAATCATGATTTTACGGCTCCGCTCGAAAAAAGGGAGAGAAGTCTTGCACACACGGTCAAAAGCAAAACAGAGGGGAAGGAGCATAAAAAAGAGGGGCATCACGGGACAATGATAGATCCGAAGTCACGGCGACCCCCAAGGACAAAAAGCTGGAAAATCCACTCCTGGTACGTAAAGGCCTAGCCCAGCAAAACTGATGATTGACCCGCCCAAAAAAGAAAGAAAAAACGTGTAGAAAAGAAGAAACGAACAAACCCCCAAAAACATCAACATTATTTCTGCCAAAAAAAAACGGGGGTTGGGGGCCGGGGGACCGGCAGCGAATGGGCCTCTGAGGTCTACGAAGATGCCGCTTAGAAGTCAAAAAAAAAGAAGTTCCAACCATGAATCAGGCGGAGAAACTATGTGCCGTTTGAAAAAAGAAGAACAGAAATGATCAGTGTCCTCAAAGGTAAAATAAATCGCATGATAAACCCGACGGAGTCGGGGGAACGAAAATTGATGTGGGAAAGACAGTGAAAAATCAGTCTGTGACTCGCCCGGCTGCAAGAGAAGACTGAGGATGTGCTCCCATCTAGGGAGAGCGAGGAGGAAAAAGGGCTTTTGAGAAAACCTCAGGTGTATCGAGACAAAAAACGCCGCTTGAGGCATGTGAATAATTAGGGTCTGGGAAGTTGCCCTGTTTCACCGGCGAAGAAAGTTATGTTGTTCAAAAGAACCGTCCACACAGGAGGGGAAGAAAAAAACCTAGCCTCACTATAGGGGTACGTTTCCACTCGTCAAAGAGAAAGCGAAGGAAACACCGTGACTCACACCATTCGTACACAAAGAAACGTAACTGCACGCTTCCACCGTAAACGAGAGAAGGGGCAACGAACTAGGGACAGGAGCTGTAAAACAAAGACGACCCTGCAGCTCGAAGAGGTCTTGTCCACGGCATGGACGCCTCTCACCACCCAGAAAAAAAGGGCGGCTGCCCACGGCATCAGAGTGAAGAAGGCGGACATGCCGCTCAGTGCAGAAACGTAATTGACAGTCTAAACCGAATTCAGCGTCGGTAATCGAGGGGCAAACACCGAAGGGTGAAAGGACGGGAAAAAGTGTAAGCTCGAGGAAGACGCAAACACAAGGGAGGTCCAAGTGTAAAGCCCGCTTCCCAGACCTAAACCCCGGACCGGGTGGCACATCAACCCGTTCTGAAGGAAAAAAAAAAAAAAGCCAGAAAAAAACAGGACTAAAGGATGTAACCCTATGACGGGAGCGATGGAGCACGAGGAAGCCTTCCCCGCTCCCGGGCAAAAAAACGACCAAGCCACTGCGGAACCTGAACCAACGCGGAGAAAAAAAACGCTGAAAAAAAAGACCCAAAAGAAACGGATAGGAGGTCGGCCAGGAAGGAGGGAAAAAGAACCTGGGAAACACCAGAACTAGTGAACAAGACCGAGGACTGAAAGACTAAGATCCCCAAACGAAGGAAGGTGAGCGGACCTACAAGACCGGGAGGAAACGCCGAAGGTTGACAATCTTGGTCAGCTCGGAAAGAGGTGCAACTGAACACAAGTAACATCTACAACGTAGCGTTCATCTTCGGCGCTACAAGAAGGGCCAACCCAGCGAGCTGACCGACGTGAGTGGAAGACAAATGGGGACGGGAAAAAAAAACCAAGTGCGGATTCAAGAATACAGGGAAAGGAGGAAGAACCGAGAGGATCCCGCACTCTTGACCGAGAAGTAAAAAGCCGGGAAGGTTCCTCGGCCGAAGAAAAGATCACCGAGAGTTTTCACCGAAAATAATCAAAGACGCCAAAAAAACCGCGCGCCCTAAAAGCACTGCAAGGGCTCGAGGGCAACGCAGAAAATAATCACGACACGACCGAAAGCGCGCTCGACCTACGGCATTTAACGTCCGGGCAGCGGAAAACTGTCTCGTCCCTGGCGGCGCACCTTATCTGATAAAACCAAAAAAAAGGGAAAAGATCAAGAAAAAGCCGACATAGGAAGCTCGAGAGTCCAGTAAGAAGCGGGGAGGCGAGCGCCGCGGACGGGAATCGGGCTCCCCTCAACCACGCTAGCCCTTCAGGATTCGCCTAGAAAACCGGTTGTGCAGGAGCGAAGAGGGAAAAAGAAGTGAAAAGGGATTTGAAGTAAGAAAAGAAGTCGACATCCGAGACCAGCTTAAGGAAAAGAAAGAAATCTCCTCGGGAGCGGAAAAGCCTTCCCTTGATCTAAAAAACGCGTAGGCCAGGCCCGGCCCAGTCCAAGGGAGACGAAGGTTAACTTCGTAGTAAGCAAAAAGGGAGGACGCTGCGACCGATAGAAAATCGTGGAAAAAAAGGGTTCAGATGGGCCTGACTCCTGGCTGAGCTGGCCCACAGGCCAGAGGCGGGCACAATAGGAAAAAAACAATGACGGGGTGAAAACAAAAACCAAGGGAAGGATGAAGGGCGCTTGGCGTCCCTAGGGGAAAACATCACGGAGGTTGGTGGTTAAAATGTCGATGCCAACAAAAACGGCAGCATTGCCTCCGATCCTACTGTGCTGGAAACGCGGCTCGGGTTAAGACTGAAAAAAAAAAAAAAGGGGAATTGTAAAAAGAGTTAGTGTCCGCCCGAGACGGAAAACTCCTCCGTTCTCAAATCTCCGCGCAAAAAAAAGGGGGAACATCCTTGGAATCCGCTAGCATGACAGAAAAGGCTAGAGTGGCTAACCACCCTCGGGGGGGGAAGCGTTCCCGGGCGGTTCGAGAAGAAAGGCAAACTCCGGAACAACGGGGTGGCCGATGAATGACAGCGAAGAATCAAAAAACGGGAAAGAGGAAAAAGAGAAAAAAATAACCGACTCTGACGCATACGGGGAGAGGCCAAACATCGGTGACCCTGAGCGGAAAAGGCCAAAGAACTAGAAAATTCCTCAAAAAAGCGCCAGAGCTGGTGATCTCAAAAAAAATCAGGAAAGGGAACGGCCCAAAAGCAGATCTACAAGGAACCGCGGGATACTAAGAAGACCCAGGGCGAGGCGCAAACCTCGAGTTTGAACGTGCAGGTACGCAGAACGGGTCAAGCACTTTGTACACAGGAACACGCCAATTGAGGGACACGAAAACCGCAAACGGAGTTAGGCGGATGGTCGCAAAAAGAAGCAAGGCTTCATGACAAAACAGCCGTCGGCCGACGGAACCATCTCAATATCCAGACCCTCAGCGAGTAAATAGCGAAAGAAATGAACAATCCCAGCAAGGTCTGAAAAGACAACAAACGAAAATAGGCCAGTTTTACTCCCGAAGAGGCTAAACCCAAAAAAGAGGAAGGAATAGAACAAAGCCAGCGTTGAGAAAAAGAAAAGTTTCCTCCATAATCCCTCCCCTGGCCCAAACGCTGCCGTGTCACACGACAAAAACCAGGAGGGAAAGTAAAGCTACCTGAGAGGGCTGTAAACGGGACACTTGACCAAGGTCAGAAAAAACAAGATCAGGAGACTGTGAAAAAAGGTCTGGAGTAAGAGTTCACTCAGAACGAGACCTGGCAGCGGCAAAACAAAACAAGAACAAAACAACGTGGGCTGGAAAAAAAGTGCCCATGTGTTCTGGGGAGAGTCGGGCTTCGTTCCAGGGTTTCTCACCTCTGGACGCCGTCTTTCGCTGCGAAAGAAGAACAAGCTAGAAAACTGGGGATCGGGAACGGAAGAGGGGGACCGCTCCAGAATGGGAAAAAAGGAAGGAATTCTCCTCAACATCAGACAGCAAGGTCACCATGGATGGTGCTCGAGGACAGCATAAAAAACAGCCGTGCTAAAAAATCGAGAAAAGACGCGGAGCAGGAACCATGAAGGGAAGTGAAAAATGACACCAAAGCTATCATCCTGTTACAGCCCGCCGAAGCCGGGGACCAGAAAGGAAGGTAACGAGATACCGTAAAGAAAATGGACTGGGTATCCCCACAGTGCAAGCGTCGGGGGTGAAGCGCGATTGGGGACTAGACTAAGGACAACTGAGAATGGCCGTCTACAAACGTCAGCGTGAAGTCAAGGGGTGAACAACTAGCCGTGGTAATCGGAACGGTATCCTCGGAAGGGAAAGAGCCCCGTGCAGCCTGGTTAAAAGTGCTGTTCAGAGCCAGGCGTCGGCAATTTTCGCCGTGAACGTGAGAGCGAAGGAGGCCCGTGCCTAAAAGGGACGGCAGGCTGCTAAAGAACTAAAGAGGAAAACAACAACACAGTAGAGGAAAAGAATAGGGTTCAAGCCGCCACGTGGCAAA
>Ga0179593_1379266_pt1 | contig 11607 bp, 17 predicted proteins | sample CZODoug2_1_08_16_FD_185931 | JGI IMG/M metagenome (GOLD analysis project Ga0179593, IMG submission 185931) | Vadose zone soil fungal communities from Angelo Coast Range Reserve, California, USA - CZODoug2_1_08_16fungal (PacBio error correction) | ecosystem: Environmental > Terrestrial > Soil >...
GGAGCAGACGACGTTGAGTAAAACCATGGACTAAGCTGAGTGGTTTTTTTGTCCAAGATAGGAAGGGGAGGTGAGTGAAGAGCCGATAAGAACTGAAAGACGGAGAGTATGCGTACTCCAAAAGGGACAAGGAGGAAAGTAAATGCCACCAACGAAGCAGTCTTCGCGCGAAGGAGGTTGTGAAATAGAAATTAAGAGTAGGAGTCTGGTCCAACAAACCAAAAATGGGATGGAAATAAAACTAAAAAAAAGGAACCGGGAAGCAAGATGTGCGTAGTGGTGTCGAAGAGAAAGCAAAAGGGTCACGCCCACTTAAGAGAAGACAAAACCGAATGTAATGGGAAACATTGATCCTAATGCCTCCACTGGATTTGCGGAGAAAAAGGGATATCGAGGGAAAATCAGGCAATTTGGGGCAAAAGGAAGCCACCAAAAAGAGGGGGAAATTTCCTCAGAAGGATAAAACTAAAAGGAGGGCGATTCCGTGGATTGAAAAAATAGCTGAGCAAGGTCGGCAAGGACAAAATATAACGGGAAGCGTATGTGTCAGAAGTTTCGGAAGGAAATAAGAGAAAAAAAGGGAGGTGACACACGGGTAAATAAGAAGAGAAACGCGTAGAGGAGGATAAGCGGGAAAGGGGGGAAGGGAAAAGAAGAGGGGGGAAGAAAAAGGGCGAATGAGGTCAATCTGGAATGGGGATCGTCTCCAAAATGAAAGGGGAGAAAAAACAAAGGGTCAATGAAGAGCGGGCTCTCCGCGGTAGGGGAGGGGAGTCGCTTGAAAAAAGGCAATAACCGAAGAGAGGGACGAGAGAGAATGACGAGCACACGCCAAAAGAAAGCAGTATGAAACTAAGAAAGGAACGTGCTTAGGAGGAAAATAGGGGGGAACGAAGATGAGAATAATCAAAGGAAGAAAAAAGCGGTAAACGACCTGCTTTGAGACGAGGTCTGTCAGCTGAAAGGGCTGAGAAGTGAATAGAAGGCCTAAGGCGAAGAAACGGCCGTTATGCGCTAATGTGGATAAAGAATGAGAGGGGGGGAAGGGGAAAAAATGAAAGAAGGCAGGCTGCAAAGGTAAACGTGAACTGCCGGGGACGGGCAAATTTATATCCAAACGCGCTAAATAAGGGTGAAGACGCGAGCTCGACAGCTAATTGAGGATGGCGGGGAAAGGCGACTCAAACGGGGAAGAAAACGGGGGCACCAAGCATATGTGCTTGTCCCAGCGGGATAGCTGTGGAATGGGAAAGAAAATGACTCCACGGAAAAAATGGACTCAAAGAAGAGAGAGTGCGGGGAGGAAGAAAGTTGAGGGGAAACGAGAGGAGGAGAGAGGGAGGCCGGTGGAAAGAAAGCTGAGAAGAAAAGCATCGGGGAAGAATAAACTGTGGGACTGACTGAGAGATGAGCCATAGGTTAAAAGAGCGATAAATAAGCAATATAAGAGGGCGGGATGGAATCGAAATAATGAAAGGAGAAAAGTATGCATTGAAAGAAATGGGGAGCGAGTGAAAATTGATGGGAAGAGACAGGGGGGGAAGGGGAAAGTAGTAAACGCTCAATGCAGGGAAAAGTACAAGAAGTAGAAACTACGCTATGTGGCCGGAAACTGCAATTAACATCAGGGACAAGAAGTCAAGAGGGGGGGACGTTTCTTTCCACATGTTTGGAGGATAATCTAGTCAAGAACAAAAGGGAGGAGAATTGAAGGGGAGGAGGGTTAGAGAAATCAATTAGAAAGACAGGAAAGGGCGGAAAAAGGGAAAGTGAGGTAGTTAATCAGTTCCATGAGGGCGAGCATAGGCGTGTGGTTTCGGTGAAGGTACTGGCATGGAGAGAAGAAAAAGGGGGAAGCTGGAGGAGTCGCGTAAGGAGAGGGAATGGGACAAGAGGTGAGTCAAAGAAATCGATGGGAAAAAACTCTTATGGAAGGGAGAATGGTAGCCAAAGGAGTCAGGAAAGGGGCCGTCCTCCGAAGGGTAAGATGGGCAAAAAAAAAGAAAAGGATTGAAGGAAGTAGAAAGGGAGAAGTGAGGTCGAGGAGGTCGTTCTAAGCGGAAAAAATATTGGACGTCGAAGGGTAAGCGCGCTCGGGAAAATAAATCCTCGAAGGAGCCGGACTTGAAAGGAAAAGACCTTGAGAGAAAAGATCTCATTCAATACTCAGGGCGGGAAGGAAAATAGAGGGTGAAGGAAGAGGGGGTTGGTGTGTAGGGCTAAGGGCAATGGTCACTTCAGAAAAATAAGTCGTATGGTCTTAAAAGATTCCAGGAATGAGACGCGCGCTTCGGTGAGTTTGGGGGGTATAAAAGAACCGGAAGGATTCAGCACACTGGGGAGCGAACACAAATTAGCAGGCATTCGAAAATGCAACGAGCGCGAATGAGAGGAAGGCCGCGCTGTAGATTAAATTCGAAACCGCGTTGAGAAGAAAAAAGAACCTGAAGAAGAGCGGGGGGAGTTGGACATAGGGGAAGAGATATGCGTAGGGGGGTGGGAAACTAAGGATAAAAAACCTACGGGGATAGAAAGGTTAGACTCGAGGGAAGAAGGGGATAGGCAAAGGGAAAAGCGGTGATCAAGCGTTGTGAGGGAAAACTTGAGGGTAAAACTCTGGACAAAAAGAATGAGTAAAGGAGGGGTAGCCTAACTTAGGGGAAGAAACTGAAGTTAAAACAAACGTATCGCTAAGAAAAAGAACGTGTAGGTTTCCATGATCTATAGAAAATCAAAACCAACACGAAGGCATCAGGAAAGAATGAGAACAATCGGGCTGCAAGCCAGGTGAGAAATTCGATGAATAATAAGAAGACTAGGCCAAGAGAAATCACAGAGGGTAAAAAAACCACCAAGGAAATTTCGGGGAAGAAACTGGCCGAGACCGAAGGGAAGGTAACTTATATAGGGGGTCAAATGGGGCAGAGACAAACAAAAGGGAAAGAAAAGACCAAAGGCGATAAGCCGAGGAAAAGATAAAACTCTTACTCCATGGAAAAAACCAATAACAACCAGGAAAGGCCGGAGAAACTAAGGGTTTCCAGAGGGAGGGGACACCACTCTGCAGAATGAAGAAAGATCTGAAGGGCAATGTGGAAGTATAGAGGAGAGCAAAATTGGGGGGGCCAGAGAGACCCAAGGGACTTAGTCAGAGCAGACGTTGCTGGAAGAAGGAGGGAAAGAAAAAATACTCGTTGAATCTAAAACGGGCCAAGGAGGGGGGGGGTCCGACGAGAAATCTACAAAAAACTGGATTGGGTTCCGACCAACGGTGGGGAACAATTTGGATAGATATGTGATCCACTGGTACGGAGAGGGGAAACCCAGATCATCCATTTAGCAGGGGAAGTGAGAAGAAATCAGAACAAAAGAGAAGGCTGGGTAGTGAGGAAAAGGACGGCCAGCATCCATCTCAAAAAATACCCGGGGAAAGCAGATGGGGGGGGCCGCAGGACCTTGCGTGAAAGTCAGCTTTTTAGTTCAGACAAGAAAAAAGAATCAAATACAAGGGGTTGAAAAAAGGATCTGGGAAAACATAACCACGCAAAAGCGACTCGGCGATAGTACAACGTCCACGCGCCAATTTCGTTATCTTCAAAGACGATATGGTGAGAAATCCCATAAGGGTAGCGGTGCATCCGCTAGACTAAGGGAAGGAAGGAAAAGTAGACGGTGGAGAGGAGAGAACCCATCAAGCCTTTGCAGTGAGTCACTCAGAAACCCGCAGCCCGAGGGATTTCTGGGGCAGGGGATGAAGCTTGGGGGGTAGTGGGAAATGTTGCGCTCTAGAAGGGGGGGGAGGAAGGGAAAAAGGATGTGGAAAAAGAACGTTGTACAAAGTTCATCATTTGAGAGTGAAGGTAAGGAGGCGGAACACCCCTTCACGTCACGAGAGGGATTAAGGTAAAAACCAGGGGGCAGGGGACGAAAAGGTCAGGGGGGATCAGTACTCGGGGGCGGTCTCTAAGTATTGAAGTCCCTAAAAGTACTCCGGGACATAAGCAAAAAAGGTTGCAGGTTGACAAAAAAAAACCGTGGGGGATGCAGCGTTCGAGGCTGCAGACCGCACCTGAACGGAATAAAGACGGCGGGAGCAAGAGGGGCGGGAGAGAGGATGGACCGGCGAAGAGAATACGTGAAGAGGGAAACAGGGGGCGACTTAACGCAACCAAAAAGCAGAAGCAGTCCTTTTTGTAAAAACGGTAAAAAAAAAAAAAAAAAAAGTGCCCCATTTATGACCAAGGGGGGGACAGCGGTGCAAATTTCAGTTGGGAAGACAGGTTAATGGAGTGGTCGTCGATTGAAGTGATTAGAAAATAAAAAGGCGGGGAGGGTGAGGCCAGATATCTCCACAGGGGAGGAAAAGGAAAAGCAAACACACGACATTTTGTTCGAATCATCAAGTAAAAAAAAAAGGGAAAATGTAACAGGGCGTGAAATTTACGAGGGGAACGTGGGGAATAAATGAGATGGCAACACGGCCAGTCATTGCAATGCAAGGGGGGTGGGGAACGGGGAAGTGAAGGCAAGGCGCCTACCGCACTAAGTACTAAACAAGTGGAAGGATCACTTTATTCTCCGCGAAGGTGATCCCGCTGAAGACGAGATCCGCAGAGAATTGATGGAGGGCAGGGGACGCGGGGTAAGGCGAAAAGAGAAAGCCAAAGGGTTTACAGTGGGGCCGAGCGCTGCTTTGGGGTCCAAAGATGATATGAGGAATAAAAAGAGAGCAAAGGAAAAGGTAGGACCTCCCAAGTCCTAAAAAAACAACGCGACTACCGTGGGGCCCAAACGTTAAAATTCACCAGCGGGATAATTGACAAGTACTACCTGGCGAAGGGGGGCAAGAGGAACGGAAAGGAAACTCGATAGGAGGAAGACGTTTGGACAAGAAGGGCTACAGTAACAAAGCGCCAAAGTTTGCCAGGAATACCCAGGGTCGAGCCAGGCCCTTGACCACGAAAACCAGAACACACTCCATTGCAAACTGGCGTCTTTTGTAGAGGAAGACGGCAAGGCGTGGGTCCAGAAAAAGGGGGTAGAGGAACGGATCTTGTACGGGCTAACAATTCGCTTGGACGGGGGAAAACTGCTGAAAACCTGATGGGCTTCAAAAAATTAGGAACGGAGTTACCGTCAACCGAAAGGGGGGCTCGAAGGCGCGATAGCAATTGAGGAGGGCGAGGATTGGACCTGCATGGAGGAGGAAAAGGGGAGACGTTGCTCGAACTACCCAAGCGTCCCAGGTTCTCTCTCTGCAAGGAAATCTGATGGATGCTTTATGGGAAAGAACGCTGCACGGCGGGAGCCTAACCTTCCACGGGCCGCGGATACTGGAGGAATCAAGTCACCGTCGGGGAATGCTCTTGGGGTCAATGACCCACAGGGGTATCCAGCGTAACTCTCAAAGTACCCAGTTGGTACGCAGAAAAATGTTTGGTGGGGTAAAGACGGAAACAACCTGACGAAAGGGGGAGATTAAAATTCTTAAGGAAAAAAAAGGCGCCAGAAGGCGACTGTAATGCATCAGAGTTTGGAGCGCAGCAGTGTTTCTTTGATGTGCTTGAGAGGGGGAGGAAAAAGGGAAAATCCGCAAGGATTTATATTCAGGGAATAGGAAAAATGAAAACCTTGGGAGTAAGGGGAGCGGGGTGGGGGAGGGGTGGGGGGGCGGGGGGTTGACGGTGGGCCGAAGAGGACTTATTATTTTTTGGTTGCGTGGAAAAGGGGGAGTGGAGGGCGGGGGGTCGTGTGTGCCAAGAAACGTGCTTCTCGCAGTGGTTGTGTTGGCCGCCAGATGTCAGTCCAAGGCAGCAAGAAGGTCGGCGTGGCGTGCGTCTGGCTAGACGGGGGGTGGCGAGGATCGGTGGTGGCTGTCTTCAACCCGTGCGAGAGGGGGAAAGCTCTGAAGTCAGCTGAAGCGTCCATGGATTTCACGCGCCAGGCCAGAAAAAGGGGACTTGCGTTGGTGGATGGAGCTGCAAACTAATACAGGGAGGATTCAACGGCGTGACTTCCGGGCCGTTAGCAGAACTCGGCCTCCGGAAGAATGGAGGGGCGGCACTCCCCGCGATCCCAGGCGGGGAGAAAAACCTCCCGGGGGCTAGAGAGAACATAGGCTCACGAAAGCAACAAAGAAACAGGCATCAAAGAAGCCTGGAGAACTGTGGGACGGCAAGCCTAGCATTCTGGGGGGGAAAGGAATCTTCTGAGAGTTCGAGGATGGCGAATCTCGGCGCGAACTGCTTTAGTGAGCCGCTGCCGTCTGGCAATGCTAACAACGGACGAAGTAACCGAAAGTTAACTGACGGAAAGAACTTCCGAGGTCAGACGGTATCTCAAAGCAGGAAGCGCAAGGGCAAAGTGGAAAGCGGAGGGCACTCCGAGCTTTGGGGAGAGTGGAAAATTGCCTAAACTATTTCGAGAACTTTAAAACGCCAGTGTGGGGCGAACAGCGGGGTTCAAAGGGAATGAGAGAGGATAACACTGAATCGAGGGGTGCGGCAGAGGATTGAAAAGTTTGAAGCTGGGCAAAACAATGGCGCCGGGCAATGCAAGGTTCCGAAGGTGTTTGCGCTGACAGGGCGCGGGAAATGGATCGTGCGAAGAGGAAAGAGCACAAAAAGCTTGAAAAAAGGGGGAAGGGGAAACGAAGAAGACCAGCTGTACGCAGAGACACAGAAACTCACACACGAAGTCGAAAGGTAACTGGAATAGGAGAACCTTTCAAGGCGGCGCGGCGGGTGCTGAGAAGGGAGGTAAACAACAACAACACCGGAGAAGGGAGAAAAGTGGACCCTCCAAATGAGAAGAGCGCTGCCTCCGATGTTAGGGAGGGGGAATTGTCAGTGCCAGAGGCGAAAGGGGACAACGTTGATCGACTGCTTGCGCGGGGACGTCAGTTTATCCTTAACCGGTTGACAAGCTGTCCTGAAGGGAACGTTGGAGGACGAGTCCGGTTCCTCCGTCTTGACAGAAAAAAGGTGGAAGCCTTGACGTTGTTTGAGAGGCGGGCGGAGCCAGCTTGGCGATGTCAAACGAATAGAAAACAAATCAGCATCCTGGGAAGAACTTGCCGAGCAAAGGAATCTCTGTCTTCAAGAAAAAAAGAGACTGGCAGAAAACTGCGGTAAAGTTACGGAGGAGGAAATGGCCACTGACAAAAGAGCAGTGCGGCGTCACCAGGCCAAATTTGAGCGAAAAAGCTTGGGGGTTTTTTGGAAAAAAAAGAAATCCGGAAAGGAGTAAAACACTCTTGGAAGCGGCCCAAGAAAAGCGTCAGCGTTCCAAAAACTGGACGGCCAGCGGGGCGCATTAAAGCAGAAGGGCGGGAGTATATTCACCAACGCGAACGAAAAACCGCTTTTTATCAGAAGGTCCTTTCAATAAAAAGCTCTGCACGGACAGACGCCGGGGCGCGATAGTCGGGATTTCAAAGCACGAGGTAATCCGTGAGAACGATGGCTCAAACCTATGGAGGGGAAGCCCGGCATCATTTATCAAAAGGGGGGAATGGGCGGGTGCAGCAAAAGAACACCGAACGTTTCGGCGGAAGAACGAGAGAAAAAAAACTAGGGGGAAAAAGAACCCCGATGAAAGCCACGACCTGTTATGTTCAAAAACAGCCCAAAGAGGATCGAACCGGCATGGACCAGAAAATGAAAACTGCTTCCGAGGGGGCGCTAAGAATACGACCTGCCATCCGACGAAGAGCACGGCAGGGGCAGCAGACCATCAAAGTGTAAGGTTCGACTTTGCCGAACGAGGGGGCATTGGGCCTTCTATGCTGAAGGGATGCGCAAAAAAAACCAGGAAATAACAAGGCGAGGGAAAATAAACTCGGAAAAAGGGCAGTGCAGAAAGGCAAAGATGAATCCTGAAAGAAGTCCGACCATGAGGATCCCCAGGGTGAATGGCTTCTGGCAATAACACTCGCAGAATACAGGGAGGAATGTTGCAGGGGATCGCAGAAGCACATCCAAGAACGGGGTGAGGGAAAGGGAAAAGACCCAACTCATGAGTCTTCGAGCTTTCGGGCACTGGAGAGAAGAGAATCATAGAAAGGGACAGTTGTGCCAAAAAAGTCTCAAAAAAAGATTGGGTTCGGCGTAAAACGGGTGGAAATGTGAGAGAACTGTAAACTGGATATCAGGAAAAACAAGCATCCTTGACGCGGAGAGAAAGACAAACGGAAAATAGAGCGCGGAAGGGCTGGTAGTGATCGCTGACGGCAGTCATAGGGGCAAAATAACGGAAGCGAGAGTTGGCGAGCTAGAAGTTGGAGGGCATAGACCCGAACGATGAAATAAGTTTTGCCCCGGAGAGAAAAAATGTCCACGCGAAGAGAGCTGCGGCGGCCTCCAAAAAAAAGGGAGTAGGAAGACCGAAGTGGCAACCATCAGGAGAAGGAAGGGACAAAGAATCATGTGGAAAGAGAAGTACGGTATCCCGTCGTAACATACGGGTGAAAACATTCCTCGGACAAACACTACTCGTGTCAATGGGAGTGTTAACTGGGAGGTACATCAGGTTGGTATGGGCTTCCAGGAAAAAAGGGGAAAATTCTCTTGTGTACGCTAGCGTTGGAACAAAATCATGCCGCCAAAATCAAGAATAGAGAAAAAAAAAAAACATGATTGATTTCAGAGAGGATTGTTAAGGGCGGCGGCACCTCGGCAGTCAAAAACGGAGGTGTTTGTAGGACTCGGGGGTCGGGTTTTCTAAGGGACGATTGGGGAGCGCGATTCCATACAAATACAAAAAGCAAAAGCCATGGATGCCCCACGTGCCCCGGTGTGGATTGCAGCGGGGGGTAAGCAAGGGGATGCTGCAGAATCACCTGAAAATAAAGAAAGGGCTAGGAACGGGAGCGACTAAAGGGGGGAGCAGGAATCGGGAAGTCAAGGGCTAAGAAAACTGATAGGGAACAAGAAATTGATCGACTCGCACCGTCGGAGGACCTCCATATACGGTGGACCCCAAGCATGCAAAAAGACTGCAGGAATTATGAGTCCCAAGTGGACATCTGTGAAAATAGGGGCCAGAAGGTGGGGGGGGAATGGAGGGCTGGAAGGAAGAGTTCGTTTGTGCGGGAAGGAGTCTCTCAACAGAGATGGAGAGAGAGATACTGCCAGCAAAAAACAGTATTTCTAAAGAATAAGGAACCAGTGCAACCAGGGAAGAAAGAAAATGAAATTTAAAAGCTGCCCCTTGGGAAGAGCTGCCTGCCAGTCTTGGGGCAGCGGTCGGACCACGGATATGCAAGGGAAGGTGCGACGAGGCGACTTGGAACGAGAAAATGCTCGCGCCTGAAAGCCCCCTCTTCCGCCGCCACTAGTGAAAGATTCCACTGAGAGATTGATGTAGAATTCATGGGAGGTGAAGAAAGCCTGCAAAGCTCAGAAAAAAATTACCAGTGGTGCAAAACCGCTGGGAGCTGGGAGGGGGACCCAAGACTGGATGTAATCCGCGAGAAAGAGCCTGGAGAAAAAAAGGCCCCAAAGAAGATCCCCACCACGCCAGAATTGACACGCGAGCCGAAAGGAAACACTCGCTAGGAAAGGCATTACTACAGAGGGGAAAAGGGCGATTCGGGGACCGCAAGCTAGAAGAAGAGGACTTTTTGGGACGCTCAAAAAAAGCCCAGTAGTTTCCCCAGGTAAATCAACCTTCGAGCCGAGGCCAAGGAAGGGGCCGGATAAACACGCCATTAACTCGAAGAGGACAGAGGAAGGCGAAAAGGTGGAGGGGGAAAGCCGGCCGTGGGAGAAATGAGGACCTAGCTGTAAGGGAGAATGTTCCTGTGGAAGGGAGGCGTGCAAAACTGGGGGGGGAACCTGAGGATGTCTCAAAAAAAACTCCGTTAAACAAAAAAAGAATTGGGTCGTGTGAAGTAGCTACGGAGAGGGGGCCGAGGGGATTTCAACCTGTGCAATCCGGGGTCAAACGTTTGAGAGGGGAGGTCGAATTAACCCCGGGGCATCCACCCGGATTCCTCAGCGCAGGCAATCTGAGCAATTTATTTTTGAGGAATGGCTCCTGACGGCGTCCTAACGAAACAAGCAGGTCTGCCTCGGATACTGGAAGAAGACGGAAAAAGAGTAATGGATGCACTTGGTTTCGATCTCACGAGAATGGACCACACGTCTCAAGGAGAGACCCCCGTGGGTGGCGCTACAAAAAGGGGTGGGGAGAAGGGAATAGGAGGGGAACACCTAAAGAAAGGTGAAGATGACCGAGAAGGAAGGATTCATCCAGGCTTCCAGAAGCGGGTAGAGAAAAGAATGGGTTGGGTCTTTAGGGCAAAAAACAATAAAAGGGTCTGGGGGAAGGTCGATACGGAAGTGAAGCGAAGAATATTCTGTGGGCCTGAGGAGGGGGGGCTGACCGAAAGATAACCCTGGGGATTACGTGACGTAGGAAGGGAGCCGGTTACTCGGTGGATAAAACGGCCACGTAGAAGGGGGGTTTGGCTCAGCCGAGTAAGGTCGTGGGGTTGCTGGGCTGGGATGGCAAATCATTCATCATCAAAGGATGGCAATAGAAAGGGGCCAATGTAACCTAAATGTTTCGGTGGAAATGGGGGCTAAAACACATGAAGGGTGGTAATCGGGGCCAGGAGAATGACGTACGTACTTTCTGAAGCGTCAACATGGAGTGTCCAGGGGGCCGCATTGCCATTTTCAATGGCCGAAAAGAAGGGAGTTTGGGGGGGGTGATTCGCGAGGGTGGTGCGCACTGTAACATACGTTGTAGGAAGAGAGCAATAGGTTAACGCCTGGGCCTTTTCGCAGAAAGTTGGAAGGAAAACGCAGCGGTGGTTATAGGGAGGGCACTCCGAAGAAGGAAAAAAGGGGATTTCCAAAAATTGGGAAGGGGCGAACTCCCATAGGCGGGGGGGGGGGGGGGGTGAGCGGATCAGCGTAGATCCGTAAAGGGATTGTCTTAGTAGAAAGCGACTATCGGAAACGGGCTAATTACGTCAAGAAGGCCTGGATTACCCAGTATGATAATCTGTTTTTAGGATTGCGGGGCGAATAAAGACGGAATTCAGTAAGGTTCATCTGCAGGGGGGCTGAAAAAAAAAGAACCGACCTGACGGATGGTATGTTAGTCAAAAAAAAGATGCCGGACTCACGATGGTTCTCTTTATCAAGCCAACTTCCCGAAGAGCGAGAAGGGGGCCAATTTTGAAGATCACAAGAAGAAGAACTTTGGGGAAGTGGCCATGGCGAACGCTACACTCTTAACAATGGAAAAGCGTTTGTTAGGGAATCAGAGTGGGGAGTTATGAGAGAAGAGGCCTCCAGAAAGAGGAAAGCGAAGTGAGGCGATGAAAATTTGCAGGAGCGGAGGGACCAGGCCGAAGATGAAAGCCCGCTGCCGGCAAAGGATTACCGAAAGAACTTTTTGAAAGGGAAAGGTGCATAGGAATGGCGACTATGAGAATAGCAGCATATTGTTCAGCATGAAAAGGGGTAAGGCATGAAACGAATAACAAAAGGGCTACAAAGCAGACGCAAACAGAAATTTCTCCTCGGACCTGGAATGAAAAAGATAGGGAGCTTGAACGGCGAGCGGGTTCTGACTGTGTTGGAGTATTAAAAA
>Ga0179593_1421218_pt1 | contig 11607 bp, 14 predicted proteins | sample CZODoug2_1_08_16_FD_185931 | JGI IMG/M metagenome (GOLD analysis project Ga0179593, IMG submission 185931) | Vadose zone soil fungal communities from Angelo Coast Range Reserve, California, USA - CZODoug2_1_08_16fungal (PacBio error correction) | ecosystem: Environmental > Terrestrial > Soil >...
ACAGAAAACGCAAACGAAAAAAAATGCGGGATGAAAGGGTCTTGAATAAAAAAAAGGAAAAAACGTGCTGGAAGAGAAAAACTGGAAGAAGGAAGAGGGTTGAGAAAGGGGGAGAGGCAAAAAAGAAAAAGTGCAACCTGAATATAAGGGGAAAAATTGGAATGAAACAGAGGAAAAATAAAGCAGGTGGGTTGGACCGGCGGGAAGAAGGAAGGGCTGAAGAGAGAAAAGCCGGGGTGGAACGGAAAGCTTGCTAAAAAAGAAAAAATGGCACATAAATTGGTTAAGGGGGGACCTGGGGGCTCCAAAAAAGAATGAAACGGGCAAGATCTGCAGGGTCAACATGGGGGAAGAGGCGGAAAGAAAAAAAAAAAAGGGAAGCCGAGAATCGGGGTTCACCAAAACTCGGTGAAAAGGGGGGGGAAAAAGGATCCGAAAAACAGCGGGGAACGTCAAGGAAAAACGGGAAGGGAGCGATGTTCTAGGGAAAATCGGTCATTGGATCATAGGGTTGGGCATAGGCTTACAGGGGAAAAACGGGAGACGAGAAAAACAGAAACCCAAGGGGGGGCCCAGGAATAGGGGGGCCCTTGACTAAAAACCGATTGACTGAAGTGGCCAAAACGATTAAACGTATTGTCGGCACACAAGGAAGGGTGGAAACGTAGCTGCAAAGAGCTAGAGACCTGGTGAAGAAGTCAAAGGATCACGTGGGGGGGGAGGAGGAATGAAGAGTAAAAGTGCAAGCAAAAATGCTGGATACAAGACGAAGGTTTCCCCGCCGAAAGGGGGGAGGGATTAGGAGAGGGAAAGAAAGACAAAAGCGCGGGGGCGGGGATGATAAAAACATTACACCCAGGAGGGGCGGGGGGACCTTTCGCGTCTTCTGACTTGAAACACAAAGATGTGCGGAAAAACTGTAAACCAAGCAAAAAGAAAGGGAGGGGCAAATGTAATAGGGGGGGAACTGGACATTGGGACTCAAAATGCCGGGCGCAGAAAGAGAGAAACATGACCCTATCGGGTACTCACCTTAAAGCTAAAAAAAGCTAGGGGGAAAAGGCACTTCTGCTGCATGAAGAAAAGGATCCAGAAAAGGGAAACAGGAGAGTGGACCGGTCGTAATCCCGTAAGAAAAAAAAAGGTTCCACATCTTTAGAGGCAGAATGCGCCAAGAACTTGGGCTCATCGCATCAACCTCAGGGGGGGGGGAAAGGTACCAAGGAAGGAAAATTCAATCAAGAGAAAGAAAGAATGCGGAAACTGGAAAAAGAAAGAAAAAAGTGAGGGGGAGCTCAAAAAGTGACTAAAATAGGTTAGGTCCCCAGAGTCAGGAATATGACACGGCACGGACATTTCCGGACTGGGACGTTTCGTGTAAGTTGAGAGTAAAGGGTGCCTTTTCAAAAGGGGAGTTGGAAGGGACTTAGTCAATTAATAAAAGTCGCGACGGAGGGATACGAAGGGCAAAAGAGGAGTGAAAAGGAAAGAAAGAGGGAGGGGGGCAAGATTGCATGACAAAAATCCGGGCTGAACGTACGTCTGTACTGGGAATGCTAAGGGGACCTGGACGGGGGGAAAAACCGGTGGGTTTCGGACCGATGCTGGCAGGTGAAAACGCGCAAGCTCTCCCCAGTCTGGGGGGGGAGGAGAGGGAGGGGTGAGGAGCAGGAGGGGAAAAAAATCGGGGGGCGTTTTCCCTGTTTATCGCGCAAAAAAACGAGATGAATAAACAGCGGGCACCTCGCGATCCCCAAAATGAACCAGGGAACGAAGTTTCGAAAAAAAAACTGGGAGGGGTTAAGGTGGACGGGGGCACTTTGACAGAAATTCATTATTATATCGCTAGCACAGAAAGAAGAAAACCATCGGGATTTTCCCTTAAAGGAAAAATTCAAAATCTGGCCTTCACGGAGAAGTCGACAGGAGGTCAACCAGCCGTCTTGATGGTTGATGGGAAAAGTCATGCATTGAGGAATGAGCGGAGGGGGAAAGGGGGCAGCATGAAGTAAAAGGGTTCATCGTCACTGTTCGTTCACACTAAAAGGGATTTGGGGAAGATGCGTCGACCCGTAACACATTCCCAGGCTTGGGGTCCATCACGTGTTTTCCCCTTTTCCTAATCTCGGACGGTTTGCCCACACCACGTTTTTGAAGGGAAGTGAGGGTGGGGGAAGAAAGCCCAAGAAAAAAACGGCAAACTAAAACTACGTCAGTATGTCGGAACTTGAAAACGCTTGAGAAGTGAGAGAACCCAAGTTAACCGTCGGGAAAAAGAAACCAGGAAAAACCTTCAAGGCCTATCTGTCTACCTTAAGCGCCGGTGCGCCGCAAGGAATCATGTCCCGGCACGAAAAAAAACAAACAAAATAGGTACCTCGCTGGTGGAAAAAACACAACAAAAAAAACGCAGGGAAAGAGGGGTACTCAAGAGCAATAAAACTAAGTCCAAACCTGACCTGCAGCGGGAAGGTGTATCAAGGAACAATAAATCAGAAAGGGAGATGGAAAAAGGAGGGGAAGGAAAAAAAAATCGATTACTAGGATTCGTTGACCAAGAGTTTGCCGGACAAAACAGGAAGGTTTGCTTGATGGATGCACTTTTGCTCCCGCAGAGGGGTGGAATCGGGGGAGAGAGAAGTCGAGGCCACGTTCCAAAGTATCCCCGGTACCAATGGTGGGGGGTCCCCCTGGGGGAACAACACGAAACGTTGAGTCAGATATAAAAAAGACCTCTGTTCTGGTTGGGGCACGGATTCTCAGAAGACTCCCGAGCCTTCCGGGGTTTAGGGGGGGGGGACCCGGGGGAGGGTTTTGGTGGGGCTATTCAACACGCCCTTAAACTAACACAATTGGGAGGGCCCTGAGGGAAAAAGGAAACCCAATTCCTCCATGGAAGGTTAGTGAAACCAGGGGAAAAATACCACAAAAACGATCGCCCATGCCGGGCAGTCCTCCCAACACGGCGGCCCGCTGTTTCAGGCCCCTCAAAAACCCACGTCGTCAGAATCCTGGGAAGGAAAAAGTTTGTCCCAAAAAATCCACTCAGTTGGCCAACTAGGACAGACAGATAACAAATGGGACCAAAAAATGACAATCAGGAGCCAAACCCCGGTTCAAATCTGGCAAATTAAGTAAAAACGCAAAAAAAAAAAAAAAGCCGGCGGGGGCGGTCGAACGAAGGGGGCATACCATCCTGGACAAAGTGAAAACGAAAAAAAGGGGATAACAAAATTCGTTGGAAAAGACACGGTTAGGGGCTTGGGGAGGGAGTTAGGTGAAGGAACGGGGCTGACATCCAGGGGCGGAGAGAACCAACTGTAAAAACACATGAAGGCTCCGCGAAAAAAGCAAAGGACGGCGGGGGTGGGGGAACGAGACGGGAAAGGTATTGGAGAGCTCACCGCTCTAGGATATTAAAATATTAAATAAAATTCTGAAAAAAAAAACTAAGCACTCCTAAAGAGTTTCGCGGACGACAAAGGATCTGTAAAGAAGGAGAATGTGAGTGGGAAAAAAAAGACATTATTAAAAAAGGACTGAATCCACTAAACCAGTCTCGTCCAAAAAACACCTTGGGGGGAAAGAGGAGAAAAACGGCATTTCGGGCATGAAAAAGGTCAAACGGTAAGACAGGGCCAAGCAATAGTAATGCCGAATTCGGAAATGACAAAACCGAAATATGCAAAAAGAAAGTCAAAGTGTAACCGAAGGATTGATCCAGGCAGGGGTATCAGGGGGACAGGCAAGAGGCAAGCCTTGGGTCGGCAGCCGGCCTAGAAAAAGACCTTTTCAAAGTGGGGAAGCAGCTGGAAAAGTAGCCAGGCGGCGATACGGTGTGGGGAAGACCGGAAAGGGGGGAAGGAGTGATTCGTCATGTGAGTTTAAACTTGAAAAAACAAGGGGAAACACGAAACAAAAGGGGGGGAAGCTTGCGATCTGGTGCAAAAAAGGTCTCCCTACCCGTCAACCCTAGTTAGGGGAGGGGTGGGAAAGACGTTCGTGGGGGTACGGGGGTAGGGGAACAGACTGGCCAAGGTACCAAAAATCAAATACAAACCTAAAAATGCCTCAAAAAAACTGCCAAATAAATCACCGGCATAAAACGAACGGAGACCTTTTGGGATAAAAGGAGTTTGAAAAAAAAAGAAAAAATTATTACAGAACGTACATCTAATGCTGTGGGTAAAGGGGAGTGTGGAACAGGCCGCCGGAAAATGAGGCAAAAAAGGGGGGGGGTAATATTACGGGCTGGCTATTGAATTTCCGTGCGGGGGTCGCCGGGGGGTGTGGGGGGGGGAGGGCAACAAGGGTCAAAAGGTTTGCGAGAAACTGAAAAAAAAATGAATCACCGATATTTGTCTTCGGTGCAAGGGTGGGGACCCCGCCTTGACAGTGCGAATGGGAAAAAGCGTGGTAAAAAAAAAAAAGCAGGTAAAGAACCGGGGGGAAAGCCGGACGGGGGAGGTCGGGGGGGTTGAAGGCTAAATCAAAATGCCGCAAAGCTTTAAGACAAAAAAAACGGAAGGAAAGAAGGAAAACTACTGGGGGTATAAACAACTGCCGGTTCGCGCAGGGGCACAGCGCAAAGTGGAGACGAGGAGGGACCATGAAGAACCTCAAGTTATTTCATGTGCGAAACAAACGGCTCAAAAACCCGCCCCCCCCTAAGGCCAAATCATCTGCCGGCTTCAGAAAGCTCACCACGATGTGATCAAAAAAGTAAAAAAAAAAGAACGCAAAAAGAAGCGGCGAAAGGGAGAAAACAGAAAACTATCGAACGGAAAAAAAAGGTTCCGGAGCTTGCTAAAACGGCATGCGGCAAGGGTGCAGAGGAGAAATAAATGGCAGGGGACGCCACTCAAGACCCCAAGGAGCCTGCGTGCGGCAATAACTAAAGCGAACGGAAGCCGGACAGAAACCTGGGCGGAAACCAGGGGGAGGGAATGAGGCCAAAACGCTGGTTGGGGAAAAACTCTTGAACGCAAGAGAGAGAACTGAAAAGAGAAATAGTCCTAAGGGGTCTATGTGGTTGACACCCACTCGACCAAAAAGAACCAAAAAGGAAGACCCCCTAGCTCGGCCAAGCAAAGACTGAACCAAAAAAAAAAACGGGTGGGGAAAAAAAAAAAACAATCCCGAATCCAGCCAAATTTGCCATTTCAAAAGAAATCAAAGGGAAAGAAGCGGCCGGGGAGTTGGAGAACAAACCGGCCTGAGGCGGGGAGTAAATTCAAGTTCAATGTGTCAACTAAACCTTAAAACGGTGAAGACCTGAAAGGAACGCGGGCAACACGCAGGGCCACAACGCACAAACTACATTTCTGCATTTAAAACAAAAAACACGGAACGCAACCAAGCCAAACCGGAACTAGCCGCCAGTGGGGTTGAACAGAAGGACAGGCGTCTCTCCGGGACAGGAAGAGAGTGTCTCGCCCGAAAGCCACGAAGTCAATAACCCCCAGTTGCGGGCGCGCCGCGCAGGGTCCAAAATAGTAAACTCAAAAATAGAGGCAAACGCGAAAAGAAAACGTTGGAAAAAAAAAGGGGGAGGGAACCGGGACTATAAAAAAAAACATGGAAAAAAAAATGATCAGGGGCGGGAAGACTACCGCCCCGCCACTTCGCCCGTGTGAAGGGGCAGCTGATCAAACCAGCGTGAGCAGGGGGATGCATCGTACCGGGGGGGAAAAGCAAACGGAAAGGGGGAATCAAATTGGGGGAGGGGAAAGATCGGCCGAGGGCCAGCGGCCGGGAACGACCCTGCGAATGGACATCCCCGCTTTTGCGCCTTGGGAGGACGCCGGGAAAAGGGGGGGGGAAAGAAGAACGAAGGAAAAAATCACAGGAAACAAGGGGTTCAGGGGGGAAGGTGGCCATCCAGCCAGACGCCCAGAAGCCCAGGACTTGCAGGGTAGCCTCATTAAGAGGACACCTAAAAAAGGGAAGGGGAATGACGAAAAGCGGACAGAAGTAGGCGAGTAACCTTGGAAACAATCAGGGATGCCACCCGGGAAATCAGAAGGAAAAAGAAGAAACCGTTTAAATTTGGGCAGGGAAAGGCGTGACCACCCCACAACTGCAAAAATTGACAACTACCGGCAAGCAAACACGGGCTAACAGTGCTCTGTAGAAAGACTGGCAAAAAACCGGGGAAATGGCCGGGGGAAGGAGGGGGGTACCTGCATCGGCAGCCAGATGAAAAAACTGCAGGAACAAATTACGCCGCCGCCCATCCAATGCAGGGCTGAGGGGGGAGGAAAAAGGGTGTCACCGGGATGGAACCGTCCCAAAAGGGAAAGGGACATCATAGCGGGAAACGGAACGAAGTACCTTGTCATCTGGGGTACTTCCGAAAGGGGGAACCCCGGGGAACCGAAGAAGGAGGTGATCACAAAAAAGGGTGGTGGGTCAAGAAAAGGATGCCCAGGCACAGCAAGAGGGCACGGTTGCTGATCCTCCCTCGGAGGAAAAACAATCAGCCCATCCAATAAACTCCCGTGAAAGGGAGAAAATAGGTCATGCAAAGGGGAGAAACAAATGGCCGAACAACGGTGCCGAATACAAAGGACAGAGTAAAATTGGCTAGGGGTACATTAGGACCGGACGACAATCGCGATCTAGGGAACAATAGGGGGAGAAAAAAAAAGGAAGAGCTAATCAAAAACAACCAACGGCGAGGGAAGAGAGATTACGAGGCAAGAAAAACGTAGGAAGAAAGTGCAAGGTTTGACAGAGGGGGGAACCGATACGGCGGGGGGGGGGGGGGAAGGAGGCCCCGGTGAACGGACGATCTTTCAACTACTGTAAAAAAAACTGGGACTTCAAATTGCTACTGAAGGAAGAAAACAAAAAGTCGGGGGAAGGAAGAAAAAAAAAAAGATGGACACTGGGGGGGCAACTGCTGTGACGACTAAAACGGGAAAAAAAAAATCCGGCTCAGGGGATGGGAAACCTAGGAACAATCCCGAATGGGGGGGAAGGGGGAACACGTGGGGGGGCTCAAAAACAAAAAAATTACTTTCATATAAACCTGGGAAGGAGGGGAAGGTTAAGAAAAAAAACGGGAAAAGCAAGTAATCGCGCTTTTAATCGAAACTTAGAATCCTGCACAAAGCCTGGAAGCAAGGGAAGGGAGGGCGAGGGAAGGGAGCAAAAATTTCATGAGGAACACTCTGGAAAGAATAAGAGGAAAAAAAGCCCTCAGTAAATAATCACAAACCGCAGGGGTGGGGGGGGGGAAAAAAGGGGCCGAAAAGGGAAAAAGGTCCCCAGGGCAACCCTTCCAAGGGCGAAGCTCCTCTGCAATTGTACAATTTAAAGGAAAAAAAAATAAATTAAAAAAGGAAAGGTGAGGCGCCTCCGAGGACGGGAAGCGATCAGGACCTGCCTTTTGAGTCGTCCCTGTAAGGGGAAGTATGCTTAAAAACGAAAAAAAAAAAAAAACGGACCGGGAGTTTGTTTTTGCCATCATAAAGACTTGATGAGGCTCAAAAAAAACCGTTCTTCACTCACTCTCTACTGTGGGGGACATTATAGGGAACGGGGGCCCTACAGGAAAAAGGGGGAAAAGGTTGTCTGGGAAAAAACTTGGAATAAAGACAGAAACTCGAAACGGGGGTTTCGGAAGGACTGAGAGGTTAGAGGGGGGAAAAAGTTAACCTTTAAATTTTTTCAAAAAAAGGTTACCGTCAACTAACGAACCAGGGGAAAAGAAAGGGCTGACAGAAAAAAAAGAAAAGGGCGGCCCCCAGCGTACCTGGACCAAAGAAAACGAAGGATCTCAGAGAGAGACCATGAGAAAAAAAAAAAAATAAAGACGATCTTGGTCAACTCATTCCAGAGGAGGCAACCCGATGCAGAAGGTAAAAAACGACTGCGTGGAAAAAAAAAGAAAAAACTACCCCGAAAAAAGCGGACTAACGTGGCCCAAAGGGCGGGATTTCCTAAAGTCAATCAAAAAATGTCAACTCCAAAAAACGTTCCCGCTACGGCAGGGTCAAAAAGAAAAAAAAAGGGACAAAAAAACGAGGGAAATGCCGCGAAAGACCGCAAGAACCAAAGCACTCACGCAGAGAAAAAAGGGCACTGCAGGGGGAAGGACGAAGGAGGCCGAAAAAAAAAGAAAGGGAAAAAATGGTAGGACAATCCCCCGTAGAAACGGGAAGGACAGCAAGAAAAAGGCCTGCAGGGGGGACTTGAAACAAAGCGGTAGTTCTGGAGGGGCACGAAGGGTGGGCCCCGGGGGGACTGAAACCGAATAGGTAAGGAAGGGACGGGAAAAAAAAAAAGGGAAAAGGCGGGGAAGCAAAAGCGGCAACAACTTCATGGACGGTTGGAGTGGCTAACCTAGTTCCGGGGTAAGACTTGAGCAGAGGGAGGAAAACTGGGGCCGTGGGGGAAAACCACAGGATTTTGCGGGGAGTCAAGGTTTTCTCAAAAATCTTTTTGAAAAAAAAACCCCCACACGATATCCTATGGTGGGTTCACTGGTCAAGAAATTCGGAGTTTTGGGTGAAAAAACCCGGGGTACACCTGAGAAAAATAATTTGCTAGGAATGTCTCTCCGTGGCTCTCGCGGAAATGGGGAGTAGGGCTCACCCTGGTCTAGTCAGGAAGCAGGCTGGGTCGTATTTACTCAGGTAGTAGCCCAGTAAGGGTAAAAAAATTGGGACCAGTGTGGGGGAAGAACGAAGGTCAAGCCAGGGCTCACCCTGTTTCGTGGGAAAGGGAGGACGGGGGCCATCAGGACCTTGAGAGGTTTTGTTGAGAAATAACCTGAATCAGAGGAGAAGCTTCTTGAACTATATCCATGTTTTCCTGCAGAGGTTTTACAGACCGGGGGAAACTCCGGGAGGTGGTGTCGTAATTCCCTAAATTGTGGGGGTCAAGTAGCGCTCTTCTCTCAAGAAGAAGATATCGGGGAAAAAACCTGTTGTTGAGAAAAAACGCGCAAGGGGTTCGTAGACTAGTTGCTAGACAAGAGTTTAAAAAAGGAGCCGGATCTTGCAAAAGACCAATAAACCAAGAGGTAAAAGGGGACTAAGAAAAAAATCTCAGGGGGTTTTCAGGGGTGGCATAACAAAAGCTATCGTGGAGTCGCGCAAAAAAAGGTCCACTTTTTACAGAGTATGGGTACAAGGGAATATGAGAGACGTCTCTCTGAAAAGGAGGTGCAGAGAGGTAGTTGGGGGGGGTCTGGTAGACGGGGCCAAGGTGAAGATTAGAAAGAAATGGCCCGGTTTAGGGCGCCCTCTAGAGAGGTCAAGAACATGGCAGATGTGTTGGCAACCACGGTCAAACGGGAGGTCGGGTGGGCGGATGAAAAAAAATGGAGGGGGGCCCAGGACTCGCCCTCGTGAGAGGGGCTAGACTGGGCTTCCAGGTTCCGGTACTTTGCCCTGGTACTCACGGGAGAGAGTCAACTCCTGGGTTTCTCGTGTATACAAGAAGTTGAGTAGAAAAAGAGGGCAAGGGGGGGGTAGGTGGGGGGAGGAGTGGTCCCCCGTGGTGAGAACAAGTGAAGGGGGATGGGCTGCAGATGTGACGCAAACTTTCACCTTCGTCGTCAGGAGTCTCCGGCAGGCTGAATTTTGCGTAGTGCCTGATGAGGGGTCCTTACTTGAGGGGTTAGAGGGAACTCCGGGGGGGGAAGAGAGTCCTGGCCACAACAAGCTGGGGTCCCGTATGGAAGAACACACCACCGAGTGGGGAAAAGAAGGGGATAAATTGAACTCCAAAATCATGGGGGTTCGGGCCATGGTGAAAGTGGGGAATCCTAGGAAGAAAAAAAAGGGGGGTCGAGCATGCCATCCTCAGAGCTGATCCCAGAGGTCAGTACTGGGGGAGACCCTGAAGAACCCTAGTCCACAGGTTTCAAAGGAGGGGAAAGTGAAGGGGACACTCTTACGGGTTTAGTTGGTGGGGGGTGATTCGAAAGAGAAGGGGGGTTTCGTTTTTGAAGCCCCGGGGCTTTGGTGAAGCAACCGTTGGAAAATAACTTTCTTTAGTAAACCAAGGAAAGCGGAGGGAACGGGGGGGGGTTGGCTAAAGGGCAGCTGAATAAAGTGGGGGGGCTCAGTTTCTTATTACTGGGAAATCCTTGAACAAAAGGAAAAGAGGAACAACTGTAATGGGGGGGTCAAGACACCAGACACCCCCTTACGACTCCCGAAGGGTTTACGATTTTAGGTTTGCTAGAAAGACAGGATATCGTGGCGAGGGTTAGTACAGGTGCTCAGGTGGGAGGTGAGAAGTGGGGGGGGGAGCGGGACTGGAAGGAGGGGCGGATAGTGAGGGCGGGGGGGAGGGAGAGGAGTGGGGTTGAGCATACGGGGAAAATGGGGGGGTGAGTAGGTGACGTGAAGTGGCGGGAAGCAAGAGTGGCCCGAGGGTTGGTGGGGGGGGGGGGATGGGGGGGAGGTGTTGGGGGAGGGGGGGTAATGGGAGTGAGAGGGGAGGGTTAGGGGGAGTAACAGGTGAATAGAGGACTGTAGGGGAGTGGGGGGGTCGGTCGGGTGAAGCGAGGGAGTGGGGTTGGAGAGTCAAGGGTAATGGAGAGTGAGCAAGAGGGTGCGGTCTCTTTTTTGCCTATTCCCTGATGGTTGGGAGTGGCCCAGGTTCGGGGGTTAGGGAAGGAGATTACGGGTGCTGTCACCCATATCTGCAGAGGGGCGAGGGTCCGAGGGCATCCCGAGGTTCTTCGTCCGTGGTGATTGTGGTTGCTGGTTGGGGTGTGTAAAGAGGAAGGGGGGGGAAAAGGTTTCACCAAAAAGGGGCGGGTAAGGTCCAAAATCACCCAAATCGAACGTCCAGTCAAAGACTTACCTAGGGGGGTCCGCCGTTCCGAGGGGGGTCTCCCCCCGGGTGAGGAGAATGGGGTACAGGTGGGAGTTAACCCCTGAGGCTGGGTGGGTGGACGTGTCGTTTGGGACCCAACAAGAAAAAGAACAAAGGGAAAACGGTGACCAAGATAGGGGCACAATGCAAGGACGGAACGACCGCTCCGGTAAGGGGAGCCGGCTAAGATGGAAGAGCAATGAGGGTAGGAGGCGGCTCTAAGACAGAGGGGGGCTGCCGGCTGGTGGAGACAAAAAGACGACCTTCTTAACTATGATGGTTCTCCACCTCACAAGAAGAATTTATTCCCAAGGGCAAGAAACGACGCAATAAGGGGTCCAGGAAACGGGAAAAAAGGAACAAAAAATGAACATATAAAGAGTGTTCTGGGAAGCAATCCAGGGGGGGGAAAAAGCTTTGAAGATCCGGGAACTATTAAAGAAGATCCAAGGAAAGCGATATCCGTTATTGTGTAAAAACTCCGCATCGGTTCCGCTCTCCAGGGAGGGGGGACGTCCGGATTTCAGAAGGGACCCAGGGCCTGCGGATAAAGGGGGAAAAAAAAGAAAACTGATAAATTCCCACTTAAAATCTCACAAGGCCATTTCCACAAACTTGAAGGAGAATAAAGAGGGAAAAGGAGGATTGTGTATCAGCCTTCAGGGCGAGTGATTAAACAAAAAACGAGAGCCATAGAAGCCAAGGCAGGCTCCGCGAAAACGAGTAAAAGGGAGGTAGGCTGGGGTGGGGGGAAGGAGCAGGGGTTCT
>Ga0179593_1643574_pt1 | contig 11607 bp, 11 predicted proteins | sample CZODoug2_1_08_16_FD_185931 | JGI IMG/M metagenome (GOLD analysis project Ga0179593, IMG submission 185931) | Vadose zone soil fungal communities from Angelo Coast Range Reserve, California, USA - CZODoug2_1_08_16fungal (PacBio error correction) | ecosystem: Environmental > Terrestrial > Soil >...
CGCGCCAGTTTACGTGGTCAGGGTCCAAGCGCATGCTACAGAAACAGCCTTACTTTTTGCCCGATCCCACGAATAGCGGTGCGCCAGGGGAATCGTAGATGCATGGAGGATCAATGGGCACCGCGATATCCGGTAGGGGTACAACGCCGACGTGAAGCGTCGCGGAGAGAAGTCGACGTCAATCAAAAAGGTCCGAATAGCTTGGGGGCAGAGCACATGTAGATTACATCAAGGGGTCGTAGGTCCACCCATCAGGGGGCTTACCGTAAACCCGGCAGCTCACGCTTTACCAAAAGGGGTTCAGGAAGGATCGGAGATACGTCCACCGGGAGCAGTGCTCAATCACGAATTCGGTATCCAGTTTGTGGAGTGAGAAGTATTGAGGGGGCAGCCAGGTTCAAAACGACGCTGTCAGCGCAAGCGACAGGAATAGGCAGCGGCACTTCATGCCATCGCTAGCTGGGCCGGAAACGGCTGCGGTGGTTGTGGGAGAATCGCATCGAGAGTGCGGTGGTGCTGAGGACTCGGAGCATCGGCTACGGAAAAAACAAGCGCTCTCAATAAGAGGGGCTAATCCTGTATGGGGGCGCTTCCGATGGAGATGGTAGCTCGGGCTATCTGACTGCAATCACAATCCAGGATTCTGACACGATCGAATTAGTTACAACGTTAATAATCTCAGGAGTCTACTAGGGAAGTGAAAGAGACAGCGCTGCTGCCTACTCTTTAAAATCGCACTCTACATCGGGTGCCTTGCAGGGGGTGAGGAATGTAGCGTTAATAACGTATGACCCAGTCGTATCAAGGGGTGTTTTGCCTCATGGAATCCGCCAAACAGCCAGGGCGCTGAAAGGAAAAATACAGATACCTGTTGGGTCACCACGTGTCGGGCGCGCGAAAACTAGTCCCTCCTCACGTAAAATGGGCATGCGCAAAGGCGCTGGGGAGAGAAGGCGCGAGAAGCGCGCTGTGGCAGATCTATAAAAAGCAATATCAAAACTCCATCGGAAAAAAGAACCGGGGGAAGTGGGAGCAAAAGGAACCGACATGACCTGTCGATAAGAAACTCCGGGAGGAATGTGGCAAGTCTCGGCACTGTCTCTCAAGTCATATCGGAGCGTTTTTTGACATCATCGATGATTTGTGAATCATCCCTCACCTCTGGGCCGGAAAGCTCATGCGCTTAGAGCGGCTGGGACAGGCGTATGGTAGGCACATGACGCGACAATTAGAGCTAGAAAGGGCGGCAGCTCCTCGTGCTTGCTTGTGGGGGCATTCAACTACTACTCAATTCTTGTCCTCTGTCCTCCATGGCTGAGGATGCCCGATAGGGAGACTTCTTGTAGTAGCTGGAACCGACACAAGGGACGCCGATTATCCCGAGATCCGCCTCGAGACGGAGACCTGAAGACTCCGCCCAGTCAGGGGCAGACAGGGGGGAATGTCAAGATACGCATTAATTTCAGGGTCAGCGCGAAGGCGGCGGGATCGTTTCGACCAAACAAGGTCCTCATTATCGTAACCCCACACGCGGCGGAAATGGGATTGGTGGGGGGGGGGAGGAAGGGGCCGCATATTTGGCACACAGGAGGGAAGGGAAGCCGAGCGTCCGGGGGCAAAGCAGAGGAAATTCCGGAGTTTCCAGCCCTCGGGCTGATTATGAGCATAAAGCAGCTGACTTCCCTGAGGCGGAACAAGGGTCACACAAAACCGGAAGTCACAAGACAGGGACATCTGTGTTGCAAAAAAGGTGGACACAAACTTCCGAGTTAGATGGAGAGAAATGCGCTAGAATAAGAAAACGCTCCGCCGCGTGAACAGAGCAGAGCGTACAAAAAGAAGTGTCGGTGGTTATCGGGGCTAGTAGAGCAAAAAATCAATCGGGTCAAGCAAGCTTAACATCCACGGGGGGGGGCGCTGCGGTAGGATGGTGTGGAGAGCGATAACGATCTGACAGGGGGGCAACGTCGTTCTTCTCGAGATGCAACGAAAAAGTCTACTGGAGAAGGTCTCAGCAGGAGCTTAAAGCTCGCTCGATTGATGAATAAGTTGAAAGGGAGGAACCGGCATGGTCGAATTTGGCGTCGGCAAGATTGGAGACACAAAAGCGTTTGGAGAATTCAATTTGGAATCGGAAACCATGAGACCCATCATCAACATCCCTGGGGCCGAATCCTATCTTGGGTGAACGGGGTTCAACGCGATGACCGGCGAGGAAAAAACGTGGATCGGCTTGGAGCAGCGTCTGGGGAACGAAAGCTGGTACTCACGTCCATAAAGCTAGAGAAACAAGATTGCGTCACTTGCCGCGCTCGTCGGGGAACGGGGCAGGGGGTTCGGGGCGTAAGTTAAACGAAGGGTTTTTTGAGGAGCTAAGTGCCAAGACGGTCCAAGAGACGCAGAATGCCTACCGACGCGGGGTTGTGGGTACCCTCCTTTTCATGCAGAGTCGGCGGTTTTAAACATAAGCCCGACATCTGGCGGTCTAGGCGCATCAGCGAAAAAAACAACAAAGGAGGAGGGGAAAAGAGTTTTCTCTGATATGATGAAAAGAGGAGGAAGGGAACGTGTTCAACAACGCAAGACCGTCATAAGGGGGGAGGGTTTCGAACATAACAAATGGGACACTGTTCGGTGAAAATTCCGCAAACGCGGGGGAGTCAAATTGCACCTCAAAACACAGGCTCGAACGCTTTCCTCAAGAAAATTTAAATGGACAATAAACTATCCTCGCACGTCGCAGGCGGACGAGAAAGGACAGAATAATTTAGTCCTGACCCAGAACTGATGGTCAAGCACCGACTCTTGAAGGGGCTGCGAACAAAATCACAAAAAAAAAAACTGGGGCGCAAAGAGGGGCGTTCATCGAAGCAGACTGCCAAAAAGGGCAAAGATTGAGTCGGCAGATGACGGAGGGTGAGCTCGCGCATGTTGGACTCCAAGAAAACCTCGACAGTGGGAAAGCTGCGGCGCAAAAAGGGAATCTTGCCGACGCTAAACAGGTAATGCCCCACGACGGTTAGACCATGGGCTCAAGAGGGGCCGGAGCCGATCCCAGAAAAACTCGAAAAGGGCGTGGATGCATATATGGGCAGCAGGAAAAAAAGGATAAGGGAGGCATCATCGACACAAACTGAAAAGGAGGATTCAACGAACATATCGTATCGAGAGAGACAATCGAGGCCCTGCGCCTACCGCAGGAGGTTGTTCATCGTCCACCGCCAGTCAGGATGGTGGGCGTGGAGGGAGAGGGAGTGAATGTTGATTTTCTGGACAAAAGGAAGGCTTCAGGTGTCATCTGACACGCGGAGGCTCCCGGCTTAAATACCGAAAAAGGCCCTCGGACGGGGAGGGTCACTCAGCGGTGGGGGGGGGGGGAAAACTCTATCTTTCATTTTAAATTCCGAGAGAAGGTGGGTGCCTCCTACTTCCGCGTACTTCCGGGCGAATATCACAAAGCGCTGGACATTCGGAAGGGAGCGGGCTGGCGACGCTCTATGTCCCCGCAAAAGCCAGTATCGAGAAGTAGGGGAGAACTTCACCTCCACAAGGAAAAACGAACAAGCCGTCACGGAGGGCTATGAAAATTCAAATGGTAAGAAGAAAATATCGACTCCTCTAAGCAGTTGTGTCATAAAAGGAAAAGGCCAATGAGACGAGAAATGGATCCATAAGCAGGTCCTCCTGTCTTGTAAGGGAAGAGAGCAGGGGGGGCCTCAGAAAATGGGAGAGTCCAAGGACCTAGGTGAACTCAAGGAGGCAAAGAAAGAGGGTAGTAATTCCTGCACACAACCTAACAAAGAAAGGACCCGAAGAGGAGCGGACCTTTGCGCACGGTAAGAAACGGATTGCCTCCCAGGTAGCCGCCTCGCAAGGGGGCGACACCGCGCGCAAACAGGAAAAGATAATGGGTAAAAATCAGCGGGGTGAGGGGGAAATGATAGAGACTTCTATTCGTAAAATCCACGTAGGCGGAGTTGACGAGATCTACCGATGAACGCATCGGAGGGTCAGGGATATCGAAACAGTGCAGGCAAAATGAGGTGACATTTTCGAACTCTCGGTGAGGGAAAAATGAGATGACGGCTGCTTGATTTTACGCACAGCGCGGAGGGGGCGTCTACATAGAGCTGGCAGGGGCGCCGTGCGCTCAGGCTTCTCGTACCATTTGAGGGAACAGCGGGCGCGGAAAAAGAGAAACTGTGAGAAGGGACGCAGCTCGATTGGGGAGTATGCAAAAATGGGAGACGGGGGGATTCATCTGTCTGACGGAAACGGGGAACGCGCATCGCCATAACCATTAAAGATCCTCGCCAAAAAGTCGGGACCTATGAAGAGGACAAGCTTCAGAGGATCCAAGGTGCAGCATCGCATAGTCATAAGACCAGTGGTACTGCCTCTGAAGAGGGAACTGCGCTAGAAAAAAATTTCTTGTGGGGTACTTCTGAAAGTGTTAACAATACCTTTGAAATTGGTGCTTTGACCACATACAAGTGCTCGAGGGAATAAACGTCGAAACATAGTTTGAATCATGATAGTAAAAGGGGGGGGATTCTTACTGTTAAGTGGGGTGGGGGGTACTTTGTATACATCATGAAGCTACCATAAGCGCTCGCTCTGGGGCATCTGTACCAAATTCAGAACCTGTAATGGCCGAGAACTATGCAGGTCAAACTGACTAAAAAAAACGAAAGCCTCGACGGCCATTAAATCAGGGAACTCTGCTGTACACATTGCGAGGGGTAAAATCGTGACAACTGGCAGACCAGCAGACGTCCCGAACTGTCGCAGTTGCACAAATGGAGCTACCGTTGTCCGTAAAAAACGATCCCTGCAGGCGTGATCGAACTAGGGGGGGGGAAAGGCTCGGAGGATGTGTACGGAAATGTAAAGTCATATTTGGGCACAGACCTGCGGTGAAGGGGTAATCGGGGGCGTTGACGGCGCAACTGCAATCCGTCCAGAGCGTCCAAGGGATTTGTAGAGGCACTGGGGGAGGAACGTTCGCAAATCGAAATACCCCTCCCTAAAAATCGTTGAAATGATCATACCAGGCTGAATGACAAAGGAAACATCATCCATAATACTAGGGGTCCGAGACCCTTACAGTCGGGGGGGGGGGCCTAAAAAGGAAGTAATAATCAGGGGTGAGCTTGATCTTCTAACGAGTTGTCGCATAAGGGAAGAAAAAAGTCCTCAAAACAAACAGGAGAATCTGATATAGCGCTCAATGGTACAACAGGTAGCCCGGCGCAACCAACGAACCAGTAAAGGAAGGCAGCCAAAGAATCCCAACCCACGGTCAACAGCAAAAAAGTCGTTAACTGCAAGGCGCTGATGGACGATGTGCAATACAGGAGGCGCTCACGGTCTATACCGGCTTTGCTAACAGAAGGAAGAGCAGGCGGAAACCTTACCTCAATGACAGGATCGGGCATGGAAACACGCGCGCTCAACTCCTAATGAACAGAAAAAGCTCGTTCATCCTAAGACCGATTAGCGGCATTCTCGACCATGCTTAACACATAAAAAAAGGAAGTTCACGTGCTAGTCTGCGATATGTCACGAAACAACGGCGCAGGATCCAACGAGTGGCATCCGTTTTAGGGTGGACACAATTAGTGACAGGAACCATGGGGTTCAACGAAGAAGGGTCATCCTTGCGAAGGAAGTTGTCGCGCGGTACGAGAAGGGCAGATGTGCGCGTCTATCCAGTCAACTAAAAGTGCAGGGTGTTTGGGGGGGGACGGGTGCACGAGCCGCTAGGAATCGTTGGCGGTGCGCTGTCGCATGTGGGGGCAACAAGAAGAAACGCAATGAAAGTTTCCGCAATTTACTCATCGTTAGACGGTTAGAGGATGGTAGGAAGGGGAATGCGTCTGGCCTTCAAAGAAATCCGCAGGGGGGGGTCCCGGGGAAAAGAAAAGCATGAACAGGAACCCCTCCTCACGACGGCGGGCGAGAACAAGGGATTGCTATGCGAGTTCAGAACAGGGGCCATCGCGCTCAAGGTTCAGGGGAGGGGAAGTAAGCAGGCCAGGGACCGTGAATAGGGCATGGGGAAAACCGGAGCAAGCCGGCATCAAGTTCGCAAACAGTCCGAAAACGCAACAAAGAGAGCATGGCGTTCACGACAAAACCTTGGGCTCACATGCGCCCGCGAAAACTCGGAACTATACGAGCAGAGCGCCGCAATCTAAAGATAGGGAAAAAGCAGGCGGGCTCTGGATCAAACAGACAACGGTAAAAACGTCTAAAGAAAACAGACATTAGGTGGGAGGCTACAAGAGTCCGCGCCTGCGTACGGGGAGATCAAAAACTAAATAACAAAAACCTCGTGAGGGATAGAATGACGGAGAGATCTCAAGCAACGCCTGCTATTCGGGGAAAACCGTTGCGCAGCGGGGGGGTAATGAGACGGATCATTCACCCCTCACCGGGTACGACACAGAAAGGTTCGCTATCAGCTTGGCGGCAAGGTCTCGCCGAGGAAGAATGTTTGACGGAAGCTCAAAAATGGGGGAACAAATAAGCGCTCTCAAAGGGGTACGGGGGAGGTTGCGTTGAGTAACGTCTCGAGAATTGCTGTTCCAGCCAGGGCTTTCTGCACAGAGCCTAGCTGACTCCGGAGAGTGGCTCAGGCATCACAATACAGAACTCGAGAAAGTCTCGAGTAAGACACTGACTACCGGTGGGCAAGGGACAAGGCATCGTCAAATGCAACGGGACGCCTTAAATTTCCCAGGAAGGCTGCGAATCGCGGCGGGGTCGGAAATCTTTCGAAGCGTGGAAACAGTTGACAAACGGTACCATCACGCCGTAGGAAATGGATAAGCTGTCGGAGGTGTTGTGTAGGGGACAGTGCGCAGCTATATCTATCCAAACACTGGTTGGTCAACGAACAACATCCCGCCCAAACAAGATAGGGAATGTCCAGACCTGTAGAGGGCGGGAGGAATGCTGAAGAAAGGGAAAGCTCGACCAACGGATCTGTGTCACAGAATCCTGACAAGGGAGGTGGGCAAAAACCGATAAGGGTTGACAAACAGCCGAGCTTTAGATTGTTGTCAGATGCACTAGAGCCGGCGCCGCCGCTTGGGACAGGGGCACCTGAGCATAGGGGGCGACAGGACAGAAATCGTCTGCCTCCACTAAAGAAAGATCGGAACGACGAGACCGGGGGGGGGGGTTCGGGATGGCTTGGGCGCGCATCGTGAGAGCGGGGCAGCGCGTCATTCCGTACGGAGGGGAGGAGATGCGGACAAGGTCTGCGGAAGCAGCGCAAGGGTGCTGTTTGGAAACCGCTGAGCTATTGTCTTTGAGTCATCAGGAGTGGGGAAGAGGTCTAAGTCTGTGTGGTTGGAGCGCTGCAGTTCCGGAGAAATTGCAGCCTTATCACTTCGGGAACACGGGGGGTGAGCGGACAAAATCGAGGAAAGCAATCCCTATGCCGGAAGCCGAGCAGGGTGAAAGTTCAGCAGCTCGCGTAATCGACAGAAAGTTAATTGAGCGCGCAATCTGAACAAGGAATGCAGGCTGGCGAGCGCCGATCCGAAATGCACGCTCGATATAGTCGGGGGAGGGGAGCTCAAGGTGCGAGGTCGGGCAGGAAAGGTTCTAGGCCCAGGGGTCGGGGGTGACTGATCGCCCGGACGTAAGTGATGCGGGTTTGACGACCGCGCGGGTTGCACATTCGACCCGCCGGGAAATTCGAAAAAGAGGCCAGACAAGGACGACTACATAGGGCGAGCGGATGGGCTCTAAAGAAGATCTTCAACAAAAAGTAGTAACAGGGTTATGTGTAGCTGCATACTCTTCCGCAGAATCGAACTTGTTAAACAACGCACCCGTAAAGCAGAAAGGGAGGAGAAAAACCAGCGTTCGGGGAGGGGGGGGCATTCCAGCAAGTGAAGCGTCGATAAATCCTCAAAAATTCCCTCTAAACTCAGGGAACCGGCCAGGGAAGTTTCCGCAGACCGAGCGTGGCGAGATGGGGGTACGCTACTCTCGCAGGGAGGACGAAATTCCGCGAAAGAAAAAAGTTATGGTATCCGTCCGGCGGTGATCGAAGGAAAAAAAACATGAAGGGGTAGGGTGAGCTCTAAAAAGAAGGCCTTCACCATGGGGCAAGACATAGGTATCGCAGCGAGAGAGACTGCACCGCCCCATAGGGGGCTCCGGAAGATGTATGGACTGATTGAAATGGGAGTGATGGAATACGCCTAAAGGAACCGTCAAGGAGAACTGGAAAAGGAAGCTTGAAAATCGGTAATCAAACCCAACGCCAGGGGCGACAATCTGCGCCACGGAGAGTCGAATCCCATAAAATATGAGTTGTAAAAACATATCGCGCGGATAGCGAGGGCCATAAGGGAGCATAATCTAGAAAAAAAAAGGGGACCGCGCTGCGCCAGATCGAGACGCGAAGGCGAACATCCACCGGCCCGGCTCCGACACCAAGTCCGTCATACAAAATCAAGGAATGAAGCGGCGGGGGAGCATACCCGAAACTGTTTCTGTACTGCGCTGGGCTCAAGAGACTACCAAGCGGCGCGGCCACATGAGTCGCAGAATTCAACAAGCGACAGAAAAAAAGGACGGGGACAGGGGCGTTGTCAAAAACCATGGGAGGAGGTTTTCTTGTGAAGAACTCTCTCTGGGTAATGGGAATCGCCTGAAAAGTGGTGGCAAGGGAAAGTGAAAGGGCTACTCAGGACGTAAATAATACAAATTCTTTACATGTCCGGAATGGCCAGACTGACGACGCCTCGGCGGCCGAACAGAAGCCTTAGCACAATATATGCGCAGTGTGCACCCAAAAATCCAAACACATTCCCTCTGTCCGGACGGCGCATGATGAAGCCAGTGGAGAAAGAAAGTCGAATGAAAGAACGAAAGCCGGCGCCCTGTATCATGCCGAAAAATGCAGGAGGGTCGATTTAGCATAGAAATTTCCCCCTGCAAGGAGCAGTCATCTGGGGGTTTCCGCGAGAAGCGCACGATTTTGCGGGGGCTATGGCAGATCTCGAGATACGAAATGTAACCAGCAAAGGAGGCAAGACGGGTTTGCTTGTCAAAAAAACCCGCGCACCGCAACCAGGTGGCTAAAGGGTGAGGAGTCGCACCCTTCTTTAAGCAGAACATGAGGAGCGGAAGTTCGAGAAAAACGAATTCGCCACGCGCGCGCCTCACGCAAATTGAGGCGTAGGAGGGGGGGGGCGGTGTTCTCGGCCACAGCGCATTAGAGGAAAGATGCTGAACCACACCACGGACAGATGGACCACATGGCTCGAGGATCAGTGCACGGTCAGGGATCTCCTAGTCAGTCTACCAGGAACTGGAACGGGAGTCGGTTCATTGCTCACTTGGGGGACTATGTCCTATAGGATCAAGCTTCGCACTTTATCCCGAAGCCGCACTGGGGGAGAAGTCGAGCTAGAGCACCCGTTCGAGCGCCTTGGGGGGCGCTGGCGTGAGGGAAAGAAAGGGGGGAACCGGATCCTCGACCAGTGATGCACTGGTCAAAAGGAGTGACTACATAGCGGTCAGGGAATCGTTGGCGAGGCAAAAAATCACATCTCTGAACATGGGAAACGACCACACGGTTACTTTACAAAAGAAGTGGGCGCCCGCATCCATCGCCGCCCCAACATTGCGTCTAATGGGTAAGCTATGTCTCCATGGTGTCAACTCAGCATCGGGAACAACATTTTCTCGTTTCAGGGAAGAGGATCTTGGCCTTTAAGGGTCACTAACAGGGGTACTGAGGGGGGTCTTACTACTTCTCTGATGTCCAGCCCTGATAAATTTAAAAAAAGAAGGGATCTCGCAAACTGATTTGTCTATGATACTGGAGAGCAATGAAACGACGTTAAAAAGCAACACAGCAACCAAACGTGGTGGCAAAATCTTAAAGATGGGGTCCTCTAAAAAGTCACACACAGACGGTTAACCATTTCCACAAGACGTATGGAATGTCAAATATAACTATCTGCAGGAACTAGCTCGTTTCTCCGGCAATTGTAATGACAGGCGGGGTCGACCACACAAAGAAACCATCTCCATGCTCAAATAGACGTGTGCGCAATTACGGGATGAATAACAGCTCCAGGTGGCTCAGCCCTAGAGGGGGACAAGTAAAAAATGAAGAGGTGGGAGCGGTCGGGGCAACAGGCGTGATCGTAATGCAGATGGGGCTGTCTGGACTACGGTGACCAACCCCACACACTGACATGTGGTGACAGCGTTGACGTCACGCCGCCGCGCGGTCAGAGCCCGGGGGGGGGCGTCAGAGGGTCTTCGTCGCAGCTCAATTCACAAAGGATGAAACCTGATCAAAAGGGCGGGGCCAATGACCCTCTTGAGCACAAAAAAGGAAGAGAGATCGATGGTCCGTGAGAGGTAAAGTGAAGGTGCGGCGGGATCGGCGACAGCACGAAATCTCTCTCAACACAAAGTTGTTAGTAAAATATGATATCGGGGGCGCGTCCAAAAAACAAATATGTCTAAAACGAGCAGCCAGGGGGCACCGCAATGCGGGTGCAAAACCACGAGACCAAGGAGAGGATCTCCTGAGGCTGATCAGAGGCAGTCTATAATTACGCGGGACACTCCGAGGAGAGCCTCAGCAGGAAATCTGACAATCAACCCTGGGGACTTAGGGCGCATTTTGGCGACGCAACGTATTGACAAAAAGAAGAACGTCGATCAATGCACATTACGGGACACACGCCTGGCAGGAAACTCTAACGGGGGGTGCCCATGGGGACGGGGACAAGTCTCTGTGAGCGGGCGGAGGGAGAGGACGCCCACCATTTTCATGGATTGAATCGACATGACAGGCCGTCGTTTCGGTGCAAGGAGTGGGAGTCAAGAAAAAGGATGGAGCGGAAAACTGTTCAGATGTCTCCGGAAAGAAAGAGTGGGCTTGTCCGGAAAACATTGCACATGGCGGCGGCGGCATTAACTACGGGGGTGAAAGGTCAAAGGGACCAGGTGTCGGACGGTCCTTGTTCGTCTCAGAGCATTTCTACGGACAAAAGACCACTAGAAATCCTTTAAAAGAAAGCTTTAGAGTACACTGCGACATGTTCAGGGAGGGGGGAAATGATCACCCACGTCGGCCGTCCAGACCCTACCGCAAGATTTCCCGGCCACGAGGCTCGGGTGAAAAGGGGGGAGCTCCGCGCCAGCGAAAAGTTAGAGGAAAAAAAAGCCTTTTTCCATAGAGCGACGTGGTCGCATGGGTCCTAATCTGGGCCATGGATGAGGGGGACATGTCAAACCGTAGAAAAATGAATCTCGGGGAATGCCTGCCAACCCACATCGGGGTACGTTCACCCTACTTGTTGCGTCTCCCATCCGGTCAACCGAAACTCGATGGGGGCATAGCTAAGGGAAAGATCACTCGGGAAGCAGACCCGTAGCACGCAGGCTGTGGCTTAGCGGAAAAAAGTCAGTCATCAGATTGAAAAAAATTCGCTAAGAACCGAGGAGCGGGACGAAAAAGGGGAAGCGCTGACGAATGGGGATCAAATGACTCCGCCGATCGGGAAACATCGGCGTCGATCGTAAGGAAAAAAACATATCTTTAGGGGAGTCGGGGGT
>Ga0179593_1663793_pt1 | contig 11607 bp, 6 predicted proteins | sample CZODoug2_1_08_16_FD_185931 | JGI IMG/M metagenome (GOLD analysis project Ga0179593, IMG submission 185931) | Vadose zone soil fungal communities from Angelo Coast Range Reserve, California, USA - CZODoug2_1_08_16fungal (PacBio error correction) | ecosystem: Environmental > Terrestrial > Soil >...
TGACTAACTCTCAACTTAATAAAAGCCGCCCTCCGCTAATTCCAAACAGGGGCGCCTGGGGGGTGGAGAAAAAAGTCAGAGCTGTTCGAAGCGGGGGTAGGGCAAAACAAAAAAAAAAAAAAAAAAAAGGCGGGGGGGGAAGGATAGGTCCAGAGCGGCTCGACAACGTAAGAACGTTAAGGCGTCAATTATCTCCAAATGAAAGGTCGGAAACAATGCCAAACGCCGATCACCCAGTCAGAGGAACCAGGAAAGGAGGTACGCATACAGCAGGGGCCCGAAAGTCCAGGAAAAGGGGGGGGGCGTCTTCCCCCTTCGTCCCGACTAGGAGGGGACGACTCGGCAGGGATCGGAGGGTTGACGTCCACACCCTGAAACGATCCTACACTGGCAAAGCTGTTCACCCGGGAGTACGGCTTGGAGACCAAACTAAAAAAAGTCCAATTTCTAATCCATCCTACACCACTGCCTCGATGGAGATTCGGGTCAACAAGGGGGAAATGGTTGCCGACTTTTAGTCCGGCCGGAAACAAAAAATCAGGGTCTTCCTTTGGGGAGCATGGAAGAAGTGTACTCTATGTCCAGATCGGTCGTTAAACGAAAAAGAGAAAGGGGGAGCCCGGAAGACAAGCCGGGGCCGTGAAAGATTCGGAAAAAAGAAGAGGTCCAGAAACGTGTTCAACAAGCATCCGCCCGAAAACCTGGGGGGAGCGTAGACCCCCAAGAAACCGGGAGAAGGTGGAGTGGATGATACCACTTACCACCCTCCCCTCAGAGAGGGGTCCTCTGGGACGAGCACTTCGATCCGGCCATCTTGTGTGACTCATTAGAAAATAGAATATAAGCGGCCAGGAGGGCTTCTGGAAACAAATAAAGGAAAAAAAAAAACTGGTTTTTTCCTTAACTGAGCTCCTGTGAATACGAGATTGAGCCCGGAGGATCCTAAGAGAAAGATATCAGGGGCAAAAAAGGAAAGAAAGACTGTGCATTCTCAGCAGACTAAGGAGCAGGTTTTCCCATCTAAGGGAATGTACTCACGAAGAGTCCAGGGGGAATCAGCACCGTTTTGGAGAGTACCGTTGAAAAAAAGTGTTCGGAAAAGGAAAGGATGAGTCAGCCTGCCGCTGCGTTAGAAGAAAGGAAAGGACTTAGGGAAAGGAGTGACCAGGAGCCGGTCTCGGCGGGCTCTGGGCACTCCAGTTCATCCCGAAAAAAAAAAATCCTTCAGAAAGACTAATTCACAACTCGCGGTCCTCCCTCGGGAAGACTGGAGGAACCTTCGGAAGTTAACATCGACGAAGAGTCGAAAAGGAAGAATGAAAGGTACTCGTGTGTCAAGAAAAGGGTTACGGACATCCCCGCTAACTGGAGGAGCATGATCATGGTCCTCGCTGGAGAAAGTCCAGGAGAAGACGGGAGAAAAACGCCAAACCTTCCACCGAAAAACTAAGAAAAGAAAATGACTAAACGCTTCGCTGCATAAAACTTGATATTTTATTGTTGAAAAAAAAGCCCAAAGGAAAAAGGGCCTCCCCATCCTTCAATAGGGGGGGGGGTATCTTGCGGGAGACGAGCCCCGCGATCACGTCAATGCAAAGGGGGTAATCCGGGAAAGGAAGGGGGGGTATCAAACCAGTCAATATCAAGGTTCCTCCTAAAGAAGTCCGGAAAAAGAAACTCTCTTCCTAATTGAGGGACTTGGCTTTTCTTTTTTAGAAAAGGGGTTGGAATAAGTGGCCTATCGTTATAATCGACCGAAGAGTAACTCATCAAGCGTATCTCCCGCGACTTAAAAAAAAGGGTCGTTTACGGGTGGAGGGGAGATGAGAGACTGCCTTGTTTTTCCTAAGGAAACCAGTCCAGAAAAGGAAGTGGCTGTCCCTTTGCCGTTATAACCGTTGAATAAAGACCCATGAGGCATTTACATGACACCCAGTAAGGGAAAGCCCCAGCAGATGCTGGGAAGGGGGAACTCTGAAAAAAGCTTCGGTGCCTCGCCGATGGTGGAGGAAACGCGGAGCGCCGGAAACGGACGAGAGACATGGCAGGTGAGAAAGGCCCGCCGGCCCGGAGACGGACGAGCTGGGAGGCCTCACAAACGATCCTTATCAAACTCGGGGGGGGAGTAGACGGCACAGTGGGGGTCGGTTGTAGGCGCTAATTTCAAAAAAAGGTCAGGGGGCTCTTGACCAGAAGCGTACGGGTGGATTCCTGGTCGCTAATAATAGCAGGTGAGAACGTTACAAGGTCACAACTAGGTGAGATTTCGAGAAGGGAAGGTCGAGCCGGAGAAAGTGGTAATGAACACCCCGGGATCGGGTGTGGACATTAATCAAAAGGCTGGGAAGAGCCTGCTCACCTCTATATGGATGCCAAAAGACAGATAGGGAACTCGTAATCTTTACGAAAACGCCCTTTTGACAAAAAAGGAAAAGAAAAAACACAAAGGGAATATCAGTCACGGGTCTTATCTAAGGGCTTCAGGAAAGCGTGTGGGGTCCACACCCAGGCCCAATCGCGGGGGGCAGTAAAGAAAGGGTGCTGTGACCAGCAGAAAAAAAAAGGGCCCAAAAAAATTTCTTACCACTCGAGGCCGTTGAACGGGGAAAGGCCTACTCGACCCCAGAGGGAAAACGTGGCAAAGAGCCGCCTTCTTTACGTAACGAGGATTCGACAAAGGTAGATCTGGGCTGGACCGATAACAACACCGAAGAACCCGGGGGCTTAGGGGCCGCATCCCAAGATCGAAAAAAGATCCTCACGTTTGCAGGGGACGTCATCCCGGATAACATCCTCTTTCAATTAAGAATAGGGGGGGGGGAGGCCGTGGGCGAAGGGAAGCCGCTCCTACGTTGAAGTCGGGATCAACACGCGGCCAAAAAGGGGAAAGACCAAAAAAGAGGAGCTACACGTCGGCGTACAAAAATTACCGAGGATAAGAAATTAAACGGCTTAAAACCGTGGACTATCGCCTCACGGGTATAGGGGACCACTTCCTACGCTTTCTGGACCCTTGATACAGGAGAACGTTAAGGAAGTTGCATGTCTGCCTTTCCATCTAAAAACGTTTCTCAAGAACGGAAACGCGTCTTGAAACTGGGTAGGAAACACGTGGAGAAATAGGGGACCATCAGCCGCAAACGGCTCAGAGAAAGGCACCGGGTGATTTACGAGCGAAAGTCGCAAGGACGCTGGTGGGGAGGAGAGAGAGGTCCACCCAGCTGGCCTCCCGAACCAATCCAGACGACGTAGAGGGGTGGTCCCGCCCGCGTCCGCCGCTTCGCGGGGGGCTGGTTGGGGGTTGGAAAACCCCGGGGGCGGACTGGGGTCGGGACCCGAAGAAGAAAGGCGCGCCGGATCGCGGCAAGAAGATAGACTAATAAAAGCTACAACTGGGGGAAAGTGAACCGCGCTTAAACGCGGGGGAGACCAAGTGATTGAAGGGGGGGAAGGAGCGACTATTAGTGAGATCATCTGAGAAAAAACATAAGAGATCGCGTACGAAAAGGCTTTCTGATGGGTTTGCTCGTTATTTATCGGCTATTAGGGGTCGCCAGCTATGCCAAGAAACAGAACCAGTCTCGCAGGTACGTAAGACGGGCCAAGGTACAAAACTAAGGGGTCGGAACTCCGAGAAAAAGTTCGGTCTAGCTTTCAGGTAGGAGAAAGATGCATCTCAAACCTTAGGAAATCTGGCAGAAACGCCTTCAACGGGCTGAAAAACGCGTATTGATGAAATATACTACAATAGAGGGGCCAACTTCAGAACGGAAGTCATATACTCTCCCTGGAGAACAGAGAAAGCCTCTACCGTACTAGGAAAGCTGCTCGTCTGCAGTATCAATGGAGCACAAACGACGGGCCATAAAGAGAAGAGGGTCGCAGCCAAAGAAAGAGAGGCGTTGACAAAATTTTCGGTGGGAACCCCAACATCCTATGTAATGCGAAGAAAACCAAAAAGCAGAGGAAAACCAACCCTATCGCGAAAAATGCAGCTCCTTGGGGCGACCGAAAAGAGGAGCGACTTATACGGGATGCGCTCTTTCCTGCCGAAATGGGTGGGGTGAAACTGACTCATATGCTCAGGGTGGGTTTGGGAAAAGATGCAAAGCACTTGAGTTGACAGAGCACTCGGGGACACGAAAATTGCCTTTAAACCAAGGATTCTAAGTAAGGGAACGGGCGGGACCTAACTAAGCGTCCAACAGAATAGTCGCTTCTGGCTTTGGGGAAATGGGGGACCTCTCCCTCGACAGGCGGTGGGGTGGGGAAAGGGGTTACTAGCCGTCAACACGGGATGGAGGGGTGAAGCCGGCCACCCGGTTCCAGACCGTCTTAAAAGAAGGAAGAAAGGCCCGTCAAAGAGCGAGAAAAAAACATGAAGGTAAAGACGCGGGACCTATTAACTCTATACCGTCTATGAGCACTACGAAAGGAAATCGAGGAAAGGAGGAACTGCCACCCTTATCTCCCGAAGAAAGCGGGGGGACTAACACCCAAAGAAAGGCATGCCCTCCTGATGAGATGAAGTGACCTAGTGAAGAGCTATGAAAAGGGCGGTCTTCCTCAATCCAGAACGGGGTGCTTCCAGTAAACAACTTTGGAAGAAGGCACCAAGGGGGAAGCTCGCCGCGGTAAAGTGAATCGTCGGGTAAGCAGGGAAGAAAAAACTCCCCGGGTCCTGGGGGGGAGGGGGGAAACTGTTGGGGCATGACCTGAGGAAAGGCGGGGGGTTATCTGAACCGGGGATCAGAGGAAAATTGGAAAGGGGCAGTAACCTACTAAAGGGGCAGCAAGACCAGGAAGGGTAATAAAGTTAAATAAGCCGGAAATACTCTCCTGTCAGAGAAGTTCGAAAACAGTAGGGAGAGATCAAAGCTTGCCTCATCCATGGGTACAGAGTCCGCTTGAGGGGAAAAATCAGGGGATCGGCCAGGTGATCTCTTTGAGAGCCAAAAAACGAAAAGCTCCACGAAAAACACCAACACCTATTAGGGGAAAGAAAAGGAGTTGTCTGCTCTACCCCTCGAAGAAGGGGAACCTCCGCAAATGGGACTCAAGAAGGCCAGTTCCGAAATGGGAGGAAACAAAAGTGAAATGTTCAGACGGAGGCTCGCGACTGCTCTTCACGGTCTGAGGAAAGCCGATCGGCCGGTCTAACTTACTGGGGGGGACCACAGAGAAACGGTGGGCGGCTGTGAAACCCATGGTGCCACGAAGGGCACCAGTGAAAAGACCAACTCCTGATTAAGGGAAAAATCAGGGGGAAGGAAAAGCCTAACCCGTCCAAAAGGAAAGGCGTAAAAGGGTCAACGCCTCTCTGCCGCGGGGAACGAGGGAGAGGAGGTGACGTCTTCAAATGACAGGAAGCCAACAAAGATTACAGGATGAGAAATGGCGGGAGGGAAGAAAGAGGAAACCTGAAAGGGGCCTGGCTTAGGCCAGATCGGCGGCCAGCAAAAAAGATTCTTCTGACTAAAAAGAAAATTTAGGGAAAAAGTCAGCGAAAAGGGAGGATCACGAAGTATACTCTGAGTTTGCCAAAAGGAGGTAAATCTTTCAGTTACAAAAATTTCGGGAAGGGACCCATCACCGGGCCTGTTAAGGAGCGAAGAACGGAGAAAGAAGTGGTAACTGGCATGGATACACTAATAATCCACGCTTAAGGGGGAAAACCAGAATAAGACGATTACTGATCTAACCACCCGGGAAACCCTCCAGAAAAATCGATAAGGGTGCTTCGCCCCTTAACGGAGGATGAACTGCTCATTTTTGAAATAAGCATAGTTGTCTTGTAAAAAGAAGAGTTTCCGGAAAAAAAAATCCACAAAAAGCGAGGGGAGATTGAAGAAGACCCTTATCTCCTCAAGGGCGATCCGGAGGATCTAAACCTGAAGGAGAGACGCATATTCGAGTTTTGTATGTGTTGAGAATGGGGGCGCTCATGGCTATCGTCCCGTTGTGGGAATCCGAAATTTGAAGTAGGGCTATTGAGTCAGGGGACCGTATAGCATCCGGCCCCTGCTGCAATCTTGTCTCCTACGAAAAAATCTCAGCAGGACTGCCGCCTGGCCCCTTGAGGTTTAAGAAAAATAATCCAGGGGAAGAGTCGGGCAGTGGCCTCAGGGCTTAATAACACGCACTCTCTGAAACCATCCCAAAGGACTATATAAAATTGCAGAGAAAATCCGAAAGAGAAGAAGAAAGAGCTCGAAAAAGCTACCGAAGATCCACATTTCCGGACACCATGATTTTGGAATGAGCAGAAACCAGGGACCTTTATTATGCAAAGGTCCGACATTTGGGCTAGATGGAAAGCTAAAAAGCCTGTCCAAAAGAGCACGTGAAAGAAAAGGAAAAAGGATCTTTGAGAGGGAGGAGGCAAACGGTCTTGCATTCACCGCTAAAAAGCATTTTGGTAATAGTGTAAAGACACTGCGAGTACGAGAAACCCAAGGAAATTCAAAGGGGGGGAGCGTCGTAGTCGATCCTCGGGACTCCTGGAAGGCCCCTTAAAGAAGGGGTCGGTGGGGGGAGAGAAACCGTCACGATCCTCCGCGTCAAATCAAAACTTCAGAAAGGGGAGCACGATGGCGAGGGGAACACTCTCCGAGGTAAATTCGGAACAGGGCTCCCCAAGAGGAATAACCACCGGTGCCTTAGGGACCAGACCGGCTTTTCACATAGAAAGCGGCCTGAGGAGGGTAGAGAATCACCTCAACATAAAGCACCGCCTCGGGGAGGGGGGGGAAGACTAGGGGGGGGAGAACGTTGGGCAAATAGGCCTTAAGGGGGCTTGGCCGCCGTGATAAGAATAATCCAATGAGGGAAATTGGAAAGCCCGTTGGACAACTCCCTGCCGACCAAGCGGGGGACAGGTCGCTAAGCTTCTCCTTCCGAGAGGAACTGGGCGTCGCAGAAAATACGAAGATAAGGGGGAGGGGAAGTACCTGCATTTAAGCCTGTTAAAAAGTAGCAACTGCCGGTCGACATTAAGATAGCAGGAATCAAACTACACATTAAAATATAAAGAACTCCCCTGGGGGGGAGGTAAAGTTCCTAGGCCCCGTAGCTAATTTTTGAGGGGTGGGTCTGAGAGGTTTAACTTGATGAAGGGGGTTTGGGTTCTTCGCAGGGACGCGGAAGGTTAGAACTTCAGGATAAAGAACTATTTTGGAGGAAGTTTCGGCGTGTCAAAAACGGACGTCGGGCTTCTATCGGGGGGAGGTGGGAACTGGGGCCTCGACGTGCCAAAAACAGTGTCTCCTCTGTTTCGCTACTCACACCTTTATCTATTTTCCTGGGAGGGGGTAGATGTGCAAAAGGGTGGCCTACGCGATCTTGGCGTTTTTGTCGGTCAAAAAAAAACCTCCCCGTAGGAATCTGTAAGTAGACGCCCTGTTCTCGACACCACACAGGATTATGGGGGGAGAGAGAAAAAGGGGGAGGGGGGAGAGTCAAGATTCGCTTGCATCTGGCTTAGTGAGGATTCCAAAAAAGAAAAAAGGGCGTGGTTCATGAGAAAAGAAACGGCTTTTGAAAGGGGAAGGGTGAAAAGGCAAAGGAATCATGATGACCTTTGCTGCTTCAGGATCAGACCGGGAAACCGCTCATGGGTGACCGGTTTTCAAAGGTAGGGAAAATGGGCGAGCGAGAGGAGTCGGTAAACCAGGAGGGAATGGGGGAGAAAAAAATACGAAACTATCGGAAAGAAAAAGACAAGAATTGGGACCCAAGACTTTCTCAGGAAAAAATCCAGAGGGAAGGAGTAGGAAGGGAGTCAGTTCCTTGGGCAGTACCTAGAAGGGCAGAGGAAAAGAGGGGCCCTGACAGATCTAGCGTCCAGTCTGTGCAAAGCTCTATCGTTATTGAAGTCCCAGCATAACGAGAGAAAGGCCAAGAGGAAGGTCTCGTGGTCTCCACTGGAACTCAATTTTTCGCTGTCCACGGGCCTTAGGAGGGGGGGCGAGCCGTCCGTTATCAATGACCATTTCAAGAAAATAGTCTCCTGCCCGAGGGTGCAGAAAATTGCTGAAAAAAGGTAACTGCGTTACCATCCCTGAAGGAAGGGGGAAGGTAGATTCGTAGAGGAAGGGTACTAGGGGGAGAGAAACAGAAATTTAATGATCCGGAATCGTGTGGAAACCTGACCAAAAGAGGCCTCCCCGGCAAGTCAGGGACCCCCTCCCCGAAGGGACCCAAGTCGAAAAGCGTCGTGTGATCGAGGGTGCGTGTTGTATTGAACCCGTCTCTACCTTGGCGAAGGAGAGAGGAGAGAGAGACTACCAAACTACCAAACTTAATGAAGTCCTGTTTTAAAGTCCTAGCGGAAGAATAATACAACCCGTCCCAAGGAAAAGGGGGGGGGGACGAGTCAGGATTCAGCGCGCAAAAATATCCTGGGAAGGGAAGTAAGTTGCTGGCGCGGGGGGGAGGTACCGGATCCTCAAGTTCTCAAGACCACATGAAAAGTCATAAGACATGTCAACGAGTGCCGGAGTAAGATTCTCCCAAAAAGGAGAATAAAAAAAGGGCTTGGAGATGTTCGACAGGTCGTCAGATCGACTGGATCGGCGGAGCAAAGAAGGGACGGCAGGAAGGCCTGAGCGCGGGGACCCGGGCCTGGTTTTTGGGAAACTACCGACCTCCAAATTGAGGCCGCCGAAGGTCAGGTAAAGGAAAACCTAGCTCCTAGAAAATGAGGGCCGGCTGGAACCTGGTAGAGGCATCATCGAAGGTCATCCTGGAAAGCGGGAAGGAGCTATAAACAATCGTTTTACTACAAAACGGGGAAGGTGCAAGGGAAAAACCGGCTTATAAAAAGAAAGATCCAATGACGCGCCAAGAAGCTCATAGAAACAATCCAGAGTCAGGAGCCGGGGAACAGCTGCACTCCCCAGAAAAAATGGGGAAGGGAAGAAGAGGAAAAAGACGAGAAGGCGGGTCCGGAAGTTACAATAGAGGTACACGCAGCCGGGGTAGGGGCAAGGGGTACGGCTGTGGGGAGGAGTAGGGGAAAGCAAGGGGACCAAGAATGGGATAAAGGGTGAGACGCCACCCATCGATAAGAAGGAGAACTTGAAAGGGCCGCCGACCTTCCCCATGCACTAGGAGGGGAGGTGTGGGGGGCACTTTTGGTAGGAGATAAGTAAATCAAAAGGGGTCGATGGGTTTTCGATGTCCTAAGGACAAGAAGGTGGTCAGGTGAAGTCCAATGATGCCCTGGCCGGCGTAAAATCCGCATAGAGAGGGCAAGCCCGGTGAGGAGTTCCGGGAAAAAGGGACCGCGTCTGAGTGTACTAATCGGGGGAGAGGAAAAGTAGAAAATGAACGCCGACGCCTATGAGTCTGCTGCTTCGGAAGGTACCAGCGTCCGAGGGAATCCATAGCCGCGTGACCAGAAGGGAGAAGGCCTGGTGGTGGGAGCTAGCGAGGAGGCTCTACAGTCCTACCATGTTGGGGGAAAGGGTACGGCGGGGGAAAATTGCTTTTGGAAAGGAGACTGCAAAGGGAAGATCAAAGGTTTAAGGTCAATGGCGGGTCCGAAGAACTTTCCGGCATCTACAGAATGGGAAAGGAAATACATTTTCCGGGTGAAACTGTAGGGGAAATTACTTTATGCTGACTCATTATCTTATCTGCCGGTTCCTTCCGGAAGTGGGTTTTTCCAAGCACTCTTAAGGAAGGAAAAGAGATTAAAGAAAGAGGTCAAAAAAAAACAGGTGAACGAACAATTTCCTTAAATACGCGACGGGAAGCGCGAGCTCCACCTTCTAATCCCAGGAGAAGGGAAAATTCGAGCTGAAAGGGCGGAGCGCATCCCGTTGGGGGGATTCTGGTCCTTAGCTGGTTCGAGCAAAAAAACTCATTCTCTCAACAAAAGAGTGGATAAAAATCAGATATTCACTGTGGATTAGAGAAAACATCGATCCTGGAAATAAAGAACCGATGGCCGAGACTGCGTTCAATAAAGAGTTCGCATAGAATGTGAGAGGGGTCAGAGAGATCTAGGCGCTTCCAAGCGGTGGAAGAGCCAGCGACTGAGGGGGTGCCGGATGGTAAGGGGGAGAAGATCGACCCAGGAATGTTCAAGTTGAAAGAAGAAGGGGAAACTCAGATCACATCTATGATCAAGAAAAACCAAGAGCTGGCCCTCAGGAAACAAAAAACTGGAAGCGTCGTCCGGGCTCTCAGAGCTCATGGAAAAAACTGCGAAGGTTGCACCTGGGAGGTCAGGTGCCACTTAAGCAAAAGGGAAATCTGGGAAGGGCTCCTGACTCCACAGAATCGGAGGAGAAAGAAGAAGTCCAGGACTTCCCTAGTTCTTTCACTTCGGAGCCATCACAAAGAGGAAAACTCTTAAGAAGGGAATGACCTCATCAGAAGGAAATGGGAGAAAAGTAAAAACGGAGGAAAAATCAGCTCGGGTCCTCTCTTTAGAAAAATCTCATCATTTCTGAGCACTGTCTGCTAAAATTTTAGAAGATCAGCAAGTCCAATCATGCGAAGCCAGGGGAAGGGGAATTTAGACCACACACACTTACCCCAAAGGGGGGACTTCGGAAATCGGACTACCAACAAAAGCGCCCTCCAGAAAATGATAACCACACCCTTACCAGACGCCTAAAAGACAAAGACGCGCTGATCCCGTGGGCGGAGGCGAAGGGGACAAAAGAGTTGACCAGTAGACTCTGGAACGCGGGGGGGAAACGCCGGGATTGAGGAGGCTTCCAACATCCTTCCCAAGAAAAAGGAGCAAGAGTTACAAGGAGGGAAGGGGAGAGGCAGTCACGTCCAGTCGACCGAGTTCCTTGCTGGAAAAAAAGGAAGCCCTTCGTTGAGAAGGGAAGAAGACGCAAGAGGAGTGCTTTGGGGCCGGTTGGGAGGGAAGAAGCAAGGGGGGGAAGCAGCACCGGTTGGTGTCAAGCGACCGAACTGGAGGAAAGGCAAAGAGAGAAGAACCGGAACCGTAGCTGTTCGTAGGGTCTTCAGGGAACAAAGAAAGGGGGCCCGAGCATTGGGAGGAAAAGACTATTTCCTGCTGGTGTTGGGGAAAAACATCCCGAGGTCGGATAGAATTGGAAAGAGGCGGGAACTAAGAGGGGGTCAACCCGAGAAGTTCCGAAAAAAATATCCATCAAGGGAGAGTCCCAACTCGGCGAGATACGAAAATAGTCGACCAGCTCCAGACTGCCCGGCCAGGGGAGCGCCGAAAAAAAGAGTTTGGGGAAGGGGGACAAGAGAGTCGGACCTGGAGTAGCGGGATGGAAAAAAGAAGCGACGCCTTTCCAACAAACCCCACATTTGCCGTAAGAGGGAGAGGGGGGGGAAATAGTGATCAGAACTCCTCTAGAAGGTCCCCAATCTTCGCAGAAGGATTTTCCGTCAGCAGGGAAGGAGGATCAGGAAGCAGAGGGGGGGGGGAAAGGTGAAGTCGATCTCGTCACGTATCAGGAGCGCACGGTCAAATCAGGGGGGTAATCACCAAAAAAAAGTAAAGGAGAAGACGCCGCTCTTCGTGCACAGGTCCCCTCGACCAGCGGAGAATCGGGGAGGAATACTCCGGGGCTTGCGGGGGGACAGAAAAGCAGTCCATCAATCGTCCGG
>Ga0179593_1707216_pt1 | contig 11607 bp, 14 predicted proteins | sample CZODoug2_1_08_16_FD_185931 | JGI IMG/M metagenome (GOLD analysis project Ga0179593, IMG submission 185931) | Vadose zone soil fungal communities from Angelo Coast Range Reserve, California, USA - CZODoug2_1_08_16fungal (PacBio error correction) | ecosystem: Environmental > Terrestrial > Soil >...
CAAACGCCGGATTAGCCCTTAATGTGTACGGGAAGGCAGGGGGGTGGGAAGCGTGAGATTGTCGGTCTTAATCTGAAATGGGGGCATGTTAAAATCTGAAAAAGATTCTATGTCCGATGCCCCGCGGGAGAAAAAACTACAGGGATAAAAATCAGAAACGCTTGCGGGGGCTGTGTTTGGGGGGGGGTTTTGCGTTTCTAAAACGGACAATCTCTCTCAAACCCAGGAGAGAGTTGTACCTGCCTAGATCAGAAAAAGAAACCACAAAAAGGGAAGAATCGGTGGGGGAAGAGAAGTCGGCATCCCCCGGTCCCGAGGATCGCATTCAGCGGGGAATAGAAAATTTCCGAATGAGAGAAAATGCACACCATCTTAGATTAAAGCGAGTGTGAAGTAATCCCAACAAAGCCGCATGAAAAACGGTGGAAAATGGAGAGAAAAAAGCGCCGTCAGTTTGTTCAGAGAGCTGGGAGAGTTGTGGAAGAGTAGGGGGGGGGGGGGGGCGAAATGAAGACCCACTACATTTCAAGAAGAATGGAAATCACTGGCAAACCCATGAATGCCGCCCATTGACCACAAGACTGTCGGGGGCCGGCTCAAACAAAATTGAATGGGGAAACCATCGCCTATTGCCTGAGAAAAAAGCCAAGGTTATGTCTCAGCGACGCCCAGACGCCAACATGGGACGAAAGCACAGACGAGGCAAAACGAAAGGGGCGGGATTTCAACCTGCCACTGGGGGGAAAACCGACCAAAGAAGAAAAAAGGGACACGATGAACATTCCGCCGCCTCCTTCAGGGCGAGGAAAAACGTCACCGATTCAGGAATACCGCGCCATTCCCGCTGGACCAGAATAAGGGGGGAGAGGGAAGGAACAAGGAGAAAAAAAAAAGGCTTTCATCCATTCCTCGTTCCGAGGAACGAGGCTGAAAAGGGGCCAATGATAAATGATTGAGCAAAAGATGAAAGTGTGTCCAAAAATTGAAAGATATCCAAAATTCATGTCAGGGACTCCGACCAAAGAAGATGAGGGTGACTAGCCCTCATCAGGAGGAGTGGAGATTAGGTTAGACGAAGAGGCGCCGCAAAAATTATAAAGGGGGAAGATCGCATTGAAAGGGGCCAAGAAAAAAAAGAGAATGTACTCGAGCAAGCCCGCCTTCACCGAAAAGGCATAACAAGGGGGAAAAGCGCAAGCGAACTTAGCCATCATTGCGCGTGGGGAAAAGGATAGGGACGATGAGTCCGGGGGGAAATAGGAAGCATAAAAACGACGATCAACGCGAGGCTTCCACATAACTGGCTGGGGGGGGGAGGGAGGCCAAAAGAAACTAAAGGGGAGGGAAGGGAAATGAGAAAGACCACACATTATCCCGAGAAATAGAAATTCAAATTCATCTCTGGACAAATCAAAGCCGCAGGAAAGGGGGGAAGAAGGGCAACACCAGACCCAGGCCGAGGGGGGGATGAAAAAGGGAAGGGACCAGGATGCTTTTTTCCAGGAACTGGAGAAGGGAGAGGGGATTCAAAAGAAAACGTGTTGCCCTCTTTCGAACTCTTTTGTTAAAAGAAAGTTTCTCTGGGGAAGAAAAAAAAAAAGGATCAAGTTTGCAGGGGCAATTCAAGAAGCTGCAAGAAAGGAGGGGAAATTGGGAAGAAAGAGTGTTTTCGAACAGCGGAAGCCCCGGCGTGAATGGCGCCGGGCGGATAGGTCGAGCTTCCGATCGCGACGAAGAACGGTCGCCCACTCGACACCCGACGAAAAATGTTTCTTGAAAAAGCGATCGAGCAGTTCCACTGGGGGAAGGGCCGACGTGCGTTAAGGCCATTCAAAAGGAAAGGAATTCTCGGATTAATCTGTCAAAGCGCGGTCAGACCTTAAAAACGCGACGCCGGGCGCACTGGGTTGCGGCAGGCCATCGGGAAGGGAGGACGGGCCGGAAAAGAGAAATAGGTTTACCGCAAATTTTTAAAAGAGAAGGACAACGAAGACCGGAGTAGCCGTTTGTCTCCAGACATAAAGGAGAAAGCTCCCACTGCGAAGAGATTTGCAGGAGGAGAAGACGGGGATCCGCGCATCCGGGGGCTTTGGCCGGACCAGCAAAAAAGACACGCCGAAGGGGAAGAAAGGAACGCGACGGGAACAACTGGGGGCTTGAAAGTTAGAGACACGTTCACGTAGGAGAAAAAAAAAGAGAGAGCGAGCGGCAAAAAAAACGTAAAGATGGAAATTACCGTGTTGTGCACAAGCGAACCTTCGAAGTAATGGGCATGTGAATGGGGGGGGAAGGAACGTTAGAGAACATACGAAGGACTCCGGGGGTTTTTAGGGTAAGGAGTCGGCGCATTCGATCTGTCGGGTTTTACAAGAAGCACTGAGAACCGAAAAGGAAAAAAAGGGCACATGGAAAATTGAGGCGGTTTCCGACACGGCGACCAAACCGAAATACCAAGACAAGATGTAGGCATCAGGGAAAGCTCTCAAAGGAGGGGAACAAAGAGAGAGATATGAGCGTCACTGAGCTATTCAAATAATAGGTGGAGAAGGTTCGAGGAGCGCAAAATCTTAAAAACGGGCTACATACACTCCCCGGAAATGTGCAAACGGCGGTGATGGGGATCCTTCACCCCGATATAAAACTTTCAGCGCCGCCGAAAGCGCAATAAATAAACTTCTTGGCGGAACGTGAAAACTAGTCGCGCGCAGCATCCGAGGGAACCGAAAATACGCCATTCTTTACGGCCGGGATGAACGAGGAGGCGGGCAGAATCCTTTGGGCAGGGAACTAGGGAAAAAGGGGGGGGGTGGGGGACAACAAAGCCGATCCCTAGCTTTCAGTGTCACCAGGAGAGGAGAGGGACTGAGAGTTTCCTGGTGAGTCAAAGCCGGGGGGAGACTAGAGAAACCTTCGTTTGTCGTCCAGAAAAAAACGGCGGCGGGGAAACTTCTTTGCGTATGAGGAGACAAATACTCAAGAGGTGTAGGGGGGAAGCGGGCGACTGGAAAAGTTGCGGTGAAACAAAAAAAGGGGAAGTGAGGATTTTCTGAACATAGAAAAGAAAGGATGACTGGGGACTAGGCCGCTTTGCAAGGTGAGCCGGGAATGAGGGGTGAAAGGGGGAGGAAAGAGAAAAAAACTGCTGTAAATGGGGGTCCAGACGCTGCCGATAGGCCCTTCGAGGTTACCATCTTGAGGCCTCGATCGTAGACGTAGCGCGGGGGGGGCGATTACGAGTGCTCCGCGATCGGCAGCAGTGGAGAGGAACTGGTCCAAATCGAACTCCATTAACCGTAGGCGTGAAGAGCTTTGGGGGCGGATACGAAAACGAGGTTCCCAGGGTTCAAGCCGTTCAAACAAAGGATCTGGAAAACGCAACGATGTTAAAGGGGGGGGAGCTTGTCAAAGAAAATCATAATCTTAACTCACAAGTCGAAGAGGGCAACTGGCCCACATTTCGGGACGTGGAAAGACAAATCTCAGTGGCTTAGGGAAAAAGAGGGTTTGGGGGGGGGGGGCATTGTCATCCCACATCGATGGGTATGGGTGTGTGAAGGAAAGGGCTTGGATTTGCTCTCTCCATAGGAAGGGAAAAGCGATTCTTCTCGATCATGTGGTCTGTGAAGAGAAAGACCATCCCTCCGGCGTCTGTTTTGAGAAAAAAAAGAAAGAAACAGGGGGGGGACTTCTATGTGAATCAGCGTTGATAGGGGTCGCAAGGGATGCTGCAGATTCAACGATATCTTGTCGACGAAAAAAAAGCTGAACGAATCCGCAATATGCAAGGGGAAGCTGGTGACTCGTAGGGTCTGGGTTCGCGGAGGACGCGCCTCGCGACCACCTGCTCGTGGCTGTTACTGGCAGCCTGAGGTAACTGCTAGGGACAAGGCATCGAATAAGGAGATGTCAACAGGGGAACATCCTCATGATGTAGGCGTAAAGGTTTCTAACTGAAGAGAGGGGATTGAGGATTAAGACTGAATTTTAGGGAGGGGAATTGGAAAGGGCATGATTTTTTTGCGGCATGGGCCGAGAGGGGGACCTAGCCTTTTGTGTTGGCGCGGGGGAACGAAGGAAAAAGGCAAGGACGCGAATGTCGGTTCATCAAAGGAGTGCGAAAAAAGGGATTTTCAGCGATGGCGAGGAGGGGGGTCCAGCAGGCATAACGGGGGGCGATGGTGAATCGGCACGAAGGACGCGGTGGACCATGAAGGTCGAACATGGCTCCATGGAGGGGCAGGAATTGGGCAGGCAACGCTTCGTGGGGTTGAATTCTCCTGCGGAAGGGAGAGAAGCAGGCTAGGGGGGCGAGGACAAAACTGGGGAGGGCGCGAGAGATAGACTGATGCGACCGCGACGGAACCTAGGAGTGGAAGTTTCGGTCAATTTTTGAGCAAGACCGCAAGAAAGAACTGAGGGGGGAGCCACACAATGTGGGACAGGAAGGGAAGGGTGGTGGCAAAGCTGATGGGCGTCGTGCAACTGAAAAAAAAAGGGGAAAAAGCAATAACAACCTCGAATCTCCCGCAGGAAAAAAAAAATGGAAGGAAAGGGGAACCGGATTAATAAAAGGTGGCAAGGGAAATGCGGGGGATGCCTCAGTGAGTGGTTCAACAAAAAGGGAGGAAGGGTGGGGACAATTTTGGGGTCCAGGAAATCTGGCGCGATATGTCACCGTGGGGAAGGCCTCGAATGCGAAGCCGAGCAGGTCATCGCCGAGCCTCCGCCCAAAAGGCGTGTGGTTTTGGAGGTGATTAGGCGAGGCCTGGACAGAGCTCTAACCAACAAAGAGGAATTCACAAGAGAGAGGGGAGAGCTAACCGCAAACCACAAAAACAGCGCCCTCCCCGAAGGTTTGGCGAAGATCCTAACCGGTCCGAGGCGAAAAGAGGAGGGAAGGGGTTAAATGCGCCAGCTCCTGCGCAAAGCCCACAAGAGGGAGGAAAAAGGGGCGAGTGAACCCATATCTTAATCAAAAAAAACAGAACCTTTCCACTAATCTCAGGACGGACGCGCAAACAGGGCATCCTGTTCGCGATGAGATAAGGGCCGGTTACCGCAGGTCTATACACTACCGCCCATCAAAGTAAGTTCAATCCGCATAGCCTCAACTGGCGGGTACCATCCCCAGCAATGGGGGGGGGGTCGCGTCAAAAATCCCGAAATTTCCAATCGACGAGGGAAAACGCGGTCGAATCAGAGGGATAAAGAGAAGGTGTGCTCAGCGCACGCCCCGGGTCCGCGCCAGCACTCCGAGGATGAGGCGGAAAGCAGGCATGACGAATCCACGTGGCGTGATTTAAAGGCCAAAAGCCACAATCAAACGAAAAAAGTGGGAGTCCAAATAATCATGAAAAGACGGAAGCGAAAGCCGGGATTCACCTCGAAGTCACGACGAGGGAGGGGGGAATCAACTCCATCCTTGACAAACTCCAGAGCTCCTAGAAAAGGGAAGAAAAGGCGAGAGGGACGGTCTTAGTCCTCGTTTCCACCGAACGCAAAATAACGATTGGGGGCCAATGTAGGAAATGAAAAATTGAGCAAAAAGAGGTAGGAGGGGGAATCAAAAAGGAGATCCAACTTCATTCGGTAAGGACATAATAAGTGTCTTAAATCTTGAAAAGCCTACAGCATGGCAAAATCATCGGCGGAGGGCAATGGTCCTCGAGGTGAAAAGAAATAGGGGGCGGGGACCGTACATCAGCAACAAAGAAAGGTGAGAAAATCAAAGCCGTCACCGCGCACGTCCACAGGAACCGAGGAGGGACGTGGTTCCCACTTCGCCTCAGTGTCTGGAGTCGTCATGCTCAAAAAAAAAGGGCCTGGGGAATGCTTCCTCCTAACGAAAAAGCCGATCAAATCACTGAAGTCCAATTGGCTTTTGTCGGGTAGAAATTACCAATTTTGATGATGACGCCGAACAAGGAGAGATAAGACGCTTCAGGGCGGGGGAGAGGGGAGAAGAAAAGGTCTACCGTTGCTGAAGCCCAAAAGAATCCTGCGGTGGTGGATGAAAAAAGGAAATAAAAAAAATAGATTGCGTGTCAGCCTTGCGAGGATGGCTTCTAAAAGAAATGGAGAAAAAGTGAAACCGATTGAGAACTCTTTGGTAAAGTAGGATAGGTGCGTGTTGGACCGAAGAAAACCACAACCCTGAGAATCTCTGTGCGGAAAAAAGCACAGCTGCCTGGGGAAGTATTGTAGGAACAAAGCGGGTAAGGGTGAATCATCGGCCCAAATCTTCACGCGAAGTGAGGGCGCCTGCGACGGACGCCCGGGAGAGCGATAGCTGTAACTACGAAACGAGACGCCAGCCTCACCAGCCCGGTGCTTCTTTTATCCGAGAAGGGGAAAATGGGGAGAACATAGGGCTAGAGAGTGGGGAGGAAACCCAGTCCACTGATAAATTTTCTCTTGGTCCCAAGGCACGCGCCTCATACCTTCAAAGCGCCAGAACTTCGGAGGAAAAAAAATCGGGTGGGAGAATCTTGCCGCATCGAAGTTTGGATGGTTTTCACCCAACGTTCCAGTCGCACGGTCAAATAAAAGAAGAACACTTTAAAAACCGGGGTCTCAGACGCACGCGGTCCACGAGAAAAGAGGGACCGGAGGAGGAACGACCGCACGAACGGAGGGATGGATGCGTTGGCAAAACATCAACACAGAGAGAAGCGAATAGAACGACGTAAGAGACGGTGGGACGTTGAAAAAAAAAAAAAAATAAAAAGACGGGAGGACAAACCGTAGGAGGTCAAACGAAGGACCGGCACGGTCCACGTCAAGAGATAGGGGTGTGTCACAAGGTTCGACTTCAACGGTGCCTGGGGCCGCCGAAAAAAGACATAAAAGGGGCCTTGCTTGTTATTAGGGCTGGGGGGGGGGAAAAAGGAAAGCTCTCTAGGGTTGAGAGCAGCCACTACCCGCCAGCATTCCCGTGTGGCAAGGAACCGGGAGTGTTGTTAGCCCCGGTCCGGTCGAACACGGGAAAAAAAACTCCCGAATGTCCCGGTGGCAGAGTAACGCGCGCATCCAAGTCTCTAAAGATATAGGGGAGAGGCGAGGGGAAGAAAAAGATGGCAAAGGATATCGGGCGTGGGAGAAAGAGGCGTGTCGCCCGTGTGTCGAAAAAAAAGGGGGCTACAACCATCAAAAAGGAATTGCGGGCTTCATGCTTAACTCAACACAATAGATCGCCGCCTAGAAAAAAAGGGAAAAAAGAAGAAGAGGCCCAGTCGGATTGGGAGCAACAACGTGCCAACCGCGCGCAAAAGTCAAGAAGTCCTAACTGTCGAGGGTGCACAACACGGTTCGCCATCTTGTAAAGTGGGAGGGAAGCTACTGAGGTGAAGAAATAGTGGCGGGACGGCTGGGGGGGGAGGGCAAGAGCACGGCAAAAAGAAGAGACCTGGCTCTTCAAGTGCTTCACCCACCGATTCGCTGAGAGCGAGGGTGTTGCTGGCTGTCTGCGGCCAAGGGATGCGCGATCAATCACTTCGTGCGGGAAGGACCAAAAAATGCGGGGGTCGTCGCCGTTTCTCAGGGGCCATGCTCTGGAGATTATGGGGAGACGGGCTACTCCGCAATGTGTCGGAGGGAGACGGGGGACCATTTTTGGGTGAAAAAAACTAACAAAAGGAAGAGGGCAAAAATCGAAAAGAAAGAGGGAAGGGAGGAACCCTTCGAAGCGAAGGGGGTCGTTGCAAGGGGTAGAAACTTTATGGAGGAAGCACTTGGGGATCCCAAATGAAGAGGTTTCCTGACGAAGCAGGAAGAGAAAGCGCTGTGGCCCACGTGGAAATGCGAAAAAAGATCGTCGCAGAAGCAACGTTTGTTAAGCGATTACTTACGGCCGACAGGATCAGCAAGCTTTGAAAAAGAAACGCAGAAGAAAGCTCCTCCGCAAAGAGCAGCGTGCAAAAAGTTGGTCCGAAGGACGAAAACGAAAAAAAGACGATTTAAATTAATCCGTCTCGGAGACTTATCGTGATAAAAAATGATCAAGGGGGGGGGGGGGTGATGCGGGTCCAAATATCATAAAAGTTCTTCTAACAAGGAGTTCGAGGTCAACTGGTGAAACATTGAGGGGAGGGTTTGAGTCCACTAAAGGCGGGAGCAGAGAAAGTTTTGGTTTTTATTTTCTTTCCAGGGTCATCACATCGGAACTGGAGGGTGGTGGGCCGGAAAGAAAGGTAGACTGCGGAGGTGAGGAAGAGAACTGGCAGCCAGGCGGTGAGTTCGGATCATGTGTGAAAGAAAAAGAAATAATCCGCTCCAAATTCTGGAATAAAAAACCGACAAAAGCCCAGAAATTGGGATTCTGGGTGAATCGGGGAGCCATCTGGGTGATTGGAGGCGGATATCTTAAAAAAAAACGGAACGAAGCCTCCGATGAGAGGGGAAGAAAATCTTGTCTCGCCTTTGCGCTGGGGGAAATTGGTCCAGGGACGAGGGGAAGGAGGGCCATGCTCGCTAAATGCTCGGGGCTGATGTAAAATCCAAAAGGGGAAAAAAAAAGCGAAGGAAGGGGGAGACCTCAACGCAAGGGGTGAATGAGGGCCACATCCTCAGGCGAGGTGTAAAGATGGAAACTGCATATGATATGTGGGACATAGGGGAATATCCTTTAAGGCAACACTGGCATCTGAAAACATATTGAAAAAAAGGGTTCAAGAGGGAGAGATCGCCTGGGGGTTTTGCGTGGTCACGGTAAAAAAAAGAGGGGAATTAAGAAATCAGCAAGAGAGAGAATGTCGTATGCGTTTGGAATTTCTAGGAAGAATAGAGAAAGGCGTGACCTCTTGAGGAGGGAAATCGGCCGCACGTCGGATTGGGGGAAAAGGAAGGTTCATGGCTCGGCAGTGGGAGGGATTGGGTGACAGGGGCAGGGAAAATCACGCCCAACGAAAGGTGGAAAAAGGTCAAGACCTTGCTTCACATCACAGGCGGGAAGGAGGACAGGGGCGGCGCGCTGAGACCGGGATTGTGGAGAGGACCGAACAGAAAAGGAGGTCATATTGTGAGGCCAACCAAGTTCACCTGGCGATAAAACAAAATGGGAGGGCCTTCAGGAGGATTTGCATAAATTGGGGAAGGAGGGTTGACGGTAATGGTCGGGGAAGAGTAAGGAGGAAGTGAGAAAAAAGTCTAAACCTCTCTGAACAGGACCTGGGCGAGGCCGGGGAGAAATGTGTCGGGGGGGGGGGGATGCCGACAATTATAGACCAAACTCGGGAAAAGGGGCAATTTTGCAACGCGAGTCTGCGCTATTCTGATGCCTCCGAATGCGACCCTCGTACCAGGATGAGGGCCAAAAGGGAGGGGTAGTGCGGACTGGGGGTTGGTGAAGGATGATGGGGAAAAAGCTAGAAAAAAAGAAGTCGTATTAAACAATCAGATTGAGGCCTAGAACTCAGCAAGAACAAAAAAAAAAACAGCTCCCGAAAGGAACGTTGGGGGTATTCAGCCAGCAAAAGGGAACGAGGGGCTTCGCATTCAAAAAGTCAAGGAAAGAGATAACAATTTGACTCCTGCAGCCCCAAAGTCAGATTAAAGGGGTTACCAAGGAAAATTAGAAGCCAAAAAAGCCAGCGGAACCCGTTCCAAGCGAAAGAATTCCCAACGGAGCAGTGTGGGGGAGCGAGGAGATGTTGTGGGGGAGAATCCTATAAAAGAAAATACCTGTGAAACATTCAGTCCATAACCTAGAACATAATCAAGAAGGGAATGGGACCAAATTGGCTTGACCATAGCCGTCAAACTTGTCCAGGGTTCCTCAGCAATTTATAGACAGCGGTTTAGGGAGCTTTCTCCTATCCTTCCAGTAGGAGACCGGATTCGAAAAGGAAAAGGGTTTCCGTATCAGCATCGCCGCATGGAAAAACCACAGCAGCAGGAACGTAAGGCAAAGAACACGCAAAAACGGGTCCCTGAATTAAAAAATCCGACCAGGATGTCGCCGTTAATTAAAAGGAAAGGACTAACGCGTCAGTTAGCCCGATGCCCAACAAAGTCAAGGACTAGGGCCTGCAGGAAAGAAGCCCAGGCACACGGAGGGGGCCAAGATCTCGTAACTATAACATTCCTATTCGGCTTCTGGGGAAAAAAGAAGAGGATATGGAAGAAAAGAAAAAGCTTATATCCGATGTTCCATGCGGAAAATGATAACAAAAACAAAAAGGTGGTGGGTGCCATTCCGAAGTTCATCGTAATACCTGGAAACCTAATCCTGGAAAGGGAGGGGGAAAAAAAACAAAGAAAAGAGGTGGGTTTTATGCCAATGTTTGCATGGAGGAGGGAGCGGGTCCTCAGGAGTTCCTCAAACCTATAAAAAAGAACAGTCTCGAGCAAAAAAAAAATCCGGCAAAGAAAGGACAAAAAGAGGAAATCGCCACGTTCTACGAAACATCAATTGGATGAAGGCAGGGTCGCCAGAAGATATCCTTGAAATTGAAACAGAGCAGAAAAGGGGGGAAACATAGACACAAAGAAAAGGGTTAGGGGGGGGGGGGAAAGTAGAGAAAAAGAAAAAGGAAAAAGGAAGAATGGGGGACATGACAAAAATGATACAGGAGTCAATGGCTGAATCGATCTCTGGAGCAAATCCAAGAACCGCAGGCTACTCCCAAAAAAAAGGCTATTGTTTGATTACAGAAAGAAATAGATGGGAGGGAAAAAATGGGAGGAAGGAAAACGAATCCCAAATGTGGGACGAAGTTGCCCTCTTGCGAAGTTTATGGAAAAAAGAAGATAGTGTCTCTGTTTGGGACCCATGAAAAAAAAATGGAAAATCTGGGGAGTCAAAGTAAGCTAACTGATTGTCAAGGGGGGAGACGGCTTTCGTTTTCGTTAAACCCAAAGCTGCCGAAGGCGAGAAGGGGACGTGCGCATGGAGATGCGGACACCGAGCAAAAGCCAGGGGGAACGGAAAAAAAGAATAATCACCAGCGCCGAGATTGGGAAAGCATTGCAAAAAGAGGGGGGGGGGACTAAACGCGAACTAGGGCAGAGGGGAGGGAAACAGGAAGGATTTTCTCGACCTCAAGTGACCCTCAGCAAATAGCTGGTGCGAGCAAGCCTTCGCATGGTTGACGAAATTGGAAAAGAAGACAATAAAGAGAGGGGATTTTTTTACCAACTGTTCAGAACGGGAAACTGAAAAGCCGCCATTGCGGAGGAAGAAGGTGTCTCCCCGCAACGCAGGAAATCCAAAAACTGCGACAGAGAGTATAAAAAAAGAACTTGTCGGCCCATTTGGGACGCAGCAAAGAAAACACAGCAATCGCCGCGAATCGCGAGGTTGAAAAGGGATGCAGGGAGTCTGGGACGAGAGTTAGAAGAGGGGGGAGGGAGGAAACTTAAAATATAACGGGGTCACGTAAGAAGACGGGTTGGTCACAAGCGAACAAGTGGACTTCACTTGCCGAAAGACCCACGAAAACATACAAAGGGGGACTCAAGTTATTGCGGGGGTTGGGTAAGGGTCTGAGGGGGAAGGAGAAGAACAGGACGCCCTCCATCATACCGACATTCCCGGAGTGTTGGGGAAGGAGTTGTCGAACACGGCCAAGCCTCGAAATACAACACTCAAAGCTCGGGAAAGACGAGCTC
>Ga0179593_1300146_pt1 | contig 11606 bp, 15 predicted proteins | sample CZODoug2_1_08_16_FD_185931 | JGI IMG/M metagenome (GOLD analysis project Ga0179593, IMG submission 185931) | Vadose zone soil fungal communities from Angelo Coast Range Reserve, California, USA - CZODoug2_1_08_16fungal (PacBio error correction) | ecosystem: Environmental > Terrestrial > Soil >...
CCACCCCGACGCTCTGGAAACAAAATCTTGCAGAGGCTTGAAGCAAAAGTATTGCAACGGCAGGTCGTCAAACACAGAACTGCAATCAGGGTCTCACACCCCGCGAACCGGCAAGAGGGAAAACCCCATCTAAAGCAGCTAAATTAGCGTTGAACGGGCCTAAGGTCTCCGAGTAAGTAACAAAGACCAGGCCTACCATTGCCGTGAAGAAAAAAAATCAGTTCGATTCTTCCTAGAACTACCAGTGGAACCCAGGGCTCGAGTGACAGACGATTTCTAGCACAAAGTAGTCTAGGAAAAAAGGAACGACTTTTTGTAGAAGGAAGGCACGGCATGCCCATCGCACATAACAGTCAGTGATGAGTCGTGTCCCGGATACTAATAAACGCACTACTTCTTCTCAACAATCCGTCAAGAGTTTCTCGGAAAAGAAGTGCCTCACCGGGTAGAACAGATCGAAAGATCCGAGTGCAACCGTAACGGAATTCACCTATCCAACGTCCACCACCGGATCGTTTAGTTCTCTCTAGTAATAATGAAGGTTTGAGTAGAAAGCAAAAAAACAAAAAAAAAAAAAAAGATGAAGTCGACGCAATAAGCAGACGACCGACACTCAAACTAATTTCCCCGCCGTTTCTCAACACGAAGCACATGGGCAAGTATACCTTTTTTGAAAAGGGAGAGAAGACAAATGGGGAAGAAGGAAACAGTTTTGATTACCTACTTAACGGTATGGGTGGTCATCGCAATGCGGCGGAACCTGCTTGGAGCACACTTTACAGCAATTGACATCCTTACCTGCCACTAAAAAAATAGAAGGGGCTGAATGGGGGCCCTTCGCACAAGGGGTGGCCCCATCTCAGGGAATCACAGAGAAAGCTGTCCTTCAAAAGCGACAATTCCCTTTGGAATCACCGCAACGGAGATGCGCAGGAGTCCTGGTAGTGTTCCAATGCAAATGTTATCAGACCGGCACGCGCCACGCCACTTCTCCGAATGGAACGTCCTGCGTGGGAAAAAAGGAAAGGGAAAAAGTGCAACCACCCGGGCCGACACGCACTTTAAGTACATACGTCACAAAAAGAACCGTCGAGACGGGCGCCACACACGCCCTAGTGCGCTTGGCAACGTCTACCTGGACTAAGGTTCGCTCGAACACCCACGTTCAACACATTGTGAGTTCGGACGGAGCTGTACGACAACGGGGAGAATTCAGAAGCTCCAATACTCTGCGGCCGGGTCGTGCACAGACACGCTCAACTCACAGGGCTTCCGTGCTAGTGTGCGAGAGCAGACCGTTAGTCCAGCGGGGTCAAAAGGTCGAGGGGGCGACCATCGACGGAATACTTTTCAGGCTAAGGGGGGTGCCGAAGATAAATAGCCGAGAGATGGAAGTCAAAAGTAACGGCGAAACAGCGATCAGCAAGGGAGCAAACACAGCTAGCGCCCAAAAGTCGCCGTCTTGCGCTAGGGCGCTCTGACGAGAGAACTTTTCGAACAGAAAATATATCAATTAACAAAGGCTTTGCGCAGAAAAAAAAAGAGGAAGAGAGGACACACGAACAAATACGATAAAGAGGGGGGGGGCCGGGGTGTGACGGGACGTGACAGCAAGTAAAGCAACGCTAACTCCCCCTGCGAGCTCTGAGGGGGGGGGGGGAAGGGAAAAAACGCTTGCTAAGAAAAAACGGGGGAATCTCGCGCGGAATGAGGAGGAGCTAGGGAGACAAGGTTTCCGACCGGGGATGACCGTGGGAATCCCCTCACTCTAATAATAGTCCAGTTAGCGAGGGAGGACAGGGGACCGAATTAGCAGTGATCGGAACATCGTCATGTCCAGGGAGCCGTAACGCTCATCGTATGCAAGTCCGTCGCCGTACGACCGCAGAAGGGTGGATCAGCAGACTGGAAGGGGAGGCAATTGACAAGCTCCTACTCTCCAATGAAAGATTAACGGAAGGGATCTACTTCGGGCAATGGTCATCCTCCTAAAGGCGCGCAAGGTTCCACTGCCAGGTTGGGAAGCGTGGGGGAAAACGTCAGTTCGCATAGTGATCAAGTCGATCGTGGAGGCCATGGATGTAGTGGTAAGTCCTTACAGGAACCGACAAATAAAACGGCCTCCAGGGGAGATTGGAATGGGGATCCGCAACGGACCCGGGGCCTTAAACCTGGGTCCGCCGGAGAGCATAAAAAAAACTCCTGGGCTGATAGGTCTTTGTAAACGCCCCCTCACAGACGCCAAGCAAGACATGAAAACAGTACGGTCGGACACATCTGGACAACGTCGCGCATCTCTTGCCTGAAGGAGGAGGGACCAGTTTGGGGGGACACGGGGAGCACCAGGGGAGAGTACGACGTGCAGGAAAACAAAATTGAAAGGAAGACGAAGACGGAACAGACGCAAGGAAGGGGGGGGGGGGAACGGGGGACGAGTAAATCTCGACAAATTCCGAGGGCTCGCGTGTGGGGAAATGGTTGTACGGGGTCTGACCCGGCGCGGCGGGGGGGCGCGGAACACGGAGGGGTGGAGGCAAGGGGGAAATTGAGGGTCAAAAAACAAGGAGAGAGGAAAAGCAAGGGTTGTAATTCCAGCGCATTCCGGCAACCAGGGTGGGAACCTAACCCAAGAAAGAGACGGGGGGGGACAAAGTAAAAAACTCTAGCATCGGCCACTTTCAAGTAGTACCTCGCGATACCGAACATCCAGTGCCACTTCTTACTGGTGCAATCCTGGGCGGCGAAGCGCCCGAGGTGGGAGTTGCCAACTTGAACGCCGGTAAGTCTCGACGTCTCGTGTCATGAGTGAGACACTGGTCAGGGTGCAACTTGCTCGGTCTGTGAGGCCTTTGCAGTGGCGTACAAACACCAATCAGACAAGATCAGAGGGGGTGAATAAACAAGGACCCTACGGTTGGCCGGTCCAGAAGAAAGCTGCAGTGGAGTCTGAGATCCTTTTCTCGGGGTCACCGGGGGGGGTCGGGGAAAGGTGAAGGAAGGAGGAAGAAGGCCAAAAACATAGAAGGGGGGCGGAGGGATAGAGGGAGAAGATAGAGAATAACGGAACAAGGGCATAGGCCACGGAGTCGTTCGCGCGCTGTGGAACGGGGGCTTACCGAACCGGAACAGCAGATTTCCGCCTGGAATCGGTCGGTGGCACGGGAGGGGCCACGGTCTCGGCGAGGAGGGAACCAAAAATTCATGCGGCGAAAAAGGGAAGAGAGGGCGTCCGAGACATTGGAGAAACCTTTAACTCTATCACCTAGACGGAACATGGGGGAACCTTCATAATTACGGGGCCCTGCGCATCGCATTGTGGAACCTGGGCATCTCTAAAGGGAAAGAGGCACGGGGGAGAGGAGGGGAAAGAAAAGGGGACAAACAGTTGAAGCGATCCGCGAAGCGTAAGTTCATCAAGCATGGTGAATCAAAAGCGACGCAATCAGGGGAACGGGGGGAAGCTGGACTGGGGGGAAACGTGAATTGGGGTCAGGGGACATTTCGACAGAAAGGCGAGTGTCGCCGGAAAGAAGAGGGGAATCTGTTTAGAAAGTGTTTGAATGATATTGATGGATTCGCAAAAGGGGATGGCATCGGCAAAGAAGAGCTGCCTTCAGGGGAAAAGAAAGGGCCGTAGTCAAGGGTGCGCGTAAGGCTGGTTTGTTTGGGACCGGAAGAAAGTTATCTAATGACCGTACTCGTTTGGTCGCAATCATCGGCGCTGGGACAGGGAAGTTTCAGGGAAACCAAATAAGGATTAAGCCCAAAACTGAAGACTTCTATCCTCACGCAGCACGGGCTCACGTAGCGGGGGAGAAACATAGCAAGAACGAGAAGAGGCTTGGTAAGTGAGGTTGTTCTCAGAGCGACGCAGACGTATTGAAAACTCTGCAAGTCAGTGCTTAAAGAATCTTCCGACCCACCAGGGGAGAAAGTGGGCGGTGGGAAGGGGAAGAGGGGAACGAAAAGGAGTGGGTTGTCCAAACCACTCAGTGTGGAAACAGAGTGGGAGGGAACGTAAATTTTCGGCGGCAGAGACTTTGTGTTGGGGGATTCAGGGTTGCCCTCCATGTTCACCGCGGGGAACCCATTAAGGGAAGGTCGTGCGGGGTAAGCGTGCCGGGCGCTTAAGCAGGGGGAAGAATGACATACTGGACGCTTCGTCGCCGAACGTGAGCTAAGGGGGCGCGCCAGATCAGGATCGGGAGGCCCCGAGGAGGGGAGTAACGCAAATCCCCTCGTATGTAGAGAGCTTCACGGTAGAGGCCGGGACGTTGGCGGGGGAGAAAGTAGAACAAGACTGTAGGTCGCACTGTGATGAGACAATCATTGCCGGAAAACTAAGGAACCCGTTTTCGTGCACCATCACGGCTCATCTACAATGAGGGGGGGCTCGAAAGCATATTTCATCCAGGTGAAGGAAACAAGGCTGGTGTAGGAATGGGGGAGCATTCGTGGGGTGGTTTTTCAGCAAGGAGCGGCCGGGATGGGCCAGGGAAAAGGGTGTCATCGTGCGAGTGGGAAATACTCCACCGAAAGGAGGTCATATTCCACTCTCCAGAGGTTCAACTCCAGGAGGGGGCTCGTTCATGACACCGGGACCCTTTAGGTTCGGGGGATTTTCTGTTGAACATGAGCGTGCACTTCGGGAGTACGATGGGGAGGAGGGGGGATAGTCGGGCGCGGGTGGTCAGCAGGATTGCACAATCATGCACGCGATGGCAAATTAAGGCTCTCCATTTGCGTACCCCACTCCTAAAGATTTCCTGGTACGAAATATGAGAACAATTCCTGTCACTCAGAAAGCATGAAGTTGAACTGGGCGCGTGATGCGGCCAGACACCGAAATTGGTTGGCGAAACGTCCATGGGTGGGGGGGTAAAACGGAAGGTGCAGACTCGGCGAAAGGATGTAGTTCCGGGGGCAATACGACTTTCGGGCCGGAGTTCAGACATGGAATAGGTTTACACAACAGATGATGCATTGATGCAAACGCCGTTTCAATACGTGGATGGGCGAGAAGAGGCAAGGGGTGCCGGGAGAAAAGGGAAGAGTTCATGCCGGATGTGGGGGGGGGACTCAGAAAAAAAGTATTGGAGGAAAAGAGAGAGCCACGACCTGAAGAGCGCTCAACAGGAGTCGCAAAACCGGTGGATCGTCTTTCTCTGCCAATGTTGCACGGCAGCAGTGTCAAGTCACTCACTCAAAGATCTTGTCTTAAACCAAAAACCGGTCCCCGGGATGAACGATCCCGGCCCCCGAAAGTCGGATGGGCGAAACGTCGCCGGATTGCCCAACGCCGACAAGGGGTGCCGGGGCAAACCCCAATGTGGGAGAGCCGGCAGCGCCCGTCGCGAGACATTTCAACAGTCAAATAAGGATCGAGTCCTAGGTCTCTAGACAATAAGTGTACCTATCTGTTGGAGGAGGGGGGGTAAGGAAATGGGCAGAAATGGAAATACAAGCAACTTACAAGGGGAAAGATGCGTTGGCGGAATGCGCAGAAAGACAAGACCCGCCGAGCAGTCTATCCTACACTCCGCCTTCGGATCCAGAAGGAGCTCAAAGGGTCGAACAGAATAACAAATATCCGAGTGCACCGTGACCCTGGTATTTCACCCTATCAGCGCACTTGAAAACCCGCGGAGTGGCCTCATTGAGGCTCAGCCCTTTCAACCTGGTGGATTAGAAAGCTCACAATCGAAGTAGCGGCAAGATTCAAAGTTCGTCAGACTAAACCACTGCCGAATTGGGGGACCCCCAAAGTTCCTTCAAAGCCCTGTGGTTCAAATACCGTTGGCGACGACAAACGAGCCCCAGTGAGTACTTGTGTGTGGCTTGACCCGCAGGGTGTTAATCAAAATTAACGGAATGCTTGGAGCATCAGGAAGTACGCGTTGAATAAAACGTGACCGCAAAGGGAATCTCCTTGCGGGCTTTGCTCCCGTAAACTATGGTTGAAAGTCCAACAGCTCCCTAGGGTCCCGATCAACAAGTCCGTCGAAAAGCCCAAGTCCATTGGGCAAAAACCGCCGCCTTCCAGAACCACCAATGAAGTAATGAAGGGGGGCACTGAGAAATCTAAACCTCTCCACCGCAAACTTTCAGTCCGAGTACTCCCGCCGTTGAACACGACGAGGGCAACAAAGGGAACTCAAACAATCTCTGATCGATACATACGAACGAGAAACCCGACTCTCCTTTCACACCCAAAGAAAGGAAAAGGGTTGGCACAAAGAGGATTCCCGCATAAAAAAACTGAAAAAATGGGTCAAGTCGTCCCTGGAGAACGTCCGCGAATTGCCGAGCGGCGGAAAAAATACCTGCGCGCCGGGGAGATGAGACACAGCCCGCAGAAAGTGAGATCATAAGTCTGCTTGCTATTGCAGAGGCGCTATGTTAGCCATCGGGAAGGACTATAGGCTCTCTAAAGGCAACAGGCCGTGTCAGGGCGGATATCATTAGGGGGACCGTAAACATCCCGAACCATGCGACGGGAACGGCCATTTCCTCATCCAAAAAACAATTCGCACAAAAAGTCGCAGAGCAAAGTTCTGGGAAAAATGGGGGACTAGACGCGTTGGGATGAGAGAAAATTGACGAAACTAATAAAAGCAATTCCCACACGCTTGGGCGCTCACCAGATCTAAACTTCTCCTGCTGCAAAAAATATGGAAGGATCGTAACCCGGACAACTCGTCTGGTGAACAGAAACTACTCCACCCGCAAGTGATAGTCTTTTTAGGCACACCAGAGAGTGGGAACTTTCCGAGTACATGCTCTTAGAAATCTTTGGGACCGTGAGACAGTCAATGACGTGACGGACCCTTGAACTGATCTATGTTGAGGCCAGGTGCGATAGAAGGAAACGACTTGCGCTAATAACCAGAATTTGTCCGTTCGACTTCACAGCTAATAACTAGCTGGCCGTCCATGTAAATCGCCGTCGCCGCATTTTGGAGTGCAGCAACAAGCTAACCAGGATAACGATGCAGCGAACCGCCGGCCTGAATCTGGCTATCAAGTTTCTGTCACTAGCACCAAGAGCACGGAAGGTACAATGGCAGCCAAAAGTGGGCAGTCGGGGTGCTGCTCTCTAGATAGGCATATCTTCTAGATCAAGAAAGTGGAGTGTGGCTTCCTTACCACGTGACCAAAGTTAAATCGGCACCAGGAGGCCTAGCGACCCGGCAGATTGATGGGCAATTCATCCCTGCCACGCGGTAAACTGACACGAGTAGGAAAAAAGCATTGCTATATCTTGATTTGCAGACAGACATACGAGAGGAACAACATGACCGTGTCATGTTAACAATGGAAAATAGAAGTAGGAGTTAAGGTTACCATTTTGGAAAGAGCACCAATCGGCTGGACGTTCGGATGCAAACAAATTCACTCCCTATATCATCCTAAGTTGGCGGATTCGAGATCTCTCTCGCACGGTGCACATCTCTTGAGTTTTACTGTACCGGAGTGAGGTAGGGTGTGAGTAACAAGGGGTGCTCCCTTGGGTCAATCACACAAACAACACGGAGAGGAGGGAAGAGAGTGGGTCAAGTACCTAAAAAGTCTTTTTAAAAATCACCCGACGGGTAAGACACACGTTAAAAGAAAACATCGTCCGACTAGGGGAACGTGCTTACCTCAGCACGTATCAGACCACGTGACGTCGGGCTCTTCGGAACGGGTGAGCAATCCTGGAAAGCGAAAACTTCTGTGTTGGAGGTGAAAAACTGGTACCGAGTCAGTCAAGAAGGCGCATTTCCATATTAAAAACACGGTCATGGTGGGGTCCGAAGGCTTGGCGTCATGGAAGGGGTTTTCAAAAAATAGAAAGGAGGTTTTCTCTTCAGTTAAAAAGAGAGGCGCGTCGGGCATCCCATTACCAGCAGGAAGGGTGAGCTTAGACTCGCGGATCGATTTCAAGGGGGATAGTTAAGGAAGGTCCAACCTCTCTACTGATAGCGCAACATCGGCGAATAAGAGAGAAACCCACTCTGCCCTACGAGCCCAGTCAGCGGAGGTTACTGAGCTTAGAACGTTGCTCGACCCGATTCCCGGCTGAAGTGGTGGGAAAGACTGGATCAATTCGTCATGCCTGAAGAAATGCAGCGTCTACTGACTTTTCGTCCTTACGATGCAAACACGAGCCGGTACCGATATCACCCTAGAAAACTTGGCGAAATTTCTGATAATTCGTGAAGGAGATGAGAAATAGAAGGGAATACGGCCTATCACTGGGCACAGGTCCAGCGTGGGTCTACGGGACCAAGTTTTCTCAGAGAAACCGCTCTTAGGGGGTCTTCTAAAAAAAAGAAAGCTGGGGGCCAATAAAGATAAGCACTCCAGTATTATGACGGGACCCCTCTTGTAGGGAAGCAGAGTTTTATGCGGAGTTAGACTAAAAGGGCGAGAAGATTTAGTGTCCGAAGAGACATCTGTTTATGAAGGGGGGACTTGGATAGTGTGTGTTCCAAAATTTCATCTCAAATACAGCTAGCCGGGAAGAGAAGAAGCCAGTATGAGACGTTGATGTGGTTGGAATCCATGATGTAGGAGTTTCACTGGGGGTGGAACCGAAAGGACATCTTGCATCTGGCAACAGAAGACAGTGTCGATGGGTGACAAAAACTGAGATACACCTAGGACGAGCGTATCCTATCTAGAGGGGGAAAAAATACACGAAAGAGTCCAGAGTCTAACGTTTATCTTTAATGGTCCGTGGCGCAGAGACGGAGAAGCGTATTTGGAGCAAGCTGCACCGCAGGGTCCATCTCTGACAAAGAAAGGTGGAGGATTTTGGCAACTTAAGACATCTAGGTGTTCAGGCACTCCGGAGTGTGAACGAGAAGTGGTATTTACTTGATGTACGATCCTCTGGTCTTAATCGTGTTTCCGTGTTCACGCGGCGGAACCCCACGGCAGGGACGGTAGGAGGGTCGAAGGAGACGGTGCCGGAACGCAGTTTCAGTGTTGAAAGTTTGTAGGTAAAAAAAATAAAAGGAAGGGGCGTGAGGTACAAAGTGTGGGCGTCGCCTCGAAGGATAGATGGAGTTGAGTTGATCCCTTTCTCGAGGCCTTCACGTTCCAGAACACTCTTATGGAGAGGAATAAAGGAGAGAAGTGGATGGCAACATGATGAAAACGCGTTCGCCACGCTTCACGCCAATGGGCGCGGAACCCATTGAACAGGTAAATGCGGCACAGAAAAGGCAAGCTCACGGCTCATACATGTTCTGGAAAAACTGCCGAAATGGAAAGGCGGGTTGCGAAAAGGAAACCGGCCTTTTAAAACATTAGTGAGTTGCGTTTCACCATCTGCAGCGGCCGGCCGGCAGACTTCGGAGTGGGCGTATACTAAAAAAAACAAAGTCTTGAAAAAAGTCCACTAGGCCGAAATGCGGGGCAACTCTCCAAGGTTGGAAAACGGTTCGCCCCGGACCCAAGACTGGGATTTGGATGTGAAAAAAAAGGACGCCACAAGGGATCGCGAGCAAGTGTATGAGAATTCTTGATCAAAGGTGCGTCAGGCGAGACAGATTGCAACCACAGACTCACACCGGTTATGGGCGGGGGAGTGACCGGCGCCTCCATGCGTACCCCAGCCGGACGAACGATAGGACGACTCTATTCTCTCCAGCGTACCTGGCACGCGAAGATGGGGGTACGTTAACTTTCACGGGCGATGAACTAAGAACGCAACACAGGGGTGTGGGGGGGTTGTGTTTTTTGCAAAACACCCCAAAACCCCCCGTACTCCACGCCCCCACCCAACCCCCACGCCGCCCCCCCCCCAACACCCACCCCCCCCCCCCCCCCCCCCCGCAAAAAAAATTTTTTTTTGTTGTTTTTTTTTTTTGATTTTTTTTTGTGTTTTTTTGGGTTTTTTTTTTTTGTTTTTTGAGGTTTTTTGGTGTTTGGTTGTTTGGTGTTGTTTTGGTTTGTTTTGTTTGTTTTTTTTTTGTAGGGTTTGTGTTTTGGTTTTTTGCGGTTTGGTGTGTGTGGATTGTTTTGTGTTTGGTGTTGGTTTTTGTTTTTGTTTTTGTTGTCGGGGTTTTGTATTTTTTTTGTTTTGAGCGATGGTATGTGATTTTTTGGGTTTTGTTTTTTTTTGGTTTTTGGTTTTTTTTGGGTTTTTGGGTTTTGGTGTGTTGTTGTTTAGTTATGGTGGTGGGGGTTTTTTGTTTGGGTTTTTTTTTGGGGGGTTTGTTTGGGTGGTTGGGAGGGGATGTTATTTTTGTTTTTTTTTGTGTTGTTGTTGGTTTTTGGGGTTGGGTTGGGTGTTTGTTGTGGTGTGTTTGATAGTGTTGTGGATGGTTTTTTTTTTTGTTTGGGGGAGGTTTGTTTTTTGGTTTGTGGTGTGAGATGTGGGGGGGGCGGAGTTTTGTGGGGTTTGTTGTTGGGTTTTTTGGTTTTTTTTATTTTTTTTTTTTGGGGGGTTTTTTGGTGTTGGGTGGTGTTGGTGGTAGGTGGTTTTGTGTTATTGTTTATGGTAGTTGTTTTTGTGGGTTTTGGTAATGAGTAGAGTTTTTATGGGACGAAGGGTGGTTTTATTGTGGTGAGGGTGTTTGTTTTATGGTGGTGGGAGGGGTGAAGGTGTGTTTTTTTGTGTTTGGATTTTTATTGTTATAGTAATTGTTTTTGTGTGGTTTATGGGTGTGTTAAGGGTTATGGAGTTGTTGTTTAGAGTTTGTGTTTAGTGTTGGTTTTTGTTGTTATTAAGTGTTTAGGGAGAGTGTTTGTGGGTGGAGTAGTGATGAGGAGTAGTGCTGGTGTGGTGTGTGTTTGTTTTGATGGGTTTGTTGTTTGTTCTTTTGTGTGGTTTGATTTTTTTTGGGGGGTAGAGTGTGTGTTTATTTTTTGTGTGGGGGGGGTGGTGGGTCTAGTTGTGGGGTTTTTTCTTTTGGGTTTGGTTTTTGGAGGGTTGGTGGAGGGGGGTTATAGGTTATATGAGGGTTTGGGGTGTTTTGGGGTAGATTATTTCTTGTGTATTTAGAGAATGGATTAAGGAGGGGTGTGCTGGGATTGAATTGTGTAGAGAGGCTGGGTGGGGAGGTGTAATTTTTTTTTTGTTATTGTTTTGGGGGGGGGGTGGTGTGAAGAGTGTGGTTTTTTTGGTTTGTGTTTGTTGTGTCTGTAGGGAAGATGGGAGGGGGGTAGAGGGGATGGGGGGGTGGAGAAGGTTGTTGTGTTTTGTGGGGTGGGTGTTTGTTTTGGTGGGGGGGTTGTTGACTCCCCCTCTTGGGTTGGGTGTGGTGTTTTTTCGGGTTGGTTTTCTGATAGGGCAACCCGCCCGCCGGGCAAGAGACGCCACCCACGCCAGCCGCGCGCACACCGCGCCCTCCCACTAACCCCCCCCCCCCCCGACCACTTCCCAAAGGACCAGGGGGAGCGCGTTGTACATACCAAAGCCGGGAGAGGAAAACCATGAAGCTCCTCTTCACTCACGTTCAAAGCATTAGAAGGGAATCTTTTCACCTTCATCAGAAACGCTGGTGGGGTGACATCAACTAAAAGGCTTTCTGCGTCCTAAGAAGGTGAGAGTGAGGAAAAAAGCTAAAGGGGGGACGAGATAGGGAAGCTCATTCCACGTAAACACTGGGGGA
>Ga0179593_1319051_pt1 | contig 11606 bp, 19 predicted proteins | sample CZODoug2_1_08_16_FD_185931 | JGI IMG/M metagenome (GOLD analysis project Ga0179593, IMG submission 185931) | Vadose zone soil fungal communities from Angelo Coast Range Reserve, California, USA - CZODoug2_1_08_16fungal (PacBio error correction) | ecosystem: Environmental > Terrestrial > Soil >...
TCGTTTTCTAAGTAGGAAAAAGGGGGTGAGCACAACTTTTTGCCCAAGGTGCGAACCTGGAGCTTTTGCCGGAAGAGAAGAGGTAAAGGTGAAGGAGCCGATCTCGAGGGGACGGTGGGAAGCCGAAACGAATCAGAGGCGGCCAACGACCACTCGATACAGACCTGAGAAAAGAATAACGTTAAAAATGGAAGAAGGGAATCCAGAATGAGAGGAGACTTTTTGGCTTTGGCGGGGGGGGGGGAAAAAGGGAGACGGTCACGGAAGGCGTTTGCTCGGCCCTTGGAGAATCGAGGCGACCAGATAATAAACACGAAAAAGCAGACGGAACCAAACATTCGATGTGGGGGGAGGGGGCAGTGTTTTGGTTGAAACCTACCGTCAAAGTGGGTCTTCCTATGGTAAGGGAGAAAAAAGGGAAAAGAAGAACGACAACACAACAAACCGGAGAGGAAGAAAAAATAAAAAAGAGTATGATACACTTAAATGAGAAAGGGGGGCCCATAAAGAATCGGCAAAAGGGGTGACTGCAATTGTAAGAAAAAAAGGGGACGCAAAGGGGAAAAGTTGGTTTGGGGGGCGATTTTCGGGAAGGAGGAAGGGACGGCAGAAAAAGAGGGAAGTCAGCAGGGGAGAAGCAAACCGCAATGGGGTCTCCGTAAAGCACCGTTAAAAGCCAAGCACAAATAGCCGAGCAATATCAGAAGGAATAACACCGAATTTTTGTGGTGCGGGGAAGGAGAAGGGTTCCAGTTCCTAGAGAGTGTATGACGGGGGATGAAGAAAAAAGACAGATTGAAAACGCAGAGATCTGAAAGGACAGGGTGGGCAGCTGGGAAAAGTGGGCTCCTTAGAAAACATCTCGAATCAAAAAGAGGAAAATTGCCGGTTGTCGGGCCAAAAAAAAAAGGATCCGGGGAGTAAAGGGGGTAACGAGAGAAGAGATGGGGAAAGGAGAGACCGGGGGCGGAGAAAAAGGAAAAAGAGGGGACATTCAGAAAATCGCGAATCTAAGAACAGGGAAAAAGCGCCCCAGTCACGCAGCCGGTGGGAAAAAAAAAAAGCCCGGAGACAAGGAAGTGGGGGGTTGGGCAAAGGTTTGAAAGAGCGCCGCGCCGTACCGAAAGGCAAAATCCCCCACAGACGATGGGACCAGCAAAGACATAGAAGGGGCTTGGACCCGATGTCGGAAACCGGGTGGCAAAAGAACGGAAAGGAGACCTGAATACACAAGCCTTGTGGTGGGGAGGAGGGGTGCTGACCGAGTTCCGACCTGGAAGGCCGAAATCGAAAAAAAAAAAAAAAAAAAAAAAAGGCCGACAGAGACGCCAAGGGGACCAACCGCCGGCAACGAGTTTTGAAAGAGAAGGGAAGCCTGAACGGACAGGAGGAGCTCCTCAACGAATAAGGTAGTTTGACAAAGAGTCCGGCCAGTGAAAAAAAAAAAAAAAAAGGTTGAAAAGACGAGGGAGACAAAAGAGGGTAAGGACTTGCCAGACAGAAGGGAAATGACTACGTTGGCAACAGAAAAAAGAGAAAAGGAAAAAAAGAAAACTCAAATTGAAGACACAAAAGACCTTGGAGGGCGGGCCCGACGGTGCAACGAGTTGGCATCAAAGATGGGGAAGGGAAAAACTCGATGAACCGCACAAGAACGAGGAGTCCACAAATAACCAGGAAAGTGAAATTAACTAGAGGGGAAACAGGAACCAAACGAGAAGTAAATTCACAACCAACCGGAGCGGAGACGGAGAAAAACGGTTGGAGGGGGCCTTAGACGCGCACAAAAATCTCAGGGAGGGAAGAGGTCAAAAATAATTCCCGATTAAAGGAGTGGGGAGGAAACTCGCCAACCGAAGGAAGCCGAAAAGGTCAAAAGACCGAACTTTTCGCAAGGGGGGAAAAACATAAGCACAAAAGTGTTTATACATGAAAGGGACCGGGGACCAAAAACTGAAAGGAAAGACGTGTTTGGAGAACACAGACGAAAGGGGGAAAAAGGACAGGCAGGCGGAAGCCTTCGAAAAGTGAACAGGGGGGGAGTAGCCCTAGTCAACAAAATCACACACGTATGGGGCAAAAAGGGGAGAAAAATCTTTATACCAAGGAAGAAGAACACAGGGGGCAATTACCTTAAACCTGATGTAAGATAAGGGCCAAATCACGAGTAAAGGAAAGGTGTTCCATTTGAGAGGAATTCAGGCAAAAGATACCCGTTTAAAAGTTTGGTTGGAAACGGAGGACCCAAATGACGCCACAACCCTTGGGAAGGAAGAAACAGGGGCAAGAGGGGGGACAAATAAAAGTTGGTTGGCAGGTCTCATTCTAATGAAGAGAAGGGGGGGATTACCAATGAAAGAACGTGGGGAGGCCCGTTAAAAAGTGGCGGAGGGCGAGGGGGGCCGTTATCTTATGAGAAAAGATATCTGGACGGGGAATCTCGCCTTGTTTACAAGGGAGAAACCTGAACGACAAAAAGGGTTGGGGCCCGATGTCGGGGGGAGAAAGGGGGGGAATCAACACTTGAAGATTACCGCGTTAAAGTTATTTTTTGAACTAGAGTGGTCCCCCCCCGGAAGAAAACAGGTCACTGTAGGAAAAACACCGCACACACAAGATCTCAGCGCATGTCCGGGGAAACCGGAAAAGGAGGTTTGCTATGGGCGAAAAGGCTTTAATACAAGCAAAAAATGGGACTTATGAAAACCGTGGAGCAAGCAAAGATAGAATGAACGCAGGAAGAGAAACTGGCCGAGTAAGGGTAACAGCGAGTTGGGAGGAAATCTAAACCACAATAGGCTGGACTCGATTAGACGGGGGGGAAAGGAATGACCCCCCGAGGGGAGGTAGGGGAGACTAAAGAACGAGTTGGGTTTTGCACACTGATGCAAAAAAAGAAAATCAAATCATTAAGGAAGTAGGTAAAACACGAGGCACTACTTAATGTTCCCGCAAAAAAAAAGCAAAGGCATAATGCGCCCCGAGGAAAAAATGGAGGAGATACGACGGCAAAAAAGGGAAAGGGTGGAAAAAGAAAAGAGAAAAGTGTCCCAAACCCACAGTACTTAAAAAAGTTGACTTGAATGAGAAATAAAGGGGGAAAAAAAAACAGAAAGAAACACCGCGTAAAAAAAGAGCAAAAAAAGAAAGCCCGAGTTTGGTCTAGAAAAGACGGGACAAAACGGACTAAAGAGAAGGGAAAAGTGCCCACCCGAGGAGGATCCTCCGAATAACTGCGGGGGAAAAATTAGCAAAAAGAAGAATAACCTAAAAAAAAGCGGATGTGTTGGTTTTGTGGATATAACCAGGGAGAAGGAAAAAAGAAAAAAGCGGGGGGAGAGGAAAATGGGGGGGGGGAGGAAAGGGGGGCATCACCCACGAAACCACAAGTCGCTGGAAGCAAAGAGTGATCTAAGCACACGAGAACGACTGAGCACTTTTCTAGGTAGATGACTGTTTCAAAAAATGAGAAGACCATGCGCGACGGAAAAAGGCACCCAAACCGAGAGACAGAATCCATCTCCCGTAATGATGGAACTGAGTGATCATATACAAATGCAAGGGAGGGGAGTTAAGACCCGAAGATAAACGAGGGGAAGGGAACGGTCCAGACATTCGATGTACACACGAAAGAATCCAAGAAAAAAGGGGTGGTTACAGGGCACAGGGAAAAGAAGAAAATTGACGCTCAGGGAAACGTTCTCTAACATGGGGGCGATCCTTCTCAAGGGAATCATCGTTGGAAGGAGGACAACGAAAAACGCCTGGGCCCTTAGGCGACAAGTGGGCATCTAGACAACTGGACATATCATAGTCGATAAAAAACAAACGTAGTAAAAGGGGGAGGGAATAGATATAACCTAAAAAGAAAGGGACGACGAAGAAGAATTGAAGGTAAATGATTAAAGAAAAAATGCTTACGAGAAGAGCGAAAGGGTGTAGGAAAAATTGGAAGCAAACAGGTTTACATGATGAAAATTTTTCAGCCAAACACAAACCACAGTTGTGACTTTCACGGAAAGGCCGGGACCCTTACCGATGGAAGTCGTGAAAGAAAAAAGAGGGGGGAACCATGACTAGCAGAAAAAAAGGAACTTTTTATAGGAAACCGGATTGTAAGAAATTAAAAAAAGAGGGAAGGAAGAAAAAAAAAATTCGAAAGTGGGAAGGGACGAAAAATGGGAAAAAATATCAGTGCCTTTGAAGGGAAAGCGACCAGCTGCTGAGAGGTAAGAGATAGTTGTGAAAAAAAGCATCGGCGGAAAGCAGAAAGGGGGGGAGACCCCGTGCACAGGGAAAAGGGCGATCAGAATGTACCTAGCAACCCAAAGGGGAGAAGGAAGGTAAAGGGAAACCAAGGTATAAAAATAAAACCGTTCCATTAGGGGGGAGTGTCCTAGCTAAGTTCAGAAATGGAGGAAGAGAGAGCCGAAATGGGGTGGGGGCAACCCAAAAAGTTAAACGTCATGTTTGATGTGGTCTCAAAACAAGGAGGGGTGAACATCACGGTAACTGGGGGGGGGGATGGATCTGTCCGGTTGAGGGATCAGTGTTACAAAACCAATTAAGGTGAGGGGAGAAAGTCCCAGAAGTACTAGGTAATTAAAAACTTTCAAGGGGGGTGCAGGTCATGTGTTTTTACGGAAGAGCGATTGGCCGGGGACAAAGAGAAGACCGACTGGGGCGGGGGGAAAAGGAAAGTTTCGCAGGACAAGCCTTTTCCATAACGGAAGGCAAATGATAAAAAAGCAGGGAGGGCACATCGACGTGGGCAAAATAGTCAAGAGTAGAACGCCACCTGCCGGCCAAGAAAAGGGGGGGTCAAATAAAGACGTGAGGGATTTTCTATTCCAGGCACAATTGCTGTGGTGTGCAGGACAAGAGATGACCAACGGAAGGGCAGCAGGCACTGGGGTTAAAGATATCACGAACGTTGAGGGGGAGTCACGGTTGTTGTGATAACAAATTGGAGGACCGAACGAGAAATATAACGCATTGGGAACACGGGAAAAAAGACATAAGAGGAAGAAAATCTCTTAGGAGGGGAGAAAATCTTGGGAAATATGCAGGAGTCCCCACCAAAAGGGTAACCGGGGGAAAGAAAAGAAATAGGAGAAAAAAGAGGAAACAACGTAACGATTTAAGCCGTTAACTTATCGCTGAGCAAAGAAAAAGAGACTAAACAAAAGTGAGGGGAAGGTGTAGATTTAACAAGGGCGATAAGAGAAAAGGAAAGTCGAAGAATAAGGAGGACGCAACCAAATAGAAGGGAAAAATTCCCCAAGGAGCGGACGACCAAGTCCCATTTTCCGGGGGAAAAAAAAACTCAACTCCCAATAAAGAAAAAGAACACTATCGTGGAAATCTACGAAAATGGGGAGCAAAAGGGTTGTGAGGGTGGTCTTGTGCATTCGGTTTCCCACAAAGGTATATTTTCCGGAAGTTAGAGCGAGAAAAAGGGGGGACTCGAGCTGTTTAGCAATCGGTTGGGAGCTTGTAGCCATAGGAAGAAAAAAAAGGAGGGAAAGGCCGAATTCCATCTATTCAGGGTGTGTCCTTAGGAAAGGGGGGAAGAAAAAGTTGCTTTTGTTGTTGAAAAAAAGTGGGGTCGTTGCAGAAGACCATGTGAAAAAAAATTCGGAAGGCGGATTCAGGCGTTGACATTGGGCAAAACGGGACGCGAGGGGTAAATGCAGATTTCCGGTCAGGTTTTTTGAAATGTGAGGGGGGGGAGTTGGAAAAAAAAACTTTGGCGGGGGAAAAAAAGAATGTCAACAGAAAAAAAGAGGGAACTTCTTGTGTGAGAGAAAAAACAGGAGGGGAAGTTGTACAACAATCGGGGGTTTGGGACCAGCGGAAAGACGCAGGTGTACGTGACTGAAGGCCCAAGAACCCGTTTGGACCGCTCCGTAGGGGATTGGGAAAAAAGGGAGCGAAGGGTTTAGCAGGCCTGGCCCTCGTAGAAGTACTTGCAATCGAAGGGATTTGACTTGGAGCCGAAGGAGGAGGGGACTGTTGGAAAAGAGGGCTTCTCTCAGGGCAACAAGCCGAGGGAAGAAAAAATGGGAACTCAAGGGGAAAAGAGAGAATCCAACAGGAAAAAGTCGAAGGGCATGGGACTGGCAGCAGGGAAGGATTTTTTCGGGAGGAAGGGGAGGCCATACTTTGGGAAAGGAAAAGAAGAGGGGGAAACTAGTGCGGAGGGGACAAAAGGCGTCGTGATCGGCGCGAGGAGAGGCAGTAATTAAAGGAAAGCTTCATTTGAAAAGAATTCGGGGGCCCCAAAAGAATAAGAGGCAGAAGTTTGGAATTAAGAAGTTCGGCAAAAAGGCCCCAGTGTGACGAACGTTCAGAGAACACCCCCAGCTAAAAAAGCTTGCGATATGAAACACCTGGAAAGTGAGTACGCACACAGGCCTAATCATGTCAATCCGGAGGCTACCGATTTTTGAGGAATTCAGCGGTTCTTTTTGGAGGAGTTGTCAACTTAAGGTAGCGCAGAAAAAAGAAAACCAGAAAGAAGACAAGAAAAAAAAAAAATCACATTGGAAAGAACACGTTTAAATTGAGAAAAGGAGCTCTCTCCTTTAAGGGAGCGGCCGTGCGCAAGGAAGTGGAAGAACACGAGTTCTCACAAAGCTGGATAAGGAACAAAAGTCGGAAGAATAGGGGAGAAAAGAAGCCTTCTCAGTGAGGGAAGGAAGAAACTTCTGTTAGGATGAAGGAGAGAAATGCGGAAGACAGCAACTTGACCAAAGAGTGCGAACGGCCTGGACCGATACAGGACGGGAATGGGGTGGGTTCAAAGATTTCTTTCTGAAAGGGACCAAACCCCTAAAAGGAAGGAAAAAGAAAAGCGAGAATAAAATGCTCGAAAGTGGGGGAAGAACGGGGAATTAAGAAAAAGATTGGCATCGGGACTTGTGCTGGGCTCGGAATTAGAGCCGATGAGGGGTGGGGACAAACGAAGATGAAAAGAAAAAGAATGCGGGGCCGATAAGAATACAAAGGACGACAAAAAAGGGAGTCATGTTTGGGTTGGGTGCCCCTAAAAACATTTACTGTCCAAAAGGGAAGAAAATAAAGGGATAAGATAGAGAGAAAAAAACAACGAGGAGAAAAAGATAAAGGATTAGGACGGGATGCAGAGGGAAAAAGTACAGAAATGGAACGTTTGGCGGCAACCGGGGAAACATACTAAAAGTCAAAATGTTGGGGAGGTAGAGGGGTAGGGCTTATTTAACTGGGAGGCGACCCTCGTGAAAAAAAAAAGAGACGGGGACAAACCGCAGAAACGGAACGACCAAGTTCCAGCCAAGCAAATAACAAAAGAAAGAAAAACGTGCAAAAAAAACCAACCTACGTCCGAGAAGGGGAAAGGGGAGAGGGGTTCTGTGGGAACTATGAATCGTTGAGGACCAACGCAACAAAAGCCAGATGGAAACACTTAAGCGATAGGCACGGAAGGTTCTCGAAGGGGAGTGATCCTATGAGAAGGAAAATAAAAAAAGACTGGGAAGGGGGGAGGCAACAACGCCAAACAGGATTCGGAAACTAGAAACAAAGTTCTTTAGGAAAAAAGATGAGACAAAGGGGACAGCCAATGAGAAAGGGTCAGAAAGAGATCCGAGAGAGAACAGGGAACAAAGAAAAAACTTACAAAGCACCGGGTGCAAAAATCAAACAGTAGAAAACGTCATCAAAGGGGGGAAGTGGGTTGGTACCTTTCTGGGAAGATGCGCAGAAAAGAACGGGTTACCTTCTGCAGCAAATACCAAAAAGCAAACCGTCGAAAACAAAGAAGGGAATGGGCTTTAGGAGAGGCGTGGTGGACGCAACCGTGGTAAAGGGAGACTAAGACAAGCTGGGGGAAAAAAATGGGGGGTGCACTGACTCGTGGGAGAAATTTCAAAACATGGCGTGGAAAACCGGAAGGAAAAAGGCCTGCTACTACGACAGGCACAAAAGAAGCACGAGCAATTGCCATTGCAAATGTTGAACGAAGAAAGAGAAGAGGAGAGAGTCAATATCTGAAAAACGAAAAGGTCGGGCCAAAAGTTGTCACACATACGAGTGGTTTGGACTATTAAAGTCCCTTGACACTACGGAAACTCACGGGAAGCAGGAAGAAAGGGCAATTGCAACACGCAGGAAAAGAATGGGGAGAAGAAATTGGCGAGGGAGCGCGATGCAGATGGCAAAAAACGGTTGGAAAGGGGAAAAAAAACGCTGGACGACAGCAACAAAAAAAAAAATCTCCCAAAAGAAGGGGATGGGACTTCAAGAGAAAAAAAATAGATAAAGTCAACAAAGAAAAAGAAGGAGCGCGTAGCGCCAACGTCAAGTCAAAAGAACGCTGCGAACGCAAAAAAGAATAGCGGTCCACTAAGACCTATTCGAGTGGAATAACGTCGGGCACCGAATGGCGAAAAATAAAGGGACCGACGGGGAGAATTGAAAATGCGAACAGCACCAAGTTGGGTTTGGAAAGCAGAAAAAAAATGCTAGGGGAAAGCCTGAATATCCGGCATTTTTATAAACACGCGCGACGTTTTAAAGGCAAGCCAAACTCAAGGTGAAAAAATGGTGGAACCGGCGCCCCCGAGGAAAGAAGAAAAAGAGAAAAAAAGCAAAAAAAAAACAGAAAATCTGACGACAAAAGGAGAAGATGAAAACTCGTTTGAGGAATTAAGGCTCCTGGCTAGAACAAGCCAGATACACCAAAGACATGGGGGGAGGACCAAAGAGAGAATGAAAAGGGAAAAAAAATATACAACGTGGGTGGGGGTTGAACAAAAGACAAAAAAGAACAGAACACCATCAACCTGGACGCAGTACAAGTTGCGGGAAAGGAAAGTTGAAGGGGAGGGGGTCCCCGGAGAAAGTAGCGAGACGTGCAAAAGTGGGTGAGAAAGAGCAACAGCGGGGACGGGAAGGGGACCCAGTATTGCCAGGTGAGAGAGGGGGGGCGGGTCCTGTAGAAAGGAGCGTTGGTGGGAGCCGGAATCAGGGTGGACCCTACAAAACTTGCCACTCACGGTAGCGAAAATTTGAGGGCTAATAAGCTAGAGGGGGAGAGTGGGAAATTATGGGGGGGAACACAGATCTTGTCCCAAAAACGACGAACACATGTCATTAGGATCCGCATCGGAACAATCGCTCAGCGACTGGTTCTTCCGGTCGGTGGAGAAGTGTATACCCAGGTCTGAAGAGAGGAAAGACGTCAGCAAATTGAGGAGAAAAAAACAGGGGAAAAAAAGTAACCTTGGCTCAAAGTAATGCCCGCAGCCAGAGCGTTGTTGTCACCTTTTTTGTCCAGAACCATTCCAGCGCATGGACTCTAAATAGTCGGGAGAAATGACAAGAAAAGGGGACGGGTACGGGAAAAAGGGGGGAGGAGGACTACGGAATAGTTTTCAAAACCGCCGATAGAGACTAGAAAAACAAAACTCAAGACATGAATAGGAAGGAACGGAAAAGGCTGCTAGGGAAAAAAAAACAAACGCTAATTCGGCCATTCGGAAAGGGAACATCGCGATCCGGGGAAAAAGGGGACTGCAAAAGTGGGACTGCCGAATGGCGCGGTCAAAAAAAAACCAAACAGTACGTTACGTTACTGGGGGGTGGGAAAATGGGAGTCCTAAATAGCAAGTAAGGGGACTGTGGGGCACAGAAAGGAGAGTGGGGTGGGTTCAGAACAAAAGAAGCAAAGGCAACTCGACCTCAGGAAGGAAACACCAGGGATATCTCCAGAAATCTAAGCCTCGAAAAAAAACAGAATAAGGTGTGGGTGGTGGGCGAGACTAAGGGGGCCAACGGAGCAGAAACCAACGCGGCGAGAATTCGGCAACAGGAGCGCCTGCAGAAAAAACGTGGCCAGGAAAAAAGGAAGAACTGCTTCACCGGGAGGGTCAAATTAAAAAGAGATAAACGCAAGGACACCTTCCGGGAGGGGAAATGCAACTAGATAGGAAAAGGAGACCGTACAAGGCAACTCGAAAAAACTTCGCATAAAAAAAAGTGTCAGGGTGAAAAGGGGAGTGAAAACATAACATAAGAAAGGGGCGGGGGATCTATACATAACCTGGGAGTTCTTAGGAGAAAGGAGAAGAGAAAAAACATCCCTACAGGGTTGAAAAACGGGGGGCAGTGGTGTGGGGCCCTGAACATCAATGGTACTGGACGTCGCCAGAGACGGAAAAAGTGCGGACACGGGTCAGAATCAATTGCTTTAACATCGTGTGGGGGGGGACAAAAATCAAACAGAAGGGGGGGAAAGAGGGAAGCATGGCATCTAGGAGGGAAGAAGAGAGAGAAAAAAAAAAACGGAGAAAAGAGGGATACAAGGAAAAGAAGGGTGGAAGAAAAAGGTTTGTGGAAAAGAAAAAAAGAAGGAGGACGTAAGGAAGAGAAAAGGAGGGAACAGGGACGGCCCTGATGAGTCCCTTACTTGAGTTGTCCAAAAAGGAAAGGGTCAACTTTTCGGACGGAGGTTAGCTACCTTACCGAGAAAAGGGGAGACAGAAACAGAGGGTAAAAGCCTCAGGGAGAGATCACCCGGCTTATGTGGATGCTGAAAACTCAAGAGGTACGAAAGAAGGAGAATCAGTTCGAAGTTGCAAGTTGAGAGAATGGGACAGAATCGTTCGAAGGGAAAGAGCCCGCAAAAGAAATCTGCTGCAGCTAGATATTGGGGGCTTAGAAACTCGGCGGACAACAGAATGCACCAGGAGCGAAATTACCTGATGAACTACCGGAAACCGCTGGGGGGGGGAAGAAGATACCACCGGTAAGTATAAAAACAACAGGTCCCCCGGCCATTTTGTAAGGATGGGAAACTGTTCGCAGAAGGATCTTCTGAGATAGCAACAAAGGTGAAGACCGAGTTAAGGCTAGCAGGGGTGGGGGAACCCGGAGTGGTGGAGAGAAAAAAAAAAGCAAAACAAGGGATTGGGGAAAGAAAATTCCACGTACTGGTGGAGGACTGTTCAACGTAAGGTTCACGCAAAAAAGAAAAAAGTTACAAAAAAATGTTTGGATTTCTGACAGAGGGCCCGGAGAGGGGGGAAATTCAACAACCAAAGGTGTAAAAAAAAAAGGTAGCATGGGGTTTGTCCGGAGACGAGAAGAAAAATGGATGGACGCAATACAGGTGGAGGAAACAAGAAGAATCAAGGAGGGGGGGAAAAACCTTCAAAAAAAGGAGGAAGGGAATTATACCTGGTGGTTGCACATCGGAAGGGCCGAGTAATCGCCCACAAGAAGAAAAAACACGCGGGGGTGCATAGAACCAGCTAGTTCGAGTATGGATTGGAGGGGTGTTGGAAAAATTAATACCAAAGAGGGGGGGAACTGGCGGCTAACCCTAGAATTAAGGTAGAGGGGAATCAATGGAAAAACAATTTTGGAAGGAGAAAAATGCTGCAACAGAATAACGCGATCCCAAGATATACGGTAAGGGGACCCAATAATCTCTTAGAAATCAAAACAAGGGTGAGAAGAGGTCGTAGCACTAAGGGGTGAATTCCAGTGGACAAAGAGGTATAAATAATAAAAAATGGATAAAAGAAACGAAAGATTAAAGGGGACTGAAAGGGATTGGCGAG
>Ga0179593_1388336_pt1 | contig 11606 bp, 11 predicted proteins | sample CZODoug2_1_08_16_FD_185931 | JGI IMG/M metagenome (GOLD analysis project Ga0179593, IMG submission 185931) | Vadose zone soil fungal communities from Angelo Coast Range Reserve, California, USA - CZODoug2_1_08_16fungal (PacBio error correction) | ecosystem: Environmental > Terrestrial > Soil >...
GGGGGGTTGCCGATCTAATCGGGAAGACAGGGAAAGGGGGGTAACGGGGTGTAACTCATGCCAAAGGGCTGAGCAAGGAGGAGACGCTGGAGTGGAGGAGAGGAGTGGAACCAAGTTGTCACGTGTTGGAAAAACCGTTAAAAAAAAAAGGAAAAACCAGGCTGAGACAACGCAATAAGAGGGATTCGCGTTCTAAGACGAAATAGTCGGAAAATTCACCGAGCCTTTAATCGATGTACCCTCGCAAGCGCAAGAAAAAATGATTGCAAGTTCAGGGGTCAGGTAAAAGAGTGCGCTCGCGCTATGCTTGCACCCGGGGGTTGGCTAAGGGGGGGGCGAGCAGACTATGGCCTGGAGTAACGGACCACGTCCATCAGGAAGTCAAAGAAATCGGAAAGAGGCTGGAAAAAAAGTATGACTCCCTTTTGAAAACACATACCTCGAAAAATCGGGGAAGGGACACTGTGCGTCAGGGAAACTCGAGCAGACATTGCCAAAGAGTGAGCTCCTGACCGACAAAGTTAAATCCGGAAACCATAAGAAAACGAAGTGACGACAACCGGGCGGGACTATCGTATACTAATGAGCGACGTTTGTTCATCCGAACAAGGAACGGTGAGAAAGCCCTACCAGTCGATTGCAATGACACCCCGAAATACGTCGCAGCGTAGTGGACCACGACACCGATAAACGTGATTTTAGCGGGAAACGTGATCAGCGGCAAACCGAAGGGGGAAAGTGCCAATACGAAAACAAGGAAATCGCTCTGCGAATTTTTAGGTCTGGAAACGCGGTATAGGGAGAGGGGGAGGGAACTTGAAAAAATACTGCAAAGCAACGTTCTAATGCAGCCTAAAAGTTGCGGAAGTGGGTGTCGGTAGCGGGGGGGCAGGGTCATAGGTAGAGCCGAACCGATTCAAGCGCTGATTTCAAGCAGTGCGCAAATTTTTGAAGGGGACAAAAAATTCTCCAGACCGGACCGTTAAAAATCGAGCCCTTCTGCGAAGGGAAGGGAAAAGTTTGGTGACCGTGGGGGAACTCAAAAAGAAATACAAAAAGCTGTCATATAGAAATCTGGTTATTAAACTTACGGAAGGGAGTCGGCAGCCGGAGGTCTTCGATCCAGGCCATGCCGCCAGATGGGGCGTTGGGGCATGATACTTCGATCTGCGGATGCAGCAGGGTAAAGAGGAGGGGGGCGTAGTCCGGAAGGAAGGACAACCGGAAAGACGTACCTTAGGTTAGGACATGCTCCGAAACCCGCAAAAAACTGGCATCGGGCAAGAAATCCACTGGAGTTTCTGAGGCTCCTTCGAAGTCGCAAGGACGTAACCTAGCCTTGCCTCAGGAGCTCGAATCCTGGATCGGCAGGGTTGGGAAAATAAGGGGGGGGGGCTGAAAAAGGGGAGACGCAGGAAGAAAACTGATCTTTCGAACTGCGAGGGAGGCAATTCCGGGCTGGCTGAGCAAAAACATCGTCGGTGCATGCGCGGAGAAAGAGTGGTCAGAGGGGTGTGGGGAGGCAAACTCGAAATTATCGGCGCGAGGGCATCTTCCGGTCACGAGTTGGTGGGGGCTCGCGGGCAATTTCGGCACTCTGAATTTTAACCGGAAGGATGATGAGCGGCCTAGGGGAAAGGGGCAAAGTAAAGAAACGCAACCTTGGATGCGCAGAACTCTAGAGAGGAAACCCGCAGGAAACGTGGGTGTATGGAAAGGCAGGGTTTTGAAGCTGAAGGGGAAAACGGCAGATGCACGGGGGCCATAGACGGGGGGGGCACGATTGGGGGGGGTTAAGGTGTTAATTCGCGAGCAAGACGCAATGGTTGTCTATGCATTCGCCGCAATTTGCTCCTGCAAGCGGGGGGGCCAGCGCTATAAGACGCAGCAAATTAAAAAAATCGAACAACGGGGATCTCCAACACCAACGTAAGGAGGAAAGGAGATCAGTGGCAGGATTTTGAAAGCGCTGCTATGACTGCAGCGCCTACATCAAATGCAGTGTCGAAAAAAGGTGGCGAAGTCTATTAAGAAAGGGGGGAAGGCCCAGCAATCGAGGAACGAAAAGACCGAAATTGAACCAATCCAAATGGGAAACGAGACCCAGCAACCCGCAGCCGGTCACAGGCTGACCTTGTCGACGGTTCAAAAAAGGTCGAGGACAAAAAGGAGTCGGGAAGATCTCAGCTACTGGAGTACTTGCGCAGCGAAAGGCGGTGATCTGGCACGCAGGCGCAGAACCGAGGCAGGAGAATCGAAGAATAAAGGAATAAAAAATAAGTTGATGGGCCGAATTGCCGCGAAACCAACGGCGTGAGGAAAAGAGGAAAGACAGCGACCAAAATTGTGGGGGTTCGACGCGACATCGACAACGGGGGGCGCAGAGAGCGGCAAAATGAAAAAGAGGTTTATGCTGCCAAAAATCCAGAAGCGACGAGGACCACGTTTGCGAAATCGAGCGGACTCAATGCGTCCAGAGTTCAACTGATGGGACAACACAGAAAAGCAACAAGGTCGAGAGAAAGAAGGGGGAAAAAGAGGTTACGAAAACGATGCAGATAGGGAAAAAGAGAATCAAAAATCCAAGCTGGATTTCAGCACCGGACAAGTTTGCGTTAGGGCCATGGGACGAAGGGCCGAATGGCAGGGAGGATGGTCTCTTCCGACTAAGAAAAGAAAAACTCTCTAGAAAAGGACCAGAAATCGCAGACTAAAGGATCATCCGTCAAAAGCCCCCTTCGGGCAGGGGACGGAAAAGCGACTAAGGAGAGGTGATGATATGACGGCGGTTTTTGGGAGAGGATTGAAGCACAGAAAAAGGGAAAAAGGCATCTGAATAATTTTCTCCGGTCAGTGGCACACAAGGGCGGTGAGAATGTTGGAGGAAAAGGCCAGCACGAAAGCGCGAAGGATCCGTTCCGTCACCGAAGAAAAGACTGGGGTCAACGCTACGACAGAAGGGAAAAAGCGGGGGAGTGGAAGAGAGAAACGTTGATCTAGCCACTACGGGCGAAATCCGAAAATAATAAGGAGCGACAAAAAAGAGCCGCGCCCGCTATTTGACTGGGGGGGGCTTCTTCAAAAAACTAAAAGCAGTGGAGAAGCTGTGTCATGAAACAAGAATGAAACGGGTAGGCCCGGTGGAATCCGCTGGGAGTTGCGTGGGGGGCAGTTTGGGCTTCAAGGGAAAGAAGGGGAAGTGGGGGAGTGGAGAGGACAACCGTTCCATCTCTGAATCTTTCGGTAGAAAAAAAAAGAAAAGCTGCCGCTCGTCGCGGAGGAAAAAGCGCGGTGTAGGTCGTAGTATTTCGGGAGAATTGTTGGCGGCAGGGAGAAAAAAGGGCCAATGTCTGGCAAAGAGGGGCTGAAAAAGCGCCTGAAGCCCGGGAATGGAGTACCGTTGGGCACGATTAGTGCGCAAAAGTGAGTCACCGTAATTTTGAAAAACAGCTTAAGGAGGAAGAAACGAAAAAAGGGGGAGGGGGGAGGGGGGAGGTCAATAAAGCAATATCTGGTGCTCAGGAGAAAACCGCTGAGCCACAAAGGGAGCAACGATATCAGGCACAGGTCAAAAGAGAATTACATTGCACTTTTGCAAGAGTATGTAAACCTGCGAAGTGGAAGGGAAAAGGACCTAGGGAAATGCGACACGGAGTGAAGTCGGGAACATTTAGGGAGGAGAAGAGGAATCGTTTCGGAGTGGTCATGATGGGGACGTTGAACGCGAGGAAAAAAAAACCGTGGGGAAGAGGGTTCCCGCCAGCCAAAAAAACATTCATGACCGTCAAGGGTCAAGCAGTGGCACAGCAAATGATAATGAGGTTAAACGTTAAAATCAAAAAGGTATTCGAGTAGCGGAAAAACACGGCAGGGGAAAAAACAACCAAGGAGGGGGAAGAGAAAGAGAGGATATTGTGCAAGAATCGACTCGGAATTTGGTGAAGTTGTGAAACAGAAATGGCCCTATGCGGAATTCCCAGTCGGAAGGCGGCGAAAACAATGGGTTCAGACACGGAGTTAACCGCTTTGGGTCCATATCCAACGACCTCCTCTAAAGGAAACAAACGATTCAGGAAGTTCCTAAGCAAGAATAGTCGCAAAAGGAACGCCGACACTTTAATCGGGGTTGCGAAGGACTAAAAAATTGACAAGATGCAAGGAAATTCGAGGGGAAAGAAGGTGCGCGGAAAGACGCGAAGTTCTTTGAAAACGTGAAAAACACGTGAGCACGAAGCGAGGGGGCCGTTCCGGTAGCCGTCAAAGAGTCGAGTCCATCGCCGTCCTGGAAAAAGGGTACTGGGGGTGAAAAAAGTGAGCCACACCAAAAGACGACCATGGTGAAGACGGCTTCGGTCATCAGCTGAAAGTGGCCAGTGTGAGAAGGGGGAAGCCATTAAATCCGCAAGATTTCGACAACCGCGCGGGGGAAACTATCGTATACGAAAGAGGGGAGCAATAAGGGGTGATACCGAATGAAAAAGAAGAAGACCTAACAGGTGAGGAAAAAGGGAAAAACCCCAAAATAAGCAAGAGGGGAGTGGAACGACCCCGATTATCTCAACAAAAAAAAAAAATTGAACAGGGTAGATTACACAGGGCAGGAAAACAACTGGGAGGCTAGAAAGGCAAAAGGTAAGAAAAAGGAGGAGGGAAAGCAGCGCTTTATTCGTCGGAAAGGCGTATCTGTCGATGGGCGCCCGTAGCGCAGGGAGAGGGAGAACGATTCCTAATTAAAGCGAGTGCGTAGGGGGTTAGTAGCTGCACAATGGTGGCCAGGAACGGAAACGAAGAAGAGCGCGCTGGACATAGGACATGCCGTTTGGGGGGGGGCAGAAAAGCACGAAACGGAAAGGGGGAACGTGAACAATGAGCATTCTGGAAAAAAGAAAACCGGGAAGATGTAGGGAATTCGTGAGGCCACCACGATCCAAAACCCAGGGGGGGATATCATCAACGAGGGGGAGGATCTTCTTGAAAAGTGATATCGAAGACAAGAACAAGAGGAGTTGCCGCAAGAATCTCTGATCTGACAGACTCGGGGGGGGTAAAAGCTTTGGAGGACGGAAGAGACCCGAAAACTAAAGGAAAAGGCAAAGGGTCAAAAAGCTCCAAAAAAACCCGCCACCTCGGGTTCGGAAGAAAAGAGGAACTTGTAGTTGAAACGCCTTAGAAAGTTAATCTCGTAACCTACCTTGGCCTCTTCGACGGGAAAAGGATCTCGGTGGGGGAAAAAGAGGCGGAACCCGAGGGACTCGGGACACGCGACGAGGAGGACGCAACAAGGGATATCGGCTTGAGGGGGCTGGCGGAGCATAAAAATCGTCCGGGAGGGGGGGGTCGAAGGGAACTTCATACCGGGGGTGAAGAGGGTATGTCGGAGGCGAACACTAAAAGAACAAAATGACGAAAGAAGCTGGCGGAAAACATGCTCAATCACTCAAGGGGGGGATGCGGAGCAATTAGGCATCGGGAACGCTTTATCCGGAAGAAATCGATCGAGGAAAATCTGATAACCGTACATATCCTAGGGGAGGCGTCTGCAGCAGAACTCCAGAAGAGATGAGGAGACAAGTTGTGGGGGGAAGCTTGTTTTGAACATTCGAGGTCACCGTTGCATGCAGGCAGTGGGATTGGCTCGCGGGGGGGGGGGGTGGGGGGACAGGGTTGGGTTAAAGGGAAGCGCGAGCAAAACTATCAAGAAAGGTAACTCACCCGTTGCATTCCCTTCGCGTGTGGCAAGGCCAGAGTTGAGTAAGGCTGTCGGAATAGAGCAGCGCAAACATCGAACCAACAGGAAATAGCGAAAAAACAACCACAACAATTAGGAAGAGGAGAGAAGAACTGGTGTGAAGGATTGTTTGAGGCTGACCGGAGGCCTGAAGAGCGGGACAATCAAGCGGCAGGCGCAAAATGAAACAGAATGCCTATGGGGACACAAAAAAGGTCGGCTACTAAAAAAAGCCTAATCACCTAAAACCCAATCCAAAGGCCCTCGTAAAGCACCGAACTGGCACCGGCTGACCCTGTCTCCGGGGGAAAACGGCTGCAAGTCCAACACTCCGGGAAGCTCGAGCGATGGGAGTCTGCGAAACAGCAAAAGAAGGTGAATCTGCCAAGCGCGAAAGAAGGCAAGAGAGACAGATCCTTACCGGAGAAGTGGGCAAGGCATAAGGTAAAAAAAAAACCGATCACAACGGTGAGTCGAGCAATGATTCCGAAAAGAACAATAAGCGAATGGGGTTAGCGGGTATGGCTGAAGCCCCGAACACGGTCGCCGCATCGAAGGCATCCGAATTGTTATTCACCAAAAGAAGCGGCGGAGCCCCAGGGAGAAGAAAGGAAACGAAGAGAGCGAGTGTTCCTCCGAGGTCTCCGCCGCGGGCCCTTCTGGGAAACAAGTCCAGATCGAGAGAAAAAGAGAGTTGCATTGACTAAGGATACGCAGTCCAACGAAAAAGGGGGGGGGCTGCCGTAACGAGGAGGGTGTCGGAGCGGCGAAATGAAGAATGGCCCTGAGGCGGAGGTTGGAGAAGGGAACCTACTACCGCAAATATAGACACCTCCCGATAAAAATCCGCAACGCGTCAGGCGATTCATGGCCGAGTCCAACTGGGGGACCATAGGCGATGGCATTGAGCAGGAAAAGAATAATAACGATGCCGAACAAAGTACCGAGGTATGTGACTGTTGTGGGATGGGGAGTTACATCACGATTCGTACATCTTCTGGGAGCCGGGGGGACACAAGGCCCTCTAATGGTCATGGTTGGCCGGTCAGTGGAAAAAGGGAAAGGGCCGGGGCGAATTTTTTTGACTTGGACAAAACTGCTCACGAAATTCAGAGAGAGAGGGGTTCGTTGACAATCTACCTTATAAAATGGTCAAAAAAAAAAAAAAAAAAAACCTCTCAACCGGGAGCTTTGGAAACGCCGGGCAAGAGTCCGGCTGAGCTAAGGGAAGGAAACATATCCCGGGGACGAACGAGTCAGATGGAGGACCCAGCGAGGGGAGGAAGGGGTGGCATTGATGAGCACTAAAAAGCGGAGAAGATATGTGAATCGAAGGAAAGAAGATAAATAAAAGGGTTCGTGTCAAGACACTCTGGGCGGAGTTCAACGGTGGAAGGGATTCGAATTGGTTAGGGCTCTCAACCAGGTCCATCTTCGGCCAGGGCATCTTGACAGGGGGTGAAAACCCTTATCGCGAACAGATAAAGAAACGGGGTTGTCGACATCGGAGAGGGGATACGTTGGAGGCAGGAGTAGCTGGCCAATGTCTGCAGAGTGCTGACCGCAGGGAAGTTCCAAGGGGTACTTTGGAGGTTAAGTGTCAAAAAAAATTCACGTTCTTTGTGAAGAAGAGAAAAGGGGCGTAGCGGGGTTTGACGGGGTCGTTACGAAGGCTCAGAGGGGCTCATAGCAACCAGAACAACGGTGCAAAGAAAGGGGAGGGAAGCGCATCTAGAAAACTAAAATATGGTAGATGGAGGGGGGAAAGAAGGGCGAGGGAAAGGAAGGGGAGCACGGCGGGAAGGGGGGCCGAACTATCGTGGAATGAGAAGCGGAATCCGTTGAACGAAGGGAGTTTGCGCAGGAGGGGGGTTCAGTGACGCTCTTGAAAAAAGTTGCAGGTAACTCCGGGTGCGGAACATCGGCGCCGGAAAAAGTTGGACTTGGGAAAAGAAAGTGAAGCAATGAGGGAAAACTTTAACCCAGTTCAGTTCTGTCTGACAAAACCTCTCTCGCACAACAAAGAGAAAAAAAGAAGAGGGGGTCTTAATCGACTCGGGAATTGGGTAACGGGGTGAAAAAGGGGGTCCTATTGGCTGAAACAAAGAGAATGACGGCGACAAATTGGCGACTCTGAGTTGACAGTTTTTATGGGAACGGGTTGTACCAGAGTCACAACGACCTCAAAACAACGCTCGAAAAAGGACCGGTTTAAGAACCGATAGGGCGAAACAAGTAAGGAAGGGGCAAACTTGGTATCGTTTCCGGAAGCAGAATAGATTGCAAGAAATGTAATGACTCGTAGACCTGGGAGCGCGCGAGCGTGAGGTGCACGGTGGGGGAAAGTAAGACACTAGCAAGAGGGGCCTGGGGGAAACGGAACGAAAATCAGCAGTTCGGAAGCATCGTAGCAGATCTGGACAAATTACGGGCACTGTTGCGCCAAAGAAGCGCAAAAGAAAAAAAAAAAAGTTAACGACGAGGACGGTCAGGCATCGAAAGAAGAAGGCAGACAGGGATTGATCGGAGGCGGCCAAGTTCATCCGCCAATAAGGGAGACAAAAAAGGAGCTTTTTACAGAGGAAAAAGCTCATACGTTTAGTAAAGAAGATTCACTAAGATGAAAGGGAAAAGCGCCTAACCATTAAGAAAGGAAAAAAATGCCCACCAAATACGCAAGTGATTGCCAAACCCTAAGTGGATTATCGAGTTCTTCGGGAGGAAAAAAGAAGGCGAACCCCGGGGGGGTCTCGAGGCAGTAAGAAGCAAACGGGCGGACATGTTAATCGGTCGAAAACGCGGAAAAAAAAAAAAAAAAAAATAAGAAGAAATTTGGCGCCGGGCCACCGGGAATAGAGCAACGATGGGACGAAGTAAAGAATAAAAAGTTGCGAGGTTGTAGAAACAACAGCTGTTTTTCAAAAAAAAAAAGGTAGACGACGATCCAGAGGGAAGGCGGACAGGGCGTAGACATGCGGTTTTGTCAGAAAAAAAAATCGACGACGTAGAGGACCGACAATCGAGCCCATGTCGACTGGGAACGGTATAAGATGTAAGGTGACTTCTGGCACTCAAAACGCAAAAACAGCCGTGGAAGGGATCACCGCGGAATCTTCTTAGGTCGGCAGCCGGGTATTCTTCGTGGGAAAAGGAAGCACGCATGGCAGTTTCTACCGGGAGCTGCGAAGAATAGGTGCATGGGGGGAGAAAGGGAGGGGGATCAGGGGACGCATAATCAGTGGCCATCGGTCGGGAAAGGAGGACCAGATAAAAAAGCACCTCCGGGGGGGGAAAAACGAGTGATACAGGCTGGATTTACTCCAAGATTCAAAGGCTACCATGGTACTCTGGATATCAGAAAAGATAAGAGTGCAATGGAGCATTACAAAGGGGAAACACGCGCGATCTGGGAACATGCAGAAGGGTATATCGGACGCTGAGGGCTGCGTAGAGGACAAACATCGTCGTCATCTGAGCGAATCTTTTCATCTGGGAGACACGAACAAAGCGAAAAATTAGCGGTGAAAGGGCAGAAAAGGAGTCACCACTCACGAGAAGGGGGTAAGCAGAGCAATTCGACTCAACGCTTTATCAGAAGGGGAAATATATCTCGGCAAACGAGGCTCTCCAAAATGAAGCAACGCACTCGGGCGCAGAGCAAGAAACCCAGTAGGAAAAAAGTAACAAAGAATGTTTAATTGCAGCAGTTTTGAACAGGGAGAAACAGGGAAGCCTGTCCGGCATGCAGGGGTCTGGGCTCGAGTGTGAAACCACTTGGGTGGGGTTAAAAGGGGATTACGGAGAGACGACCGGACGCGAGACGGACTCCTTATGCACTGCGCATTTGGGACTGCCGCGTTGAAGGCAAGAGAAGGGCATGCATATCGAAGCAAGGATTCAACATCTGACCAAGGATCAAAAAAAACAACGAGGGGCAAAAAAGAGATCAAGTGGGGTCAAGGGGGGGGGAGACACGCATGGAGAAAAAATTCAGGCATCGACTGGCATCACGCGGCACGCAAATGCGAAGCGAATGCAAAAGGGGGTCAAAGGCCGCTGCGAGAGGTCGAGAAGGAGACCGAACCCAGAAAAGATAAAACATCACAGCAACAATCAGGCAAAAGGGACCAGTGTAGCCGGGCAACTGGAAATCCCAACACGGATCAAAGGGTCCGATCATATATCTTGAGTTAGACACACGAACAGGTGGAGAGGGAAAAAGAAAACAACGTGGAGGCGAGGCGATATCGTCACCCGGGAAAAGCGGGTTTGAGGATGCAGGGTGCTTAAAAAACTAGGGTCACAACAGGGGAAGGGATTCCGGAAAAGGAAAAAATCGCAAAGCCAAAACAATTGTTTACTGGAACGCGCGACATACCCACTGCTGTCGGGCGATCCGCAATACAAGCGGGGGTGGAAAGGAAAAACCAGCCAGAATCGAATACAACACCGATTCCAAGAAAGGAAGCAGCGAGTGTTTCTGTCCGAACGGATGAGACTTCTGGGACAACGAGATTCAGAGCGAGAGAGGAACAAAGGCTGGGTGACAGGATAGGGGGGAGGGGGCTTTCTCATTAAAGGGGGAAAAAAGAACTGGGGGGTTGAAAAAATCTGCCCGAAACAAAGGGGGAAGAGATGGAAGGGGAGAAAATGGCACTTGAATAGGTGTCCCGTTCAGGGAAGACCAAAGGAAAACAAATCAACCCTGAAAAAGAGAACCTAAGATCGAGCATTATCATCAGGGGACTCAGTTCGGCAATGGAAATTGGGAAGCCGAATAAAGGAAGAACGCGAGAAGATAGAACTAGGATAATATACAGACGTTTTTGGATCGGGGGGGGAGGGAAGAAAGAAGGGAAGCCCAACTCACCGTTCCAGTCCGAGATGCTAAAGATGTTGGGTAAAAAAAAAAGTCCGGGACTAAAACGGGAGGGGGAGGGGGGTTTGGGTGTGCAAAAAAAAAACTGACATGCTACGAAATGATCCGAATCGGATTCCGTTCCGTCTACAGAAGAAAAACAATGTGGGCCTAAAAACAAAAAAAACCAAAGGGCGGGGGAAAATCATGCTCCGGGGGTAATCCCATAAGCCGGGCGCAAATCAACCGGAAGTTTCTCTACGAAAAAGCTGGAGGCGAAAAGTAAAATTGGGGAGTTGCTTTCTTCAATAAAAGACGGGGCCTCTTTGGGAGAGAAAGAGATAAATCAAACGGGAGGTGTCGGAAATAAACGCTAAGAGGCGGGGGTCAGTTGGTCTAAAAAAGAGGAATGGGGGAGGGGGGGGGAGAGAAATAAAATCTTCGCATGAGAGGGTAGAAAATAACGTTGCGGAACCTCGTATACGATAGTAAAAGACGGACGGGGTCGAAATCCGTAGTATGGGAGGAAAAGGGGAAAGCTACATCTGGGGAAGGTTATGAAAGAGATTGCTGACGAGCAGGCCGTTTAAGATGGCGTCTTTGGCGATGGGGGTTTGTGCGCAAAAAAAGAGTTGGGAGTACTTTTGGTAAATGAGGGAATATAGCGACTAGAAAGGAGGGACTTGTCGGCAGGAATTCCATATTGACGTGAAGAACAACCCGAGAGTGCAGCAACGTAAGCGGCGGGAAACGCAAACTAAGAATTACAGTATCTGAAACAGACCACTGCATTCGAAAAGAGGATGAAAAAGATGCCGGCGTGGATGCCGAAAACTATTGGGAATAAAGAGGAATCCGTTCGGACGTTGCGCAGGAGGTAGGGGGAAAGATGAAAAAAGGATTGGGAAAAAGGGACGAACACATCGATCGCCCCCACCGTCGTTTCTTCAATTGGTCAAACTCATCCAAGTTGCAAGGAGGGAACAACGTTCACAAAAGGTCGATTAGATCGACACCAAA
>Ga0179593_1591308_pt1 | contig 11606 bp, 14 predicted proteins | sample CZODoug2_1_08_16_FD_185931 | JGI IMG/M metagenome (GOLD analysis project Ga0179593, IMG submission 185931) | Vadose zone soil fungal communities from Angelo Coast Range Reserve, California, USA - CZODoug2_1_08_16fungal (PacBio error correction) | ecosystem: Environmental > Terrestrial > Soil >...
AAAGGGGTTGCTGTTTTGGGGAAAAAAGAAGAGATAGGCAGGGAGGGATTCGAACATTGGCAGGCAAAGGAGGACTCCATTGCAAGGCAACTCGCGTTTTCTTTACCTAGAGAAATAACCATGGCTCTGGGAGAGCAGTGAACAGCAGCAGGATTCTCCGAAAGGGGGAGGGGTTTGGGGGCGGAGAAAGAGGAGGGGACTGGAAAGAGAGCTTTACTTAAGGGAAGAGGAGTAAGAGGGTTGGGGGCCAGTCTTCTTTTTCGAATGAAAAAATCGCTCTGATCCGGTCAAAGGAAGGACCATAGGAAAAAGTTTCTGAAAAAAGGGCAGGGGTCCACACTTCGTCGGGTCTCTGCTGACCCCTAGCCGTTCACAAGGAAAGAAGAAAGGACATCGAAAAGAAGAAAATGTTGCTGCAATGGGGGAACAAGTCAAGTATCAAGGGGGCCTTTCCCTGAACCCGCGTCCAGCGGGAAGGGGTTCGTAACAGGGAGAGGAGCGAGCCTAAGGGGGAGTAGTACTGAACCTCGCTCCATTTTTGGAGCGCGCTTGAGCGCGCCTGGAAGAGAGGGAGTGGTCAAAGGAAGGACCGAAAAGAAGAAGAAAAGTCGAAACGCGATGGAGGGAGGAGGACGTGATGACGCAGGTGAGAGAGGGGGGAACCCGACGACCTGTGCCCTCTTGCCGCCAAAAGGCAGCGGGTCGAAGCAGTGGGGGAAAAGGGCTCAGCCACTGTCACAAAAGAAGTCGGAAGGGGGGACTTCAAGAAACCTCGGAGAAAGAGAAAGGGGTTATGCAAAGATGCCGGTACAGCCTGTGCGTAAAGGGCGATCTGCTCGTACCAGCCCGAGCCAGGCGGAGAGAAAGAAAAAGGGCTCGGACCTGCGAAAAAATTTACTTGAAAAGGAGGGGGTTGTAAGAAAGCGAGAAGGGAAGACTCCTTCCTGGCCCTTCCTTCAAGCAGTCAACTGTGTGGTCCGTAAAGGAGGGTCCTTCCCGCCGGAGCAAAAACCCTCCAGAAAAAGGTGCAACCCAGAAAAGTCGGGAGGGGTGAGGTGACAAGGAAGGTTCTTCTCGCCCTGAGGGGGGTCCTGGCCCCTGGGGTGCCATCCTGTGGAGGAGGAAAAAGGGCCGAGGGAGAATTCAAATCTGCCGGAAAACTCTACAGCATGCTTGTACCCAGTCATTCCCCTTAAGACTCTTTCTGCACAGGTGGTAATCACCAGGGGGGAGGGCCAACAGAGTTCGCTGAAAGGGGGGGCTTGCGCGGAAGAAACCATCAATTCAAGGAACACTTCTCGATCTCCGTCGGAAGGGCTTTCTCGCAGGGCTTGGGGGAGGGGGTGACGGTCAAAACGGGGTTGAAGAGATCACCAAAAAATAAAAAAAGCAAAAAAAAGGACTACAGGAAGTCCTCTTCATCACTCTCCTCTCTAGTTTCCTTTTAGAAGGTGTAATACCTTGGGGGAACTCTGGGAGCAAGGAGAGACCCGCGCAAACATGCTGAGGCCGGGTCAGAACTCATGTTCAAAAAAGGGCAGCCTCTCTTCTTGCTTTCTTAGAGGCCCTTTGACTCTTTGAAGAAGTCGTCCATGTTATCGGTCTGAGGGGGGGAAGAAGGAGTCCCAGGGAAATTGAGATTCAATGATGCGGTTTTCATCCTGCTAACCGGGAAAAAAGATAATTCCTCTTCAATCTGGCGTAACCAAAGGGAAAAGCAGTTGCATAGAAAATCGAACTAATGGAGAAGAAAGGAATGCTCCTCGGCTGGGCGTTCCCACTTCTTCTTAGACGGCTTCGAGTCTCTGAGCAAGGGGCCTCGTCGACGAAAAGAAAAAATCCGAAGAAAGAAAAAAAAGAATGGGAAAAGAGCTGCCCGAAAGAAAAAAGAAAGAAGACTGAACATCCGATTCCGATTTCTTCCGAAGGGCAGAACCAGAAGAGCGAAAGAAGCCTGAAAAAAAAAGAGTCGCCAAGAACCCACCAAGAGGCCGGTAAGTTGCCGGAGGCGGCCCTATATCTTTTTGTGGAATGTCCTACGTCAGCTCCTGTGGTCTAGGGGGGTATCCTGCCGGGGGGGAATCATAGGGGGAAAGAGAAAAGAAGAGGGACGCTGGAAAAAAAGGTACAGAGGAGTTCTGGTTACCAGGACAATTCCCTTCGTCCACCTCAAACTGACCTGGCTACGGGCTGCGGTACGAAAAGGGAGCGTGTCCGTGGCTGAAAGGGGGAAGTCTGAAGAAAAAAAAAACTTAGGGGAAGAAGTTGAAAAGGAAAAAAAAAGCCAAACAGTCGTTTGTGCCCCTAGGAAAGCAGCCCGTAGCGCATTTAAAGTCGGTGAAGAAAAGACTCAAGGGGGGGGGGAAGAAAAGGAGGGAACGCCTGGAAGAGAGCTCATAGCAGAAAAAGGTTACTAAAAAAAAGGAACGCACACCGCGCTGGGGGGCAGCTACCTGGCGTCGAAAAACGAGCGCCTTGGCCAGGAAGAGAAGGGAAGAGAGGAAAAAAGAGGCCAGGCACTGAAGGGGGGTCAAGGACGAGAAGGGGGAAAACTTTTCCCTGGAAGGGTAGGTGCTTCTCGGGAAAAGGGAGGCGGGACGAAAGAAAGAAAAAAGCTGTCCGAAGAGGAAAAGAAGGGCGAGCCTTGTTGGAAGGTCCATTTGGCAAAAAAGGTTCATTGGCTTCAGGGAGCAGCCTGCGAAAAGAGAGGAGAGTCAGGAAAAAAAGACGAATCGGAAAAAAAAAGGAACTAGCAGAAGAAAAGGAAGGAAAAGAAAAGGGGAGACGACGGGGGATGGTGTGGTCCAGTCCCGTTGTGGGAGAACGCACAAGCGAGGGGGAGGGTGGAACAGGAAAAAAAGCGCTAAAAAAAATGGGCCTAAGAACCGGATTCCATAGCCATTCCTAAACAGGAAGCGATAACATTAAAACAAGAACGAGGGTCGCACGGAAAGATCCGAAAAAAATGGTGAAAAAAAAGGCCAAGGGAAAAACGCAACGAGGGCTACGATCGGGGAAAAATCTGCTGCTAACGCGGGTGAGAAAAGGAATGAAACTACGGCAAAAGAATTTGCAAAGACCAGGGGTGGGGGAAGGGAGAAGGCAGCGCAGTTCAAAAAGTCATCGGTTTGATCTCCACTCTTTAAGGCCACCGAAAAAGAGGAAAAGGACCAGCGGAAAGGAGGAAGACCAGGTGGGAAGAGACGTGGCAGGGGAGAAAGATGGAGTGCAGAAAACGATTACAATCTAGGGGGCGCCTTCCAGCTCAAGGGGGAATTAGATGGACATTGGGGGAAAAAAAGGGAAAGCGGTCGGAGGGAAGGATGGTGAGACAGGCTGACCGCACTGGTAGTGACAGCATTCTCAGGAAGGGAGCTCCAAAAAAGGGGAACCGTGTACAAAGGAGAAGACAGTGAAAGAAACCTTTTCTTAGAACCATCGTTGTAAGGAAATCAGAAAAGAGGGGTCCCGGCAGAAAAAAAAAAAAACGGTGTTTGAACCAGCTTCTTTCGGTGTCATGGAGACCTCTTTAATTACCTATCAGGGAACACACGTGACCGGGGAGACTTGGGGAAGAAAATATTAAAGGAAGGAATCAAAGAAAAAACTGAAAATTCAGACTTATCCGAGAGAAAGTAAGAAGAAGACGGAGATACGCATGTCTGGGAGGGAGGGGGGGGAATCGCGAAAAGGGGCTTTAAAATACAAAGGTCACCACCCAGGCAGACCATGTAGCCGGAGGTTGAAAAAGGAACCCAAAGAAAAAAAACCCTGCTTAGGCTTTTAGAAGAAAAGCTAGGGCCCTGCCTATGCGAAAAAGGCACGGTAGCGATGAGTCGAAATATAACTGGCGTGAAAAGGAATTCAGGAAGAAAAGACAACTCAAACCTACTGGGGGGATTGAAAAGTCAACTAAGTTCCATCTTCCAGGAACAGAACAAGCCATATTAAAGAGGAATCATCTCGATAGAAAAGAGAGGATGTGAAGAAGAAACGCATTAAAAAGTCGTTGGTCATAGAAAAAGAGATCTCTTTTACTTGACGAAGAGAGGTCTTAATAGACTGGAAGGCTACTTATGAAAAAGACACCAGAACAGACTTCTATTACCAAGGTGCTGTTATTTGAGGACGTGAGGAAAAACCAATGAAAAAAAACCAAAAAGAAAATAGACCAAAATAAAAAAAAAAAAAAACAAAACACATGTTCAAGACAGGGGAGAGAAATCGTTTGAAAAGGGAGAGTAAAGGACCAAAGATTTCTCCTGCTAAAAAGAATTTGGTGAGAACTTCGATAAGAACTAGTAAAAGAAGAAACTCGAAGAGACTGGGGGCTCAAGAAAGCAGTTCCTTGATGTCTTCCTGCCCCTCACCAAAGGGGGAACTGAAGTCCGTAAGACCGATTAAGGAAGGAGGAAAGAATAAAAGAATCCCACACTCTCCTAAAGCGGTTCACTTCCTCTTCTAAAAAGAGGCCATGGTTTCAAAGGGGAAAATTTGTCAAAGGGGAAGGAATTTCCTTCAGAGAAACGAGCAAGAAATGACCGCCATTGAGGAATTCACAGCCTCTCCTACTCTGAAAAGCCCCTCCCTGAAAAGGAAAAAAACAGAAAACTCAAAAGGGAGGAGAGACTCAGAAGGAGAAGGGGGAAATAGAATGAATGTTTAGGGAGAAAGATTGTTCATCATAAGGACGGCTTAATTCCGCAGGAAGCGGAAAAGGGAGGCTAAGGAAGAAAAGTCCCTGAGAGAAAAAATCACCATGAGAGCCTATCAGAAAGAAGGAGGAGAGGGGATGGATGAGATTGGGATGTGACTCCATCGAGGGTGGCAATTTAACTTTACAGGGTGAGTCAAAAAGTGGGGGGGGGGAGGGCCGGGGATGTCATGGTCCGGAAGCTCTTATGCCGTTCCAGGGGGGAAGTAAAGGGGGCCTTAGCTCAATGGAACCGGAGGAGGAAGGTCTTTAAGTGGATTCCTGAGGCCGGGGGGAACGGGAGCGGATGTTTGAAGAAGGATCCGTAACGAAAAATGAAGAAATGGTACTCTAAAGAGGCGCATGGTTAACAACAGTCCAGAAGGGGGGGTGGACAAGTAACAGGAGGGATCGGTGATGTCCGTACCAGAAGCGAAATAGGAGGACTGGAAGGGTTCTGAATTCTAGGAAAGGGTCATGGGAGAGAGCTGGGCCTACGAAAGGGATGGTCTGGATGGGGAGGGAGGACCTCGGCAACGGAGAGAAGTCCTAGGAAGGTTCGGGAAAGGAAAGGAAGGTAAGCAGAGGAAAAAAGAGGTACCGTGCCTCTGGCCTAGAAGAAAGCATCTGGTCGATAATTTGAAAAGTCAAAAAGAAGAGGGAAGCCTGGGGGCCTGAAGGTAACTCCGGAGCGCATGTTTTTTTGAGTCAGGTAGCTATCCTGAGCAAGGTGAGGAGCGAGGAGAAAGGGGGGAAAGCAAAGAAAGAAATTCTCAAGGAGGGAGAAGGAGACTAGGAGAAGAGATATTGCATTCTGGGGGATTGACACCATCTCTGGGGAAGCTTGATCTCCTTCAAAATAGGCAGTAAAGTAGAAAATTAGAGGACAGGTTCCGCCTCAAGAACCAAAAAAAGGAGGGAGGTTTTCAACTCCGCTGTGGAAGCTCTTATTTTTTGGGAAAAAATAGGGGGCAGAAAAAAACACCAAAGGGGACGGAAGCCCTAATGGTCTCCGCAAAAGTAATCATTTACCGGGATACTATTTTGTCTCTAAAAGCAGGCGCAGCCCGTAAGGGGAGCCTAAACGACCTGAGAAGGGGGCACGCCCGCTTTCAACATGAACACAAAGAAAAAGAAGAGGCTATACTTACCAGGGGACATCTTCCAAGTTGAAAAAGCACAAAAAGGGGTAAGAGCGGGGAAATGTCTCGAAACTCGCAGAGGAAGGAAAATGACGAAGAAGGATCTACTCCAAGTCTGGCTCATGGTGTATGGGGGAAGGTACCAAGGGGAGGGGGTGAGTGGGAGGAGAAAATCTGACATACCTAAGTATATGGAACAAAGGAGAAAACATTCTCTCACTTAAAGCAATCTCCCGCTGTGGAAAAGTAGTTGAAGAGATGACTGGACTCGTTGTTCAAAAATCTCTTCTCCGTAGAAATGCGTGGAAAGGTTCCATCCCCCTCCTTGTAAAAAAAGGCTGGGGCGGCTCTGGGGGGAGGAGGGAAGGTCGAGAGACATGTGAGGGAGGGTCCTGGGGGGAGACTAGGTCATAAAAGAAGAGTGCATGAATGGGAGGGGGTTCCACCGTTCCCTTAATCCCTTGGGCGAGGGAAAGTCATCTCCGCTGCTATCTACGAGCCGTCCCGAACGAGAAAAAAAGGTCGGAGAGGAAATCAAGGGGGGTCTCTGTGAAGGAAGGAGGGCACCACTGAGAGACTTCGGAGCTCTTCTTAGATACACGTCGACTCTCTTCTCATAAAGGAGGGCTAAATCCGAAGGGGACAAGAAGGAGGAAAAGACCGAAGGCAAAAGGAGGTTGATGGGAACTGCTTTCGCTCTGCGATGAAAAGGTTACCGACGCCAGGGGGGAGAGCGAAGCAGCCGGGAAAAAAGGGAACCTTCCGAAGAGACACCGACCTGATATGGACGAGGAGACAGGCTTTACGTGAGAGGTCTTTTGTTTATTCCTGCAAGTCAGCTTCCGTTGGATTAGAGCCAGGTCGCCGGACCAAACGGGGGGGAAGGTCCATTATAAGAAAAAAAAAAACAAATTCCAAAAAAAGGTCCAGTCTTCCGCCTGGGGGGACCCACCCGCCTGGAGCAGAACACCTCCGGAAGGAGAGGCCTAGGAAGGAGAAACGCTTTTCCGGAGGGGGGACCTTCTTCGACCATTATGGGCGGATAGTATGGAGAAGGATGTTCCCCTCACCCCGATTACTCATGAAGCCAAGACACTATCCTTCGTTTTCCAAGGGAGAAAAGGGGGAAGGGCGGGAAAAGCTTTCAGGGGGAACCTCGCCCCTAGAGAGATGGAAAGGGAACCATTTTCATGAAGCATCGCGTCATGTCTTCTACTAAACCAGAAAACTGCGTCCCTCACAGAGGGGGTGCCGTCAGGGGAAGAAACCCGAGAAAACCATCACTATCGGGACACGCAACGGGAACAAAAGGCGTAGTTCAAGGGGAATGGCTGTTCTTTCTCTATCCGGGGGGTCAACTTTAGGTGTCTGGTAGAGAGAGAAGGGGCACGAGGAAAAGATACAAAGGGGGGATCCTAGACCGGAGTAAAAGGCTTTCTATTCGGAATTACCAGGTGGAAGGGACATAAGGGGCAAGGAAGAAAATGTCATGAAAGGAGAAATAGTAAAGGAAAGAAAGTAACTCCCAGGAGGCAGTGGTGAAGATCCCATCACCGAGAAGGGCGAAGGAGACCGGCGTCTTCTGCGACGAGATGCCGTTGGGCCTGCCCGAAGAGGGGGTTACGAACATATCGAAAAGGTTCAAAAAGTGGGAAAACCCGAAAGAAGAGAGGAGAACTACAATAAAGGAATTTCCAGAGGAAAGAAAGACGAAACAACCTGAGAACATACAAAACGCGTTCCACGTTCCAGAGGAAAGAAAAAGAGAGAGCGCCAAACGAAATAGGGAAGGGGGGAAACATCGGGCCGACATCGCGAGAGGGAATCTTCGCAACGCTGTTAGAGGAAAAAGAAGGCCGGTTACAAAAAAGAAGCTTGCGAGGCAGCTAGTCGCAGGGTCTAAGGAACGAGAAGGCTCCTTCCCGTCATATGGTCGGCACGCTTTACCAGAAAAGCCCGGACTCAGCAGAAAGAAGACCCCAGGGGGGGAAGAAAGAGGTCATGGAGGGGATGATCAGCTTAGAGAGACCCGTGAAGAAAGAGGGCGGAAGGGCCGACCGTTGAACGGAAAGGGGGCTGGATGACAAAGGGTCTTCTCAAGGGAGGGACTTAGGGCATGAAAAGAATTTTAAGGAAGGTCTCAGGGCCGAGATGGAAAGAGTAACGGAGGGGAACTCTGAAAACCTAGCGCGACAACCTATTAAAAAGGAGGCCAGGACGTTAGTTTGGCAAAAAAGGGGAAAAACGGTCGCCTAGGGTGTTGGGGGGAACAGAAAGTCCTCTTTAAAGCCTGAAGTTCACACCGCACCGGAAGAGGGCGTGTCAGACTTGCGGGGGAGGAAGGCCAGGACGAAACGTCCAAACGATTCATTCCTCTAAGGGGCATCCCTAACAAACAAGAAAGCGAGGAGAGTACGCCGAGATAAGAACTCTGAAGGCGGCCTTTGCCTCTTTCTAATCGATAAAGAAAATGTCAGGGAAATTAAAAACAAGAAGGAAGAAAAGGGGGGACTGCTCCAGTAGCAGAAAAAGGAAGTCCAAAGACCCTCCCTAGCTACCCCAAAGGTGGCGAGGTGCCTTGAACCTACACAGAACTCCGATACCAGAGACTGTGAAGGGCTATAGCAAAAGGGCAAGAATGCAACTTCTTTCAGCAAGAAGACGCGAATCGACGGAAAATAGGGGAAGAACGGCAGAAAATCGACAAACAAAAGCCGGCGCTAAAAATCGGCAGAGGGACGGGGGAGGTCCGAAGGGAATCCATCCGGCCCGCAAACGGGCCAATCCTCAATCTGGGCGTCAAAAAATCACGAGAAAAAAGTGTACTTGAAAAAGGAAAAGCCTTCTGACGGATGTTTTTTCCTCAAGTTCCGGGGGGGGTAAAAAAGGGTCGGACGGGCAATGAGGGCGCTAACCCTTCAGGTCCACCCTAAAGGGCAAAAATTTGAAAAGAGAAAAAGGAACTACAAAAGCCGTCCGAAGAACTGGCCTCTGGTAGATACACTCGAAGAAGAGCAGACTCTCTCACCCGCACAACAGCCAGCCTGGCCAGAAGGGAGGGACCCGATCTCAAAAAGAAGAAGAAGCAGAGGTCGCCCTAAGGGGGGAAAAAGCCAGCCATTCAAAAGAACCCCTCCACGATCAGACGGGGCGGGGGGGACTTTAAAAATAAGAGCTTCGAAAAGTGTCCAAGGGAAAAAAGGACGGCCGGAGACCTGAAAGAAAGAAAACCCCTTTCCATCTGCTTACTCCGCCGCCTAGGGAATACCCGCGAGACAATTAAACTAAAAGGGAGATCAACTGAGTAGGAGGAAACACAAAAAGGGTGGGGAAGACATTCAGAAAATCTTCATTCTGTACAGCAGAAGTAGCTAGGGGAAAAGGAAGGAAGGGGGTCCAGCGTTTGCCAGGAAAAAAAAGGTTCGGGGAAACAGGTGTCCGAGGGGAACCGCATGAGTGGACATGGACAGGCGGAGTATCTCTTTTGGGCTTTTGTGGCTGTCGGAGAGGAGGGGAAAAGGGCAGAGGGGTCCGGTTCTGTGTCCAGTAGGGGTTTGAGAAAACTGGGGAGCGTCTTATCATCCCAGGGGGAGGACCATGGGCGAAAAAAAACGCCTTAAAAAGAAGACGGGGCGGCAAGGAAAAAAATCTCTCGGGCCACCAGAGGAAAAGCAAAAAATGGAAAAAAGCCTGCAAAGACCACTGGGGCCGAGAGAAGGGTGATCCACACTTCATCATTCAAAATGATGGCTTTCACGTTCGAAGAAGCCTCGGTTAATCCAGCGGGAGAGTCGGGGGAAAAAAACTTAGGCGGATCGGGGATTAACTGAAGAAAAAAAGGGAGGCTACATTTTTCCTATCGCGAAGAGCGCGCTTTCCACGAAAGGGGAGGTGGTCCTGGCGGAAGGAAAGAGGGAATGGGGAGAAAACTGGAAAAAACGGCGCGCGACGGGCGGCAGGGTTTAAAGGAAAAGGGGAGAGATCGACCTCTTGTTCCTCAGTTCTCTTCCCGAGCTCGAAAAGGGGCGAGCATGAGGTGGAAAAGGGCTCAAGCAAAGGTAAAAAAACCCGGTTCAGAAAGTCTGGCCAGAGACCGTCCGTGGGAAAGAGAAAGGCCAAGGAAAGGCAGCAGAAGACATCGGGGGAAGAAAAAAGCTGCTCGAAAAAAAAAAGCCACGCAAGGAGCAGTCTCCCGGAGACGTCTTCGGCGAAAGGGGAACTATATAGATTCAGGGATTATGCAAAAAGCGGAATTAACTCAGGGGACCGGGCCGAGACGTCAAGTCGCAGGGGGTCCTTCCGAAAGGACCGCCGGTTCAGGGAAAGCCTCGGGACGGGCGGGGTTTCAAGAAGACCCGGGTGCGAAAGGTTTCTTTCTTTCCGAAAAACCCAGAGGAAAAGAAGGAGTCCGAAGGAAAAGAACTGATCGCACCGGTAAGAAAGAGGGAAATGCAGTAGAACGTCTCAGCCCGGTCCATGGCGCCTTCAATCCTACAGGAACTGAGGGCACCGAAACCTCGGGGCTTAGAGGAACCCGAAGCCGAAAAAGGGGAAAAGGGGGCCATCCCATTCCAGAGCTGTGCCACCATGGGGGAAGACCCGGTGCTCTGGTAGATTGGGGGAAAAAAAGGACGGAGAATCTCAAAAAAAAGATAGCTTTCCAGGGGTGGGGGGGGGGGGGGGGGGGGGGGGGGGGGGGGGGGGGGGGGGGGTGGGGGGGGGGGGGGGGGGGGGGGGGGGGGGGTGGGGGGGGGGGTGGGGGTCTGACCGACCTGTCATGTCTAAGCCAGTGTAACGTTCCTCTGACCTTGTGTTAGCCGGGTAAATGGAAACTTTCATTCTTAGAAAAGGGGGACTACTTCGATCGAAAAAAACGGAGAAAGAATCAAAGAAAGGACGGGGGTTCCGTTTCCTCCTTTCCAGCTCACCCGGTGTGGAGAGGAGAAGCTCGAAAAAGGAGGGGAAAAGTTTTGGGGGGGGGGGTTGTTTTGGTGGGGGGGGTAAGAGTTAGGTGCGTCCTCGGGTCCCATACCAACGTGTTCACCAGGGGGGAGGGGAGCGCTGAGGAAGAGGGACAAGGACGCGTTCATAGAGTTCCATGGGGAGGAAATAGGTCTACACCGGGTCAGCCGCGTACGGGATGTAAGAAAACTCTCTCAAAGGGTCAAGCTCAGAAAAAAAGAGAAGGAAGGGGAAAACCTCGGAAGAAGAGGTAACACAAAAAGGCCTGAGGAAAAAAGAGGTCTCCTCAGAAGCGGGAGACGGTCCATCAGAAAAAGAAAGCGGGAACACCTCTCCAGTATTTCTGGAGGCTCTTCTTCTCCGTCAAAAAAAAAGGACAGGAGAGAACATCCAAAAAAACCGCCAGAAAAGGGACAGGAAATTCTCCGCCACCGCCCGCATACCCCCTTCTGAGGTATGCCCTCTGAGACTCCCGTCGATACCAGTGGAAAGGACCATCGTTCAAAAAAAAAGACTCAAGTAAAAAAAGCCGCAAAGTGCCCGGAATAAGTAGGGGCAAAAAAAGGCCCGGCGATCGTGTTTAGGCAGACGTTCATCTCCTGGGGGGAAGAGGCGCCGGGAGGAAAGAAAAAACCGCGCGAAAGGGGGGTTGGAGAAAAGCTTATGAAGCATTCCAAAGGGCAAGGAAAGGGTCGGAGGGATACCCACCCCCTTTATCCATGCATTAAAGGAACCGCCGGACTGCTTAAAAAAAAGAGGAGGGGAAACTAGGGGCCACGACAATGGCAGACATCGTCATAAAAAAAAAA